>Ga0209888_1000007_pt1 | contig 186011 bp, 164 predicted proteins | sample OrgsoiDNA_201059_FD_185807 | JGI IMG/M metagenome (GOLD analysis project Ga0209888, IMG submission 185807) | Permafrost soil microbial communities from the Arctic, to analyse light accelerated degradation of dissolved organic matter (DOM) -... | ecosystem: Environmental > Terrestrial > Soil >...
CCAATGTGGGAGCGAGCTTGCTCGCGAAGGCGTCAGTCCTGATACCTCATCGGCGACTGACACTCCGTATTCGTGAGCAAGCTCACTCCCACAGGGGGGGTGAGTCCAACCCAAAATCTGCGGCAGAGAACCTGTCACAGCAGATTAATGCACGGCGTTGACGGGGAAGCTCACTCCCATACAGGTTTAGCAACCGCCACACAGAATTGTTTTGAATACAAAACCAATGTGGGAGCGAGCTTGCTCGCGAAGGCGTCAGTCCTGATACCTCATCGGCGACTGACACTCCGTATTCGTGAGCAAGCTCACTCCCACAGGGGGGGTGAGTCCAACCCAAAATCTGCGGCAGACACAAAACCTGTGGGAGCGAATTCATTCGCGAAGCGGACCGTCATCCACCGCAGATGTTGAATGTGCTGGCCTCTCGCGAATAAATCGCTCCCACAGGTTGCCGCCAACCATGGAATCCCCCACAGATTGTCGCGACAAAAAAGCCCCGGCTCTTGCGAACCGGGGCTTCTTCATTTCAGGGCAACGCGATTACAGGCGTGGGTAGTCGAGGTAGCCGACCGGGCCCTGGCCGTAGAAGGTTTCCGGGTGCGGCGTATTGAGCGGGGCATCTTTGGCCAGACGCTCTGGCAGGTCCGGGTTGGCAATGAACGGCACGCCGAACGCGACTGCGTCAGCAAAGCCGTTCGACAGCCAGGCATTGGCGGTGTCCTTGGTGAAGCGTTCGTTGGCGATGTAAGGGCCGCCGAATGCTTTTTTCAAGATCGGGCCGAGGCTGTCGCCCGCTTCTTTTTCACGGGAGCAGATGAACGCGATACCGCGTTTGCCCAGTTCGCTGGCGATGTAGGTGAAGGTTTCGGCCAGGTTGTCGTCGCCCATGTCGTGGGCGTCGGCACGAGGTGCCAGGTGCATGCCGACACGACCTGCGCCCCAGACTTCCACCACGGCATCGGTCACTTCCAGCATCAGGCGGGCACGGTTCTCCAGGGAGCCACCGTAGGCGTCGGTACGCTTGTTGGTGCTGCTTTGCAGGAACTGGTCCAGCAGGTAGCCGTTGGCACCGTGGATCTCGACACCATCAAAACCCGCTGCCTTGGCGTTTTCTGCGCCCTGGCGGAAGGCGTCGACGACGTCGGCGATTTCAGCCAGTTCCAGGGCACGTGGCACCGGGTAGCCCGCTTCCGGGCGAACCAGGCTGACGTGGCCTGCCGGGGCGATGGCGCTTGGCGCAACCGGTTTTTCACCGTCCAGGTACGACTCGTGGGAAACACGGCCTACGTGCCACAGTTGCAGGACGATACGACCGCCCGCGGCGTGCACAGCCTTGGTGACGTTGCTCCAGCCGCGAACCTGATCGTTGGACCAGATGCCGGGGGTATCCGGGTAACCGACGCCCATTGGCGTAACCGACGTTGCTTCACTGATGATCAGGCCAGCCGAGGCGCGCTGGACGTAGTACTCGGCCATCATCGCGTTGGGCACACGACCTTCATCGGCGCGGCAGCGGGTCAGCGGCGCCATGATGATGCGGTTAGGCAGTTGCAGGTCGCCAAGGGTAATAGGGTCAAAAATAGTGGTCATGGAAATGAAACCCTCTCGATATCAGTTGGTGGCAGCTGCCAGATCGGGATTAACGCTCTGGCGAAAGGTAATCAGGGAAACCAGCAGTGCGATGACTGCCAGCGCTGCAGCGGCCAGAGGGACGCTGGTCAAGCCCAATCCGTGGGCAATCACGCTGCCGCCCAGCCAGGCGCCCAGCGCGTTACCGATGTTGAAAGCACCGATGTTCAGGGTGGAGATCAGGTTGGGTGCAGCTTTGCCGAAGGTCATCACGTTGATCTGCAGGGCAGGCACAGCGGCAAAGCCCGCGGTGGCCCAGAGGAACAGGGTGATTTCGGTGGGGACGACGGAGACGCTGGTCCAGGTCAGCACGGTGGAGGTCACGGCCATGACGACGAACACGCCCAGCAGGGTTTTCTCCAGATTACGGTCAGCCAGCTTGCCGCCAATGATGTTGCCCAGGGTCAGGCCCAGACCGATCAGCAACAACGTCCAGGTCACACCGCGTGGCGAAACACCGGTGACGTCGTTGAGCAGGGGCGCGATGTACGTGAACAGCGCAAACACAGAGGCGGAGAACAGAACCGTCATGCTCAGCGACAGCCAGATACCAGCGCCGCGCAGGGCCGCAAGTTCGGCGCGCATGTCGAGTTTTTCTTCATCATGCTTGACCGGCAGGAAGCGCAGCAGGCCGATCAGGGAAACCACGCCAATGACCGTCACCGCCCAGAAGGTCGAGCGCCAGCCAGCGTATTGGCCCAGCGCGGTGCCCAGTGGCACACCCAGCACGTTGGCCAGGGTCAGGCCGGTGAACATCATGGCCACGGCCGAGGCGCGGCGATTGGGCGCAACCAGGTTGGCAGCCACTACAGAACCAATGCCGAAGAACGCACCGTGACACAGGGCGGTGACGATCCGCGCCAGCATCAGCATGTTGTAGTCGGACGCCAGGGCGCACATCAGGTTGCCGACGATGAACACCACCATCAACGCCACCAGTGCGGCCTTGCGTGGCAGTTTTGCGGTGACCATGGCCATGAACGGTGCCCCGATGGCCACGCCCAGGGCGTACCCGGTTACCAGCCAGCCAGCACCGGGAATCGAGACCCCGAGGTCTGCCGCGACATCGGGCAACAGGCCCATGATCACGAATTCGGTGGTGCCGATGGCAAAGGCGCTCAGGGCGAGCATGAGAAGCGAAAGAGGCACGAGCCGTCTCCTGAAAGGTTGGGAAATCAGAGTTGCTTGTTTATTTCCTGGAGGAACGCCTGGATGGCTTCCTCGTTACGGCGGAAAAAGTGCCACTGCCCGACCTTTTTGCTGCTGATCAGGCCAGCACGCTGCAAGGTCGCCAGGTGGGCGGAAACCGTTGATTGCGAAAGCCCGGCACGTTGATCGATTTGTCCGGCACACACTCCGTTTTCGGTCGAGTGTTCCTGATCGGGGAAGCAGACCAGCGGGTCCTTGAGCCACACAAGAATCTCCCGGCGAACCGGATGGGCCAGGGCTTTTATTATTTCGTCGAGGTCGATAGGCATTTCGTTCTCAATAGGGGTATAGCGGTATATCGCGATGGATCGAACTATATATTGGTATTTCGCGATATACAAATATGAAGGCGTGCTTAGCTCAGCGTAAAACGGAATATCGGGTTATATCGATATAGGCGCGATTGACGAATCGGCGTAGGCTTTGTGCCCATGAACTACCTCGCGCACCTTCATCTCGGCGGCCAACGGCCTGCCCAATTGCTCGGCAGTCTGTATGGCGATTTCGTCAAGGGACCGTTGCCGGGCCGTTTCGAGCCCGAACTTGAGGCCGCCATCCAGTTGCATCGCAGCATCGACACCTTCACCGATTCGCATCCGCTGATCAAAGACGCCCTGGCGCGTTTCCCGGCAGCACGGCGACGTTATGCCGGCATCGTGCTGGATGTGTTTTTCGATCACTGCCTGGCCCGGGACTGGCAGCTGTACTCGGATCTTGCGCTGGATACCTTTACCCACAAGGTCTATAGGGTACTGCTCGACGAGCCTGCGCTACCCGAGCGCCTGGCCTGGATCGCACCGCGCATGGCGGCCCAGGACTGGCTGGGTTCGTACCGGGAATTCGAGGTGGTGGGTGATGTGCTCAACGGCATCTCACGACGGCTGTCCAGGCCCGAAGGGCTGGCGGGCGCCATGCAGGAACTGCAGGCGCTGTATCAGCCGTTGAGTGCCGACTTCCGCGAGTTTTACCCGTTGCTGCAACGCTTTGCTCAGGCCGCCTTGGCTGACCGGGCTTCAATGGGCTGAGCCTCAGCCGCTTCACCAAACAGCGCGCCCTGTATCGCTTGTTGCGCCTGGTACGCCAGCGCTGCACGTTCCTGGCCCTGTGTGGCGATGGGCTTGAGCAAGTGAATGTGCACGTCGCCGCGTTCGTTGGCAAACAGGCGTCGCAAGTGCGAGAGCAAATCATCATCGCCAATGAACGGCGCGATAGGGCAGGGTTTGCCGTCACGCAGGTAGTGAATCGCCACCGGTTGCAAGGGAACATCCGCATCGATGGCGCTGGACAGCAAGCGGCCATGGAATGTACGCAGCGCCCGGCCGTCGGTGGTGGTGCCTTCCGGGAAAATCATCAGCGGGTTGTTGTGCTGCAGGTGCTGGGTCATCTGCCGTTGAATCAGGCGGCTGTCCCCCGAGCCCCGGCGAATGAACAATGTGCCGGCCTTGAGCGCCAGCCAGCCTGCGACCGGCCAGGTGCGCACTTCGGCCTTGGACAGAAACGACAGCGGGGCCAGCATGCCCAGCAGCGGGATGTCGGTCCAGGAAACATGATTGCTGACCCACAGCATTGGCTCGCGGGGTGCCTGGCCAGTGATGGTCACGCGAAACGGCAGTGCTGCCGTCAATCGCGCCATGAACCAGCTGCTCCAGCGCTGCCGACGGGCCATGGAGTGACCAATTTTCAAGCGCTCCATCACGCTGAATGTGCCGGCAATCGTCAACCCCAGGGCGATGACCCAGAGCACGCGTGCAACCCGGGCATAGCTGCGCAACCGGCTCATTACACCGCCGCCTTGAAGTGACGGGCATAACGCGGGCAGAGCTCGTCGCGCTTGAGCAGGATAAAGACGTCGGCGACCTGGAAGTCTTCGTCCCAGCACGGTTCGCCACAGATCTTCGCGCCCAGGCGCATGTAGGCCTTGAGCAGGGGCGGCATTTCGCAGATCACGTTGCTCGGCAGATCGAGGGTCGGCAGTGGATTTTTCGGTTCGGCACGCAGGTGTTCGGTGCACAGGTAGCGTTCGCGCAGACGCTGCATGATGGCATGGGCCTGAATGCCGCCGTCGTGCATGGGAATGCTGGCACAGCCCATCAGGTAGCTATAGGCGCCTTCGTTGAGGATCTCGGCCAACTCGCTCCACAACACCGCGATGGTGCCGCCATTGCGGTACGCGGGATCGACGCAGGTACGGCCGATTTCCAGAATCGGGCCCTGCAGATGGCCCAGGCCGTGCAGGCTGAATTCTTCTTCGCTGTAGAAGCGCCCCAGAGTGGTCGCAGCCTTGTGATCGAGCAAACGGGTGGTTGCCACCAACTGCCCGGTGGCCATGTCGCGAACACCGATGTGCGAGCAGTGCACATCGTAGTCGTCCATATCCAGGCCCAGCTCGGCGCCCTTGAGTTTGGCGTTGAACTCGCCGCTGAACACGTTGAAGCGCAGAGCCTGTGCTTCCTGCAATGCATGGAGGCCGGTCAGGCGCTCGGCCTGAAGGCGACGATCAGAAGCGGTTTCGCTGATGCGGGCGATCTGGGTCATGCGTAGTCTCCGTAAGCCAGCACTGAATTCGGCTGGTCGACTGCTGTTGTCCAACGCGTTTCGGTACGTACGGAGGCTAGGCAGACGCGGTTTCATGCCCATGAATCTTTAGTGATGGTTGCGTGACAGGGGATTCGGGACGTTTAAGGGCACATACAAACCCTGTGGGAGCGAATTTATTCGCGAGAGGCCAGCACATTCAGCGTCTCCGGTGACTGGCACACCGCATCGCGAATGAATTCGCTCCCACATGTAAAAGGTTTTGCAGGGTTGGCACGAAAACCTGTCACAACCCGATGTAAAAATGGCTGACTGACTCCAGAGACCCCACCATGACCTCCCGCTTTTTCCCACGTCTGTTGTTGGCGGTTTGCGTCACCTTGAGCACTCATCTGGCACTGGCCGAAACCTGGCCTGCCGAGCAATGGTCCATAGCCCCTGCCGTGCAGGGTTCTGCGGTCAAGGCGCTTGATGACTACGCCTTTCCACCCCGTGACGACACCACCCGAACAGGCATCCGCACTGATGCGTTGTTGGTGATCCATGACGGGCAAGTGGTTTATGAGCGCTATTCGGATGCAACCACCGCGCAGACACCGCACCTGACCTGGTCGATCAGTAAAAGCATCATGGCCACGGTGCTTGGTGTCGCCTTTGGCGAAGGGCGTTTCAAGCTTGATGATCCGGTGGCCAAGTTCTATGCGCCGTTCAAGGCTCACCCCGATATCAAGATCGCCGACCTGATGCATTGGGCGTCCGGGCTGGACTGGCAGGAAGACTACGAATACGCGCCGCTGAACTCATCGGTGGTCGCCATGCTTTACACCCGTGGCCGCAATGACATGGCCGCTTTCACCGCCAGCTTTGGTGAGGCCAGCGCGCCGGGGACCACCTACCGGTATTCCAGCGGCGACAGTAACGTGCTGGCCGCTGCACTGAAGGACATGGTGGGTGCCCAGGCGTATGTGAACTACCCCTGGACGGCCTTGTTCGACCCGTTGGGGATCCGCAGCGCCGTGTGGGAAACCGATGCCGACGGAAGTTTCGTGGGGTCTTCCTACGCCTACATGACCGCCCGGGACCTTGCTCGCATTGGCCTGTTGATGCAGCGCGGTGGACGTTGGGGTGACCGGCAGTTGCTGCCCAAGGCCTGGGTCGATTTCAACCTGACGCCCTTCAAAGGCCAGCAGGCGCTGGCGCCAGGGGAAGTGCCGGGCGGGCAGTGGTGGCTCAATCGCAAGCTCAATGACGTGACGGAACCCTGGCCAGACGCCCCACAGGATACCTTTGCCGCCCTCGGCCACTGGGGGCAGGCGCTGTACGTGATCCCGAGTGCCAACCTGGTGATCGTGCGCTATGCCGATGACCGGGATACGACGTTCAGCCATGACCAGTTGCTCAAACGAACCGTGGCGGCGTTCGCCGGGGAGGGTGGCCAATGAGCCCGCGCAGACCGTTCATCGTGCGTCGCCCGTTCAGCAGCCTGTTGCTGTTGATCGTGGCGGCGATTGTCGTGCTGACTTGGCAAAACCGCGTTGCCCTGGGAGCGTTTCCGGGGATCATCAGTGCCTACACCGCCAAGGAATACTGCTCCTGCCGTTATGTGGTGGGTGACTCCGCCGAGTACTGCCGCAGCTACGTGAAGCAATATGTCCCCAGCAGTCTGATCGACGATGCAGAACACAAGCGCGTGACCGCCAGTGGCTTGGGGCAGACCAGCATTGCGGTCTGGGAAGGGGAGCACGAAGGTTGTCGTTTGCTACCAGAGGTGCGTTGATTTCCATCTGTTTGGATGGATGTTTGCCAGCCTTGTAACACCCGGTTAAGGTTGGCGCCCCATTGCGCTCCCGGAGCAGACATGAGCGGTGCGATCTTCCCCTGGCGCAAGGGCAACGAATTCAATCTATTGATCGACGGCCCCGCATTTTTTCCGCGGATGATTGCCGCCATCGACGGCGCACAGCAGCAGGTCGACCTGGAGCTTTATCTGGTCGAGGCCGGTGCGTGTGCTGATGCAGTGGTCGAGGCGCTGGTCCAGGCGGCACAGCGCAAGATCATCGTGCGCTGTCTGTTCGACGATTTCGGCTCCCAGGCTTTCAACGAGGACCTGCGCAATCGCCTGACCCGTGCGGGCGTCATTCTGCGTTTCTACAACCGGCTGAACTGGCGTCGGGGCGTACGCAACTTCTATCGCGATCATCGCAAGCTGCTGTTGGTGGACAAGACGCTGGCGGTGGTGGGCGGTACGGGTGTGACTGACGAGTTTTGGCATCCCGAGCGCGACAGTAACGACTGGCATGAAGTCATGGTGGAAATCACCGGGCCTTTGGTCAATGACTGGCAGGCCCTGTTTGACCGTCAGTTTCACGCCAACCATCGCCCGACCGCCTGGCTGCCCGCTGAAAACTTCGGCCTGGTGCATTTGCCCAAGGTGCCCAACGGCGGCCACGGCTTGGGGCGGGTGGCCTATGCCGATGCCCGTCAGCATCGGGACATCCTGCAGTCACTGGTGCGCGCCCTCAACAGCGGCAAGCGGCGCATCTGGCTGGCGACGCCGTATTTTCTACCGACCTGGAAAGTCCGGCGTTCACTGCGCCGCGCCGCTGCGCGGGGGATCGACGTGCGCCTGCTGCTGACCGGGCCGCGCACGGACCACCCATCGGTACGTTATGCCGGGCACCGCTACTACCCGCGTTTGCTGCGCGCGGGTGTGCAGATCTTCGAGTACCAGCCATGTTTTCTGCATTTGAAAATGGTCCTGATCGACGATTGGGTCAGCATCGGCTCCTGCAACTTCGATCACTGGAACCTGCGCTTCAACCTGGAGGCCAATCTTGAAGCACTGGACCCCGGCCTGACGCTGGCGGTGGCCAGCAGTTTTGAGCACGACTTCATGCTCAGCAACCCGGTCAGCCTGGAGGACTGGAAAGCCCGACCGCTTTGGCGGCGTGTACAGCAGCGGGTCTGGGGCTGGATTGATCGGTTGGTGGTTAATGTGCTGGATCGGCGAGGATGAGGCTGATCCTTGTAGATCAGCTTCCTCCCTCTCAGCGACGGCTGAGCAATCGCTGGCTTAGGACAGGACCTGAACCAACGGACGATCGAACAGGGTAAACGGGACAAGCGGATCGCTGCGGTTGAAAAAATCAAATCAAGGGGCTAGGTTTTTGTACCCCAACTCATTCGAGATAGCTGAGTGCGATACATCAAAAAGTTCGGCACACATGGTTTATTGCTTTCACTCCCTGTCTTGTTTGGAAGTGCTGCGGTCGCTGACACTGACTTGTCAGCTATCGACAGCGTTGTGCAGAAAACCGCGCAGTCGACCATGCGCCAATACAACATTCCCGGACTTGCAATCGCCGTTACGGTCAATGGCCAGCAACGGTTCTACAACTACGGCGTGGCTTCGAAACAAACACAGCAGAAGGTCACCCGCAATACCCTTTTTGAACTAGGGTCGGTGAGCAAGACGCTCACTGCCACGCTGGCGACCTATGCTCAGGCCAATGGTCTGCTCTCGCTGACCGATACCCCAGGCAAGTACCTGCCAGCACTCAAAGACAGCGCACTGGATAAGACAACGCTGATCAATCTGGGGACGCATACCGCAGGCGGTTTCCCTTTGCAGCTGCCTGACGAGGTGCATACCGCCGCGCAGCTCATTGACTATTTCAAGCACTGGCGACCCACGTACGCCCCGGGCACTGGACGTAGTTATGCCAATCCCAGTATCGGGTTGTTGGGGATGGTCGTAGCCAACAGCATGAAGATGCCTTTTGCTCAGGCAATGGAACAACAGCTGTTTCCTGGGCTCGGTATGCCCGGTAGCTACATCAATGTGCCGAAGAGCAAGCTGTCGTTGTATGCCCAGGGTTATGACAAGAACGACGCGCCGGTCAGGTTGAACCCCGGTGTGCTGGCGGATGAAGCCTACGGTGTGAAATCCAGTGCCAAAGACCTGCTGCGCTTTGTCGAGGTCAATCTGAACCTGACGGCGACCGAGGCCAAACTCAGACAAGCCACCCTCGATACTCACATCGGTTATTACACGGTAGGCGCGATGACCCAGGACTTGATCTGGGAGCAATACAGCTATCCGACGGCGCTGAATACGCTGATTGAAGGCAATTCCAACGCCATGCTTTCGCAAAATAATGCGGTGGCTGAGATCAAGCCGCCTTTGCCACCTCAGCCATCGGTACTGATCAATAAAACCGGCTCAACCAACGGGTTTGGCACCTACGTGGTTTTTGTCCCCGAGAAGAAATTCGGCATTGTGCTGTTGGCCAACAAGAATTACCCCAATGAGGCTCGGGTTCGGCTGGCGTACGGGATTCTGGAAAAGCTGGAGTGCTGTTCCGGGAAACCTTTACCCCGTTTTTAATTTGCCCGTTTTCTGAGAGCAGAGATAAATCTGCTGAGGCCGTGCTTGGGTTTGCCTTGCGGTTGCGGTGCCATAGGAGGGACAGGTTTCGCTGCCGTCGTGACCGGTGTGCGAGACGCTTTTACCGCCTCCTTCAAAGTCCTTGCATTGATAGTAGACATCAGTTCTATCAGGGGGCTGGACTCCCTCGACTGGCAACAATTGGAGGCAGACGGCCTGTCTACCCAACGAAGTTTGCGCTATTTAGGCACCAGGCAAACTTCCGCGCCAACAATCCACGAGGTTCGATCACGCTTAGCGAAGGGGTATGGGAATTGACGTTCATCAACCAGCGTCCTTTGCTGGATGGCCTGTCTTGAGCTTAGGACAGCGCTATTCATTGATAACAGCCCAAGGATGATAAGAGACGCGTGGGGGTACGAAGCGACGCCGACCCTTTGTAGTACTAGGCTGTTACCAGGCTTTCCGGCATCGGCTTAATACTGCGGCCATGCACGACAACAGGGGATTTGTGATGGCTGCCAAGAAAATTCTAATGCTGGTCGGCGATTACGTCGAAGACTACGAAGTGATGGTGCCTTTTCAGGCCCTGCAAATGATCGGGCATACCGTGCACGCGGTCTGTCCGGGCAGGATCACAGGGCAAAGTGTGCGCACGGCAATTCATGACTTTGAAGGTGATCAGACCTACAGCGAAAAGCCTGGCCACAACTTTGGTCTGAACTTTGATTTCGACGCGGTCAAGGTTGATGAGTACGACGCATTGGTCATCCCAGGTGGTCGAGCACCGGAGTACCTGCGTCTGAACGAAACAATCCTTGAATGGGTAAGAGCCTTCGACAAGGCGAACAAGCCCATCGCGTCGGTGTGTCATGGCGCGCAATTGCTGGCTGCTGCTGGTGTGCTTGAAGGTCGGGAATGCAGCGCGTATCCGGCGTGTGCGCCAGAAGTGCGTCTGGCGGGCGGTACATTCATTGACATTGCCGTTACTGACGCCCATACCCACCGCAATCTGGTCACTGCCCCCGCCTGGCCCGCACACGCAGCCTGGCTCAGCGGGTTTCTGAAACTGCTCGGAACCGAGATCATCTTGTAAGGAGGACGTATGTGCGAACTCTATGTCAAAGCCGATCCCATTCTTTATGAGTCGCGCTCACGCTCCCTGCGTATTTGCGGTGTCGTGACGACCTTGCGGCTGGAGAACCAGTTCTGGGACATCCTCGCCGAAATTGCCCGCAACGATGGCATGACCACCAATCAACTGATTACCAAGTTGTATGAGGAAGTTATGGGCTTTAACGGTGAAGTGGTGAATTTTGCGTCGTTTTTACGGGTGAGCTGTACGCGGTATTTGAGTCAGCGCCGGGTGGTGACGCCCGAATTGACGGTGGTTCGGGCCTTGGGGAAGTAAGTCAGAGGGATGAGCCTGGCAGTGGCAGGCTCATGCTTGCTCAGGCCTGCGGTGGTCGTTCGATAGAAAGCCACCTGTCGCACAGGCAAATCACGACCGTCAATGACGCTCAACGTCGGGGTTTGCGTATGGAGGCTTGCGTTCATTTTTTATTCACGTTTCTGAGCGAGGCCATTTCCTCTTCCGTATCGTTTTCATCCTCATTGATGGTGTACCAGGTCAGGGGGTGTTTGACGGGCACGCTTGGCGTTTGGATTACGCAAAGCGTGTAGGTGCGACCGGGACGGGCAGTCTCGGCCGCGAAAACATCGAAGCTGGACCCCAATCCTGACTTTCGGAGTGTTTTCCGTCTCAGTGTGGGAAGTACATTTGTGATCTGGCTATTTCGAAACCAGGCGCATCGGTAAAAGGCCCTCGTTTACTGTTGAAGATCCTTTTCCAGACCGCGACTCTGGAAACAGGTGCGGTGGTGGCGGCTCCGTACAACTTGTTTGAGATCCTCATGGGGGACTGCAGCGTGGCGGCGCCAAGAAGGGAAATCTTGCTGTCATACGCCTGTACAGGACGCTTGAGTACGTTGGCGATGGTTTGCGCCGCTCCACTTTTCCCACCCCAACAAGCGAGAAGCACGATTTTCTGGCCTGCGGGGTAGCCGATGGCGTCCAGTCGGGGCGCAATCAGGTTCGTGGCGACGTTGATCGCAGAGTCTGCCTTTCCATTGGCGTTCATGAGTTGACCAAAGGGGGAGCCATGGGTCACGAGTGACGCGTAGTCCTCATCCCAGAGTCGCTCGATAAACGCTACGTCGCCACTTCCCGCATTCTTCTCGAACAGGATATCTGCCTTGCCTATCCGGTGAGCCGTTGGGGGAGGGCCTGAATGCCCAAGCACTCGGGAGCCTGCACGCCCGACCGAGCTGGCCCTTGCCGATAACCTGCCGATGGCCGCCGGGGCCATCTCCAGTCCCGCGCCGACCAGGCCAGTGCCCAGGGACACCCAGCCGAGAATGCTGGCAGCCTTTTGGTTCTTGCCAGTGGCTTCCAGCACCATGGACGCGATGCCGGTGCCCAGGGAGATGGCGCTGAGGGTCGCCGCCCCGATGGCCATGGCACCGCTGGCGGTGAGTGCCGAAAGCCCCACGGCATAGAGTGAGGCAATGGCGGGCGCCGCGACACCGAAGCTGGCGGCCATGGCAGCGATGCCCAGTGCGATACCTATGCCGCCCGTTACCCAGCTCCACCAACTATGGCCGTCCGGATCGACGCGATTCACCGGGTCGCCGCCGCAGTAGGCATAGGGGTTTAAACCACCACGGCCGAATGGGCTCTCGTTGTCGGGGCTGAGAAAACACATCAGGATGGGATCGTAGGGACGATAGCCATCAGGGATATACCATCCCGTGAGGTCGTCGATGCGCTCGCCCGCAAAGCCGAAAGGGACGCGAGTGTTTTCTTGAGGCTCGGCACCGTGGGTAGTGTATGCCCGCAGGCGTAGTTGACCGTTGTCTTCCAGGCGCACACTGCCTTGGGCGTCAGTGCCCAACAGGATGGTTTCTCGCACGTTGGCGGCAAGTTTGCTCAAGGCAAACAACGAGCTGCCGTCGCCCACCAGTGTCAGCCTTTCATCGCCCCGTTGCTCATGGGTGATCTGCCCACCGCTGAAAAAGCTGCGAGTCAGCATGCCGTCGATCATGCGGTCGGTAAGGTTGCCAGCAGGATCGTAGCCGTATTTGCAGGTTTTACCGTTGTTGCTGACGCTAACCAGCCTGTCCTCAGCATCCCAGACCAGGGTGCGCCCCAGACTGTCTTCAATCACCCGGCCGCAGGCGTCATAGCGCAGATTTATCTGGCTTGGCCATGAGGCATGTGTGTGGGTGACCTGCACCACTTGAGTGGGATCGATTGCGGCATAGCTGAAGACTGCTTCGTCCTGACTGCCGTCTTCAAACTGGCTGACTACTTTTTCGTAGCCATCCAGCGCGTTCAGCGTGAAGGTCTGCCGGGCAATGCGATTGCCGAATGGGTCAGTAGGTGCAGCGACGGCGTTGGCGGTGTAGCCGGTCAGGCGCCCGCGCAGGTCGTAGGTACAGGTTTCCTCGCCCTGACGCGGGCCATCTTTCCATGTGCGTGATGTCACCTGATCCAGTGCTGAATAGCCGAGTGTTTGGGTGACAGTGCGGGTGCTGCTGCCGGTCGTGACTTTGAACGTGCAAGTGTGCTCGCGCCCCAACGCATCGTAAGTCAGACTTTTGACCATTTGCTGGCCCGTGGCGGAGTCCACGGTGGCAAGGGTCACCGGGCGCGAGAAGTCGTCGTAGCTCAAGTCGGTCGTTAGTGTGCCGACGCTCAGTTGCTGCAGTCTTCCCAACGCATCGTAATGGCGTTCATGGGCAGCGCCTGCGGCATCGTCGAAACCGAGCAGCAAGCCGTTGAGGGAGTGCCTCCAGCGAGTGATGTGATCGTGACTATCATCCATCGCCCAGGTATCGCTATCGGGTTGGCCGGAAGCGTTATAGCTCATGCGTCGTCGACCGATTCCTCCCGTAGCAGAGATCGGTTGGGCAAGGCGTGGGTCATAGCTGATTTGACGAACGGGTTCGCCAGCTACCTGTATACCGAGCAATTGGTTGTCCAGTTGGGGCTCATAGGTGAAATCGATTCTTTTGCCGTCGGGCAACGTGTTGGCAGCAGCGGGCAACTGGCCGGCCTTGTAATGATGCCGGGTGATGCGCGAGCCTGTTTCGACCGTGCGTTGGCGGCCTAGCCCATCGAAGGTCTGGCGACCGATCACCAAAGGTTTGGAGTGGGCAGTCATGCGTGTGCCTGCGTGGCAGGTGTGACGCTGACCGATTCGGGATGGTCTGCATCGCTATGCGGCGCGTATGTCCAGTGGATGACCGTGCCGTCAGGCAGTTGGCGCTCGATGACGCGTGAGTAAGCATCAAAGTGGGAGCGGGTGACGATATCCACTTGCCCCTCGACCTTGATGCGCTCCTCGATAACCCGGTCAAGGCCGTCACGGATAAGTTGGGTGGTGCGAATCAGGCGATCTGATTCGTCATACAGCTGTTGTTCTATCGGGCTTGCGGCAACGTTGTTCAGTGTCACCCTTCGCGGACTGCGTTTGCTCGCGCTTTGTTGCCACTGCTCGGTACGTCGCAATATCGGGTCATGACGAATGTGCGTAACAACGCTGTCCGGAGCCTCGATGGCTGAGACATTGCCCCAGTCGTCATAGCGGGTGAGCGTGCTGAGTACCAGTGGGCGGACGGTGTCAGGCAGCCAGTCCAGGGTGGTCTGGCGGACGTTGCGGCCCTGTGCGTCATAGGTGGTGCGGGATGTTTCACGAAACACGCCTGGCGCGTGGTCGATGTCTTCCAGTTCGACGCGCACGGTTCTTCCCGCACCATCGAGCCAGCTGCGTTTGCGTTGCCCGGTGACGTCGGTTTGTTCGATCAGGAGCGGACTTGCCTGCTCATCGAGACGGTTCTCGTAAGCGACCGCGTCTGCGATGTGGTATCGGGCGCTGAGCGTGGCTTCATAAGGACTGCCTTGGGCTATGACCGTACGGACGATGCGGCCCAGCGTGTCGTACTCGTAGCGGGTGCGCACACCGGCATCGTTCTGCTCCAGCGTTGTAAGGCCGGTGAGGAGCGATTGAGTGCTGCTGCTGACCGAACGGTTCTCGGCGTTGTTTTCGAAGCCGTCGACGGTTACCTCAGTCATCAGCCCATCTTCGGTGATCTGGTAGAGATACGAAGTCGTGGTGGACTTGCCGTTGAGCGTATTGATCACGCGGGCTTCCCGGCCATAGTGAGCCTCTGCGGCGGTTACATAGTGTTGGTGCGTGGTTTCCAGTATCCGGTTGTGCGTCATGTCATGGGCTTGTTCGCTAACCACCACCGAGTGCGCCAGACCGTCTGCCAGCAGCGAAGGGAGTGTTTCGTAGGTGTAGATGATCGATATGACCGAGGCTTCGCCTTCGCGGCCTTTCTGCACGGGGGCCGGCGTCACGGTTTTGCTTTTCAGGTACCTGACCATACCCAAGGCATCAGGGGGGCACCCCTCGGCGCCTTCGGCCGGATAGTATTCGCTGCGCTCTTCCACGCCCGTGGGGTAATGGGTGTGTAGTATGTTGCCGTAGTCGTCGTAGCTGTATTCGGTCTGCTCGCTGCGGGGCGCGTGGTCTCTATCGTGATCGACGTAGGTGGTCACTGTTTTGTGCGGCAACTGGCACCAGGCCGGTTGTTCCTGCCAGGTACGCTGGGGGGCGATGCCGTAGGTTGTCTCGACTCTTGCTTCGCATGGACCGTGTGTGGACACCTCCTGAGTCTGAAGATGAAATCGGTTCCAGGTCCGGGTGATGGTGGCGAGTAATCGATCCTGGCTGTCGCGCTGGGTTTCGATGACCTGGTACTCGTAGTCTTGTTCAACCTGGTAAAGATTGTCGCGTCCCTGCCGCCAGTCGAAACGCTGGTCACTGCCAAAGCCAAGGAAGTTATGCTCGCCAATCCATTGGTAGCTGCGATAGAGCTCACAGTCTCGCGTGCCTGCGCAATGTGTCCAGCTGGCAACTTTCGGCAGGTAGGGAAATGGCGCGCCTGCAGGCATAAAGTGGCCATTATTGCCGGTTGCCCAGTGCACGATGTCCCAGGCTCCCATCGGTCCGGACAGCTTTTCAGGTAGCAGCAGTCCGGCATCGGGAGCCACGGGGTAGGTGTCGTAGTAAAACGAGAAGGGCTGATCAATGGCTGGCAGGTAGACGCTGCTGAGCTGATCATCGCTGAGCAGCAAGCGGAGGGTGCTGCTGTCTCGGGCGCTGTCCGGGTTGCTGATGAAATGTACTTCGCCGTCGTCCCTGACAACCTGTAACAACGTCCTGGTTTCATCTCGGATCTTGTCGACGATGCTGAAGCCATCGTCCATGGGCAGCCAATCGATAAAGACGCGGCGTCCTTCACCCGTGCGCAGTTCGCTAAGCAAATAGCTGCTGCCTTCCTGCTGCGTGAGAATTTCGCTTTCCCCGGACTTCAGGTCCACCCTGAAACTGTCTTGCGTTAACCGCGTAACGATCAGCGATTTCAGTTTGCAGTCGAGAAAAACCAGCTGGCCGCCGATGTCCAGGTCTGAGTTCTCCCAGTCCACGGCAAACTGCTCACCTGAGGTCAGGCGCAGTGTGGGGGCGTCCGGGTTGAGGTTCAGCTCTGACAGATGCAGTGACCAGCCAAAACCGAACCCTCTGTTTTGCGTGGAGCCCAACGTGCTGAAGGCCAGTGTGGGCGTGAGTGAAGGCCCCGCGAGATTATTGGCTGGCGCAAGCGGCAGGCTCATGGCGAGGGTGAATTGCCCGGTTCTGGGGTCGACGCCGGTTTTGACGAAGCCCAGGAAGTTACTCGCTTGGGAATGAATTTCGTAAGCTGACATGGTTTGCCCGTTTGCATAATTCGCAAGAGAGGCGCGCCGTCATCGCGGTGCCAGCAGCGCCGGGTAAAGACGCTGGGCGACGGCGCGTTTTGAAGAAAGGACATCCTTTTTTGAAAGGAATCTTCGGCTTCAGTCGAAACGCTTGAAGCCGATACGATTGCCGTCGTCGGTTTGGGTCACTTCGATTTTTCGTTCGTTGCCATACTGGTCAAACAGCCCCCAGATACTGCGCTGTGATTCACCCTGCGGCCTGAGGGTATAAGCACGTTCATGGGTGATGGTGCGAACGAAGTTCATCTGCCCGGGTATGCGATTCAGAAAGACCGTGTTATTCCAGAGCGTGAAGGGGCGCCGGGGACCGACCTCGAAGGCATAGTGAGTACGCCAGGACGCAATGATGGCGTGCTCCGCCCCAGTGCGCGTCGCATAGCAATAACGGTAATGAGCGTCGGCGTTGTAATAGTCGTTCCAGGGTTCGCCGTAATATTCGGTATAAGGCCTGGCTTTAACAATTCGGAGCCTTGGGTTTTTGAATTTCAAGTAGTAAATGTCTACATCTATCGTGTCCGTAGTCAGCTCGTCCTCGGCGCTCAGTTCGAAGTCGTTTTCATCATAGTGCACAGGGGTTATCGATTCGATAATGATCGAGGTTTTGAAGCTGTCTACGCCGGTTACATGGTGGGTATTTTCATCCCGGGAAATGCGGGCAAATACCTGATCAAGCGACCCGCCACGGCGCGATGAGGAAATATAAAACCGCTTGCGTCGAACGTTGCTGCCTAGTTCGAGGTTGCTGGGCGCGTTACCGGAAGCAGCAAAATATTCATAGAGCGGATTTCTCTCCGGCGAGGCGTGTAGTGCGCCGCCAAGCTCGCGATAAACCCCGTCGTCATCGAGCGTGACCAGCGTAATCGAGGCGAGTTGTTCCGCCGTGAGGGGCTTGTTCTTGTTGGGTGTCACGCTGACCGTGGCTTCGAGTTGCTGCCGACCATTGCCATACACCCTGTTGGCGTTCGAGGTGATGTCTATTTTAAATTGGCTGAGCCAGGTATTGGCGGTGTTTGAGATATTCATAACTCCATCCTTGGTGTTGAATGGAGCCTATTTGATAGGTCGTGATGGACGTGGTGTATATAAATAGATAGTGCGTATTAGGTGTCGTGTTTCACATTGTGTAAATTATTCAGGTGTGTCCGCATAAAAAACCCGGCTTCGTGCCGGGTTTTTTATTGGAGCATGGAGGTTACTGCACTTCCACCGCCAGACTCTCACTGATCTTCTTCTGCCAGATGGCAGGACCGGTGATGTGTACCGACTCGCCTTTGCTGTCTACTGCAACAGTCACCGGCATGTCCTTGACGTCGAACTCGTAGATCGCTTCCATGCCCAGTTCAGGGAATGCCAGCACTTGCGACTTCTTGATCGCCTGGGCAACCAGGTAGGCAGCGCCACCCACGGCCATCAGGTAGACGGCTTTGTTGTCCTTGATCGCTTCGATAGCGGTCGGGCCGCGCTCGGATTTGCCGATCATGCCCAGCAGGCCGGTTTGTTCCAGGATCTGACGGGTGAACTTGTCCATGCGGGTTGCGGTAGTCGGGCCAGCAGGGCCAACCACTTCTTCGCGCACCGGATCAACCGGGCCGACGTAGTAGATGAAACGACCCTTGAGGTCCACCGGCAGGGTTTCGCCCCGGTTGAGCATCTCGACCATGCGCTTGTGCGCGGCGTCGCGACCGGTGAGCATCTTGCCGTTGAGCAATACGGTCTCGCCCGGTTTCCAGCTCTGCACTTCTTCCGGGGTCAGGGTGTCGAGGTTGACACGACGGGCCGACGGGCCAGCTTCCCAGACGATTTCCGGGTAGGCGTCCAGCGGTGGCGCCTCCAGCGAAGCAGGGCCGGAGCCGTCCAGCACGAAGTGTGCGTGGCGGGTAGCGGCGCAGTTGGGGATCATGCACACCGGCAAGGAAGCGGCGTGGGTCGGGTAGTCCATGATTTTCACGTCCAGGACGGTAGTCAGGCCACCCAGGCCCTGGGCGCCGATGCCCAGCTGGTTGACCTTCTCGAACAGCTCCAGGCGCATCTCTTCGATACGGTTGGACGGGCCGCGCTTTTTCAGCTCGTGGATGTCGATGGATTCCATCAACACTTCCTTGGCCATCACAGCGGCTTTCTCGGCGGTGCCGCCGATGCCGATGCCGAGCATGCCCGGTGGGCACCAGCCCGCGCCCATGGTCGGTACGGTTTTCAGTACCCAGTCGACGATGGAGTCGGATGGGTTGAGCATCGCCATCTTCGACTTGTTTTCCGAACCGCCGCCTTTGGCTGCCACGTCCACTTCCACGGTGTTGCCCGGGACGATGGAGTAGTGGATGACCGCAGGGGTATTGTCCTTGGTGTTTTTGCGGGCACCTGCCGGGTCGGCCAGGATCGACGCACGCAGGACGTTTTCCGGCAGGTTGTAGGCGCGACGCACGCCCTCGTTGATCATGTCGTCCAGGCTCATGGTGGCGCCATCCCAACGCACGTCCATGCCCACGCGGACGAACACGGTCACGATGCCGGTGTCCTGGCAGATGGGCCGATGGCCGGTGGCGCACATGCGCGAGTTGATCAGGATTTGAGCAATGGAATCCCGGGCAGCAGGCGATTCTTCACGCAGATACGCTTCGTGCATCGCCTGAATGAAATCTACGGGATGGTAATAAGAAATGAACTGTAAAGCGTCGGCTACGCTCTGTATCAGGTCGTCTTGCTTGATCACGGTCATGGGGCGCGCTCCTCTGATAGGACGGGAACATTCGATTAGCTGATGACGACAATACCGCTGTGGCGTGTCGAAGACATCCATTAGTAACCGCGCCGACTCTAGGGTTTATAGCCTGAGCGTCGACGCAAAAAAGGCGCGGCAGTATAACCCGAGGCCGACGCAGACACATCCGCTGGTACATAAACCTTTAGGCGCAGAGGCGGCGCAGCGGCGCGAATGGGGTAGTCATTTTCAAGCCACGGCACTAGAGTGGCAAGTTGCCTTTATGGTGGATCCGGCGTGCCTGTTGCCAGGCGCGCTGAGCGTGCATGCCAGACAGGTTTTTCTGCCGGTACGGGACGGACGCCCATAACTCACGGTGAACCAACGAGTGACCCAGAAAGCCATACAACGCTTATTGCTCAAACGCTTTGCCTTGGCAGCTGGCACCTACGTGTTGGTGATGGCACTCGTTTGGGTGGCGATTTTTGCCAACTACTATCAGGCGCCCCTTCTTTCGGCGTTGATCAGCAGCGTGCTTGTGGTGCTCAGCCAGTCGGTATTGCTGGTGATGTTCCTGCGCGGTTACAACCGGCGCTTCAAGGACCCAAGCCTGACCGAGGTGCAGGTCCTGCTGGCGCTGGGTTGGCAAACCTGGGTGCTGAGCCATCTGGACAGTGCGCGCGGTACGTTTCTGGTCATCTATGTGCTGATCCTGCTGTTTGGGCTGTTTCACCTGACGCCCAAGGTCTTTGCTCGCTGCGCGGTGTTTGTCTTCGTAAGCTTCGCGGGCCTGAACCTGTGGGAAGCTTTTACCTATCAAATGCACGACCTCGGCCTGGCTGGCTTGCAGGTCTGCGCGCTGTTCATCGTGCTGGTCTGGCTGAGCCTTTATGCACGTTACGTCCAGGCTTCACGCCATCGCATGCGCCAGCGCCGTTTTGCACTTCAGGCGCATCAGGACACCCTGCGCGGGATGATGCGTCAGCTTGAAGATCTGGTGGCCACCGACGAGCTGACCGGGCTGTATAATCGTCGGCATTTTCTGCGTCTGGCGTCCCGCGAATTGGCGGTCATGGAGGCTCATGTCAGCCATGGCCTGGCGTTGATCGATCTCGACCATTTCAAGCGGATCAACGATGTTCACGGCCATGCTGCGGGCGATCAGGTACTGCAGATATTTGCGACGGTGGCGGGTGCCTGTCTGCGCGAGGGCGATATTCTGGCCCGTTACGGAGGAGAGGAGTTCGTGCTGTTGATACCACGCTGTACCCACGCTCAATTGACGGACTGCTGCGAGCGGTTGCGCGAGGCATTTTTCAATGTCGAGCTGGCGGGGCTGTCGTTGCCGGACCTGAGCCTGTCGGTGGGGATGACCTTGCTAGAAATGGGCGACGACCTGGACGATGCTTTGCAGCGCGCCGATCAGGCGTTGTACCGGGCCAAGCGCAACGGGCGCAATCGCTGTGCTGCGGCATGGGAACACGCTGATGCCTGAATTAAGCACCGGTGACCGGCATTGGTCGGTTGCACCGGCCAGCAATTTGCTCGATGCACTCAATAGTGCCGGTCTTGCCGTGCCCTACAGCTGTCGTGCGGGGAGTTGTCATGCGTGCCTGGTTCGCTGCGTAAAGGGTGAACCGCTGGACGCATTGCCCGACGCGCTGGATGCGGGCAAGCGCGAGCAGGGCTGGCGGTTGGCGTGCCAGTGCCAGGTGGTGGAAGACCTGGTGGTGGAAGTCTTCGACCCTTTGCGTGATGGGTTGCCTGCCACGGTCATGAGCAGCGATTGGCTGAGTGTCAGCGTACTGCGCTTGCGCCTGACTCCTGAGCGCCCACTGCGCTATCGCGCCGGGCAGCATCTGGTGTTGTGGACGGCCGAGGGTGTCGCGCGTTCTTATTCCTTGGCGAGCCTGCCCCAAGAGGATCGCTTTCTGGAGTTTCACCTTGATTGCCGCCACCCCGGTGCATTCTGCGATGCCGCCCGGTTGTTACAAACCGGTGATCCACTGCGCCTGGGCGAACTGCGTGGCGGTGCGCTGCAATATGATCCTGACTGGCACAGCCGACCTCTGTTGTTGATGGCGGCCGGAACCGGACTTGCTCCTTTATGGGGAGTGCTGCGCGAAGCGTTGCGGCAGGAGCATGAAGCGGGAATTAGAGTTGTTCATCTGGCGCGGGAGTCGACTGAGCATTATCTAGCGACTGAGTTGGCCGAATTGGCGATGAAGCATCCACAGGTCGAGGTGCAATTAATCAGTGCTGTCGAGTTGACTCAGGCATTGGCGACGTTGCGCATCACCTCGCGGCAGACCATTGCGTTGGCCTGCGGTAGCTCGGCCAGTGTGGAGCTATTTGCCAAGCGTTTGTACATGGCGGGGCTGCCGCGCAGTCAGTTGTTGGCGGATGTGTTTTTTTGAACAGGTATTCAATCCGGGTCAGTGCGACCGATGACAGGAATACCCGCCCTTTGAAATCGGCGACGTTGCTGTGCAGCAAACGGACAACGGCCTAGCATCCGCTGCTGCACACAATTGTTGAGGCGTCAGCCGATGTAACGCAATGCGAACGCTTGGAATGAGACATCTTTAAAGAGCATGCCACATACAACGATTTTGTTATCGGTTTGTAAAGCCAGCGCATAAGCGATATCGATGCTCTTGCCAACTTTCGTACGAACCCACCCATTGCCCCTGCCAAAACGGCTGTCCAATGTGCCATTTGCCAGATAGTGGGCCACTATCACGTCTGCCTCTTCTCCTCCTTCTGTATACCCCGCAACGACGATTGAAGAGGAGGCTGACACCTGTGCTTGCGTCCACGCAGATTCTTCCGGGGTAAATTCATTGAAAACCATTTCACCGTGATTGAACTGCTTATCGGGACCGCCAGTTGAAGTTCTGCCGATGAGAATGCCCTTGTTAGGGGACGTTGTGGAGCCCAGGCCAATGATAGTATTACCTGCCGATCTCACCACGCCATCTAATGTGTTTCCGCCCTGCTCGTCCAACACAACAAAGCCATTCTCGCCGAAGGCATCATCCGGTATGCCCTCTCTACTGTAATGAGTAAGCAGCCCATAAAAGCTACTCTCAGTATCGACGCTCCCTGCCGCCAGCACGTCACCGTCCGGCCCTGCTAACAGTGCGTTTATGTAGGTAGAGTGCTGAGGGTGTTTGACGCGGACATAACCGCGCCCGCCGAAGCTTTTATCCAGGTCTCCATGTTCTTGCAGGCGTGCGATAAGTTCATAATCACCGTCAGCGCTTTCATAACGATTTTTAACGAAGATGTAATTACCCATCACCGCACCGTTGATCGCTGGCGTTGTGGGCGTATTTTTGCTGCCGCCTGCATCGAAACGGCTGCCGCCTTTCGGCAAGGGCACAACGGTTTTGCCTTCCTTTCCAAACGAGATATCGACATTGCCGTCTTTATCGAAGCGTGCCAGTGCAGGGAATGTTCCATTGCCGTTGGTGCTGGTTCCAATCAATAGTATTCGTTCATTGCTGAGTAAGTGCACGCTTGAGCCCGCAGCAACTGAATCAGTTTCAAACACATCTATAATAGTGCCGCCGTGACCGAATGAAGTATCCAGCGAGCCATCGTTATTTAAACGCGTCAAGCCGAACCTGTTTCTTGCTATAACGCCGGCAATCAAGATTTTTCCGTCAGGTTGCAGAGCAACCCCGTAGGCCATGCTTTCCTCTCGATCTGAAAAAAGGGGATAAACTATTCCCTTGTTTCCGAAGCCAATATCCAGATCGCCGGAGGCGGTTGTATGTGGGGGAGTGCGCATCATATCGTTCATCCCTATATGAGTATGAGGTTGGAGCTTTGTGAATAGACGCCACCGTCGCTCGGTGGCAGTACGGTGGGTTGGTCAAGTCTTGGTCATCAGTTAGAGGCTGCAAAAAACGCGCTGCACATCCATCTTCGTTGAGGCCAATCTCAGGCGCCGGGCGCCTGCGGTGTTCGATTGTTTTTTCTAGTCGCCATAGCCGTTCCATCCTTTGAACTGTTGTTGGTTGTATCGATATCTTGATTCAGGACGTCTCTTCCCTTGGCGGATGATGCTCTAGCCTTCTAATCATTAAACGCTCAAAAAAACAAGTTGTGACCTGTCATAAATGACAGGTGCCGACCGGTGGCTAGGCAGAAAGCAAAAAGCCCCGGCTCTCGCGAGCCGGGGCTTTTTTTGACACTGCAGGGCGGTTTAAACCAATGGATCGCCGACGTGCAGGATTTTCATGCCGTTGGTGCCACCGATGGTGTGGTAGCTGTCGCCCTTGGTCAGGATGACCCAATCGCCTTTCTCCACCAGACCACGCTTGAGCAACTCATCCACAGCCGCCTGGCTGACTTGACCTGGCGGCAGGGCGGCCGGGTCGAACGGCACGGTGTAGACGCCACGGAACATGGCGGCACGGGCCTGGGTTTCGCGGTGCGGGGAGAACGCGTAGATCGGCACCGAGGAACGGATACGCGACATGATCAGCGGCGTGTAACCACTTTCGGTGAGGGCGATGATCGCTTTCACGTCCGGGAAGTGGTTGGCGGTGTACATGGCCGCCAGCGCGATGCTTTCGTCACAACGCTCGAAGCTGGTACCGATACGGTGGCTGGAAGTCTTGCCGGTTGGATGCTTTTCAGCGCCCAGGCAGATCCGCGCCATGGCCTGGACGGCTTCGATCGGGTAGGAACCGGCAGCACTTTCTGCCGACAGCATGACTGCGTCGGTGTAGTCCAGTACGGCGTTGGCTACGTCGGACACTTCGGCGCGAGTGGGCATAGGGCTGGAAATCATCGATTCCATCATCTGCGTCGCCACGATCACCGCTTTGTTGTTGCGGCGTGCGTGCAGGATGATTTTCTTCTGGATACCCACAAGCTCGGCATCACCGATTTCAACACCCAGGTCACCACGGGCAACCATCACTGCGTCACTGGCGCGGATCAGGGCGTCGAGTGTTTCGTCGTCGGCAACGGCTTCGGCACGTTCGATCTTGGCCACCAGCCAGGCAGTACCACCGGCTTCGTCGCGCAGTTGGCGCGCGTATTCCATGTCAGCCGCATCGCGAGGGAAGGAAACGGCCAGGTAATCGACCTCCATCTCTGCTGCCAGCTTGATGTCCTGCTTGTCTTTTTCAGTCAGGGCCGGCGCCGTCAGGCCACCGCCGCGACGGTTGATGCCTTTATGGTCCGACAGCGGACCCCCGATCAGCACGGTGCAGTGCAGTTCGTCGGCCGTCTGGGTGTCGACGCGCATGACCACACGTCCGTCGTCGAGCAGCAGCTCGTCGCCTACACCACAATCCTTGACCAGATCGGGGTAGTCGATGCCTACCACTTCCTGCGTGCCTTCAGTGAGCGGGTGTGCAGTCGAGAAGGTGAACTTGTCACCGACCTTCAGCTCGATTCGCTTGTTGGCAAATTTGGCGATACGAATTTTCGGACCTTGAAGGTCACCCAGCAGTGCGACGAAACGCCCGTGTTTGGCGGCGATATCGCGGACCAGCTTGGCGCGAGCCTTGTGCTCGTCCGGCGTGCCGTGGGAAAAGTTCAGACGGGCGACGTCCAGACCCGCCAGGATCAGTTGCTCGAGGATCTCTGGCGAATTGCTGGCAGGGCCAAGGGTAGCGACGATTTTGGTGCGACGAACGGTCATGCACAAACTCCTGAATTGAAGCGCAGCGAGAGGCTACTACTGTCTTGCGATGTAGTCATTGTTCCTTTGCACTACCTTGATGTTCGACAACTGGGCAATCCGGGTAAATCGGGCATTGAAGAAATCCGACAGCGTGTCGATATATTGCAGAGCACAGGAGACTCCCATGCGAATCATGATGGTTTTAGTATTGCTGGCTGCCGTCGGCGGCTGCACCCGTTGGTCGATGAATAGCCATTTGAACAGTGCGTATCGCGCCTATGACAAGGGTGACTGCGAAAGCGTCATGCTGAACCTGTCCAAGGTCGACCGTGAAAGCCGTGCGCGGCGTTATATCCAGCCTGAAGTGTCGATGTTGCGCGGTCAGTGTCTGGAACGCCAGAAACTGTTTGTCGATGCCGCCCAGACGTATCAGTTCATCATTACCCAGTACCCGTACAGCGAATATGCGTTCCGGGCGCGGGCGCGGCTTGATACCCTGCAGCAGCTTGGGCATTACGGCGGCGGTCAACCAGCCATTACGAGCCCTGCCTCACTTTAGTTACACTCAAATGGATGAGTGGTGGTCTTTTTTAGTGGCCATTTGAGGATATTGGGCTAATCTTCGGTCACACGGGCAAGGAATGTGTAAACCCACCGTTAGTCAGGAATGACAGGCGCCGGTTCAAATCGACGTTTTAAACCGTGACTCGGGCTTCGGGCGGTCAGTCAGACTACGTTCCTTCCTGTGGCGTGACATCAAAAGGATCCGCCGCAGCGATGATGTGTCGCAGTGAGGCAGGACTTAAAGGCATTAGCGCGACCATGCTCAATGGTTTTTAATGGCGACTCTGCGATGCTCAATGAACGAAGAATCGAGCGGCACCAACTGCCTTATTATCTTCAGGTCTTCAACCGTTACACCGACAAACCCATGGGTTGCCTGGGTAATGTGTCGGAACACGGCTTGATGTTGATCAGTGATCTGCCAATCCTGGTGGGTGCGAATTATCAACTGCGCCTGAAGGTCCCCGCTGGCAACGGACAGTTAAATAGCATCGACCTCAACGCCAGTTGCCTGTGGTGCCGAGAGGATGAAACACCGGGCAGCTATGACTCGGGCTTCATGCTGCAGGCCACCCCTGCCGAATATGGACATCTGATTCTGGCGCTGCAACGTTATTTCAGCTTCTACCCGATGGAGGCGTCGGCCTGATATCAGGCTTGATGCGTTGTGTAGAAGCAAGCTTGCCTGCGAAGGGGCCGGGCATTCACCCGAGCCCCGGAAGCTGCACCATCGCTTTCGCGGGCAAGTTGCTCCTACAGGGTTTTATCTGACCCTACATCAAAGCGTCCCCGCCTTTTTCCAGCTCAAATACCGGGTTACCAAATCAGCTCCCAGTTCGCCTGGCCGTGCGTCCAGCACCGGCACGCTGCTGGCGGTCAGGCGTTCATGCAAACTGTTGCGGGCGTTGAGAAAGTCCACCGTTCCACAGTACGACAGGGCCTGCTCGTAGGTTTGCACCGAGGTTTGGCGCAAGCTGTCCAGCACCTCCTCGCGCAAGCTGGCGATGAGCACGCGATGCTGACGGCCAAGCTGTTTCACTGCGCTGAGCAAATCATCATCGTCTTCATCGCGAAGGTTTGTGACGATCACCACCAGTGCCCGGCGTTTCTGGCGCGCCAACAGTTGCCGTACCGCCGCACTGTAGTCGGCAGGGCGTTGCGTACTGTTCAGGTCGTAGACACTGTTGAGCAGCACATTGAGTTGCCCCGGACCTTTGACCGGTGCCAGATATCGGTTTTGCTCGCCTGCAAAGGTCGAGATTCCCACCGCATCGCCCTGGCGCAAGGCCACATAGCTAAGCAGCAAGCAGGCATTGAGGGCGTGATCGAAGTGCGTCAGATCGCCATCCTGACTGCGCATGCGGCGTCCGCAATCGAGCAAGAAGATAATCTGCTGGTCCCGCTCATCCTGATATTCCCGCGCAATGGGGGTGCGCTGTCGGGCGGTTGCTTTCCAGTCGATCTGGCGCAGGCTGTCGCCTTCGCGAAACTCACGCAGCTGGTTGAACTCAAGCCCCAGGCCACGCCGCTGTCGCTGGCGCACGCCGATCTGGCTCAGCCAGTGGTCCACTGCCAGTAACTGCCCACCGTATAGCCGCGCAAAGTCCGGATAAACCCGGGTTGTGCTTTCCAGCGGCAGATAGCGCCGTGCAGACCACAGGCCCATGGGGCTGGGCAGCTCCACCTCGCACTGCTCGAAGCGAAAATGTCCGCGGCTGGTGGGACGTAACCGGTAGCCCAACTGGCCTTGTTCGCCAGCAAGCAGGCTGATCCGCTGTGGCAGGTTTTCCACCTCCAGGCCGTGGGGGGCATGGTCGAACAGGCTCAATGTCAGCTTGCGCGGCGAGTCATGCTGCACATCGATGCGCACTTCACTCCAGCGTCCCAGGGCCAGACTGCCCGGCAGATGGCGTTGCAACTGCGGCGAGGGCAATTGCAGAAGCTGGATCGCATCAAACAAACCGATCAACCCCAGGGCGAGCAAAAAGACCCATCCCGCCTGCGAGATGGCAGGCGGCAAGCTGACGTCCAGTGCCGTCAATGCCCCAGGCACACTAGTCAGCAGCAAAAGCCCGCCGAGCCAGCCAAGCAATGGACGAGACGGCTTTAGCGCCTGCTTCATAAGCGCGGTGCCGGAACCTGGTCGAGCAACTGTTTGAGCACCTGATCCACCGACAACCCTTCGATGTCCAGTTCCGGCGACAACCGGACCCGGTGCCGTAGTACGGCCAGGGCGCAGCCTTTTATGTCGTCGGGGATCACGAACTCGCCGCCTCGCAACAGGGCACGGGCTCTGGCACCGCGGACCAGAGCGATGGAGGCGCGGGGGCCGGCACCCAGGGTCAGCCCCGGCCAGCTTCGGGTGGCCCGGGCCAGACGCACGGCGTAATCGAGTACCTGATCATCCAGCGGCAGTTCACTAGCGATGCGCTGCAACACCTGCACGTCCTTGGCCTGCAACACCGTGCGCAGCGGTTGTACATCCAGCATGTCGGCCTTCGACGAGCGAGTGACCTGGCGCACCATGCTCAACTCTTCCATGGCATCGGGGTAATCCATGCGCAGCTTAAGCATGAAGCGATCCAGCTCTGCTTCAGGCAGTGGGTAGGTGCCCTCTTGTTCAATCGGGTTCTGGGTGGCCAGCACCATGAAGGGTTGCGTGATCGGCAGGGCCCGGCCTTCAAGCGTGACCTGACGCTCCTGCATGGCTTCAAGCAGCGCCGCCTGGGTCTTGGCGGGTGCACGGTTGATTTCATCGGCCAGCAGCAGGTTGGTGAACAGCGGCCCCTTGCGCAGTTTGAACTGCTCGGTCTGCAGGTCGTACACCGCATGGCCGGTGACATCGCTGGGCATCAGGTCCGGGGTGAACTGGATGCGCGCGAATTCGCCCCCGAAGCAGCGTGCGAGGGCGCGCACCAGCAAGGTCTTGCCCAGCCCTGGCACGCCTTCGATCAAAACATGACCGCCGCCGATGAGCGCAGTAAGGACGTCATCGATAACGGCGTTCTGACCTATCACCGCCTTTTGCAGTTCGTGGCGCAGTGCCTGGGCCAGTTGGCTGGCACGTTGGCGTTGTTGTGCCTGATTGCTTGGGGGGTGGTCGGGTTTTGAGGGTTCGGTGGCAGGTTCGACGCTGCTCAGCGGGTCTGTCGGGTGATCACTCATAGGGCATTCCTGAGGGTTTGCAGGTGGGCAACCTGACGGGTGAAGTCGGTACGGGACATTCGCGTGTTCGGCCGTGGACGCAGCGCCTGACCGACCGCGCTGGTGGGCTGTCGGGTCAGCCGGGCCAGCACTTGCCACTGATCGGCGACGCCCAGCAATTCGAAACCGGGATGACGTTGGCGGGCACGGCGCAGGACGTCCTGTTGCAGGCTGCGTAATAGCGCCTGTTGCCCGCTGCGGCGCAGGACGAAGTCAGCGCTGGCACGCAGGTGCTCGGTCAGTTGCCGTCTGGCCCTGGGGGCGGGCGCCTGCAAGGGGCCGTGACGCAGGCCGACGTGCCACAACGCCAGCCCCGCCAGCAATGCCAATGCCGTCAATGCTTGAGGGAAGTAGCGCAGCAAGAGGCTCAAAAGGTTGTCGTGCTGGGGCCGCAGCAGCATCGTCACGGAGCTGTCCTGGGTCAGATACCACAGAAGCCACGCGTTGTCGTACTTGCCGATATTGCGGGTTTTCCACAGGTCGGCATCGGTGACGACCGTGATCATGCCGCGGCCGTAGATCATCTGCAGCATGTGCGTGGCATCGGCGCTGTTGGCCCAGGACTGGGCGTGATCCTCGGGGTCATCAAGATGGAAATTGGGGTCGAAGCTCATGTAGGCCGGGCTGTCTTCGTTTTCCAGATACAGCTTCGTCAGGTCGCCGTAAGGCTTTTCCGGTGCCTTGACCAGGGGCGCTGTCAGCGGGACCGAAGGCTTTTTTTCAGCTTCCTGGATCAGCAGGTCGACGGTGCGAAACTGACGGACCTGTACGCGATCGAGCAACAGGTCGCCGCTGCGGCCTTTTTTCGCGTCCCACAATTGCTCGGCGACAAACAACAGACGGCCACCGGCGCGGGTCCAGTTCAACAGCCGTTCCACCTGTGAGGGCTTCATGTTTTCGCGGCTGTCCAGCAGCAACAGGGTCTGCGTTTGCGGGCCGGTGTCGGGTAGCGAGTCCAGGTTGTCCGTCACCGTGACCGGCACATTGCGCTTGCGCAGGAAAAGTTCGGCGGCCATGTAGGGGTTGGCCCGCGCCTTGGGCGAAGGCCCCTGATCTTCCTCTTTCTGGTAGTACTCAAGATTGCGAGACAACCAGACCCCGCCCAGACCGATGACGATCAGCCCCAGTAGCCCGATGAGCAATGCATGGCGGCGCTTCATGAGTGGCCGCCCGCATCGAACAAGCGACGCCAGCCGTCACACAGTTGTTGCTGCGCGGCGGCTGGGGGAAGGCGATGGCCATAGGCGAGGTTCTGCCAATGGGTGGTCAGGTTCTGGCTGAACTCGTTCAACGCCTGCAACTTGAGGCGAGCGACACGTTCCAGCACCTGACCTTCGGTGTCGGCATTGCCGAGTGGCACCTTATAGTCGCTCATCAGTTTGCTGAGCAGCGCCCGGTATAGCAGCCCCAATGCTTCTCGTGGCTGGGTCGCCCACAGTGTTTCAGCGCTGGCGGCCACATCGTCAGGCAGGCTCTGTGCGCTGAGCTGCAAGCCAAAAAGCTGTTCAGGCAGGTCGTGACGGATTTTTTCCACAGGTGCACGGCGGTCGACGAAGGTGCGCAACCAGGCGCGATAGCGCCAAACCACCAGGCAAACCAGAACGAGCGCCAAGGCCCACATCAACACCTTGAACACCTCGCCCAGCATCTTGGCGAAATGGAACAGGGCGTTGAGAAACTTGAGCAGTGCACCTGGCTTTTCAACAGCCGCTTTTTTGGTCTCGCCGGTTTTCTCCTCCGCAAAGCGCCAGCCAGATTCCATTTTTGGATTCCTGAACGGCGGCTGTCGCAGGACCGACCTTATTTCGTTTTGCGCCATGGTGCTGGTCAGCGGCTGTTGGGTCAGTCGCGCGCTGGCAGGGTCGGCTTCAGGCAGGTCGAGTACTGGCTGGTCCAGGGGGGGTAGCGGGCAGCTGTAGTTTTGATCGACGGATAGCGGTTGTGACGCCCAGGCGGGCGGCGCCATGCTCGACAGGATCAGCGCACAGCCAATGACGAGGGCGTAGGCGCTACCGGTCAGGCGTTGGCGCAGGCGCCGCAAGACCAGTTCGATGTCCCAGGCTTCCAGTGCCGTTCGACGGTTCAGGTACAGGGTGAAGCCGCAGGCCACGTAGATCGGTCCCCAGAAAACCAGCACCAGGGCATAAAGCGCGTTGGTCAGGTGTTCCAGCCAGTTCCAGTCGCCTTCGATGTCCAGCAGGCTGCGCCATGACCAGTCCATCTCCACCTGCAGAGGGATCAGCATGTAGAACAACGCCATCGAGCCCAGCCACAGACACATTTCCAGGCTGCTGCCCATCGATGTCAGGCAGCGGGCTGCGCGCAGGTTCTTGTGGCTCAGCACAGAGATGCGTTGTGCCCGTGCCGGTCCCGACAGGCCTTCGAGTTGCTGAACAGGCAGCTTGAAGCTGCGGCTCAGGCTGAAACGTCGCCAGGTCAGGCTCGCCAGCAACTGGGGCTTTAGGGCTCGCGGCCACGCCTTTAACGCCTGCTTGAGGCTGGGCGTGTTGCCAAACAGGGCTTGCGACAGGATCAGCAGCGGCAAGCGTTCGAACGCTGGTTTCAGCCACCAGAACAGCAACACGGCCAACGACGGGTAATCCCACAGCAGCAGGCTGAGCAGCGCAAAAATCGGCAGTGTGACGATGGCCCAACTGCCCATCAGCAGCGCGCGATGCTCGCGGGCCAACAGTACGCCCAGGTCGATGGCTTCCCAGGGGTTGCGCGGACGAATCGCGACGCTGGCGTCAGTCAGGCGCATGGGGAGTCCTTCCGCCGAACACCAGATACGCCAGCACCAGGGCCCAGAGCGCAGCGCCCACCAGGTATTTGCTCAGCGGCTGCGGCCAGCTCAACGACGACCAGTACGCCTCTATAAAAGCAGCAATCAGCAGCAACAGCATGACGCCGCAGATCAGCAGCACGCTTTTGCGCGCGGCCAGACGCAACGCTTCGCCGCGCGGCAATGCGCCCGGTGCCAGCAATGCCCAGCCCATTTTCAAGCCGGCGGCCCCGGCGAGCGCAATGGCGGTCAGTTCGAAAGCGCCATGGCCGATGACGAATGACCAGAAGGTCTGCCCGTAACCGACTCCGCTCAGGTGACCCGCCACAGCGCCGATCATCAGTCCGTTGAAGAGCAGGAAAAAAAGGCTGCCAACGCCAAACAGCAAACCGGTGGCGAAGGTCTGAAAGGCGATGCCGATGTTATGCATGATGTAGTAGCCGAACATCATCCAGTCTTCGCTGGACTCGCGTTCAAAGGCCTGGCCGATTCGGCGGGCGGCCGGGTCGTACATGCTTTCCATCTCGCTGACCTGTTCGGGGCTGACCACGCTGTAGACCAGATCCGGGAAAACGTAGACCAGCAACCCCATGGCAATCAGGCTGCCGAAAAACAGCATGCCCGCGACCAGCACAAAGCGCCATTCGGCCCTGACCAGCCTGGGGAAACCCGCAAGGATAAACCCCAGCAACTGCGCGCCGAGCTGACTGCGATGGCGGTACAGCTGCTGGTGGCCGCGCATTGCCAACTGATGCAGCGGGTCCACCAGATGGCTGCTGTAACCCCGCTCCTGGGCCAGCGCCAATTGATGGCAGATGCGTCGGTAATCACTGGCGAATGCTTCACTGGCGCTGGCGTCCGGCTTGCCGCGCTCAAGGGCGTCCAGGTGGGTGGCGAAGCGTTGCCAATCGCCTTGATGGCGGGTTTCGAACAGGCTCTGTTTCATGTTGGCCAGCTGTTCATGTGGACCCCAGCAGGCCACGCGCCAGCCCGTTCAAATGGGCCACGGCGTCAGCAGGCGGCACGTGCAGGGGCTCGGCCAGAATGCTTGCAAGCTCCTGAGCCCGTGACGGCGACAGGCTGCTTTGACGTTCGGCAAATTCCAGCAGGGCGCGTTGCTCGTCCAGTGTCAGCGCAATGGGGGCGATCAGCGGCTCAGCCTGAGGCAGGGGCGGGCGCGTGACGGGCAGGTCCCGGTAGATCACCAGCGAACCTGCGGCCAGATCGCCCAGGCGTTTGAACATGGGATGTTGCAGGCAACTCATGGCGCCCAGGCTGTAGCCAAAGGGCAGCATGTCGACGAAACGCAGCAGGTTGCGGGTCAGGGATGCACCCCAGCCAATGGGCGTGCCGTCGTCATGCACCACCCGCAGCCCCATGATCTGCTTGCCGGGCGTCTGGCCTTGATGCAGGACTTCGAACAACACCATGTACCACCAGGTCACAAGGAACAGCAGCAGCGCGCTCAGGCCCATGCCGAACTTGTCGAAGAAACTGAAGGCCATGGACAGCGTACCGAGAACCAGCAGGCGAATAGCCAGGTCGATGCCGAACGCCAGTGAACGCGGCACCAGGCCAGCCGGGCGCAGGATCAGATCGATGCCTTCCGGCGTTTCGATTCGGCTACGGGTATCCAGTGGCGCGTGCGGCGGGGTAATCCTTGGCCAAGCATGCGAGGGGGACATTGTCGGGTGGGGTATGCCTGAGAACAAAGCCTGATGCTAGCCAGCAAGTACCAGCTAAGCAACCAGCCAGTCAAAACGCAGGCTGCGCGAAAGAACGTCACATCCTGTAATCCTCCTCCGATTCGCCATTTACCTGCTGCACGCCCTACACTTTGCCGGTCTTCTGTTCAGGATCAGCCCGTGACCTCCAGCATCTTCTGGTACGACTACGAAACCACCGGCATCAATCCGCGCAATGATCGCGCGCTGCAGGTGGCCGGTATCCGCACGGATGCCGAACTCAACGAAATCGCTGCACCGGTCAATATCTATTGCCAGCCCAGCGACGACATCCTGCCGCACCCTGCCGCCTGTGTGATTACCGGAATAACCCCGGCGACGCTGGCTGAAAAAGGCCTGTGCGAGGCTGATTTCATGACCCGCGTGCATGCCGAACTGTCGGCACCGGGGACCTGCGGCGCCGGTTACAACACCTTGCGTTTCGATGACGAAGTGACCCGTTACAGCCTGTACCGCAACTTCTTCGATCCTTATGCCCGTGAATGGCAGGGTGGCAATAGCCGCTGGGATTTGATCGATGTGGTGCGAACCGCTTATGCGCTGCGTCCCGAGGGCATTGTCTGGCCCGAGGAAGAAGGGCGGGTGACCCTCAAGCTGGAGCGCCTGACGGCGGCAAACGGTATCGAGCACGGGCAGGCCCACGATGCGTTATCCGACGTGCGGGCCACCATTGCCCTGGCGCGGCTTGTTCGCGACAGGCAACCCAAACTCTACGATTACCTGTTCCAGTTGCGCAGCAAACAGAAAGTGCAGGAGCAGATTCGTCTGCTACAGCCGCTGGTGCATATCTCCGGGCGCTTTTCTGCGGCGCGCAGTTATCTCGGGGTCGTGCTGCCATTGGCTTGGCACCCTCAGAACCGAAATGCGCTGATTGTCTGCGACTTGCATCTGGACCACGCGCCCTTGCTTGAGCTTGATGTGGACACGTTGCGTCGGCGGTTATATGCACGTCGCGAAGACCTGGCCGAAGGTGAGCTGCCAGTGCCGCTCAAACTGCTGCATATAAATCGTTGCCCGGTGGTAGCGCCGTTGAAGGTGTTGCGCCCGCAGGATCAAGAGCGTCTGCAACTGGACATGGTCGGTTATCAGGCGCGTGTGCAGCAGCTCAGTGAGGGGCAGGAACTTTGGCAGGACAAGTTGAAGGGCATTTACGGACCTGAAGATTTTGCCGCCAGTGAAGATCCTGAACAGCAGTTATATGACGGTTTCATCGGCGACCGTGACCGCAGGCTCTGTGAGCAAGTTCGCACGGCCGAGCCGGAACAACTGGCGGCGGATTCATGGCCATTCGATGATGGACGGTTGCCGGAGTTATTATTTCGCTACCGGGCACGGAACTTTGCCCACACCTTGAGCATCGACGAACAACAGCGCTGGCGTGCTTTTTGTCAGGCGCGTCTGACACAGCCTGAGCAGGGCGCCCCTAATACTTTGCAAAGTTTTACCAAGGCACTCGTCGAGTTGTCGCTTAGTGCCAGTCCAGAGCAGCTGAAGGTGTTAAGCCAGTGGCAGGATTACGTCGAGCAATTACGCCAGCGGCTTGGCGTCTGAGTCAGATAACCACTTTATTTTCGCCAATAAAAAACGCCAGCATGCTGGCGTTTTTGTGTGTCGAGCATGGCTGCCGACGGCGTGTTGCTTAGCCCAGCAGAGTTGCCCAGCTTTCAACCTCGTCACCGCCCCACTTGGCTTTCCACTCTTTCAGAGTCTTGTGGTTGCCGCCTTTGGTTTCAATCACTTCACCGTTGTGCGGGTTTTTGTACTGCTTGACCTTGCGCGCGCGCTTGGTGCCGGTAGTTTTCACGGCAACGCCACGAGTGGCTTTAACTTTGGAGTCCGGATCAAGCAGGGCAATGATGTCGCGCAGCGATTTTTGATATTCGCCCATCAGGGTGCGCAGTTTGCCTTCGAATTCCAGCTCGGTTTGCAGTTTGTCGTCTTGCGACAGATTCTTCAAACGGGCTTGCAGTTCTTTGATGGCTTCTTCTGTGGCGCGGTATTCGTTGATCAGGGACATGAGGCTTTCCTTATGCAGGTGCAGAGAGACAGTGACGCAATAATAGTCAGACAGTTTGAGCAAGTAAACATTAAAGAAAAGTTTTATTTGAATTATTTAGAAATATCCGTGACTCGAAACAGTGCGGCTGAACTAGAGGACAAAGCGACTGGCCTGCAAAGAGAGTGACTATAACGATATTCCTTAGCACAGGATTCTTAAACGAGCGTGCCAGATGGCGGCTCCGGTGCCGGGATTGCGACGCAGGATTTTTCCGTCAGGCCGCGGCGCGAATCGATGCAAGGATTACTGCAGTTTTGCCGTGACATCGCTAGAATAGCCGCCTTTGCGAAGTTCTGGAGTTCCCCTAATGCGCACTTTTCGGCTGGTGATTGCTTGCCCAGACCGCGTTGGCATCGTCGCCAAAGTCAGTAACTTTCTGGCTTCCTACAACGGTTGGATTACCGAAGCCAGCCACCACTCGGATAATCTCAGTGGCTGGTTCTTCATGCGTCACGAGATTCGGGCCGATACATTGCCGTTTGATCTCGACGGTTTCCGTGAGGCCTTCACGCCGATCGCCGAAGAGTTTTCGATGGACTGGCGTATCACCGACTCGGGTCAGAAGAAACGCGTCGTGTTGATGGCCAGCCGTGAATCCCATTGCCTGGCTGATTTGCTGCACCGTTGGCACAGTGATGAACTGGACTGTGAAATCGCCTGCGTGATTTCCAACCACCAGGACCTGCGCAGCATGGTCGAGTGGCACAACATCCCGTATTACCACGTGCCGGTCGATCCAAAGAACAAAGAGCCGGCGTTTGCCGAAGTTTCGCGTCTGGTCGGGCATCATCAGGCGGACGTGGTCGTTCTGGCGCGCTACATGCAGATCCTGCCGCCGCAGCTGTGCAGCGACTATGCGCATAAAGTGATCAACATCCACCACAGCTTCCTGCCGTCATTCGTGGGTGCCAAGCCCTATCACCAGGCCTCGTTGCGTGGCGTGAAGCTGATCGGCGCAACCTGCCACTATGTGACCGAAGAACTGGATGCCGGCCCGATCATCGAGCAGGACGTGGTACGTGTCAGCCACCGCGACAGCATCGAGAACATGGTCCGTTTCGGTCGCGATGTAGAGAAGATGGTTCTGGCCCGTGGCCTGCGCTATCACCTGGAAGACCGCGTGCTCGTGCACGACAACAAGACCGTGGTGTTCGACTAGTCTGTTATAAAGCTTCGCGAGCAAGCTCGCTCCCACACGGCCTGCCAGGAGTCCGCACGTCCATGTGGGAGCGAGCTTGCTCGCGAAGAGGCCATTGCAGGCCGGGAAGATTTGAAACTCTATCGAATCACGGGAGGCACCTGATGACCGACCCACTCGACAAAGCCACCTCCCAGGCCCCGGCCACGCTCGGTGAAGGCTGCCTGAGCCGCTACGATCCGGATGCCCTGACGCCTGAAGACGGGGCCAACTTCGACGGCGCCGCCGAGTTATGGCAAGCCTTGCAGCAAACCGACAAACCCCTCACGCCTCCCTGAAGCGCATCAACTTGTGCAGCAAGGGCCGTCCGACCATCAGCAGGAACACCGGCCCGCCAGCAATCAGGTAGAAGTAATAGGTCACCACCCGCCAGATCAGGATTGCCGCCGCTGCCGTGGATTTACCCACCATGGGGGCCAGCAGTGCCGCGGATGTCAATTCTGCCGCCCCGGCGCCGCCCGGCAGCAGGCTGAACTGGCCGGCACTGAGCGACAGCATCTGAATCAGAAAGCTCCAGGCCCATTGCATATCCACGCCCAGCCCGCGCAAGGCCAGGTACAACACGCTGTAGCGCAGCCCCCAATGCAGGCAAGTCAACGCGAAGACTTGCAGCATCTTGCTACGCGGCATTTTCAGGGTGTCGGCCAGGGCGTCGCGAAAATGCAGCAGCTTGCGTGCCCAGCGGCGTCGGCTCTGGGCCTTGGTATGCATGCGTTTGAGCCAGCGACCGTTGAACAGAATGATCTGTCGGTGATAGCGAGCGAAGGCCGCGAAGAAGAACAGACCGCCCAGAGTCAGGACGGCGCTGAAACCCAACATCCATTCCAGGTGCTGACTTAAGTTGTGGAACAGGGCGTAAAACAGAATGCCCACCAGGGCGAACAGAAAGAACAGCAGATCACTCAGTTGGTCGGTCGCAAACACCGCGCTGCTTTTTGCCGGGCCAATCCCGTTGCGTGCCAGCAGCGCCATTAAGGTCAATGGGCCACCACTGCCGCCCGGCGATGCGCAAATGGCGAACTCCGTTGCCATGACCATGCCCAGGCTTTTCATCCTGCTCAGGCTGCCAAGGCTGTCGCCCAGTAATAAACGCAGACGCAGGGCATTCAGGCACCAGCAACACACGATCATGCCGAGCATGGTCAACATCAAATCCAGAGGGAAGGCACGTAAACGATGGAACATGTCACCGCCGCCCAACAGCAACGGGATCAGGACGGCCGCGAGCAAGCCCGCCAGCAGCCAGACCAGGCGTTTCATGCAACCGACCTCAGGTCTCGTGGCCGGGTTTGCAGCCATGCCGCTTTGGTCATGGGCTGCCTGCCGTCATCCATCAGGCGCTGCAGGGTTTGCAGCCAATAATGACGGGAAAACTCATGGCGCATGTCCACAGGGTGCAACCCAAGCCGGATGGTCGACGCCTCCCGGAACTGCGTTTGCCGGTGATCGCTGAGGACTTTCGACAGGCCGCGTCGCCATGCACTTTTTGCACTCCACACCAACCCGGGCGCATCGACCTCGGAAAAGTCCGGCAGCCGGTACAGGTGCTGCGGGTCGCTGGTGTAGGTCAGCGGCAGCTGACGCAAGGCTTCGCGGGTGCCTTGACTCATCAACCATGCCGGAGCGACAAAACCCTGCAGCGGCCAATCGTTGCGCTGGAACAGTTCGATGCCTTTCTCCAGTCGGGCCAGTGCCTGAGCCTGGCTTAGCGCATAAAACTCACCTTCCCAGGTGTAGATACGTCGCATGAAGTAATCGCGAGGGGTGCTGGGCGCAGGTCCGTCGTCGCAGTGGTAATAGCCGTGGAGGGCGAGTTCGTCGCCACGCGCCAACCGGTCGTGCAGGACGCGTCTGAAACGCGCGTCGGCATCCAGTGCATTGCGTTTATGAAAGTCCGGCACCACCAGCCAGGTAATGGGGATATCTCCGAGGGCATCCACCGCGGCGACGAACGGTTGATAGTCAGGCCAGGTTTCGGGTGCCACATCGTGCAGCACCAGCATTACGCTGCGGTGGGCATCAACCATGAACAAGCACCGGGAGGCGGCACCCGAGTACGGCCTGGTAATGCTCCAGCAACCCGGCGACTACGGTGTCCCACGCGTATTTGTGTTCGACGTACTGCCGTGCCGCCAGCCCTTTGGCCAGATAGTCGTGGCTGAACAGCTCCAGCACCGCACTGGCCATGGCATCCGGGTTATTGGGTTCGCACAGAATGCCGCAGCGTTCCGGCACGATTTCAGTGAACGCCCCGGCCGCGACGGCCACCACGGGAATGCCACTGGCCATGGCTTCGAGAATCACCAGCCCGAAGGTTTCCTGATCGCCCGCGTGCACCAGTGCATCAGCACTGGCCAGCAGGCGTGCAACTTCGCTGGCGGGGCAGAAGTGATCGATCACCGAGACGTTGTCAGGCACCACGGCGGGCATGTGCGAACCCACCAGCAGCAAGTGATAGTCGTCCCCCAGTTGCTTGATGCAGTCGAGCAGTACCGGCAGATTCTTTTCCCGGGAGCCGCGCCCGGCGAAGATCAGCAGCCGGGTATCCTCGCTCAACCCCATTTCGGCTTTGAGGCCCGGATCGCGAAGCGTCGGCGTGAACGTGACCAGATCAACCCCCAGGGGCTGCACATGAACATTCTCCACCCCCAGGCTGATCAGCTTGTCGGCCATCACGGAGCTTGGCGCCAGCACTCGGTCAAAGTTGCCGTACAGCTTGCTGACGTAGGCCTCCACATTGGTGCCCGCCCAGGTGCCGATGCGATTGCTCACCAGCAACGGCAGGTCTGAGTGGTAAAAGCCGATGACAGGCACGTCCAGCTGCCGCCTGGCATCCAGCGCCGCCCAGGCCGTCAGGTAAGGGTCACCAACTTCGATCAGATCGGGCTGCAAATCTTGAAGGACGTTTCGCCACGGAGCCAGCCGCAGCGGGAAGCGATAACCGTTGCCAAAAGGCACGGCCGGTGCGGGCACTTTATAGATGCCGTCCTTGTGGCTGAGGCTGGGGCCGGGGATCAACAGACTGTGACGAACATCCGGATACCGGCCCAGGCGGCGATGCTTGGCATCGAGGTAAGTGCGCACGCCACCGCTGGCAGGGGCGTAGAACATGGTCATGTCAGCGATATGCACGGTGAACATCCCTCCAATCTATCTCGGTCCCTAGGGTTGACCACTGACAAGAATAGATGTTCGGTGCATAACGCGAGGTGTGTAGAGTCCGCTAAGGTTTAGTTCAGGCAGGACGCTTTGTTGGCTAATGCCGACCTGACTGTCATGGAACTTAAAGATAGGTGATGAAATGCCTGATTCTCAGCAACTTGTTTTCGGTGCCGACCTGGAGGGTCAGCCGATCACTCAGGCCTTGCGCCTGGCCAATCGACACGGGTTGGTGGCGGGTGCAACCGGTACCGGTAAGACCGTGACCCTGCAGCGGCTGGCTGAAGCTTTCAGTGAAGCAGGCGTCGCGGTGTTCGCCGCTGATATCAAGGGTGACTTGTGTGGGCTGGGGGCTGCGGGCAACCCTCAGGGCAAGGTGGCTGAGCGCATCGCGGGCATGCCGTGGCTAAATTATCGGCCGCAGGCTTATCCGGTGACCCTGTGGGATATCCAGGGGCAATCAGGTCATCCGTTGCGTACCACGCTGAGCGAAATGGGCCCGCTGTTGCTGGGCAGCCTGCTGGAGTTAACCGACAGCCAGCAATCAGCGCTGTATGCGGCTTTCAAAGTGGCGGACCGCGAAGGTCTGTTGCTGCTGGATATCAAGGACCTCAAGGCGCTGCTCAATCACCTTCGCGAAAACCCGCAATTGCTCGGCGAAGACAGCGCCTTGTTGACCACAGGTTCCAGCCAGGCGCTGTTGCGTCGGTTGGCGGTGCTTGAGCAGCAGGGCGCCGAAGCTTTGTTTGGCGAGCCAGCGTTACAGCTCGAAGACATTCTGCAACCGGCCAGCGACGGGCGAGGGCGCATCCATTTGCTTGATGCGAGCCGTTTGGTCCATGAAGCGCCGAAGGTATATGCGACCTTCTTGCTTTGGTTGCTGGCTGAACTGTTTGAGCAACTGCCGGAGCGGGGCGATGCCGACAAACCGCTGCTGGCGCTGTTCTTCGATGAGGCGCACCTGTTGTTTGCCGGTACGCCAAAGGCTTTGCAGGACCGGCTTGAGCAAGTGGTGCGGCTGATTCGTTCCAAGGGCGTCGGGGTGTATTTCGTCACCCAGTCTCCAGGTGATTTGCCGGACAACATCCTCGCCCAACTGGGGCTACGGATTCAGCATGGGCTGCGGGCCTTTACCACCAAAGAGCAAAGATCCTTGCGTGCAGTGGCCGACGGTTTTCGTCCCAACCCGGCGTTCGATTCCCTGGCGGTGTTGACTGAGCTGGGAATTGGCGAGGCGCTGGTGGGCACCCTGCAGGAAAAAGGCACGCCCGCGATGGTTCAGCGGGTATTGATTGCGCCTCCTCAGTCGCGCATAGGGCCTTTGACCGGCGCCGAACGCGCCAGCATCATCGCCCAGTCACCGTTGGCAGGGCGCTATGACAAAGCGATTGATCGTGAGTCCGCCTATGAAATACTGATGGCCCGCAAAGCCCTGCCGCCGGAGCAACAACAGGTTTCGGCGGAGAAAAAAGAAGAGAGCTTCGGCGACAAGGCCGGGGAGTTTCTGGGCGGTGTAGCGGGGCAGGCGGTGAAGTCGGCCTTGCGCCAGGCGGCCAATCAGATTGGACGGCAACTGGTACGGGGTTTGATGGGGTCGCTATTGGGCGGGGACAGGAAGCGCAAGTAATGCGTAACGAACAACTGTTGGAGCGAGGCCTTGCCTGCAAGCAGCCCCCGCGGTTTTTCAGACAGTACGCGTCATCGTTCTTCGCGGGCAAGCCTCGCTCCAACAGAGCGAGGTATGCCCGTTGCAGGGATCAGGCCAGCGCTTTGGACGCCAGCCAGAACAACCCTGCCGACAGCCCGACAGTTGCAGGCAGGGTCAGGACCCACGCCAGCAAGATGTTGCGCACGGTGCCGCCTTGCAAGCCGCTCTTGTTGGCGATCATGGTCCCGGCGACACCTGATGACAGAATGTGCGTCGTCGAAACCGGCAGCGCCCAGATGTTCGCCAGGCCAATGGCCAGCGAGGTGGTGATCTGTGCCGACATGCCCTGGGCGTAGGTCATGCCCTGCTTGCCGATCTTCTCGCCAATGGTCAGTACTACGCGTTTCCAGCCGACCATAGTGCCGATACCCAGCGCCAGTGCAACCGCCAGGATCACCCAGAACGGTGCGTATTCTGTGGTTTCAGTCAGGTCCTTGCGCAGTTTCTCCAGATCGGATTTTTCCCTTGCTGCCAGCGCTGGCAGTTTGGCCACCTTGCGTGCAGTGTCGTCCAGGCAGAGCAGGTAACGACGCACTTCAATGCGGTGTTCAGGGGACAGCGAATGGTAGTCGGACACGCCGTTCAAGGTGCTGAGCAGGGCAGCAATGGTCGGCTCGGTCTGTTCCGGGTTGCAGCTGGAGCGTGCCGGCAGGTCGCCTTTTTCAGCTTTGCCCAGCGCCAGGAACTCGCCCAGTGTGGCGTTGTTGCGCTGATAGAACTGGCTCAGGTGCAACGTGGCATCGCGGGTTCGTTCGATCTGATAGGTCGTGCTGCTCAAGTCGAGTACGAACTGGGCGGGCACGATGCCGATCAATACCAGCATGATCAGGCCGATGCCTTTCTGGCCATCGTTGGAGCCGTGTACGAAACTCACGGCCATGGCCGAAACCACCAGGACCATGCGATTCCAGAATGGTGGGTGTTTCTTGTCATCCAGGTTGCGACGTTGATCGGGTGTCTTGTGCATCTTCGACAGCGGACGCCACCATTTCAGGCCCAGCAACATAAGGCCTGCAACCACAAAGCCCATGACTGGGGAGAACACCAGGGAGGCACCGATATCGATTGCCTTCTGCCAGTTCACACCATCGGCCAGAGGAATATTGTTGATCATCGAGTTGGCCAGGCCGACGCCGAGGATAGAACCGATCAAGGTGTGCGAACTGGACGCCGGAATACCGAAGTACCAGGTACCCAGGTTCCAGGTGATGGCGGCTGCAAGTAACGAGAACACCATGGCCAGGCCATGCCCTGTGTTGACGTTGATCAGCAACTCGACGGGCAACAGGTGCACGATGGCATATGCAACGCCAACGCCGCCCAGCAGTACTCCGAGGAAGTTGAACACACCGGAAAAGAACACGGCCAGATGTGGCGGCATGGCCTTGGTGTAAATGACTGTCGCCACCGCGTTGGCGGTGTCATGAAAGCCGTTGATGAACTCGAACGTGAGGACGAATGCCAGGGCGAGCAACAAGCTCACGAGCACCCAAGCATCTAGCCCGCTGAATAAATCGATCATGAAGGTTTTCTGACCCGGTCTTAAGGGGGCGGGATTATGACAGAAAAAATACTAATCGATAGGACAGCTGCCAATTGGTGACATCCGGCAATGAAATTCAGGGGCGAGTAAAGCCTCTCCTTCGGTTTGCCAAGGAGGCTGCGTCTAACATGTCAGGGCTTGCAACCTCAGCGGGCGAGGGACTTGCGAGGGTGTTCGACGGGCGCGCGAACAATGCGCTCGTTCAAGTCGAACCACGGCCTGTCAAGACTCTTCCTTGAGGTCTTTTTCCATTTTTTGCAGTTCCTGCTGGAACGCCTGATCGAGCAGACTGGCTCTCTTGCGCCATGGTTTGCGTTCTGGCTCGGGCTGCGCGGCGTAGGTGGTGACTTCCCCGCCGTAAACTTCCTTGTAACGTTGCTCCTGGCGCTCAAGTTCCGCGCGCAGTTCATCTTTGGTCACTTTGGTACCTGAATAAGTCGAGATTAAATCCGGCGATAACGCAAAGCATCGATAGTGTCGACACAGGCTGTCTGGTCGCGGGCTGACTGCGTGGATAAACAGCCATTCGCGGTTTCAGCACAGGTAAACGCCACCTGGTGTTTGCGGCTACGGACACCGGAAAAAGACAGCTGTCGTAGCAACACTCGTGTGTATGCAAGCGTGGTGGTTAAACATTGACTGAACGTCGCGTCCGCTTGCCTGCTCAGCGCTGCACTGCGTCAGTGCGACGATGTGTGATTTGGATCCAGCATAGCGCTATGGGAGAAAATCACGGCGTGGCGTTATAGCCAGTCAAGTGATGAACACTATCGCCAACTTGCACAGTGCCGTCAACTATATATGTTGGCATCGTGGCGATGAGACTTCCTATGTTCTTTTTTTCTTGTACGACTGTTCCGAAGTTTGGGCTGGAGATGACTAGACAAACTTCCGGCGCAAGACCGTTGACCGATCAAGACAAAATTCTGGCGGCGTAATTCCAATACAAACAGGTGGGGTCAATAGCGCAGCGATTCTTCCGTGGTGCCGGAAGAGGCTGCGTACCGAGAAGCGCTGCGCTCGCAAAGAGCGCTGAAAGAAAAACGGCCTCGCTTCGTGGGCAAGGCCGTGCCCAGGACTTCTCAGTGGGTACCTGACCAGTATTTTCCAAGAAGCCACTTAGTGGCCCGTGCAAGGTATAAGCATCTACGCGACCGGTCAATTGCGATTATCGGCCATTGGTTCGATAATCGCCCAAAGCCAGCTGAGCGGGTATCGTCGGCGGGTGTAAAACCGGCTATTTATAAGGCCTGCGAGGGCGACGACGAACGGTGGCAGGAATGAACGATCAATTGCGCAATTCTTTCGCGTCTCTGGCTCCGCCCATTGTCGCTTCACCGGCCAAGCGCATTCAGGCCCTGACCGGCGACCCGGACTTCATGACGTCGCTGGCGCGTGGCCTGGCCGTGGTCCACGCGTTTCAGGAACGCAAGCGACACCTGACCATCGCCCAGATCAGTCACCGCACGGAAATCCCCCGCGCTGCGGTACGCCGCTGTCTGCATACGCTGATCAAGCTCGGCTACGCCACCACCGATGGCCGGACGTACTCACTGCTGCCAAAGGTTTTGACCCTGGGGCATGCCTACCTGTCTTCGACGCCCCTGGCGATTTCTGCGCAGCCTTATCTGGACCGCATGAGCGATCAACTGCATGAGGCCTGCAACATGGCCACGCTTGAGGGCGATGACATTCTTTACATCGCCCGTTCCGCGACCACCCAGCGCCTGATCTCGGTGGACCTCTCGGTGGGGGGGCGACTGCCGGCCTATTGCACGTCCATGGGGCGGATCCTGCTGGCGGCGCTGGACGACGTGTCGCTCAAGGAATACCTGGACCATGTGGACCTGCAGCCCAAGACCAGCCGCACATTGCGCACCGCCGACGAGTTGCTCGAATGCCTGCAGCAAGTTCGTCAGCAGGGCTGGTGCATTGTCGATCAGGAGCTGGAGCAGGGGCTGCGCTCGATTGCCGTACCGGTGTACGACGCTTCCGGTCAGGTGCTGGCCGCACTAAATGTCAGCACCAGCGCGGGTCGTGTGGCACGCAGCGAGCTGGAGCAACGCTTTCTGCCGATCATGCTCGATGCCAGCCGCGATTTGAGTACGCAGTTGTTTACGTAAGAATGGCGAAAATCGTGTGGGAGCGAGCTTGCTCGCGAAGACGTTAGCCCTGACGATTTGATTCTGTGCGATCAGCGAACACTTAGTCGATTATCGGATTGTTCGGCACAGGTCCCAGGCATAACCTCATTCACATTCCAGCGCGGTTCGATGGCGCTGATCTTCAATGTGATTTGAGACTGGGAGCACCTCATGGCTGAAATTCTTTCTCTACGCGACGCCGTGAAGCAATTCGTCAACGATGGCGACACCGTTGCACTGGAAGGCTTCACCCATTTGATCCCCACGGCCGCCGGCCATGAACTCATCCGCCAAGGTAAAAAAGACCTGACCCTGGTGCGCATGACGCCGGATTTGATCTACGACCAATTGATCGGCGCCGGTTGTGCGAAAAAGCTGGTTTTCTCGTGGGGCGGCAACCCGGGAGTGGGTTCGCTTCACCGCTTGCGCGATGCCGTTGAAAAGCAATGGCCGCACGCGATGGAAATCGAAGAGCACAGCCATGCGGACCTGGCCAACTCCTACGTTGCCGGTGCCTCGGGCTTGCCGTTTGCGGTATTGCGCGCCTACGCAGGTTCCGACCTGCCAAAGGTCAACCCGCTGATCAAGACTGTGACCTGCCCGTTTACCGGTGAAGTCCTGGCCGCTGTGCCAGCGGTACGCCCGGATGTCACCGTTATCCACGCGCAGAAAGCCGACCGCAAAGGCAATGTGCTGCTGTGGGGCATCCTGGGCGTGCAGAAAGAAGCGGCGTTGGCTGCCAAGCGTTGCATCGTCACCGTCGAGGAAATCGTCGATGACCTTAATGCGCCGATGAACGCCTGTGTACTGCCCACCTGGGCTTTGAGTGCGGTGTGCCTGGTGCCCGGTGGTGCGCATCCGTCCTACGCCCATGGGTATTACGAGCGCGATAACCGTTTCTACCAGGCGTGGGACCCGATCGCCCGCGACCGCGAAAGCTTCACCGCGTGGGTCGATGAGTACATCCACGGCACCGCCGATTTCAAAGAATTCCAGGGCAAGCTGGCCAGCGCTTCGGAGGCAAAATAATGACTTACTCCACCAATGAAATGATGACCGTGGCGGCAGCCCGTCGCCTGCGCAATGGCGCGGTGTGCTTCGTCGGTATCGGTCTGCCTTCCAAGGCGGCCAACCTGGCCCGACTGACGTCTTCGCCGGACGTGGTGCTGATCTACGAGTCTGGCCCGATTGGCGCCAAGCCAAGCGTCTTGCCGCTGTCCATCGGTGACGGCGAGCTGGCGGAAACCGCTGACACCGTAGTCTCTACCAGCGAAATCTTCCGCTACTGGCTGCAAGGTGGCCGGGTCGATGTGGGCTTTCTGGGTGCCGCGCAGGTGGACCGCTTCGGCAATATCAACACCACGGTGGTCGGTGATTATCACAACCCGAAAGTTCGCTTGCCGGGTGCCGGTGGCGCGCCGGAAATCGCCGGTTCCGCCAAGCAAGTACTGATCATCCTCAAGCAATCGGCGCGCACCTTCGTCAACAAGCTCGACTTCGTGACGTCGGTCGGCCACGGCGAAGGCGGTGATTCGCGTAAACGCCTGGGGCTGCCGGGTGCGGGTCCCGTGGGCATCATCACCGACCTCTGCGTGATGGAGCCGGAAGCCGACACCAATGAATTCGTGGTCACGGCGCTGCACCCAGGTGTCACCCGTGAACAAGTGATTGCCGCCACCGGCTGGTCTGTGCGGTTTGCCGAAAACGTGCTGGTGTCCGCCGTGCCGACCGAGACCGAACTGACTGCCCTGCGTGACCTGGAAGCGCGTACCGCTGCCGCCCATGGCCAGGCACCTGGAGAAGCATGATGCGTGACGTTTTTATCTGTGATGCGATTCGAACCCCTATCGGTCGGTTTGGTGGCGGTTTGTCGACGGTGCGTGCCGATGACCTGGCGGCGCTGCCAATCAAGGCCTTGATTGAGCGCAACCCGTCGGTGAACTGGAACGAGGTGGATGAAGTCTTCCTCGGTTGCGCCAACCAGGCTGGCGAAGACAACCGCAACGTGGCACGCATGGCGGCCTTGCTGGCGGGTCTGCCGGAAACCATCCCTGGCGTCACCCTGAACCGCCTGTGTGCGTCGGGCATGGACGCTATCGGTACAGCGTTTCGCGCCATTGCCAGCGGTGAAATGGAGCTGGCGATTGCCGGCGGCGTGGAGTCGATGTCCCGTGCGCCGTTCGTAATGGGCAAGGCCGACGCGGCGTTCTCGCGCAACATGAAGCTGGAAGACACCACCATTGGCTGGCGTTTCATCAACCCGCTGATGAAGGCCCAATACGGCGTCGATGCGATGCCGCAAACCGCCGATAACGTTGCTGACGACTTCAAGATTTCTCGAGCCGATCAGGACGCCTTCGCCCTGCGCAGCCAGCAACGCACTGCCGTTGCCCAGGCTGCGGGCTTTTTTGCCGAAGAAATCGTGCCAGTGCGGATCACGCACAAGAAAGGCGAAACCATCATCGACCAGGACGAACATCCACGGGCTGACACCAGCCTGGAGACCCTGGCCAGACTCAAGCCGGTCAACGGCCCGGACAAGACCGTGACGGCAGGTAACGCTTCCGGTGTGAATGACGGCGCTGCTGCGTTAATCCTGGCGTCTGCCGATGCGGTGAAAAAACATGGCCTGACACCCCGTGCGCGGATTCTGGGCATGGCCAGTGCTGGCGTGGCGCCCCGTGTCATGGGCATTGGTCCCGTACCTGCGGTGCGCAAGCTGGTCGAGCGTCTGGGGCTGGCGGTTTCCGATTTCGATGTGATCGAACTCAACGAAGCGTTCGCCAGCCAAGGCCTGGCGGTGTTGCGTGAACTGGGACTGGCCGATGACGCGCCACAGGTCAACCCCAACGGCGGCGCGATTGCGCTAGGGCATCCGCTGGGCATGAGTGGTGCGCGCCTGGTGCTGACGGCGCTGCATCAACTGGAGAAAACCGGCGGCAGCAAAGGCCTGGCGACCATGTGCGTCGGGGTAGGGCAGGGCCTTGCGTTGGCGATAGAACGATAACAAAACCGCAAAACATCCCCACCCGGGTCGTCATTTGTCTTTGGTAAAAAGGCAATTTGATGGCCTGGGTGATTGTTCTTGTGGGTTGAGAATGTTACTGGTTATGTCTTGGACAAGCCGTTTACCGTTAAGGGGAAAAATAATGACAACAACGCACTACACCGGCGAAGAAAAACGAAAAAGGATATTTGCAATCGTGGGTGCCTCCTCAGGCAACCTGGTTGAATGGTTCGACTTTTATGTTTACGCCTTTTGCGCGATCTACTTTGCGCCTGCTTTCTTCCCGTCCGATGACCCCACCGTGCAATTGCTCAATACCGCAGGTGTTTTCGCTGCTGGCTTTTTGATGCGTCCAATCGGTGGCTGGTTGTTCGGTCGTGTGGCTGACAAGCATGGCCGTAAAAACTCGATGATGATTTCGGTCCTGATGATGTGCGCGGGCTCGCTGGTCATCGCCTGCTTGCCGACCTATCACGCCATTGGTGCCTGGGCTCCTGCGCTTCTGTTGGTGGCCCGGTTGTTCCAGGGCCTGTCGGTGGGTGGCGAATACGGCACCACGGCAACCTACATGAGCGAAGTTGCACTCAAGGGCCAGCGCGGGTTTTTCGGTTCCTTCCAGTACGTCACCCTGATCGGCGGCCAGTTGCTGGCGGTCTTGACCGTGGTCATCCTGCAGCAATTCCTCAGCACCGAAGAGTTGAAAGCCTACGGCTGGCGCATTCCGTTCGTGGTTGGTGCAATTGCGGCGGTGATCTCGCTGTTCCTGCGTCGCTCACTCAAGGAAACCACCAGCGCCGAAATGCGCAAGAACAAGGACGCTGGCAGCATGGCGGCCCTGTTCCGCGACAACAAGGCGGCCTTCATCACTGTGTTGGGCTACACCGCTGGCGGCTCGCTGATTTTCTACACCTTTACCACCTACATGCAGAAGTACCTGGTGAACACCGCCGGGATGGACGCCAAGACTGCCAGCTACATCATGACCTGCGCCCTGTTCGTCTATATGTGCATGCAGCCGTTGTTCGGCATGATTGCCGACAAGATCGGCCGTCGTAACTCGATGCTCTGGTTCGGCGCGCTGGGCACCATTTGCACCGTACCGATCCTGATGACGCTCAAAACCACGACCAACCCTTACATGGCGTTTGTGCTGATCACTCTGGCGCTGGCGATTGTCAGTTTCTACACCTCGATCAGCGGTCTGGTGAAAGCCGAAATGTTCCCGCCGCACATCCGTGCGCTGGGCGTGGGTCTGGCCTACGCTGTGGCTAACGCGATTTTCGGCGGCTCGGCTGAATACGTTGCACTGAACCTGAAAAACATGGGCATGGAAAACAACTTCTACTGGTACGTCACCGTGATGATGGCCATTGCCTTCCTGTTCAGTCTGCGTTTGCCGAAGCAGCCTGCCTATCTGCACCACGATCTCTGATCGCCTCGCGCGCGTTCGTTTCGGGCGCGCGCTACCCCAACCGTTCGATCACGCACGCGCCTGAAGGAGGCTGCCATGGGATTTGCACAACTTACCGATGGGGAACTGCACTACGACCTCACCGGCCCGGAAAATGCCCCTGTGCTGGTGCTTTCCAACTCGCTGGGTACTGACCTGGGGATGTGGGATGCGCAGATTCCTGCGTTCAGCAAGTATTTCCGGGTGTTGCGCCTGGACACTCGCGGGCACGGCAAATCATTGGTGACAAAAGGGCCTTACACCATCGAGCAGTTGGGTCATGACGTGCTGGCGCTGTTCAACCGCCTGAACATCCAGAAGGCGCACTTTTGCGGGTTGTCCATGGGCGGGTTGATCGGGCAATGGCTGGCGATTCATGCCAACGACCGTCTGCACAAACTGGTGCTGTGCAACACGGCAGCAAAGATCGCCAGCCCTGAAGTCTGGAACCCACGCATTGAAATGGTGTTGCGCGATGGCTTGTCGGGGCTTCGCGAAGGGACGGTGACCCGCTGGTTTACGCCGGAGTATGTCGCGGCCCACCCGCAAGAGGTCGAGCGTCTGACCGGCATGCTGCTCAATACCTCGCCAGAGGGCTATGCGGCCAACTGCGCGGCGGTGCGTGATGCGGACTTCCGTAAGCAGCTCGGTGACATCACTGCGCCGACACTGGTGATTTGCGGTACGCAAGATCCGGTGACTACCATCGTTGATGGTCAGTTTCTGCACAATCACATCACGGGTTCCGAGTTCAGCGAGTTCCATGCGGCGCACCTTTCCAGCGTCGAGTTGGGCGAGGTGTTTACGTTGCGGGTATTGGCTTTCCTGCTGAGCTAGATGAGATCTGTCTGGACGCATGAGCGAGGTGGCTCACAAACATAAAGCCTCGCTCCAACAGTGATGCCTTGATTTTGAGCGGAATTTGTAAGTTTTTTTTAGCGACGCGTCCGAAAATTGTCCCCCGATGATTCAAGGATGAACAGCAGCATGTTGATAAGTGATGACGCTAATCCGTCTTCTACCGTGCAGTCGAAACTGGCCGATGAGGCCAGCGATGAGAGGCGCGCAAACGCTCTCAAGGGACTGACAGGTCGGGCCAGTAATACCCCGCGGTGGGCAAGGAGCGCTCCCGGCAAACCGCCCGTAGAAGAAACCAGGCCTTCCCCCCTCACCCGTCGCAGTAGCCTGTATGCAAAAAACAGTAGCCTTGCGCCGGGCATCGGTGACGACTGGGATGATGAGGATGAGTTGAGCCCCCCGGACGAAGCGTTCCTCAGTTGGGTAGGGCTGTGCGTTGACGTGCAGGGCCACCCTCTCAGGTTTCTACTGGTTCGGGTAAGGGTGTTCGGTGGTACCCCGGCCGCAGTTGTCGGCCGCAAGTAAAGGCGCGCTTCGGGCTGCTTTGCCAGCCCCCCTCTGAGGCCATTCTCGCTTTTGCCCCGTCTGCCCCATCAGTTTCCCATCAAGATTCAATCCTGCCCGCTGCCTATGATCCGCTCCCCATGAAGCAGCGTGGCCGCAGGTGCGTTGGTATGTTCAAAGATCTATCGCAAGCAGCATCGTCCCTAAAAGAGGCGTGTAACCAATGTCTGCTGTCCGAGCGAACCCTGTCTGTGGTTGTGGGGGACGAGCCGCTGTCTTTGGCGCACCCCGATCATGAATCCCTCTGGGTTTTTCCAGCCCATTGGCAGGGGCTCCTGGCGATGGGGGGCCGTGTCGCAGTGCAGCAGGGCGACGCGCAGATCGTGGCGCCAAACAATGGTGCCCTGGTGAAGCTGCAGGTTTTCATCGATCAGGCCATGCCGGTGGTCGAGCACGGGAGGTGCTTGCCCCTCGCTTCATTAGCGGTGGCGCCGCAGGTACTCAGCAGCGAGCAAACGCTCAGACGCTGGTACATCTCGCAGACCCTGGCAGGCAGCCCCGAGAGTGCTGCCTTTGCCCGTCTGTTGCGCCAGAGCGAGAGTTATCGCCTGGTCAGGTTCCTGCTGGAGCAAAGCGCGGCCAGTGAAAAGCTGAACGATCTGGCCCGTCGTTACGGCGTTTCGGTTTCGCATTTTCGTCGCTTGTGCCACCAGGCACTTGGTGGCGCAGCCAAGCCTGAGTTGCGCGAATGGCGTAGCGCTCAGGCGTTGCTTTCATTAGCCCTGTCCCAGGGCAAGTCGTCCCTGACGGAGGTCGCGCTGGAGTTCGGCTTTGCCTCCTCTTCGCATTTTTCCAAAGAAATACGTGAGTTGGTGGGTGTCGCACCCAGCAGCCTGATCGATATAACCCGCCTTTCGAGCAAATGATTCGATGATTAAGAAACACCTAACCTTTAGTTTCGTGCTGTGGATGGTTTGCAGCATGGTGCCAATGGCTCTCAACGCCGCACCTGCGCGTGAAGGCGAGGGCTACATGGCGCGTCAGGAAAGCCTGCACACGTTTTTCGATGCGCTTTCGGCGCCTCTGGGCAAGCCGATCGTGGTCAGCAAGGCCGCAGCCCGCAAGAGCATTTCCGGTGAATTCTCCCTGCGCGAACCCCAGCGCGCCCTGGAGAGCATCACCCGGAAGATGGGCTTGATCTGGTACAGCGACAATCAGACGATCTACGTTTATGACGCCGGTGAAGCCAAAAGCACGGTGATCTCGCTGAACACCATCACGGTCGAGAAGCTCAACAGTTTCCTGCGTCGCTCAGGGCTGCTGGATGCCCGTTATCCGTTGCGCAACGACGGCCTGCGAACTTTCTATGTTTCAGGGCCGCCAATATACGTTGATCTGGTGATGCAGGCAGCGCAGTTCATGGATAACCAAAGCGCCGACCTGCAATTGGGCCAGCAACGCATCGGTGTGATTCGCCTGCTGAACACCTTTGTCGGTGACCGTAAATACGACATGCGCGATGAGAGCATCACGATTCCGGGCATGGCCACGGTGATTGAACAACTGCTGCGCGGCGAGAAGCGGGGTGTCGAAACCGCAGTGAGCACACCGCGCATCCCGAACGGCCTGGCGATGCCGGATTTCCCGCTGGAAGGGCTTGGTGTCGCGCCGCAAGACCGTTCGGACAGCACCGCACCACGTATCATTGCCCGCGACCTGGCCGCTGGTAACATTCGTGTCGTGGCCTACCCGGACACCAACAGCCTGCTGGTCAAAGGGTTGCCGGATCAGGTCCGGTTCATCGAAAACCTGGTGGCCGCGCTGGATGAGTCCAAGCGTCACGTCGAGTTGTCGCTGTGGATCATTGACCTGCAAAAAGACGACCTCAACCAGCTGGGGGTCAACTGGCAGGGTGCAGTGCGCATTGGCAGCCAGTTCTCTGCCTCCCTGAACGGCGGTTCGGCTACGACACTGGACGGCGCAACCTTCATCGCCCAGGTGATGGCGCTGGAGCGTAACAATCGCGCCAATGTGGTCTCGCGGCCCATGATCCTGACCCAGGAGAATGTGCCGGCCATTTTTGATAACAACCGTACCTTTTATGCACAGTTGATCGGCGAGCGCACGGTCGAGTTGCAGCATGTGACCTACGGCACCATGGTCAGTGTGCTGCCACGCTTTGCTCCGTCCCGTGAAATTGAAATGTCCTTGAGCATCGAGGACGGCAACGAGGTCGATGGCACGACCCTGTCCCGCACTAATAATGAAGCAGGCTCACTGCCCACCGTCGGGCGCACCAGGATCAGTACCGTGGCCCGGGTACCCCATGGCAAAAGCCTTTTGGTCGGCGGCTTCACCCGCGAAGAGAGCGGCGAGCAGCTGGGCAGGATTCCGGTGTTGGGTTCCATCCCTTATCTGGGCCGTCTGTTCAGCTATCGCCAGACACGTAATGCCAACACCGTACGTGTGTTCCTGATCCAGCCGCGTGAAATCGACAGCCCGCTGCAACCGGATGCCAACGCCCTGGCATTGAAATCCAGTGACTTCGGCATGCAGGCCGAGGCAGTTGGTAATGTTCTCAAGGCAATCGAGCGCTGACATGCAGATTCTTCCGCCTACTCGCGCACCGCTGATCGTGATCGAAGAACCGTCCAGGGCTGCCCAGCAACCACAAGTTGATGACAGTGCCGACGATATGTCTCCCGCTAGCGCCCTGCAGCGCTCGATTCAAAACAGCGATGAAATGTCGGCAGCGCTGACGCAGTTTCGCAATCGTCGCAACTTCGAGTCCAAGGCCGAAACCGTCAGCGGCGATTTCGAAAAAGTTCTCGAAGAAGACGTATTACCCAAGGCGCAACAGATTGTTGCGGCGGTCAAAGTGGGGGATCGGCCGGTCGAGTGGTTGTTGCAAATGGCCCGTGGGTTGTTCGCCGATGACAGTGATCTGGTGTTGGTGCTTCGCGAGCTGTTGCGGCGTAAAGAGTTGCCGGTGGCGGCTCGCGAGCGGCTGGAAAAAATGCTGCAAACCGTGATCGAACAGGCGCCGCCCCAGCGCCTCAAGGCCGGCATCAACTGCGCCCTGAAAGCCAGGCTTTTCGGTAAAAAGCTGGGCCTGGGCGCCGGGATCATGCGCGAAACCTATCGCTCGTTTCTGGAAGCCGAAGACGGCCCCGTCGACTGCTATGAAGACTGGGTCACCCTGTACGGCCATCAGCATCGCCAGACTGTACTGGCGTTTATCGAGGCCGCGCTGCTGACCGATATCGATGCCCTGGACCCCAGCTGTTCGCGCAGTGAGTTCGGCGAGTTACTGGTGCGCCTGACTCAACTCAAACACCTGCGTTCGGCTGACGAGGCCTTTATCAAGCATCTGCTGGCCAACGAGCTGATCCGTCGCTACGAATGCCAGGAGCCGGACTTGTTGGTGTTCCTGCTCGGCGTACTGCGCTACCCCGATGAACTGGATCAACTGCTCAGCGGCACCTTCGGTCAAAGCCTGTTAATGGCCTCCCATGCCGAGCGTTCCATGGCCTTGCAACTCATGCGTCAGGTTTGTCTGCGCTTGCCGCCAGGCCTGTTCCCGGACACCGAGGCGCTGCAACGCCTGGCCGAACGATTTACCCACCTGGCTGACATCGCCTACGCCCACGAAACCATCGAGCGACGCAACGCCAGCGATTCCTGATTGGCTTTTCGAGTCTTCAACATTCGGAACTACTCCATGTTCAATAAATTTCTGAGCAGTGTGACGTCGCGTCCAGAGCTGCTAATCCTGACGTTGATGGTGATGATCATCGCCATGCTGATCATCCCGTTGCCCACCCCGCTGGTCGACCTGTTGATTGGTCTGAACATTGTTATTGCGCTACTGGTTTTCATGGGGTCGTTCTATATCGAACGCATCCTTAGCTATTCGACGTTTCCGTCGTTGCTGCTGATTACCACGCTGTTCCGGCTGTCGCTGTCGATCAGCACCAGCCGCCTGATTCTGACCCAGGCCGACGCCGGTGACATCATCGCCTCGTTCGGTGATTTTGTGATCGGCGACAGCCTGGTGGTGGGTTTCGTAATTTTTTCCATCGTCACCATCGTGCAATTCATCGTGATCACCAAGGGTTCAGAGCGGGTTGCGGAAGTAGCTGCGCGGTTCTCCCTGGACGGCATGCCCGGTAAGCAGATGAGCATCGACGGTGACCTCAAGGCGGGTGTCATCGACGCCGCCGAGGCCCGCAACAAACGTAGCGTGCTGGAGCGTGAAAGCCAGCTTTACGGCTCGTTCGACGGTGCGATGAAGTTCATCAAGGGCGACGCCATCGCCGGCATCATCATCATTTTCGTCAACTTCATCGGCGGCATTGCCATTGGCGTGGGTCAGTTGGGCATGGACATGTCCACCGCGCTTTCGACCTACACCATGCTGACCATTGGTGATGGTCTGGTGGCGCAAATCCCGGCGTTGTTGATTGCCATCGGTGCCGGTTTCATCGTGACCCGAGTCAACGGCGATGAAGCCAACCTGGGCCGCAACATCATCACCCAGATGCTCGGCAACCCTTTTGTCATCGGTGTCACCGCCGTGCTGGCACTGGCGGTCGGTGTGTTGCCGGGTTTCCCGCTGGCGACTTTCATGCTGCTCTCTGCCGCCCTGGGGGCTCTGTTGCTGGTGCGTTACCGGGCCAGACTCAAGGCCGCAGGCGGCAGCAAAAACCAGGACGGCAGCGGGCAGCAAGAGCCCGGCAACGATGGTCTGGGGTTGATCGAGGACGTCGACAAACTGGCCACCGAAACCGTACCGCTGATGTTATTGGTGCCCAACGCACGTCTGGCAGCGCTGTGCGATGCCCGCCTGACCGAACGCTTTCGCAGCCAGTTTTTCATCGACTACGGCATTCGCATCCCGGAACCGCAATTGCGGGGTGCCGACTCTTTGCCGCAGGGGCAGGTGGCGGTGCTGATCAACGAAGTGCGCGCCGATCAGTTCGATATCCACTTCGATCGCCTGCGCATTCTCAACTACACGCCTGAAGCCGACGCGTTGGGGCTGGAGATCAGCTCCGGGCTGGACAGCAACAAGCAACAAAGCCTCTGGTGCTCGGCGGCTGACCAGAAATCACTCGAAAGCCTGGGTTACCAGTTGCGTCCCGCTTACGACGAGTTCTATCGCTGCCTGGTGACGTTGCTGGCGCGCAACGTCAACGAGTTTTTCGGGGTTCAGGAAACCAAGACCCTGCTCGATGAGATGGAAGCCCGCTACCCGGACCTGCTCAAAGAGGTCTATCGCCACGCCACGGTGCAGAAAATTGCCGAGGTGCTGCAGCGGCTGATCGGTGAGCGGATTTCCGTGCGCAACATGAAGCTGATCCTCGAATCCCTGGCCCATTGGGCGTCCCGTGAAAAAGACGTGATGGCCCTTGTGGAGCACGTGCGCGGCAGCCTTGCCCGATACATCAGTAACAAGTTCGCCAGCGGCAATGACCTGCGCGTGCTGCTGCTATCCGCCGAGTTCGAAGAGGTCGTTCGCAAAGGTATCCGTCAAACCTCGGGGGGCAATTTTCTGAACCTTGAACCGGCTCAGTCCGAGGAACTGATCGATCGTCTGAGCGTCGGGCTCGACAGCCTGCATATCCCGCAAAAAGACATGGTGATCCTGTCGTCGGTCGATGTGCGGCGCTACATCAAGAGACTGGTCGAGGGACGCTTCCGCGAGCTGGACGTCATTTCCTTCGGTGAAGTTTCCGAAACCATTTCTGTAAATGTCATCAAGACACTTTGAGAGAGAACATTCAGATGCAAGATATCGATATCGCTGATCTGCTGCGCCGCGCATTGCTGAACAAGGGTTGCAGCAGTGAGCAGGTAGGGCGCTTTGACGGGCACAGCAACATTGAGCTGGAACTGACCAATCTGCCTAGCCTCAATGTTGAACAGGTAGAGGGTGACGTCTGGTTCTGGAGCTCCGTTGAAGAGTCGAGCCCGACCCTGTTGCAGCATTGCGCCGCCGATTTGTTGGGTTTTCTGATGCAAGGCTGCGGTTATGCGCGCAGCAGCCAGATGCAATTGATTGAAGTCGATAACCGTCTGGAGCTGCGAGTGATGCTCAGCCCCGCGGTGCTGCAGAGTGAAGACGGATTTGCCGAGGCGCTGGAAGCGTTTCTGGAAAGCATCACCATCGTACTGGATCTGATTCGTCGATGAACGCCTTCTCGCTTGAGCGCCGGGCTGCTCATCCGCTGCGCCTCAATGGCCCGCTGATTGAGGCGGCGCTGTCGGGCGTGGTGATTGGCGAGGTCTGCGAAGTGCGCAGGCACTGGCGTGAGCCCGAGCTGCTGGCCCGTGCGCAAGTGATCGGCTTCAAGCCTGACGCCGTGGTCCTCAGTTTGCTGGGTGACGCCCGTGGGTTATCACGCGAATCATTGATTGTGCCCACCGGTGCCGTACTCAATCTGTACTGCAGCCCGGCCATGCTGGGCAGTGTGGTAGATCCTCGCGGCACCATCGTTGAGCGCCTGGCCCCGCCCACTGGTAATGGCGGCGCGGACTACGCCGTGGATGCCCGGCCACCGGCGTATCACGAACGTCGCCCTGTCGAGCGCTCGCTGGCGACCGGCGTACGTGCCATCGATGCCTTGCTGACCTGTGGCATCGGTCAGCGGATGGGGATCTTTGCGGCGGCGGGCTCCGGCAAGACCTCGCTGATCGACATGCTGATTGCCCACAGTGAAGCCGATGTCTTTGTCGTCGGCCTGATCGGTGAGCGGGGGCGTGAGGTGACCGAGTTCATCGAACACCTGCGTCATTCACCCAAGCGCTCGCGTTGCGTGGTGGTCTACGCCACCTCGGATTTCTCCTCGGTGGACCGCTGCAATGCGGCCATGCAGGCCACCGCGATTGCCGAGTATTTCCGGGATCAGGGGCAGCAAGTGGTGTTGTTCCTGGACTCCATCACCCGCTATGCCCGGGCTCGCCGCGATCTGGCGCTGGCTGCCGGTGAAGCGCCCGCACGTCGTGGTTATCCGGCGTCGGTTTTCGATGCCTTGCCTGGTTTGCTGGAACGACCCGGGGTCACCCGCGCGGGCAGTATCACGGCGTTTTACACCGTGTTGCTGGAGAGCGACGACGAACCCGATCCGATTGCCGAAGAGATCCGTTCGATCCTCGATGGCCATATCTACCTGAGCCGCAAGCTGGCGGCCAAGGGGCATTTCCCGGCGATTGACGTGCTGCGCAGTACCAGCCGGGTCGCCGCTCAGGTCACTACACCTGCCGTGCAACAGTTGGCCAGCCAGACACGTGAAGTGCTGGCGCGGCTCGAAGAGCTGCAGGTGTTCCTTGACCTGGGTGAGTACCGCACGGGTGAGAACGGTGCCAATGACCACGCCATGCAACGGCGCGAGCCCTTGATGCAGTGGCTGCGCCAGGCCATTGACGAGCCCTGCGAGCCTCATCTGGCGCTGGAGAGCCTCAATGAACTTATTGCCTGATGTCCAGCGCCTGCTACGCCTGAGTGAGCATCGCCAGCAGCGCTGTGAATCCATGTTGCAGCGCACGCAAAAACAACTGGTGCCCATTACCACGGAACTCTCGGCCATGGACGCCCAGGAACAGTCACTGCGTGAGTTTCTGCTCAGCCATAAGGCCGAAAACCGCACCTTGAGCCACGCAGACCTGATGGCGCTGTTACGTCGGCAGGCGGTGCTGCGTCGCCAGCTGCATAACCTGACGCTGGACCGGGTGCGGGTCAATGAGAAGCGCGAGAGCGTTGAATCCCAGGTTCACCAACAGCGCCTCGAATATCGGGGCCTGCAGCGCAAACACAGCAAATACACCGACCTGCAGCAGCGTCTGGTCAGAGAACACAGGCTGGCGCTCGTACGCCGAGAAGAAGCCGAAATCGAAGAATTACCGAGAAGTCCGAAATGAGTGATGTCCCTGCTGTATCCCTGGCGCCGATCCCTGCTGATGTCAGTAACGAAGTCGATACCGACGATTTTTTCGAGCACCTGGAGCCTTTGGAGGAACAAGACCTGCCGCAGGGTGTGCTGGGGCTGATCCAGCAATTGTTGCCGCAACGTCCTGTGATTCTGGGGCCGACGAATGTGAAGCTGGCGCTGACCAATGAAGCGAAAAAAGGCCCTGCGTTGCAAGGCGGCGACACCAAGGTGTTGTCGGCGGCTGTTCAGACGGCACGCTTGCCGGGCATGAAGCTGGCCCTTGCAACCGTTGCACCTTCACAACCAACCGTTCAAGCGGCAGTTCAGACGGCGCAGGCTTTAGTCCCGTCGGCGCGGCTACTGGATAAAAGCACGGCTGACCGGATGAGTACGCCGCCAGCCGTGCAATCGGTTCAGGCTCCCGAGCGGGAGTTGGTCGCCCAGACGGAGCAGGCGCAGCAGCCGGGCGGAGACAGCGAAACCCCTGACAAGCCGACGCCAACTCTGACGGCAGCAATGGTCGCCGAACGTGCTGCCAATGCGGCGCCTCGCGCCCAACAGACCGCTCAACCCGATACGCCTTCATCGCCTCAACTGGCGCGTTTGCTGCAGACCCCGAAAGGGACACAGAAGGGCGATCAACCTTACCTGAGCCTGCCGTTCGCCAAGGACAGCGCCGTGGGGCTGGTCAACGTCAGCAAGCCTACGGGCGATGCGGCTCAGCCATTACAGCTCAGCTCCACCAACGTGGAGATCACTCGCCAACTGAGCGAGCACCTGGACGGCACTCAGGAATCGCGCTGGCGCATGGCTGACTCTCAAGACTCCGGGCAGCACGGGCGCGATGCCCGCGAGCAGCCTGAGGACGAAGCCGAAGAGGGCGGCGCACAGGGTCGGAGCGAGGACCGTCAGGGGTGAAGCGCCTCGATCTATTACGCCGCATTGACCCGTGTGCGCTGGCCGCCTATGAGCGGGTTCGTCTCTGGAGGTCCGGTGGGGTGGTGGCCGACTTTAGCGTCCCGACACCGGATCGCAGCTACCTGTGTTTTGTCGCCCAGGGGCGGCAAGGCCCCTGGCGTGGGTTGATCGATACACAGGCCTGGCTGCACAGCGTGTTGCCACAACTGGGTAACGTGCTCCCAAAGGGTTGCCCGGATGCCAGCGTGGCGGCGTTGTTCCAGACCGTGCCCCAGCCTGTTGCATGTGCACCTGCCGAACTGCAATACGACGGCATCGGCACGGTTGAACTCGTGGAGGTTGTCACGACGCCGATGCGTTCGCTCCCGCGTCTGCCCACCCCCCAGGGCAGCCTCTGGCTGCTCGACCCGCTACCTGCCTTGCCTGGCGATTCCCAACGCTTGCCGGACTGGCTTGGCGGCCTGCCGCAGACGCTCGATTTTCACCTGGGCGCCAGCCAGCTACTGATATCGCAGCGTGCTCGCCTGACGGCTGGCGACCTGTTGCCGATCAACGATCGTCAGCAACGGGTCTGCCTGGCAGGCCGCTGTATCAGCCGTTTCACTCTTACCGAAGAAGGTTTCCACATGGAAATGATTGTCCCGCCCAACGACCTGGATGTGCTGGCCGAGCCCGCCGGCACACAAGCCCCGTTGGCTGCCCCGCAAACCCTGGCGCAGCTACCGGTGCGCCTGGAGTTCGTCTTGCAGCAGACCACGTGCAGCCTGTCGGAGTTGGCGACGCTGCTGGAAAACAAGGTCGTCCCGCTGGCGTCTGCTGCCCGGCACAACGTTGAGGTTCGCGCCAACGGCACCACCGTCGCGGTGGGTGAACTGGTGCAGTGGGATGACCAGCTTGGGGTCGAGCTGCACACCGTTTACCGAGGCACCTGAGATGAATGACGTTTCAATGATCGCCTTATTGGCGTTCGCGTCACTGATGCCCTTTCTGATTGCGGCAGGCACCTGTTACATCAAGTTCTCCATCGTGTTCGTCATTGTGCGTAATGCCCTGGGATTACAGCAGGTGCCGTCGAACATGACCCTCAATGCCGTGGCATTGATGCTGGCGATGTTCGTCATGACGCCGGTCATGCAGCACGGTTACGGCTACTACAAGGAGCACCAGGTCGCATTCACCAGCATCGATGCAGTGGTGGATTTCGCTGACAACGGTCTGGGTGGCTACAAGGACTATTTGCGCAAGTACACCGACCCTGAACTGGCCCTGTTCTTCGAGCGCGCCCAGCGTGCGCAAGCTGAAGAGGGCGATGCTCGACCGCTGGAAGACGAGGAGCTGGAACCCTCGCTGTTCGCGCTGCTGCCAGCCTACGCACTGAGTGAAATCAAAAGCGCCTTCAGGATTGGTTTCTTCATCTATTTGCCGTTCGTGATCGTCGACCTGGTGATCTCCAGCGTTCTGCTGGCGCTGGGCATGATGATGATGAGCCCGGTCATCATTTCGGTCCCCATCAAGCTGGTGCTGTTCGTTGCGCTCGATGGCTGGGCCTTGCTCTCCACTGGTCTGGTCGAGCAATACCTGACACTGGCCCAATGAGTGAATCACCATGAATGACCTGGTCTTTGCGGGTAACAAAACCCTCTATCTGATTCTGCTCATGGTCGCCTGGCCGATCATCGCCGCCACTGTGGTCGGTCTGCTGGTGGGCCTGTTCCAGACCGTCACCCAGTTGCAGGAACAAACCCTTCCGTTCGGCTTCAAGTTGCTGGCCGTGGCCCTGTGCCTGTTTTTATTGTCGGGCTGGTATGGCGATACGTTGCTGAACTTCAGCCGCGAAGTCATACGCCTTGCGTTGAAGTGATGCGCTGATGCCTTTCGCACTTTTCTTCGACCTGCACAGCTGGATGGCCGCTGCCAGCCTGGGGTTCGCCCGGCTGGCACCGGTCTTTTTCATGCTGCCGTTCCTCAACACCGGCGTGCTGTCCGGTGCCCCGCGCATCGCGGTGATTATCCTGGTGGCCATCGCGTTGTGGCCTTCGGGCGAGCAGTTGTTGCCAGCGCTGGACTCCCTGGCGTTCTACGGGCTGATGCTGCGTGAGGTGGGGATCGGTGTCGCCATTGGTTGCCTGTTGTGCTGGCCGTTCTGGGTCTTGCATGGCATGGGCAACCTGATCGACAACCAGCGGGGTGCCATGCTTAGCAATACCGTAGACCCGGCCAACGGCGTGGATACCTCGGAGCTGGCGAATTTCCTGAATCTCTTCGCCGCCGCGGTTTTTCTGGAGGGCGGTGGTATGCGGGTGTTGGTCGAGACCTTCCACCGCAGCTATGCCCTCTGTTCGCCCCTCGATGGCTGCACGTTGGCCTTGGCACCGATGCTGGCGCTGATCGATCCGCTGATGAGCAAGATCCTTGTCATCTGCTCGCCGGTGGTCGCCATGCTGTTGCTCAGTGAGGCGCTGCTGGGCCTGCTGGCGCGTTTTGCGCCGCAGATGAACGCATTCTCCGTCTCGCTGACCATCAAAAGCGCCATCGCGTTGTTGGTGTTGCTGCTGTTTTTCGGCACCCACTTGCCCGATGAGGTGTTGCGCCTTGGGGGCCTGGTCCAGGGCCGGATGGGCGACTGGTTGATTCCGGGAGGCAAGGACTGAAATGTCGAGTTCATCGAAAACCGAGATGCCAACGCCCAAGCGGCGGCGCGATGCGGCAAAGAAGGGACAGACCTTTAAGCCCAAGGACCTGGCGACCACCTGCCTGATGCTGTGCGGTATTGCTTTTGTGGTCAGCAACGTCGCCCTGGTTGAAGTAATGGAGGTGTACCGCAACGTCATCGCCAGCGGCTTTGACCTCAAGGCTCAATCCTATGTGATGGATTTGCTGTGGATAGCCTTGCGTACCCTGGCGCCGATCCTGTTGGTTTGTGTGCTTGCCAGTGCCGTCCCAACGCTGCTGGCCACCGGCATGGCGCTGGCCAGTGAGGCGTTTAAGCTGAACCTGGGGGCGCTGAACCCGATCAACGGTTTCAAGAAGCTGTTCAGCATGCGCACGGTCAAGGACACCATCAAGGCGCTCCTTTACCTGGGTAGTTTCTGTGTCGCCTTCTGGATTGTCTGGGTGACCGAGCGTCGGTTGTTGTTCGCGCAGTTGCATGCGCAGCCGCTGGAACTGTTCGGCATCTGGGGGCATTTGCTGTTGGTGCTGGTGCTGACCTTTCTGGGCTGCATCCTGCTGATCGTGCTGCTGGATGCGTTCTGCGAATACTGGCTCTACATCAAGGAGCTGAAGATGGACAAACAGTCCGTCAAGCGCGAGCGCAAGGATCAGGACGGCAACCCGGAAATCAAAGGGCGGCGCCGTGACCTGCACATGGAGCTGCTTTCCGAACAGATCAAGTCTGACATCAAGGGCTCACGGGTCATCATCGCCAACCCGACACACATTGCCGTGGGCATTTACTTCCGCCCCGAAATCACGGTCATGCCGTTCATCTCCCTGATGGAAACCAACCAGCGTGCGTTGGCCGTGCGGGCTTACGCCGAAAAGGTCGGGGTGCCGGTGATCACCGATATCCCGCTGGCGCGACGGATCTTCAGCACCCATCGACGCTACAGCTTCGTTCAAGAGCAGGAAATCGAGCAGGTTCTGCGCCTGCTGATCTGGCTTGAACAGGTGGAGCAGGCCTGACCCGCGCACCCATTTGTCGAAATCGCTCAAACCGATGGGCATGAGCGCTTTTTGGCGGCTCATGCCCACCATTTTTGGCTCAATGCCCCCCGCCAGCGACGCTGGCACTGTTTTAGGAGTGTGCTCAATGAGTCGCAAGAAACACAAAGAGGAAGACTTGATGGCCGAACAGGTGGTTCAGGCGGTGCTTGATGGCGCCACCTTGAAAGACCTGCGCGGTATCACCTGCGACCAGATGGACAGCCTGTATGCCTTCGCTTACGAGTTCTACGAGCAGGGCCGTCTGGATGACGCAGAGAAGTTCTTTCACTTCCTGTGCATCTATGACTTCTACAACGCCCATTACTGGATGGGCCTGGCAGCCGTTCACCACCTCAAGCAGAACTACCAGAAAGCGGTCGATCTCTACGCCGTGGCCTTTGCCCACGGCAAAAACGATTACCGCCCCATGTTTTACACCGGCCAATGCCAGCTAGCCCTGGGCAAGGCCGGTAAGGCCAAGGTGTGTTTCGAGTATGTGCTTGAAAGCATTCAGGACCCGGCGCTGCGCCAGCAGGCGCAGGCCTATCTGGATGCCCTGCGCCATATCGAAAGTGACACTTCAGAGGAAGAATCAGAATGAGTACTGTTACGAACGGTTCGATCACTGGACTGATCAACCGCGCGCCGGGCATCGACATCAAGCCCGACTACACGGATGCGGCCAGTGCGGCAGCAAAGACAAACCGGCTGCAACAACTAGGTCAAAAGGCCCTGCTTGATATCGGCAAAGTCTCCTACGAGGCGGACGGAAAAAAAGCCCAGGGGCATCAGGGCAGTCGCCCGCAATTGGCCCCTCCTGCTGCTCCCGTCAAAGAAAAGCTCGACTCAGCCGCAAGGTTTGTGGGGCTTATGGCTTCCATCGTGGCACTGATTGGCGACGCCGGCTCCAAGGGGCTGGAAAGCCGTTTGGCAGCGCTGCGGGCCATGAGTGAATCAATCGTCAACGCCAATAAGGCATTGGGTGCCGAATATGAGGCGGCGCTGGCAGAGCTTGAGGCTGCTGTGGGTGCGGTCAGCACGACCCAGGAACAGTTGGAAGCCGCGCAGGCACGAGTGCAGGCTGCTCAGGGTGAACTGGCCCTGGCCGAAGCTACATTGGCCGGCCTGGACCCCGAATCGCCTGAGTACGCCGATGCGGTCGCGATCCGCGACGCTGCCCGTGCCAACCTGCAAACTGCTCAGGGTGGCCTGACTGCTGCGACGTCGGCCCACCAGCAGGCGCTGGCCAAGGCCAGTGCAGCCAATGTCAAACTCGACGAATTGAGCCAGCGTGCAGAAATGCAAGGCGCGCTGGACACGTCGGCACTCAAGGACATGCAAAAGGCGCACCTCAACGCCGCCGCGCAAATGACCCTGCTGATGGCCCGGTTTGCCGAGTTGATGGGCGAAGGCGCTGACAAGAAGCTGGAAGCTGACCAGGCGCTGGCCATCAAGGTCCGGGATACGCAATTGGCTGGAACGGTGAAAAAGGCCAAGGAATTCGAAGAGCTGCAGCGCAAGGCCGAGGCGGCTGCCAAGGCCATGGGTTGCATCGGCAAGATGGTTGGCGCGCTGATGACTGTTGGCTTTGTCGTGAGCGGAGTAGTGACCGGTGGTGCCAGTTTGGCATTGGTCGCCGTGGGCATTGCGCTGATGGCCGGTGACATGGGTGGCAAAGCCATCACCGGCACCTCGTTCATGGACCAGGCGCTCAAGCCGCTGATGGACCACGTGCTCTCACCCATCATCAACGCCTTGGGCAACGTCGCTTCATCGGCTCTGGAAAAAGCCGGTGTGGCAGCCGACAAGGCGAAAATGATCGGCGATATCGTGGGTGCCATCGCGGGTGCGCTGTTGATGATCGCAGTGATGGCCGTGGCCTCTTTCGTCACCAAGGGTGCCGCCAGCCGTGTGGGTCCGAAAATGGCTGAAATGATCAGCAAGGTCGCCACAAAAGTTGTTCCTGATCTGCTTAAACAGAGCACCCGCACACTTGGTAAATCCATGGGCCAGCTTGCCACTCGCGCACGGGGTTCCATAGGGCTCAAGTCCGACTCGGCATCCCTGGCCCGCTACGCCAACAACGTTGAACGCCTCGCTACCGTGATTCAGGCGGGAGGCACCGTCGCTCAATCCTCGTTCCAGGTCAAGACCGGTATGCACCAGGAAAAGGCAGCCCAGGCCATGGCGCAAGTGGCCGTTTCCAGGACGATTGTCGACTCCATGGTGGAGTACATCAGGCTGGCCGTGGAGATGTTTGGTGAGTTGAAGGCACGGCAGACCAAGCTGATCGAAGACACCTTTAACACCTTCTCCAGCAGCCTGACGACTGCCCTGCAGATTGCCCGTAATACCCGAATCTAACTTCTTTCATCGAGGTTCAACGACATGAGCGACATCACCTTCGCAACATCCATTGCGTCCACTGCGCGTTCAATGCAGGACACCCAAGCTATCGACGCGTCGGCCAGCTTGCAGTTGGCTCCAATGAAACCGATCGCTCAGGCTATCGCCCTTGGCAGCAGCATCCAGTCACAGGTGCTGGGTGGCAATACGTTAGTGACGTCGGCTGAAATAGATCAGACGACAAATGACTTCGCCAATTTCAGTGAGCGGGAGCAGGATCAAGCCTGTGACCTATTCATGAACAACACCCAACCTGGCACCCTCGACTCCATGCTGAAGTTCGATCCCGGTGTCTGGGAAAAAAACATCAGCGTTTTGATTGCTTCCATTGTCACTGTTAACACTTCCCGCCAGGCTGCGGCACGTACGGCAGGTACCTTTGTGGCACTGGCCGCGACGGCTGCGATCGCACAGGGTCTGTCCATCGTCAAGGCGGGTGAAGCTGCGATGAATGCCGCTGTCACGGCTGCAGTGGGTGCTGGGGCGCTGGCAGTGGGCGGGGCGGCGATGAGCCTCAAGGGTCAGAACCAGAAACATATGGATATCAAGAGTAACCAGACCGATGCACTCAAGAGTCGTCAGCGCGCGAATGAGCTGGGTAGGGATCTGGAAAAGAACAGCTTCATCGACAACCCTAAAGACAATTTCACAACGATCACAACGGTTGAAGGCGGGCGTACGAAGCAGGTTGAGTTCCAGAAAAGTGGTAATCGCCTGACGACTGATGAGCGTGCAACCTTGAGTGATGAGATCACTGCCCACAATAAAAATGCTGAGAATTCCAACCTGCAAAGCCAGCTCAACGAGAAACAATGGTCCCGGAACATGACCCTTGGCCAGACCATGACTTCTCTGGCGATGGTAGTGAGTGCAATGGTCTCCAGCGCGGTACGGCTTGAGGAGTTCAAGCAGCAGAGCAACCAGGTATACAAACAGTCCGAACAGACCGTTGACAAAGGTATAGCCGACGAAGCCCGCCAACGTACTTCGGAGGAGACGGGCTTGCAGCAGAAACTGATGGAAGCTCTGACGCAGGTCATGCAGTCGCGTAATGCAACGATGAGCACACTTGCCAGTGCGGTAAGGGCCTAAGGGGAGCTGGACATGAGTGACATCTCTACTATTTCAGGGCCGCGTATTGCGACTCCGACAAGCCAGACGCCCAGCAAAGTGCAATCGGATCTCGTAGTCCCCGCCAGTGCCACGCTGGGCCCGGTGACATTGAAGTTTAATGAGGCGCTCGGCCAGGAAGTCGGGAAGAAATTGAGCAAAAGCGAGACTGCGCTCAGGCAGGGCCATGAAGCTGCAATCAAACTCGGCAAACTTTTGGCAGACCGTCTGCCCGCCGAGGGCGGAAAGTTTGCTGCGCCGCTGGCGTTAGCCAATGAGGCGAAAGGCTTTAACGACGCAACGCTTTCAGCCAGACCCCATATTCATCTGGCGTTGGCTGCTCTGGGCTCTACGGTCACCGTTTGTGAAGCAGGTTTGCCGGGGGATACCTCTGGGCTGCCGCTTGACGAATGGGCTCCCGCGTTGGGTGAACTTTCCCGTGGGTTGGCCGCAGGCCGCGCTTCAATGGGTGTAAACAATGAGGCTCCACTCACGGGTACACCCAGCTTTCAGGACATCCTCGATGGTCTGCAAGACCTCATCGGTATTATTGGCAGCGACTACCTCGATGTTTATGCGCAACTGGTCTCTGCTTACTCCGAGCTTTATAAGGAGTTCAATGACACCATCCTTGCCAAGCTCGCGGAGTGGACCTTTGGTGACGACTCCACCGGTAAGGGCCGTGTCAGAATCAATGTGGTTGAGTTGGGTAAAGCCCTTGATGATCTGATCGCCAAGTACTCGGCGCCGAATGCCGAGGGCGTGCTGTTTCCGGTGCCAGGCGCCGACGGTAGTGTTTCCGGTGCAAGCAAGGAGGATGCTGAAAAGTGGCTCAAGGCGATGGGGCTACCTGCTTCCTGCCTCCATCAGTTGGCCGATGGCAGTTATTGCGTATCCATGGATTTGTCCCCCTTGACCAGCATGTTAGACAGTTTGCCTCCAATCGATTACGAGGAATTTGCTATCTTGTTCCCGGCTGAATTTCAGGCGTGGCAAGGCGGGTTTAATGCCCAACAACAGGCCATGGAAAGTGCGTTGCAGCAATTTACGCAGAAATACGTCAATGCCAATTCCATTCACGATAATGTGCAAAAAATCATGAGCTCTACTATTTCATCCTTGATGGATATGTTGAAAGCTTTTGCAAACTCCTTGGGGTGATCCATGCTTACTATTAACGGTGCTTCTGGCACCTTGGTTTCGCCCTCATCCACAGGCGGGCAATCCAGTACACTGTCCGATAATCTCAGTTTCGCTGCTAATAGCAATCGACTGCAATCGACAGGTATTACAGCTGGACCCGTTCCCATCTCCTCCAAACAGGCATATGCCGCTCTTGGAAATGAAGCACTTTCTTGTTTTCGAAACAAAGACCTTGCTTCTTTTATCGAGGGGAGTGCCTCTAAGGGTGATGACAGTGCAAAAGCGATACTGAAGATGGCGGTCACGCTTCATCTGTTGCGGTCATCAATCGAGGTGCGCGCCAATGACTTGCAGGGGCCGCAAGATGCTCTTGAAGCTTTGGCTGCCAGGTTTAAAGAGCGTCCGGCCTTGTCCGTGATGACCCGGGATGCGAGCCACCCGTCCAGGTATGATGAATACCAAAGACTGAAAAAGAGCGTCGATACGTTGCTCAGTAAGGTCGATACGGCCAAGGTATTTGAGACTGTTCAGCTAGGCCTGGCTCAGAAGTTTGTTGTCGACGGGCTGAGAGGGGGCGCGGAACACAGCTGGGGCCAGTTGGACGCTAATAGTGCTAAGAATGTAATGGCAAATGGCAACTGGTCGGCCGCCGCAGGCAAGGCCCTCGAGTCTCAACTCAAACTTGCCAAAGCCGGTGGTAACTCGGGTGCCCTGGCTGAACTTATCTCGCAAACGCTAAAGGCACTCGATTTGTCCAGGCCCGGCAGAGAAGTTGCGCCTGAAAAGCCAGGCAACGAGCCCCCTAAAATTAGCGATCACCTGCGTTGCTGCCATGGGTGCGGTAATGGCGGCGTTACACAGAATGCAAACCCGGTGATCAACGTATACCCGCCCGGTTATACGGGTGTGGGGGGACTGGATAACCTGACTGATGTTGTCAAACAGGCTGTTGCAGATCGGCTCGGGAATTTCCAAATTGCGTCGCCATCCGAAGCTACAAAGACCACTCAGACGGTGAGTGTCCAGACTGATGATCGGGGGCTGAGTGATGGTGGGCGAGACTTATCGACGGCTGGCTCATCAGGTGTGCATTCATATGATGAAGGACTCAGCTTGGGTGATGATGATCTGCTGAGCGATGCTGGTGCGGATGTGCGTGAGGCTGGAGGTAACTCATCGACATATCCTTCACTTGCAACATTCAACAGCTCGGGTGATGAAGGTGAGCGTACTGTAAGTGTTGATACAGACTTGAATGATGATTCTACGCCTGGCTCAAGGCTGCAACCCTTAGCAACTGCCGTGTCTGCCCGCAACCCGTCTTCAGAGAGTCTGGAAAACTCCAGCGGTAGCGGTATTACAGCTCCCGCAAGTCATCCGGTTGGTGTGACACTTGCTCGAAATAACTTGCCTGATGCCTATGTTGACCATATGGGTATCACCGCAGTGCGACGTAATGAACTTTTCAATGAGAGCCTTGCCAGCGTCGTTCAGCTTGGAGTCCATGCGAAACCTGTCTTTGCCGAGTTTAAAAACCTTATCAAAGAAGGAGCCGCTCTAAACAAGTTGAAAGAGCATGCGGTCTATCCAGTATTGGAAAAAATGTCTCCTGCAGCCATCAAAAAGCTAGCGGAGCTGATCCAAGCGCGGGACCGTGTAGAAAGTCTCGTAGGTGGAGTGGATTCTGAGGGTAGGAGTTCGACACCCACTGATCTTGATGCGGCTGTTGGACGCGGTATTAAAGTAAATGTGCGCAACCTGCCTGGCACCATTGCACCCAGTTTTAATCGTGTGGATGTGGCGGCTAACCGGGCTACTTTCTATGGTCGGGTGGCAAGCGCATTTGATGTTCAGCCGGGCGCTCATTCCGATATCGCGGCGTTTAAACGCGACTTGGCCGACGGAAAAAATGCCCTAGATACTCCTGTGGGTGTGGCTGTGCGTAAACAGTTTCCTGGACCTGCATCGATTATTGACAGATTAATTAGAGCTTATGAGCGCTCGTTAACCATACAAAACCTTCCAATGACGCCAAATCCCACTTTTATCAGTGGGATCGAAGGCAGAACAGCTATTAGAGATAACCCACGTTATCGGGTTAATGTTGGGTCGTGATGGAGCGAATCCATAAGCAGGCAGAGAGCAGCATCTATCTTCAAGTGGTCCAGTACATAGCTGATTGTCTACGCCGTGACTGTGCGGAGTTGACTCTGGACGCCCGTCTGGTCGAAGACCTCGGCGCAGACTCTCTGGAAATTCTGGAGATCACATTGGGGCTTAATGAGCTGTTTGGTATTGAGCTTCCTGCCGAAGGTGTTGCCAACGTTCGCACAGTAGGCGGCTTCTGTCGTCTGGTACAGCAACAGGTCCGTTGAGCCTGGCGCACGCAATAGCGCAATTTTCCTCCCTTTGGGCCCTATGCTTCGGTGTAGGGCCTTTTTTTTAAATCAAAAACCGCACAACGCGAAAGTCCCTCCCGGTCATATATGAGCCCTTTTATCGTACTTATAGAGAATATTCCCACATAAAAATAGGATTCAAAATACCTTCATAAAGGTAATTCCTACATATATATACTACCCATGCTGCTACCTTCGCCATCCTCTTATTCGCCGGTTTTATCAATGGAGCTGTTCATGGACTGGTTCTTGTTTGTTGTGCGCGCCCGATAGATATTCGGGCGTAGGCCTTTTCCTGGAGTTGTTTGCCGATGATGGTTCGAGTCAGTGATACGTCGTCGATGCGCTCGTATGCATTCGGTCAATGGATTCTGCAAGATGAAGTGTTGCAGGATGCAGCCGGTCGTGCTGTTCACTTGCCGCCCAAGGAACTTGCCGTCTTGTCCCTTTTGCTTGATGCCAATGGTGCATTGATCAGTAAGGATGTATTACTCGATAACGTATGGCCCGATTGTGATGTTGCAGAGGAGTCGCTGACCCGTTGTATTTATTCGCTTCGCAAACTGCTGGGCGATAACAAGGATTACATTGTCACGGTGTATGGCAAGGGTTACCGCTTCAACTGCCCGGCTGTGCAGCTCCAGGGGGCGCAACGTGGGCCTGCCGCCCCGTCGTTGGTCATCCTGCCTTTTCGTGGCGCAGAAGCTGCGTTGAGCCTTAAAGTTCATGATCAACTGACGCGCCGCCTGACCCAGGCCTTTGCCGAGGCCCTGCGCGTCATGCCTGCCAGCCTGACGGCCAGCGTGCGGGAACTGGCCGATACGCTGAGCATCGTCGAGCGGCTGGCACCGGATTATTACCTGGGCGGATTCTGCACCGCGACTGGCGACCACTGGGAGCTGTCCCTGGAGCTGGTGCGCGCAAAGGGCCACGTGCTGATACATTCCCAGGCGCTGTCGTTTACCGACATCGCTGAGGCCGCACAGCTGATTGCCGCGATCATCACCCAGCGTTTGCCGGGGTTGCGCTCTGTCAGTGAGTCTTGCTCTTCCTACCCCTTGGCGCTGGCTTATCTCAACGGCTTGCTGGGGCTGCAAACCTACACCGCGCAAAGCGTCGAGCAAGCCCGCCAGCAGTTTTTGCAGTGCGTGCAGCTTGATCCCAGCTACGCGCCGCCCTGGGGCGGGCTGGCCGAAAGCTGGCTGGCGTTGTCTTCCTTGGGCGCTGTCAGCGAATCCAAAGCGTTTGAACAGGCCCAGCATGCGCTCGGCAAGGCGCTGTCCATCGAGCCCGATAACCATGCGGCGCTGGTGCGGCTGGCATTGCTGACCAGCCTTCAGGGCAGTGGTGATGCGGCCGAGGCGTTGTTTCGGCGGGCCTTGCTGGGTGCCGATTGCGCCGATGCCTACTATCACTATGCCTGGCACCAATGGGCGATGGGCAGGCACGCCCCGGCTATGAAAAGTATCCAGACTTGCCTGTCGCTGAACCCCGACTCGGTGGCGGCAAGGCTGCTGCGAATCCGCATCGCCGAGTGTGTCGATCGGCAGTTGGCGCTGGACTTCGTGACTCAGGCGCTGAATGACGATGCAGTTGGCCACCCGGTATTGCTGGCGATGTTGGCGTCACTCAGCGGCCCGGCTGCAAGGCCTGCGCAACCTTCGGCATCGGCATGCGCAATTTTTACCCGGACAAGTCCGGACCACACGCCATGTGGCGAAGTCGCCCGGTTATCACTGTACTGGCCTTGCAGGGCAGACCTGGGCCATGGGGCTGATGACGCCAAGGTCGCGGGTGCTGCCAGAGCGTGTGATGAGTACCCGGGCGCGGGGCGATACCCGGCATGAAAGCGTGCAAGCTCTTTGGGTTTAGGGCGTTGACGGCAGGGTTTGCTCTCGCTCTGGGGATGGCACAGGCGCAGGCCGATTGCTGGGAGCGCTCGGGAGCAAAGTATGGTGTGGAGCCGCAGTTGCTCCAGGCGATCGCGCTGGTGGAGTCAGAAGGGCGGCCGGACGCTGTTCATCGCAACAACGATGGATCGCAGGACTTCGGTCTCATGCAGATCAACAGCATCCACATACCCGATCTACGCAAGCAGGGCATCACCGAGCAGCGGTTGCTGTCCGAGCCTTGTTTGTCCATTGATGTGGGCGCTTCGATACTCGCCGGTTTCATCGCGCGCCATGGCTACAACTGGACAGCGGTAGGTGCCTACAACGCCGGTAACTCAGCGAGTCGCGAACACTTGCGGATGCGCTATGCACGCAAGGTCTGGCGGCGCTACCTGGAATTGGTCGCAGGCCCGCCACAGAGCGCCTGAATCTGATCGAATGATCCTGAATCTCGAAGGCTTTGATCAGGATTGCCAGGGGGCGTCTCACTACTATTCCCCGCACTCAGATTCGGGCATTCGAACAGTTAAATGAAAAACATGAACGACATTCAGGACCCGTGCGCCCACTCATGGGTGTTGCGCGTATTCAATGGGCCGTTGCAGGGGAGCGAGTTCAGGCTTGCACAGCATCGCACCCTGTTTCTGGTAGGAGACCAGGCGCAGTTTTGTGATCAGAACCGTCCGCTGTCGGTGCCGGCCGATGCGATTTACATCCCGCTGGCACACGATGGCTGCAACTTTGAAATCATCATCGTAGACAACGCCATCACCGGCGTGACGCTGCGTGTTCTGGATGATGAGCAGACCCAGGACCGCTCCTGCCCGGCGCAGACCCTTGAGCGCGTCGGCGGCCTGCGATTCGCGGTGCGCCCTGCCGATGAGGCTTGGGACGATGCGCTCCTGATGGCTGGCGAAGCAGCGCCGCTGCTTCCACGCGCGACTTTTGTACCCGGCGAACTGCCCAAGTGGCGAATGGCGGCGGCAGGTATTGCGGCAGCATTGTTGTTGGCCGCTGGCTGGTATCTGGCCCGTCCTAACCCGGTGGACGATGTGCAGACGTTGATCGGCGGTTCTCGCTCGAGCTTCACGGTGCTGCGTGGCACTGACAAGCACGTCTATGTGTTTGCCGACTCCGAGCGCGAAGCCAGTTGGGGGCGGCAGGTGCTTGAGCGTAGCCATAAAACCCCGCAAGCCAGCGTGGTGACTTACGACCAGGAGCGTCAGCGTCTGGAGAAGGTGATCGACAGGTTGGAGCCGAGCCTGGCCTGGCATCGCATCGAGCTCTCTGATCCGGCAAAACCAAAGCTGGTGGTTAGCAACGAACGCAATTTGCTTACTCCCTCGCTGCAAACGCGGCTGGCCAGGGAGGTGCAGAAGGCCATGCCCTATGCAAGCGACGTGTCAGTCATCGGCAGTGACGACAGGCAACTGGCGCGCTTTGCCGAACAGGGCTTGCGGCTTTTGGCGGTGCCTTATACGCGGCTGGGCGATGCCAACGGTGTGACCTTCACCCTCGAAGGCAGTTTGCAGGACGCCGAGCTTCGTGCAGTGCGCGAATACGTCAATGAATTCAATCGACAGTGGGGTGGCCGTTATGTGCATTTCGCCGTTGAGCTCAAGGACGACTGGCTCAAGGGCAAGTCGTTTCAATATGGCCCTCAGGGCTACGTCAAGATGGCGCCGTCATCTTGGTACTTTCCCAAACCTCTTTAAGGTGATTTATGGCTTTGGTTGATCCGGCTCCAGGTTTTCATGACGACTTTCTCGGAATGCAGTCTTCCGCATTCGAAGACGGCGCTGTGAAGCTTCACGATGCACTGAACACAGCGCTCGAAGAGCTGCAGCAAAACTCTTCCGACCCAGGCCTGTTGGCGGCCTACCAGTCAGCACTGGGTTCGTACACGGTGTTCCGTAACGTGCAGACCAACACGGTCAAGACGTTCAAAGACATCGACATGTCGATCGTCCAGGCCGCCCGCTAACCGATTGGTCAGCACGGTGTCATTTTGCTGGCGATGGTTCTCGTCGCCAGCCGTTCTACGAGTATTTTCATGCCTATTCAAAGTCTCTCAGCGCTGGGCGTGACCCAGACGCAATTCGCCGAGCTGCGCGTGCCCGGTGAGGCCTCCGTTGTCAATCTGGAAGACCGACTGCTGCGTGCGTTCGCCGAAACATCGGTCGAAACCGCGCAAAAAACGTCCACGATAGAAGGCATGCTGCGGCGTCCTGATATCACAGACCCTGAACAACTGGCCATCCTGCAACAACGCTCGGGCGAATACGCGGTGGATGTGTCGATGATCAATGCGTTGGTGCGCAAGGGTGTCAGCACTGCCGAAACGCTGTTGCGTTCCTCATGAAGCCGTTCGCAGCGTTGGCGCTGCTGTGTCTGTTATTGGTGGGATGTCGTCAGCCGAGCCTGCTTGAAGGCCTGGATCAGTTGCAGGCCAATAAAGTGGTGTCTGTTCTGCAGCGCAACAACATCAGCGCCAGTAAGGTTGATACGGGCAAGACCGGTTACAGCGTGAATATCCGCCAGGCGGATTTCGCCGCGGCCGTAGACGTGCTCAACCTCTACGGGCTTCCTTCGAAGCCTCGCATGGAAGTCGCGCAGATGTTCCCGGCTGACTCGCTGGTTGCGTCGCCGCGCGCGGAAAAGGCCCGGCTGTATTCAGCGCTGGAGCAGCGTCTTGAGCAGTCACTGATCACCCTGGAAAGCATTGTCACGGCACGGGTGCATGTCAGTTATGACGTGGATGCCGGGGAAGGCGGCCGCAAGGCCACTCCGGTTCACCTGTCGGCACTGGTTATCCATGAAGGGGATGTGGATGCCCAGTTGTTGATCGGCGACATCAAGCGCTTCCTCAAGAACAGTTTTGCCGATGTGACCTACGACGATATTTCGGTCGTTGTGTCCCGGCGCTCAGCTATTCAGCACGCATTGCCGTCCATTGATCCGCAAAGCGACATGGCGGGCTGGTGGTCATGGTTGCTGGCGGTGGTGTTGTTGCTGGCACTGGGTGGCGCAGCGCTGTACTGGCAGCGCCAACGGTCGAACAAAAGGACAGAAGATGCCGTCGCGCACTGAGCGGTTGCAACAGATTCTGGCCGATCCTCTGGGCTACATCCATCCGCAGCGGTTGAGCGTGCCGGCGATGCTGGACACGCCAGCCGCCCGGCGGGTGCTGGGTGACATTCTGTTTGAGGGCCTGTGGCCGGGTCAGCGGGCAGAGGACATTGTGCGCTCTGCCCTTATTGATCTGTGGATTGATAACTGGTCGCTGTTACCCCGCGTCGCCTTGTTGATGGGTGTTCAGGCCAGTTGGCCGCACCTTGCCCGAGGCGCTGTCATGCGTCAGCTCGACCCCGACGCCAGGGCCTTTGGTGCCTGTTCCGTCGCGCCGCGCCTGGAAACCCTGGCGTTGCCCGACGGCGATATTGCCGAGGTACTTGTGGCGCTAGGGCTCGGCAAGTTGCTGGCGTGGCGGCCTCATCTGCCGCAGGGGCTGATCGAGCCACTGCTTCTGCAATTTCCCCCGCAGGTTGTTGAGCTGCAACGTCGCTTGCCAGCCTCGACGCCCGACGCGGCCTTACTTACCCTGGCGATACAACATGCTCGAATCCATCCGAACCCTCACTGATGTTCCGCCCTGCGAAGACGGGCGGCTAGCCCGCGAAGACATTCTGGCTGCCCGGCAACGGCGCCTGCTGCTGGATGAGGCGCAGCGCCGGGCCAGCCAACTCATCGCACAGGCTGGCAGCGAAGCCGATGACATTCGTGCCTTCGCTTTCCAGGACGGCTACAGCCAAGGCATCGTGACTGCCAGCCATGACCTGGCGCAACTGCTGGTCGAGTCGCAGACACTCACGCGTCAGTTGCAGCAGGACCTGGCGCGCGCAGCGTCGCAGTTGTTGCGTCAGTTATTGCAGCGTGATGAATGGCTCGATCAGGTCCTGGCTCAATGGCTGGCTGAGCAAGACAGCAAAGCGCCCGCCACCTTGCAGGTGCTGTTGCCGCAACGTTGCAAAGGCCAGGGCCAGACGCTTGCTGCGGGTCTGCGGGAGCAATGGCCAGGCACGCTGAACATTGAGTACCACGCCCAGGAACGCTACCTGTTGCGTCTTGGGGATCAGGTCCTGGAATTTGACATCGACTTGATTCAGGCCCGCATGACCACACGCCTGTTGGCGAAGCTTGATGATTTACCTCCTGCTATCCGCTCTCTGGATCAGCGCGGCACTCAAGCATTGCAGCAACTCGTTGGCCGGCAGCTTGGGCTGGCCGAGGCTGAATCCTATGCATCCTCCGAATTCGAAGAAGGTATTGCTCCCCATGATTGATGCGCTTTCATTTGTGCAGGAGCCTTTTGGCCTGCCTGCCTCCCCTCCCGTGATGTCCTTGGCTGATCGCGTGAGCAGCACGTCGCGTACTGCTGCGCCCGCCAATGACGCCAATGCGGTGGCTGATGCCGACCTTGAGGCCCTGTATGCAGCGTTGCTCAGCCAGCAGGACGACTTCGATGCTTATGCGTTCCTCAAGGATTACGTCAATGGAGAGGGCGACAAGCCTTTCAGAACCACAGGCGTGCAAATGGAAGCCTTGCAAAAGGTCATGGCCCGTCTCAAGGAAGACGGGCACGCGGACAGCGATGCCTATGATCTGGCGCTCAAGGCGTTCGGCAAGGCGTACAGCATGAACTTCATGCTCATGGCTTATATGAATGAGGCCATGGCGGCGTCAGAGGATGAGGACAGTCTGGAAAATATCGAATGGTAGTTGGTGGGGTGGGGGTCTCAACGACACCAAGGACTCATGCTACGCAGGAAGCGTCGGGGACAGACGTTTCGAGTGTTGAGCCTGATCTAAGCATTCAGGGTCTGGTCGATGCTATTGGCGGGAATGCAGATGCTCAAACGTTGAGTACCCGCCGAATGGGCGCAACTCTGAGTCGATTTGAGGGTCACGTCGCATTCGAGATGAGTATGTTGGATCCGGGCTCTGGGAAGGCCGCTGACGATCTCGGGGACGCAGTTACCAGCTTCATCAAGACTGGTGACTCGGGAGCCCTGACACTTATGGGGGTGGAGATCCCCGCCTCAACTGCTACCTCACAACACTCCCTTCAGGAACGTCGTTCATTACTCATTGAGCGCATCTTCACCAGGCTCGAAACCCTGCGCGACCCGTTGCTCAACGTCGCCAATGTCGCGCTACGCACCGGGCTGATCGTGACGGTCACCACCCTGATTCGCGAGGCAGTCGGCTACCAGTTGCAACTGGCCTGGGACGCTGCCGATCCCACCGAGGCCACCCAGGCCTGGGCCAGCGCCGCGGCCCTTATGCTAGGGCCTGCCATGAATGTGCTGGGGTTCGTTCGCGATGAATTGAACGGTACGGGCAACTGGCAAACCCGTATAGGGCGCATTTGTCTGTGCAGCATGACGATGGGCGCTACCTTGGCGGCTTACCTTGGTGGGGCCCTGAATGACCTGTTCGTCGGGGCGATGAAGGTCAATATCTATTCGTTGCTGCGTGAGGGGATGAATGCTTTTTTTCCACTCAACGATAACGCAGGCCCGTCCGGTCTTCCGGCCGCCAGTGTCGCCATGGTTGGTTATGGGGTCATGCAAACGGCCCTTGCTGAAGTCAGCGCGCTGCTGCCGATTTCAGGCGCAGGTCGTGCTGCAGCCGGGCTCGGCTACAGTTTGACTGCGGACATTTGGCAGAGTGTGTTGAATGCGTTTGGTGCCGTGGCGGATGACACGATCGAGTCGTTATCCCGCTATTTACTCCCCGTATTGTCAGGGATGCCCGATTCGCTGCCTGATCATGTCGAGCAACCCGAAGGCTGGAGTGTAAGAGCCGGGGCACTCATGCCCGGCAGTGATCGCCTATTGAGTCGAGTGTTGGATGCCAGCCCTGCACGTATTTCAGCCTTCCAGACATTGGTCGCAAGCCTTGGGGCTGCGGCGGTGGCGTTGGCGGGTTCTGGCGCTGATGAAAATGCCCAGTCGCATTTGCTGAGCGTCGCGGTAGGTGTGGTACTGATGCTGATCTATGTGCCGTTTATCTTCAGCATGCAGCAGCGATCAAATCAGTGGTCGCCGATTGACTTGCACGAGGTCCAAAGCCCCTGAGGCAGGCGGTCGTTACGCCCATAAAAAAACCACCTGGTCAGGTGGTTTTTTTATGGGCGCATGTATCAGGGCGGCAGAAGCAGGCTCTGCCGTCCTGTTCATGATGGGTCAGAACATCCGCATCTTGGGCACATCGCCCGCGGTCGGTTGTGGCTGACCTGTTTGCGTTTGCTCATACCAGCCACCGCCCAGTGCCTTGTACAGGTTCACTTCACTGACCAGTTGCGAGAGGCGGTCAGTGATCAACGATTGTTGGGCACTGAACAGCGAGCGCTGGGCATCCAGGAACGTCAGGTTGCTGTCGACACCGATGCGGTAGCGACGTTCTGCCAGACGGTAGTAATCCTGGTTGGCGGCGACCAGGTCGTGTTGCGCCTGGAGCTGTTCGTTGTACGTCTTGCGCGAGGCCAGGCCATCGGCGACTTCCTGAAAGGCGGTCTGAATGGCTTTCTCGTAATTGGCGACCTGGATGTCTTTCTGGATTTTCGAGTAATCCAGGCTGGCACGCAGGCTACCGGCGTTAAAGATCGGCAGGTTGATCTTCGGCGCGAACAGCCAGGTGCCCGAGCCGCCATCAAACAGGCCGGACAAGTCCGGGCTGATGGTGCCAGCGTTGGCAGTCAGGGTGATGCTCGGGAAGAAAGCAGCCCGTGCCGCGCCGATATTGGCGTTTGCAGCCAGGAGCGCATGCTCGGCTTGCAGGATGTCCGGACGACGTTGTAGCAGGTCGGACGGCAGGCCCGCAGGCATGATGCTCAACAAGTCGCCACTGAGCGGTTGCGCGGGCGGCAGATCAGTTGGCAGGGTGGTGCCCAGCAGCAGCGTCAGGTCGTTTTGATCCTGTGCTACCAGACGCTGGTATTTGGACAGGCTGACGCGCGCGGTTTCAACCGACGTACGTGACTGGGCCAGGTCCAGCGCAGACGCGACACCCACCTCGTTGCTGCGAGCGGTGAGCTTGTAGCTCTGCTCGAATGCGGCGAGGGTGTCCTGGCTCAGCTTGAGCTGCTCCTTGTCGGCCTGCCAGGTCAGATAAGCGTTGGCGACGCTGGCCACCAGGCTGATCTGCGTGCTGCGACGGGCTTCCTCACTGGAGAAGTAAGTCTGCAGTGCTTGCTCACTGAGGCTGCGAACCCGACCGAAGAGGTCTAGTTCGTAGGAGCTCACGCCCAGGGTTGCCGAGTAGGAACTGGTGATGCCAGCCTTGCCGGTTTGCGACAGGTCTGCAGGCACCCGCTGGCGGCTGCCCGAACCATCAGCGGAAACCGCCGGGAACAGGTCGGCCCGCTGGATGCGGTATTGCGCGCGGTAGGCATCAATGTTCAACGCCGCAACACGCAGGTCGCGGTTGTTGGTCAACGAAACCTGAATCAGCTGTTGCAGGGCCGGGTCATGGAAAAACTGACGCCATCCCTGTTCGGCCGCCGCAACGTTGGCCGCCTCGGCCGGCTGGTACGCCGGCCCTTGCGGGTACTGTTGGGCAATCGGCGCCTTTGGCTGATTGTATTCAGGGATCAGCGAGCATCCGCTGAGGATGAACGCGGTGACCGCCAGAGAAATCAGTGACTTGCTCATTGGCCAGCCTCATCGTGTGGAGTTTCTTTCTGTTTTGACTTGAACAGCGACGATACCGATACGAAGAACAGCGGTACCCAGAAGATCGCCAGGACAACGGCTGTAATCATACCGCCAATTACGCCTGTACCGATCGAGTGCTGGCTGCCCGAGCCCGCGCCTGTGGAGATCGCCAGTGGCAATACACCCAGGATGAAGGCCAGGGAGGTCATCACGATCGGCCGCAGACGGATCCGGCATGCCTCGATTGCCGCCTCGGTGATCGACTTCCCTTGTTCATGCAGTTCCTTGGCGAACTCGACGATAAGGATGGCGTTCTTGGCCGCCAGCCCCACCGTCACCAACAAGCCCACCTGGAAGAACACGTCGTTGGACAGGCCGCGCATGCTGGTCGCGATCAATGCCCCGATAACCCCCAGCGGTATGACGAGCAAGACAGCGATCGGGATCGACCAGCTTTCGTACAACGCCGCCAGGCAGAGGAACACCACAAGGATCGAGATGGCGTACAGCGCAGGTGCCTGGGAACCTGACAGTCGTTCCTCATAGGACAAACCTGTCCATGAGTAACCGACGCCAGCCGGGAGTTTCTTGGCAATGGCTTCGACTTCCGCCATCGCCTGGCCCGTACTGTAGCCCGGTGCCGGAGTACCCAGAACCTCTTCTGCCGCTACGCCGTTGTAACGAGAAAGCTTGGGTGAACCGGAGGTCCACACGCCGCTGGCGAAGGCGGAGAACGGCACCATCGTGCCCGCGCTGTTACGCACGTACCATTTGTTCAGGTCTTCCGGTTTCATCCGGGAGTCGTTACGACCCTGGACATACACCTTTTTCACCCGGCCACGGTCGATGAAGTCGTTGACGTAACTGCCGCCAAACGCAATCGAGAGCGTGGTGTTGATGTCCGCCAGGCTTATGCCCTGGGCGCTTGCGCGCTCGTCATCGATGACCAGTTGGTACTGCGGCTCGTCGTTCAGGCCGTTGGGACGAACGCCCGCCAGGATCTTGCTTTGGGCAGCCATGCCCAGGAACTGGTTACGAGCCTGCATCAGCCTTTCATGGCCAATACCGCCCTGATCCTGCAGGTACAAGTCGAAACCGGTGGCGTTACCCAGTTCCAGTACCGACGGTGGTACGACAGCAAAGGACATGGAATCGCGGAAGCTGAAGAAGTGCATCTGCGCGCGCTTGGCGAGTTCGAAAACACTGTTCTCGCTACCGGCACGTTCATCCCACGGTTTAAGCAGGATGAACGCCAGGCCCGAGCTTTGACCGCGACCGGCGAAGTTGAAGCCGTTAACCGTGAATACCGATTGTACCGAGGAGCTTTCCTTGTCCAGCAGGTAGGAACGCATCTGGTCCAGAACATTCTGGGTCCGCTCTGCGCTGGAACCTGGCGGTGTCTGTACCTGGGCGAAGATAACGCCCTGGTCTTCTTCCGGCAGGAACGCGCTCGGGATACGGGTGAACATCCAGATCATGCCCGCGAAGATCAAGACGTACACCAGGAACGCCGGGATCTTGTGCTTGATCATGTTGCCTACACCGCGCTCATAGCTCTGTACGCTACGGTCGAAGGTGCGGTTGAACCAGCCAAAGAACCCACGCTTGGGGTGGCCATGGTTTTCTTCATCGATCGGCTTGAGGATCGTAGCGCACAGTGCCGGAGTGAAGATCAGGGCAACCAGTACCGAGAGCGCCATGGCCGAAACAATGGTGATCGAGAACTGTTTGTAGATCACACCGGTGGAACCACCGAAGAACGCCATTGGCAACAGAACCGCCGACAGCACCATCGCGATACCGACCAGTGCGCCCTGGATCTGCTCCATGGATTTTTGCGTCGCGGCCTTGGGCGAGAGTTTTTCCTCGGCCATGACCCGCTCGACGTTTTCCACCACCACGATGGCATCGTCCACCAGCAAGCCGATGGCCAGGATCATGCCGAACATGGTCAGGGTGTTGATGGTGAAGCCCGCGGCGGCCAGGATGCCGAACGTGCCCAGCAATACCACCGGAACGGTCATCGTGGTGATGATCGTGGCGCGGAAGTTCTGCAGGAACAGGTACATCACCAGGAACACCAGGATGATCGCTTCACCCAGGGTGTGGATAACCCCGGAGATCGATTCCTTGGTGACCGGCGTGGTGTCGTACGGGTAAACCACTTTCATGCCAGGCGGGAAGAACGGCTCCAGCTGCGAAACGGTCGCGCGGATGGCCTTGGCAGTGTCCAGTGCGTTGGCACCGGCAGCCAGTTTGATGGCAAGGCCGGAAGCCGGTTTACCGTTGAACTGTGCGTCGGTGCTGTAGTTCTCTGCACCCAGGCTGACGGTGGCCACATCACGCAGGCGTACTTGCGCACCGTCCCGGCTGACCTTCAGGAAGATATTGCCGAACTGCTCTGCAGTCTGCAGACGGGTCTTGCCGACGATGGTGGCGTTGAGCTGCTGACCTGCAACCGCAGGCAAGCCACCCAGTTGGCCGGACGACACCTGCACGTTTTGCGCAGAGATGGCGCTGGCCACGTCCCCTGGCGTCAGCTGGTAGTTGTTCAGCTTGGCCGGGTCCAGCCAGATACGCATGGCGTACTGGGCACCGAACACCTGGAAGTCGCCCACGCCGGAGGTCCGGGAGATCGGATCCTGCATGTTCGACACGATGTAGTTGGCCAGGTCTTCCTTGCCCATGCTGCCATCGTCAGAAACCAGACCCACAACCATCAGGAAGTTTTTAACCGCCTTGGTCACGCGGATACCTTGCTGCTGCACTTCCTGCGGCAGAAGGGGCGTGGCCAGGTTCAGTTTGTTCTGGACCTGAACCTGCGCGATATCCGGGTCGGTACCCTGGTTGAAGGTCACCGTGATGGTCATGCTGCCGTCGCCATCACTCTCGGAAGCGACATAACGCAGGTTGTCGATACCGTTGAGTTGCTGCTCGATTACCTGAACCACGGTGTCCTGCACGGTCTGTGCAGAGGCACCCGGGTAGGTCACCTGAATCGCGATGGCTGGCGGCGCGATGGCCGGGTATTGGTTGACCGGAAGATTGAGGATCGACAACGTGCCGACCAACATGATCACGAGGGCTATTACCCACGCGAAAATGGGCCGGTCGATAAAGAATTTCGACATGAATTACTCCCCTTGGCTGCCAGCGGCTTTTTCAGTTGCCGGGGCAGGGGCAGGGTTTGCTCCCTTGACGTTGGTCGCCGGGGTTGGCTTGACTTCAGCGCCCGGTTTTACGTATTGCAGACCTTCGGTGATGAGACGGTCACCGGCGTTCAGACCCTTTTCCACCAGCCAGTCGTTGCCGGTAGTGCGGTTGGCGACCAGGGTGCGCAGCTCGACCTTGTTGTCCTGGTTCACGACCAGTGCAGTCGGTGTGCCTTTAAGGTCACGGGTGACGCCTTGTTGCGGTGCCAGGATCGCCGCCGAATTCACGCCTGCCTGCAACTGTGCATGAACGAACATGCCGGGCAGCAGGGTGTGGTTCGGGTTCGGGAACACAGCACGCAATGTCACGGAACCTGTGGCCTGGTCCACGGAGACTTCAGAGAACTCCAGCTTGCCTTCCTGTGGATACAGGCTGTTGTCCTCCAGGGTCAGCTTGACCTTGGCAGCATTGTCACCGGCTTTCTGCAGTTGCCCGCTTTCCAGCTCGCGACGCAGCTTGAGCAGGTCGGACGAGGACTGCACTACGTCAACGAAGATCGGGTCCAGTTGCTGGATCACGGCCATGGAGTCGGCCTGACCATTGCTGACCAGCGCACCTTCGGTAACGGAAGAACGTCCGATGCGACCGGAAATCGGTGCAAACACCTTGGTGTAGCGCAGGTTGATATCAGCGGTCTGCACGGAAGCCTGGGCTTCGAGTGTCGATGCCAGCGCGGTGTCGTATTCCTGACGGCTGACAGCCTGCTCATTGACCAACTGCTTGTAGCGATCAGACAGCGACTTGGCCGACTGCAGGGTCGCCTTGGCGTTGTTGAGGGTCGCTTCATAGATGGCAGGATCGATCTGATACAGCTGCTGACCGGCCTTGACGTCGCCGCCTTCGGTGAACAGACGTTTCAGAATGATGCCATTGACCTGCGGCCGTACTTCCGCGATGCGGTAAGCAGTGGTCCGGCCCGGTACTTCGGAGGTCAGGGTATAGGCTTGAGTTTGCAGGGTAACTACGCCGACCTGAGGAGGTGGAGGGGCAGGTGCCGCTTCTTCCTTTTTACTGCATCCGCTGAGCAGCGATGCCAGGGCGACTGCAGTGACCAGAACGGTAACAGCTGGCTTGAATTGCATGAAAATCCTCGGGTCAGGAGCCTGATTGCTCAAGAAAAGTGAAAGGGCAAAAAGTATTCTGGCTGGATAAGTAGCAGGCTAATGAATATACTTACGTTCACGGTTGTTTGTAAATACCCCTTGCTGCGACACTGACGCGCAACAAAACGTAAATTGTAGGCCCGGGACAAGGCATTACAAACGCCGCCCGGTATCGATTTCAGGCCGCTGGTGACTGCAGCCTGAGGCATTTTGATTGAGGTTTTACTGCCATGGTCCGTCGAACGAAAGAGGAAGCCCAGGAAACTCGAAGCCAGATTCTGGAGGCTGCCGAGAAGGCTTTCTATGAGCGAGGTGTGGCCCGCACGACCCTGGCTGACATCGCCGCCCTGGCAGGCGTGACGCGCGGCGCCATCTACTGGCACTTCAGCAATAAGGCCGATCTGGTGCAGGCAATGCTCGACAGCCTGCATGAGCCACTGGAGGAAATGGCCAGGGCCAGCGAAAGCCAGGACGAAGTCGACCCTCTGGGCTGCATGCGAAAACTGCTGATTCATTTGTTTCATCAAGTTGCACTGGACCCGAAAACAAAGCGCATCAACGAAATCCTGTTCCATAAATGCGAATTCACCGATGAAATGTGTGACATGCGGCGTCAGAGGCAAGTCGCTGCAATAGAGTGCAACAGTCGTATCGGTTTGGCATTGAGCAATGCCGTGCGCATGGGGCAATTGCCGGCGACACTGGACACGGTCAGGGCAGCGATCTGCCTGCACGCTTATATCGACGGAATCCTGATGCAATGGTTGCTGATTCCTGACGCTTTTTCGCTGTGCGCGGATGCGGACCGACTGGTGGATACAGGTCTGGACATGCTGCGTCTGAGTCCAGCCCTTCTGGCTTGAATCCCTCCATGGCTATCCGGATGAATATATCTGGATAGCGTCATCCCTGCATCTATATCGTCCTGCTCCATTTTTTAACTGTGAACTTACTCAGTATTTACTTAGCTTGCTAAATTTTCACGGCGACCCCTGGGCCATGGCAGGGGTTTTCGTGTATGTGGAATTTGATACCCGTGAACCCTGTTCGGACATTAAATTTGTAGGAAATGAGTAGGACATTTCTTGATACATGTAGCTGATTTCCCAAAGTAATTTCGACGTATTGCTCCGCTGTGCAACTCCCTTCAATCTTCGTGTCCGGAAAGTTTCAGAAGGGATACAGGATGTATTGCGGCATTTCTGCGCGGATATACCCGGCAATGGATAACCACTGTCTGCGAAGTGGTGGCAGCCCTGTTTGCGGCGGCGTCATGTCGGCCAGGGGGAGGGCCCATGTCCGAAACCATGTCTGATGACGTGCGCCTGAATCAGTTGCGGCATCAGGCTAACCATATCGCGATCAATGCCCTGAGCGGTTTGCCGATTTTACGAGTGGGCCTGATTACCACGCTCTATTTCAAGAATGGCCATACCCTGGAGGCCAAACAACGGGTGGCTGAGTGCTTTATCCGTTTTTATCGCGAGTTCAGGTCCGAGTTGAAATGGCAGGTATATAAACGCATGCGCCGCCTGGCCCCTGCCGGTTTCGGGGCCTGTCGGCGGCAGATACTTGAAAGCGCACCGGAGGAGCAGTTCGCCTGGTCGCTTTCCAGCGCCACCGATCAAGAGGTCGCCAATTACCGGCTGTTCGTCATGAACGCACCGCTGGGGCAAGCCAATAACGACCTCTCTTGCCTGAAAATGGTACTGCCCTTGTCTTACCTTTCAGAAGCCGGGCACCTCAGCCAGTACACGGCCTGGCTCAGGTTTTTGTGCGGTCAATTACATGCCGAGCATGGGTTCGGCGCGTTGGCGTGCATCCTGCCGTGCGAGAGCCAGAACTATCTGTCCCAGGAGTATCGGCTGGCACAGGAGTATCCGGGCTTGATGGTCGACGCCATGCCCCATGTCGACAGCCTGCGGTTGCTGGACCACATCAAGGGCGTCAACTGGTTCACGGTGCTGTGCAGCCGGTTCGTCAAGCGGGTAGGGGGCAATGATGTGCTACGCCGCAGCTTGAGCCGGTACAGCGATATCATTTTTCACCCCTATGACGGTGGCCTGATCATCAGGGCTGGCAGCACACCGCAACTTGGACGGGCAGACCAGGTGCCTGACGCGTATGTCCGGGTCAACAAGGCCGTGAAGGCGATTCGCTTGCAGGACACCGGTTGCCTGCATCCACACCCTGTGCCCGGGCAAGGGTTCACCGAAGAAACCACGTCCCTGTGGTATGCGCGTTTCGATGAAAAGCCCAAACCACCGGTCAACGCGGGCCAGGCGTGCCCCTGCAGCGGCTACTGGTTCAGCAATGCCCAGGCCAAGTCCCGCCGTTACTTCGACGAGGGTGAGCCCATGCCCGGTTTTGAGCGTGTAAAACCTGAGCGAACCCAATGGTTCTGGACCGGGGGGGCGGAGTAGGCGGCCAGCTTGATGCCATGAATAGTTCTCTATTGCCAGCAGCCGTCTAAGCTTCGACCACATCACAAGAACGAGGGCTGGAAACATGGGGTTTGTATTCAGAAGTACCCTGCTTGGCTGGTTGCTTTGTTTTTTTGCAGGTTCCGCTGCGGCGACCGAGCCGGATCCCAAGGAAGGGCAAGCTGCCCGAACATTGCTGGAAAAGGCTGTGCAGCGTTATCAACAGGACGGAGACAAGGCGTTTGCTGCATTCAGCCGCCAGGGCGAATTCGTCCAGGGTGATCTCTACGTCTTCGTTGTGGACACCCATGGCGTGATGCTTGCCAGTGGCGGGCCTTCGGTCGTATTGATCGGACGCGATGTGTCGAAGGTGCTGCAACCGGACATGCAGAAAATATTCAGCGATGCCTTGAGTGCGCCACAAGGCCAGGGCGTTCAGCAAGCGGACTATCGCTGGGAAAACTGGCAGGACGGCAAGGTCGAGCGCAAGCATGTCTACTACCAGCGCATCGGTGAGCGGGTGCTTGCCGTGGGCTATTACCTGCCAAGGTCAACGGCGGAACAGGCCAAAGCCTTGCTGGACAAGGCCGCTGCGGCACTGGTCAAGGACCACAAGGGCACCTTGACCGCGATCAACAACCTGCATGGCGGCTTTTTGCAGGATGACCTGTATGTGTTCGTGGTCGATCTGAACACCCAGCGTTATGTGGCCCATGGCACCAACATGCGGATGATCAACACGGATTTTCGCAAGGTCATGGACCCTGAGGGCAAGCCGGTCGGTGAGCCGATCCTGGCGTTGGTCAAGGCGCAGGACCAGGGCGAGTATGAATATCGCTGGCGCAACCCGGTGACTGGCAAGGTCGAGAACAAGCACGCTTATGTGCGCAAAGTGGGCGACGACCTGGTTGCGGTGGGGTACTACAGTCTCTGAATGATGGCGGGCGGGTGTCTCTTTTCGAGAGCCCGCCCGCGCGCGTCACACCTTCTTTTCGTCCCGCCCGCGCAGCAGGTTATTGGGCATTGCCAACGCGGCCGCCAGACCCAGCAGTGAGATGGCGGCGCTGACCATCAACAGGTGCCGGAAGGTCATTGCCAGTTGATCGCGCAGCAGTTGCTGGGCCGGACCGCTGGTGGCATTCAGGCTGTCCATCAATACGTTGCCAGAACTGCCTTCGGCGCCAATCGGGCCGCCTGTCAGTTGCGCAAGGCCCGAGCCTTGTAGCATCGCCAACAGTAACGCCGACATACAGGCCACCCCGACCGCGCCACCCAGCGAGCGAAACAGGTTGGTGGTGCTGGTGGCAACGCCCATGTCCTTCACATTGACCGAATTCTGCGTGCCCACCAGCGATGTCGGGAATTGCAGGCCGCTGGCGAAACCGGTCAGCACCATGAAAATGCTGGTCAGGACTACCGCCTGCGGCGGGGTATAGGCCATGCCCAGAATGGCGAAGGGCATCATGAGTGCGCCAATCAGGATCAGCGGTTTATAGCGGCCGGTCACCGAGGTACGACGCCCCGCAAAGTAAGCCCCCATGGGCATGCCGATGGCCAGGGGCATGAGGTGCAACGCAGCACTGTCGGCTCCGCCGCCGGTGACGGTTTGAAAGCGCAACGGCACCAGTACGATCAGCGAAATGGCCTGGAAGCTGGTGAAAAACACCGTGCACCAGCACAGCACAGCGCTGCGAATGCCAAACAGGTGCATGGGCAGCAGCGGCTCAAGGGTACGACGCTCGTACCAGACGAACACCACCAGCGATAGCAGCGCGGTTCCCAGCAGTGTCAGCACTTCACTGTCGCGCCAGTGGTGGCCCTGGCCAATTTCAGTGATGCCCAGCAGCAACGCGGTCAGGCCAATGATCATCAGCACCGTACCGAGGTAGTCGATGACGGGTTTGCGTTGTGGAACCGGCAGCCCGATCAGGGTTCGACGGGCGATCCACCAGGCGCTCAGGCCCAGGGGAAGGTTGATCAGGAAGACCCAGCGCCATGACAGGTATTCGGTCATGAAGCCGCCCAGTACCGGCCCGGCGACACTGGCCAACGCGTACATGCTGCTGAAGTAGCCTTGATAACGGCCACGCTCGCGGGGCGGAACGATATCGCCGATGATCGCCTGGCTGACCGACACCATGCCGCCTGCGCCGATGCCTTGCAGCACTCGCGCCAGGACTAGTTGTTCCATGCTCTGGGCCATGCCACAGAACAGCGACGCCAGGGTGAACAGGCCGAGCCCGAACAGCATCAGCTTGCGCCGCCCGTACAGGTCACCCAGCTTGCCGTAGATAGGCACCGCGACCGTGAGCGCCACCATATAGGCGGAGATCACCCACGCCAGCAGGTCGAAATCATGGAATTGGGCGGAGATTGCGGGCATCGAGACCGCAACGATGGTTTGATCGAGGGCACTGAGAAAAACCGCCATCATGAGCGCAAACAAAACGCTCCGGATGTCCGGTATGGTTTGGTTGAGAGTGTTCAAGGGGCGGATCCAACTGGCAGTGTTAACCCGCCCAGGCATCGGCAGGAAAGGCTCACAGTCTAATCCGATAGCTAGCTAATCGATAGCTGCCTTGATCAACATCGGCTGACGAAAATCAGGTTTTTTCGCTCATCGCAGCGCACTGAATGTCATGGAGGTTGGAACGCAATGTCCGAAGGTGCAACTGGCGACTTGCGGCACCGACCGGCTCATTTCGACCCGATAGGCTGCAGTGGCGTAGAGGGCGATTGCACCGGTTGCAACGAGTACTGTCAGGCATTTTCTTGTTTTGATGTTCATGACTGCCTACCTCGATCCGACTAAAAAGCGATTTTTAACGGGACTGAGGTGAGTGTAGGACAGGATTTTCAGGGAGGTCGGAAATCTACAGACTTGGTGTCCTCCCGGCCGCCTGTGTCTGCAGCCACGCCACTAATTCAATGAGTTGCGGCGATGCTTCAGGCTGTGCAGGCAATACAAGGTAATAGGCCGCGCCGGTATGTACTTTCAGATCGAATGGCATGACCAGCCTGCCTGCATCCAGGTCTTCACCGATCAACGCCCAATCGCCGATGGCCACGCCCGAGCCCTGGGACGCCACAGACATCGCCAGGTCCAGTGTGTCGAAATGCTGGCCCTTGCCGAGGTTGTGGAGTGTGGCGCCGGCAGCCTTGAGCCAGTGGCTCCAGTCCCGTTGGTCGCGGGTTGGATGCAGCAGCATATGGCGCTCCAGGTCAGCCACGGCCTTGAGGGGCGTTGGGCCATCGAGTAGTTGTCGCGAGCAGACGGGCGTCAGTTGTTCGTCAAACAGGTGATGCACCTGCAGCGAGTCGTCCGGGCGTTTGCCGAATACCACCGCCGCATCAAAGTGCTCACGGCGAAAATCCACCGAATGCTGCACCGTGTTGGTCAGTTCAACCTGCACGTCCGGCCGTTCCTTGTGCCATTGCAACAGGCGTGGCAGCAACCAGCGCATGACGCAGGTGGGGGCCTTGAGCTGCAACGCCATGGGCTGGCCGCCGACCTGCTCGACTGCTTCTTGAACCAATGCGAATACCTGCTCGATGCGTGGAAACAACGCCCGCCCTTGTGGCGTCAGGCTCAGGCCACGGGCCTGGCGCTGAAATAACGCATAGCCCAGATGGCTTTCCAGCCCGGCAATTTGTCGGCTGACCGCACCTTGGGTGATGTGCAGCAATTCCGCCGCCCGGGTGAAATTGCAGCAACGTGCCGTGACCAGAAAGGTGTGCAGGGCGGGGAGGGGCGGAAGGCGTTTCATCGGTGTTCAGCCATGACTTTAAGACATGGCTAAGCATGACATTTTTTGCGTTGTCCCGGATATGGTCACCCGGTTCAAATGATCCGCCTATCAGTTCCAGAATCAACAGGGGATAAACAGCGATGGCAACGTGCGGCGAAGTGTTGGTAAAACTGCTGGAAGGCTACGGCGTTGAGCATGTTTTCGGTATTCCGGGCGTGCACACGGTGGAGCTTTATCGCGGCCTGGCGACCTCTACCATCAACCACGTGACCCCGCGACATGAGCAGGGCGCTGGGTTCATGGCCGACGGTTATGCACGTACCAGCGGCAAACCCGGTGTGTGCTTCATTATTACCGGCCCCGGCATGACCAACATCACCACGGCCATGGGCCAGGCCTACGCGGACTCGATCCCGATGCTGGTGATCTCCAGCGTGCAGTCGCGCAGCCAGTTGGGTGGGGGGCGTGGCAAGCTGCATGAGCTGCCTTCGCAGAGCAATCTGGTGGCCGGTGTCGCCGCGTTTTCCCACACCCTCATGTCCGCCGCCGAGTTGCCTTCGGTACTGGCCCGGGCTTTCGCATTGTTCCAGGCAGGTCGCCCTCGGCCCGTACACATTGAAATCCCGCTGGACGTGCTGGTGGAAAACGCCGATGCGTTGCTCGACAGCGAACCGGTGCAGGTGTCCCGTGCCGGTGCCGCGCCCGCCGCCATTGCGCAGATGGCCAGCCTGTTGGCTAACGCCAGGCGTCCGTTGATCCTGGCCGGTGGTGGTGCTATCGATTCCGCTGCCAGGTTGATTCAGCTGGCCGAAAAGCTCCAGGCCCCGGTGGCACTGACCATCAATGCCAAAGGCATGTTGCCTTCGCAGCATCCGTTGTTGATTGGCTCGACCCAATCGCTGGTGCCGACCCGCGAACTGATCAATGACGCCGACGTTGTATTGGCCATCGGCACCGAACTGGCGGAAACCGATTACGACATCACCTTCGCCGACAGTTTCAGAATCCCCGGCGCCTTGCTGCGCATTGATATCGACCCCGACCAGACGGTGCGCAACTACCCGCCCAAGGTCGCGCTGGTGTCCGACGCGGATATCGCCGTGCACGCCTTGCTGAGCGCCCTCGCCAGCCAGCCATTGCCTGAACGCCTTGAGGATTGGGGCCACAAACGGGCTGCTGCCCTGCGTGACACCCTGAATGCTTCGTGGGACGAGGCGACACTGGGCCAGACCCGTTTCCTTGAGACCGTACTCGATGTGCTGCCGGATGTGGTGTTGGTGGGCGACTCGACGCAACCGGTCTACACCGGCAACCTGACCCTCAATCCCGAGCACCCGCGCCGCTGGTTCAACTCATCCACGGGCTACGGCACCCTGGGTTACGCGCTGCCGGCTGCGGTGGGCGCCTGGCTGGGCAGCTCGGATTCAGGTGCGCGCAACCCGGTGGCGTGCCTGATCGGCGACGGCGGTTTGCAGTTCACCTTGTCGGAACTGGCCAGCGCCGTCGAAGCGCGCACGCCCATCATCGTTCTGCTCTGGAATAACCAGGGCTATGAAGAGATCAAGAAGTACATGGTCAATCGCGCCATCGAACCGGTGGGCGTGGACATCTACACCCCTGACTTTGTTGGCGTGGCCAAGGCCCTTGGCTGCTCGGCCGAAGCGGTGAGCGGTGTGCAGGCGCTCAAGACGGCGCTGCGTGCGGCGAGTGAACGCAGTGGCCCGACCTTGATCGAGATCGATCAGCGGCTCTGGATGCAGGAGCTGAACGCATGACGAACACGACCACAGCGGCATTGCCCGGCATTTACATCGATGGCATCTGGCGCTACGGCAATCAGCTCATCACCGTTGTTGATCCGAGCACAGAAGCGTCCCTTGGGGCGGTGTCTGGCGGCGACGGCGATAGCGTCGAGCAAGCAGTTCAGGCGGCTACCGATGCGTTCCCGGGCTGGGCGAGTTCAACCGGTGCGGCACGTGCCGAAGCCTTGCGGCGAGTTGCCAAAGGCGTGGCCGAGCGGCGCGAACACTTGATGCAGCTGCAATCGAGCAACAACGGCAAGCCATTGTATGAAGCGGCCATTGATGTGGACGACGTGATTGCGACGTTCAACTATTACGCTGAGTTGGCCGACGCACTGGATGCTCGCCAGGACAGCGACGTCGCGTTACCCACGGACGATTTTATCGCCCGCTTGCGGCGTGAGCCCTGCGGCGTGGTGGGATTGATCGTGCCCTGGAACTTTCCCATGGTCACCACGGCCTGGAAGCTGGCCCCGGCGCTCGCTGCCGGTTGCTGCGTGGTCCTGAAACCATCGGAAGTCACGCCCCTGCCTGAGCTGGAACTGGCACGCATCATCGCTGACAGCGGTTTGCCTGTGGGGGTGTTCAATCTGGTCTGTGGGACAGGTCTGGCGGTGGGGGCACCCATGGCTGCTCATCCGGGCATCGCGAAAATTTCCTTCACGGGCAGCAACGGCGTGGGCGTGCAGGTCATGCAGCGCGCGGCTGAAACCGTGAAGGGCGTGAGCCTTGAGCTGGGTGGCAAGTCATCGCTGGTGGTGCTGGCCGATGCCGACCTTGAGTTGGCGATCGAACTGGCCAGCGGCGGTGGTTTTTTCAACGCCGGACAAATGTGCTCGGCAACCAGTCGGGTGCTGGTCGCCGCCGAGCTGATCGATGCTTTTATCGAGGGGCTGGTTGCACGGGCTGCCTCGATCAAGGTGGGCAGCCCCTACGAGGCTGACGTTGAGATGGGGCCCTTGGTGAACCAGGCCCAGTATCAGCGCGTTATTGCGCACATCGAAGGGGGCAAGGCGGCCGGTGCGCAGTTGTTGTGTGGCGGTGAACGCCCCGCGGATCGAGCGCAGGGGTATTTCCTGCGGCCCGCAGTGTTTGCCAACGTGCCGCTGGACAGTGCGCTGTGGCGTGAAGAGATTTTTGGTCCGGTGCTGTGTGTGCGCAGCTTTGCCAGTGAAGCCGAAGCCATTGCGCTGGCCAACGACAGCGAATTCGGGCTGGTTGCCAGCGTTGTCGGGCGCGACGCCAAGGCCACCGAGCGGGTAGCCAACGCGCTGCAGGCGGGGCTGGTGTGGATCAACGCACCGCAAGTGATTTTCCCGCAGGCAGCCTGGGGCGGTTACAAGCAGAGCAGCCTGGGTCGCGAGCTGGGGCCTTGGGGCTTGCAAGCGTTCCAGGAAATCAAGCACGTCATTCGTGCGAGCTGATTAGACGCTCTTGCGCAGGCGTGCCAGGTCCCGCAGGGGTGGCGCGCCGAACAGCCGGCTGTATTCGCGGCTGAACTGCGACGGGCTTTCATAGCCGACTTTATAGCTGGCGGCCGAGGCTTCGAGGCCGTCGGCCAGCATCAGTCGCCGGGCTTCCTGCAGGCGCAGTTGTTTTTGATACTGCAACGGGCTCATGCCGGTGACGGCCTTGAAGCGGTGATGCAGTGTTGAGACGCTGAGGTTCACTTCACGTGCCAGGTCGTCGATGCGCAAGGCCGTCGCGTAATGGCTGTTGAGCCACTTGATGGCCTGGGTCACGCGATGGGTCTGGCAACTGGTGACTGCGATTTCGTACAGCCGATACCCTAATTGCCCACGCAGCAGCCGATACAGGATCTCGCGCTTGATCAGCGGTGCAAGCATGAGGATGTCTTTTGGCGTGTCCAGCAGGCGGGTCAGTCGCAATACCGCATCCAGCAACTGAGCGTCCATTTTCTCGACATACATGCCGCGACCGCTCGGGCGGCTCGGCACGCCAATGGGGCCGGCATCGGCAATCAGCTCATTGATTTCAGCAGGGTCAATCTCGATTCGCAGGGCAAGGTGTGGATCCTCCTGCGTTGCCCAGATGATCTTGCCGCTGATGGGCATCGCCACTGACACCACCAGGTAATTCAACGGGTCGTAGACATAGGTTTCTTCGCCCAACTGCACTTCCTTGCGGCCTTGGGCGAGGATGCACAGGGCCGGTTGCACCAGTGCCGGAACCGATTGCACGGGGCGGTCGTGGCGCACCATATACAGGGGCGTGATGGCTGTCTGGTAACTGCCATCTTGCGGCGCGAAGCGGGCGATCAGTTCAGCCAGTTCGGCACGTTGTTTTTCAATAGCGCGGGCCAGTTCTTCATCGGGGCAGGTGGGTAGGTTTTCTAACTGCGACATGCCTCGAATCCTCTAGAAGGGCACTGATGGGCACAGCTTAAGTTTGTGCAAGCACGAGCGGTATCCGGATCCTGTCAGATGCTTGCCTGATTCTGCAGTGGTAACCGTAAAACAAGGGCTGTACGTGGACACAGGGCGCTCGACTTGCTCAAAACTCTTTGTCAGTGGTGTGCAAAAAACGGTGGGTGCTGGGCTGGATAAATCAACGATAGCGCAGGATCAGGCAATAACCTGACAGGAACCGGCTAACGGCGACTTCCCTGCAGCCACTAATCTCTGCTCCTGTGACCGTAGCGCGATAGTGATGCTGCGGCACCCGCCTACCAAAGGAGCGGCGACCATGCCCCAATCCTCATCTGTGAGCCATCTGGCGTTTGCCCGAGCCCGTGACGGGCAGCGTGCCCAACTGGGTATGCGTTTGAGTAGCCTGATCGAACCGACCTTGCGTGCCCCTGGCTGCCTGCATTTTGCGTTGCAGCAATCCATGCGTGACCCGGACCTGTGGCTGGTCTCGGGCTTGTGGTCCAGCGAGGAGGCCATGAATGCCTATTTTTCGACCCCCGAGCTGCAGGTGTTTTCCGAGCTGGTGCAGGAACTGGTAGTCAGCAGCCTGGATTTTCATACCTTCGAGACGGTGAGTGCGGTGCAGGCCCATGGTGTCGGGCGGCCGTTGTGTGTTGCCTGAGCGGACGCCATCGCAGGCAAGCCCACTCCTACAATTGGAACGCGATCTCTTGTAGGGGTGGGCTTGCCCGCGATTACGGTGTGTCAGTCACTGGCGATGGCGTTAGAATCCTGCGTTTCGATAAACCAGCAGGACAATCACTCATGGCTCGCAAAGAATTTACAGACGTCGAAGCAGTCTCGGCAGTCGTTCCCGGCGAAGGTGGCTACGATGCGGCCATCGCAGTCAAAGCCCACCATGCAGGCGGTGCGCCACGGTTTCATCGTGTGCTGTCGGGTCAGAAATTCAAGACTGCCCATGAAGCCGATCAGGCCGCTACCCAGGAGCTGGCGCGGCTGATCGACGTCGATGCGGATGGCGAGCTGGTATTCGCTGCCCAGTAAATCGGTGATCGGCTAGCCCCGTGGCCGATACATCTTGAACAGCGATTCCGGGCCCAGCTGGAAGTAATCTGCCGGGCCTCCGCCACGCAGGATCGGTTCGGCTGCTGCCGTGTCATAAATCCCGTCCTTGAGCAGTGACTTGGCGATATGCACAGCCACCACTTCGCCCAGGATCAACCAGCTAGGCACCAACTCTTTGTCAGCGCGTTGCAGTTGCACGATCTGTGTGACCTTGCATTCGAACGACACCGGCGTTTCCATCACCCGGGGCACGGCGACGATGCGTGATGCAATCGGGGTCAGGTTCGCCAATTCAAATTCATTCACGTCCGCAGGTACCGCTGCGCAGCTCTGATTCATGGCCTCGGCCAGCGAGCGCGTCGCCAGGTTCCAGACGAATTCGCCGGTCTGTTCGATGTTATTCAGGCTGTCTTTGCGCCCAACGCTGCAGAAACCAATGATCGGCGGGATGTAGTTGAACGCGTTGAAGAAACTGTACGGCGCCAGGTTCAACTTGCCGTTGGCATCCTGTGAGGAAATCCAGCCGATAGGCCTTGGGCCGACGATGGCGTTGAACGGATCATGGGGCAGGCGATGGCCCTGGGACGGTTCGTAGAAGTGAATGTCGTCTGACATGACAAGGTTCCTGATAGCCGCTTTGGGGAGAGGCCGCCATAGTGCAGGGCATTGGTCATGGATTCCAGAGCAATCCGATGCTGATTCCGCCACCCCAGAAATGATCAAGCCCGGCTAAAAGCCGGGCTAGTGGTCAAGCAGGGTTGCTATTAGCTCAGACGGTTTGCACCCACGTGGTCGGCACCATCGGAAGCCAGACGGTTAGCACCGACGTGGTCTGCGCCATCAGCGGCCTGACGGTTTGCGCCAACATGGTCGGCACCATCGGAAGCGAGGCGGTTAGCACCGACGTGGTCTGCGCCATCAGCGGCCTGACGGTTTGCGCCAACGTGGTCAGAACCATCGGAAGCGAGGCGGTTTGCACCGACGTGGTCTGCACCATCAGCAGCCTGACGGTTTGCGCCAACGTGGTCAGAACCATCAGAAGTCTGGCGATTGTCGCCCAGGTGGCTGGCGTTGGTGTGGGACGAACCGCCTTCGGCGACAACAGTCGAGTTCAGCAGAGTGTGTGCGTCCACAGCAGGAAGCGCGAAGGCACTCGAGGCCAGGACAGAGAGGGCAAAGCCGAAGATCAGTTTGGTTTTCATAGTCGTTGCTCCAAGAATCATCGAGTTGTTCACTCGGTATGAGAGCAATGCTACGCGCCTGTTCTACGTTAAGAAGTTAATAAAAATGTTAACTATCATCGCTGAAATTGATAGTTGGCTGCGATGCGCTGTTTCCAAGCGTTACAGAGCGTTACGCTCGGTAATGGTGCGCATTTTTACAACATGAAGAAAAATGTATATTGACAAAAATTAAAATAAGGAGAAATGGAGGAATATACCGGGTAAATAAGTCAATTGATCGATTCTAAGTGCCTGATTTTGCACCAGGATGAGCCGCATTTTTCAGGCAGAAAAAAGGGCAGACACGGTCAGTGGCTGCCCTTTTTGCGTCTGTTATCAACGCTGGGCGATGATCAGTCGGTTTCGATTCGCGAGTGCTTACGGGTGTCTTTCATGAACACATACACCAGCAGCGAGCAGGCGATGCAGGCCGTGACGTACCAGTAGTAGCCGGTTTCCATTTCGGCAATCTTGAACCACAGCGCGATGTATTCAGCGGTGCCGCCGAAGATCGAAACGGTCAGTGCGTAAGGCAGGCCGACACCCAGGGCACGGATTTCGGTCGGGAACAGTTCAGCCTTTACCACCGCGTTGATCGAGGTGTAGCCACTGACGATGATCAGCGCCGCCATGATCAGAAAGAACGCGCCCCACCAGGTTTGAATGGTGTGCAGCGTGCTCAGGATCGGCACCGTGCACAGGGTGCCCAGAATCCCGAAGGCGATGAGGATGGGGCGACGTCCGACCTTGTCCGACAGCGCACCGACGACCGGTTGCAACAGCATGAACAGGAACAGCGTGGCTGCCGAAATGCTGGTCGAATCGGTGATGCTCATGCCCACCGTGTTCACCAGGTACTTCTGCATGTAGGTGGTGTAGGTGTAGAACGCCAGCGTGCCACCCATGGTCAGGCCGACCACGGTCATGACTTCCTTGGGGTGACGCATCAAGGTGCGCATCAGGCTTTCTTTGCGCTTTTCCTTCTTGCGAGTGAACGACTCGGTTTCTTCCATGCCGCGACGCAGGTACAAGGCCACCACTGCACAGAGTGCGCCGATGACGAACGGGATCCGCCAGCCCCACGCATACAGCTGTTCAGTGGTCAGGGTCATTTGCAGCACGATCAAAACGCCCAGTGCGATGAGCTGACCGGAAATCAGCGTCACGTACTGGAAGCTCGAGAAGAAGCCGCGACGTTCCTTGGTCGCCATTTCGCTGAGGTAAGTCGCCGAGGTGCCGTATTCACCCCCCACCGACAGGCCCTGCAACAGGCGGGCGAATACCAGCAGGACCGGTGCGCCTACGCCGATGGTGTCATAACCAGGGGTCAGGGCGATGATCAGCGAGCCGAAGCACATCAGCAGCACCGAGGCCATCAATGCTGCTTTACGGCCTTTGTAGTCGGCATACATGCCCATCAACCAGCCGCCAATCGGGCGCATCAAAAAGCCCACGGCGAAAATCGCAGCGGTATTCAGCAGTTGGGCGGTGCTGTCGCCCTTGGGGAAGAAGGCTTTGGCGAAGTACAGGGAAAACGCCGCGTAGACGTACCAGTCGTACCACTCGACCATGTTGCCGACGGAGCCGGAGAAGATCGATTTCAGACGACTGCCGGTGGTTTTTACTGCGGCCGGCGCGCCAGCCGACCCTGTTGGAAGGGCGTTGGAGATTTCCATCTTGTTCCTTTCAGTCATTGTTTTTAGAGGGCGCGCGAGCACGCTGCCTGACCGGGGTATAGCAGGAGCTGTGCCAGGCAGCAGAGGCCCGGTTTAGAGGGGTTTGCTGAGATTGGTGAGCGGAAATCCGCTTATGCGAGGTGATTTGATAAGCGGAAAATTGCCGACGGAGCGATCATTCCTGCACGTTATGTGAACATCTCCCGCAACAACCCATGACGCTGCATCTTTTCGTTGAGGGTGCGGCGGGGCAATTGCAGTTCGTTGAGCACGGCCTTGATGTCGCCTTTGTGCCGGGTCAGCGCGGCGCGCAGGCATTGGGCTTCGAAGGCTTCCTGTTGCGCAGCAAGGGATTGGCCTGCCTCCACAGGCGGTGCTGCGGGGCCCTGGCTTAAGCCCAGAGTCTGGCGTTCGGCGGCATTGGCCAGCTCCCGAACGTTACCCGGCCAGTCGTGGCTCAACAGATGGCTCAGTTGCGCACTGCTCAACTCGGGCGGTTGTCGGCCCAGGCGTTGCGCGGCGGCGCGGGCGAAGTGGCCGAACAATAAAGGGATGTCTTCGCGCCGCTCGCGCAACGGCGGCAAACGCAGCTCGGCCACGTTCAGGCGATAGGCCAGGTCTTCACGGAAACGCCCGGCCCGCGCCTCGTCCAGCAAGTCCGGTTTGGTCGCAGCGACGATGCGCAGGTCGACACTGATGCTCTGGTTCGACCCCAGCCGTTCAAGGCGCTGGTCCTGCAGTACGCGCAGTAACTTGACCTGTTGCGCCAAGGGCATGCTTTCAATTTCGTCGAGAAACAGGGTGCCGCCGTTGGCATATTCCAGCTTGCCGATGCGCTTGCCCTGCGCCCCGGTGAAGGCACCACTTTCGTGGCCAAACAACTCGGCCTCGAACAGATGCTCCGGGATCGCCGCGCAATTGAGCGCCACGAAGGGCTTGCTGGCGCGTGGGCCGAAGTCATGCAGGCAACGGGCGACCAGTTCCTTGCCGCTGCCGGTTTCACCACGGATCACCACGTTGACCGGCAACTGCGACAGGTCAAGCACCTGGCGCCGCAGGGTTTGCAGGCTGGGCGATACGCCGAGCAGGGACGCATCCAGTTGTGCCTTGGCATCAGCCTGTTCGTGCAGACGCCGGTTCTCAAGCACCAGCCGCCGTTTGTCCAGTGCCCGGCGCAGGGTGCGCATCAGGGTTTCGGGGCTGAAGGGTTTTTCCAGAAAGTCGTAGGCGCCATCGCGGATAGCCTCCACTGCCATGGGGACATCGCCATGGCCGGTAAGCAGAATCACCGGCAGGTCTGCGTCCCTGGACTGCAGCTGATTGAGCAGTTCCAGGCCGCTCATCCCCGGCATGCGCACGTCGCTGACGATCACGCCCGGAAAGTGTTCTGGAAGTTGCGCCAGACAGTCTTCGGCGCGGCTGCAGAGCTGGACGTTGAAGCCCGACAGCGTGAGCCATTGCTCGACTGCTTCACGAATCGGCGCTTCGTCATCCACCACGATTACAGAATTCAACATGGGATTTACAACTCCGAAGCGATGGGCAGGCTGAACGCGAACAACGCGCCGCCGCCCTGGTTTTCGGCGTACAAAAGGCCGCCGAGTTCGTGGACGATGGCATAGGACACGGCCAGACCGAGCCCCAGGCCGTCACCTACCGGTTTGGTGGTGAAGAACGGGTCGAAGACATTGCCCAGATGTTCTTCGGCAATACCGCCACCGCTGTCACTGACCGCCAGGCGCCAGTGTGTCTGTTCCTGATCGATGCGTATCTCCAGGCGCTTGAGCGGTTTGTCGCGCATGGCGTCCAGGGCGTTGCGCAGCAGGTTGATCAGAACCTGCTCCAGACGAATGGCATCGCCGCGCACCCAGGCCGGGCGGGTCAGGTGCAGCACAAGGCTGACCCGTTCATCCCGCAGGCGGGCGTCTAGCAATAGAAGGGCCTGATCCACCACGGCCGCCAGCTCCAGCCGCTCACGCAAACCACTGGGGCTTTTGCGGGCGAACGTCTTGAGGTGGGCGGTCAGTGCGGCCATGCGGGTCAGCTGTTGCTCCAGCGGCGCCAGCGCCTTGTAAGCGTCGTCGATGCGGCCGTGGTCCAGCAGCAGGCGCAGGGTAGCCAGTTGCATGCTCTGGGCGGTGAGCGGCTGATTGATTTCATGGGCCAGGGCGGCGGACATCTGCCCCAGGGCCGCCAGCTTGGTCGATTGCACCAGGCCATCCTGCGCGGTTCGCAAGGCTCGTGTGCGCTCGTCCACGAGGCGCTCCAGTTCATCACGGCTGCGTTCGCGCAGGCGAGCCAGCCGCCAGCGTTGGTAGAGGAACAGGCCGAGGAACACCAGGGTCAGCCAGATACCGGCCGCCGCCAGCCCGGCGTTGCGGATGTCTTCGGCAGCGGCCTGGGGTTTGCGCAGCAGATGCAAGGTCCAGCCTTCTTGTGGCAGCGGCAGTGATTGCCACAAGTAGTTGGTTGCGCCGTTTGGGGCTTCGACACGGGTCAGGTGGCTGTTGTTGCCGAACGTCTGCAGCGTGCGGTGGGCAAGGGGCAGCAGGGGCTGTTTGTCGTACTGGCGGGTGGAGGCCATTTCGGCCTGGTCGGCAGCGCTCAGTGGCTGCAACTGGCGATAGCGCCAGCCCGGCTGGTTGGCGATGAAAACCACGCCCTTGGCGTCACTGATCAGCAGCAGGTCATCACCCTGGCCCCATTCGTGTTCCAGCTGAGGGAACTCCAGCTTGACCACCATGGCGCCGATGAACTCACCCGCATCATCGCGCACGGCATTGGCCAGGAAATAACCCGGGATGCCACTGGTCACGCCCACTGCATAAAAGCGCCCGACGCCGGTGGCCCTGGTTTGCAGGAAGTAGGGGCGAAAGGCGTAGTTATGGCCGACGTAACTGCTGGGCAGCTGCCAGTTGCTTGCGCCCACCGCCAGGCCGTGGCGATCCAAGACCTCCAAGGTCGATGAGTCGGCTGCGCCGTTGATGGCTTCCAGCTTGCGATTGAGCCGGTCCTGGGTTTGCGGGCTGACGGGGCCGCTCAAGGCGGTGCGCAGTTCCGGGTCCAGGGCGAGCACGGCAGGCAGGGCGCGGTAACGTTCGATGAGGGTGTGCAGGGTGTTGGCATAGAGCGACAGTTGCACGCTGGACCGGGCGGCATCATCGGTCAGGGCATGGCGCTGGGCCTGCCGCATTGCCAGGCCACTTGCCAGCGCCGCAGCCGCCAGGATCAGCAGCACGTAGACACAAAGGCGCAGGGTTCGAGGGGTCAAAGGCATCGTGGGCTTGGGAGCTTGTACAGGTAAAGGCCGGGTAGTGTCTGGCCTGACGCCTTCGCGGGCAAGCTCGGCTCTCATCAAACAGTGTTGGAGCGAGGCTTGCCCGCGAAGGGCGCAACCCGGTATTGCGCCGGATTACACCCTGTGTCGCTCAATCACAACAAATTGAAACTCGTCTGTTCGACGTTGTCGGAATCCAGCCCGATCATCAGTTCGAACTCGCCCGGTTCGGCTGCGTATTTGAGTTCCGAGTTGTAGAACTTCAGGTCGTCTTCGGTAACGGTAAAGCTGACCAGTTTCTCTTCACCCGGTTGCAGGGTGATTTTCTGGAAGTTCTTCAGCTCTTTCACCGGGCGGGCCACGGATGCCGTGACGTCATGCAGATACAACTGAACCACGGTCGCACCGGCAACCTTGCCGGTGTTCTTGACAGTGACGCTGGCGGTCAGCTTGCCCTTGCGCGGCATGTCCTTGTTCGACAGGTTGATGTCCGAAACGCTGAACTGGGTGTAGCTCAAGCCATAGCCGAAGGGGAACAGCGGGCCGTTGTCTTCTTCGAAGTAGTTCGAGGTGTAGTTGCGCGGCTTGTCATTCTGATACGGACGACCGGTGTTCAGGTGGTTGTAATACACCGGAATCTGACCCACCGAGCGCGGGAACGAAACGGGCAGCTTGGCCGACGGGTTGTAGTCGCCAAACAGCACGTCAGCCACGGCATTGCCGCCTTCGGTGCCCGGGAACCAGGCTTCGAGCATGGCGTCGGCTTCTTTTGCTTCCTCGCCAACCGCCAGCGGACGGCCGTTCATCAGCACCACCACCAACGGCTTGCCGGTGGCCTTGAGTGCCTTTATCAGCTCGCGCTGACGACCCGGGAGAATCACGTCGCTGCGGCTGGCCGCTTCATGGGACATGCCCCACGACTCGCCGACCACGGCAACCACGACATCGGCCTGCTTGGCGGTAGCCACGGCTTCGTCGATCATTTCCTGGGCCGGACGCGGGTCGATATCGACGTTCACCCGGGTGACGATGGCGTTCAGGTAATCGATGACCTGCTGGTTCTCGGTCACATTGGCGCCGCGTGCATAAAGCAGTTTGGCCTTGTCGCCCAGAGCATTGCTCAGGCCGTCATAGACGGGAATCGTCTGTTTCGCCACGCCAGCGGCGTACCAGCTGCCCATGGTGTCGATGTGGCTCTTGGCCAACGGACCGATGACGGCGATGGTGCCTGCTTTCTTCAACGGCAAGGTCTGGTTGTCGTTCTTGAGCAGTACCAGGGTCTTGCGCGCTACGTCACGGGCATCGGCGCGGTGCAGGCGGCTTTCGGCGTTGACGTCGGCAGGGTCCTGGGCGGCGACACCGATACGGCGGTACGGGTCGGCAAACAGGCCCATGTCCCACTTGGCGCCGAGGACTTCGCGTACAGCGCTGTCGATGTCCTGCTGGCTGATTTCGCCGTCCTTGAGCAGGCCGGGCAATTGTTCGCCGTAGACCGCATCGTTCATGCTCAGGTCGATACCTGCCTTGATCGCCAGTTTTGCGGCTTCACGGTCGTCACGGGCGACGCCGTGGCGGATCAGCTCCTTGATCGCGCCATGATCGCTGATGGTCACGCCCTTGAAGCCCCAGTCCTTGCGCAGTACATCCTTCATCAGCCATTTGTTGGCCGTGGCCGGGACGCCGTTGATCGAGCTGAGGGCAACCATCACCCCGCCCGCGCCAGCATCGGTGGCCGCACGGTAGGGTGGCAGGTAGTCCTGGAACATGCGCTGCGGGCTCATGTCCACGGTGTTGTAGTCGCGGCCACCTTCGACGGCGCCATACAGGGCGAAGTGCTTGACGCTGGCCATGACGCTGTCCGGGGCGCTGACGTCCTTGCCCTGGAATGCCTTGACCATCTGCGCGGAAATACGCGAAACCAGGTAGGTGTCTTCACCGAAACCTTCGGCGCTACGGCCCCAGCGTGCGTCGCGGGTGATATCGACCATCGGCGCGAAGGTCATGTCCAGGCCGTCGGCGCTGGCTTCCACGGCGGAAATACGGCCCATCTGTGCGATGGCGCTCATGTCCCAACTGGCCGCCATGCCCAGGCTGATCGGGAAAATCGTCCGATGGCCGTGGATCACGTCGTAGGCGAAGAACATCGGAATTTTCAGGCGGCTGTGAGCGACAGCGGCGTCCTGCATGGGCCGGTTATCGGCACGGGTGACGGAGTTGAACGTACCGCCGATGTGGCCAGCGGCAATTTCCTTGAGAATTTTTGGCTGTGGCACTTCGGTACTGATGCTGATGAGTCGCAACTGCCCGATCTTTTCCTCGAGGGTCATTTGCTTCATCAGGTTGGAAATGAATGCGTTTTTATCTTGCAGTGTGGCCTTGTGAGCAACGGCAGGGGTGTCGGCTAAGGTCGCTTGACTGGTCAGGCCAACTAAAAGACCCAACAAAAACAGCTTATTCATGAATGATTTTCTCAAGGCGTGGCCGGAAACCGCGTTAAACATCCGGCAGCCGAAGTCAGGGTGTGGATCTGCGGTTCTTATTGTCGCTCAGGGCAAATGGAGCGGCCGCTGAACTCTTTGTCGTCTACAGCATCTGTAGCGCAGCGAGTTTTATCTGATTGTGCGTTGGCATGCCAGCGCTGGCGGCAAATTATGCAGACGAATACTGGATTTAACTGCGTCTGCAGCAGCTAGAGTTGTAACGGCAGGGCAGACGTACACGTACCCAAGGAGCAAAGGATCATGCAAATACAACGCAGTGAGCATTTCAGGGGCCGCCGTTATACCTGGTCATTGGCGGTCATGATGTTGTTGAGCACGTTGCTGACGGGCTGTGGCATCAACAATATCCCGACCTATGACGAACAGGTGAAGTCAGCCTGGGCACAGGTGCAGAACCAGTATCAGCGCCGGGCTGACCTGATCCCGAACCTGGTGGAAACCGTGAAGGGTTACGCCAAACAGGAACAGACGACCCTGACCGCGGTCATCGAGGCGCGGGCCAAGGCCACCTCGATCCAGGTCGATGCCAGCACAATCAACGATGCCGACAAGCTCAAGCAGTTCCAGGAAGCCCAGGGCCAACTGACCGGCGCGCTGAGTCGTTTGATGGTGGTGTCCGAGCGTTACCCGGACCTGAAGTCCAACCAGAACTTCCTGGCCCTGCAATCGCAACTTGAAGGCACGGAAAACCGCATCACGGTGGCCCGTCGCGACTTCATCACGGCAGTGCAGCGTTACAACACGGAAATCCGCACCTTCCCTGGTCGCCTCTGGCACAGCGTGATGTACAGCGATCTGCCGATCCGTCCCAACTTCGAAGCCACGGCCGAAGACGCGGATAAAGCGCCGCAAGTGAAATTCTGATGCCCGCCCTGCGCCTGGTGCTCAAAGTCGCGTTCTTGTGGGCCTTTGTCATGGCGGCACAGGCGGCCCTGGTGTTTCCGCCGTTGACCGGGCAAGTGGTCGATACGGCGCAACTGCTCGACGCCCAGAGCAAGGCGCAGTTGACGCAGATGCTCCAGGCCCATGAACAGGCCACGGGCGAGCAGCTCGTGGTTGTGACGGTGCCGGACCTGCAAGGCACCAGCATTGAGGACTACGGCTATCAATTGGGCCGCACCTGGGGCATTGGTCAGAAGGGCAAGGACAGTGGGGCGCTGCTGATTGTCGCCCGCGATGACCGCAAGGTGCGGATCGAAGTGGGCTATGGCCTGGAAGACCGCCTGACCGATGCGCAATCGTCGGTGATTATCAACCAGGTCATTACACCAGCCTTCCGGGCCGGCAACTTCGCGGGCGGCATCACCCAGGGTGCCGAGGCGATGATCAAGGTGCTGGGCGGCGGCAATCTCTCGCCCGAGCAGGCTGCGCCACAACAGGGCCATCAACAGGCGAGTTTTCGCGACCTGTTGCAAGGGTTTGTGGGGATCGTCCTGTTTCTTGTCTTTATCTATCTGAACATCAGTGGCGGCGGTGGCGGTTCAGGCAGAGGCACTGGCTTTGTGCTTGGGGCGTTACTGGGAAGCCTGGGCAATGGTCGATCAGGTGGTGGTGGAGGCGGTGGCGGTTTTAGTGGAGGCGGCGGCAGCTTCGGCGGCGGCGGTGCGTCAGGCGGTTGGTAGCACAGTGGATGTTCAATTGATCAATGAGTGACGCACGCATGACTTTATTGAATGAAGAAGAACAACGCCAGGTCGCCGAAGCGATCCGCCGGGTGGAGAAGCGCACGGATGCCGAGCTGGTCACGGTATTGGCGACACGTGCGGATGACTACGCCTACGCGCCGCTGATCTGGGCTGGCATGGTCGCGCTGCTGGTGCCGGGCTTGATCAATTATTTGCCCGGCTGGCTGGATGCCAACCAGTTGCTGCTGACTCAGGTCTGCACGTTCATCGTGGTGGCGTTGATCTGTCGGCTGCCGTTTATCAGCGTGCACCTTGTGCCCGCATCGGTCCGTCACTGGCGCGCCGGCAACCTGGCCCGTCGCCAGTTTCTTGAGCAGAACCTGCACCACACGGTGGGTGGCACCGGGATCCTGATTTTTGTCAGTGAAGCCGAGCGCTACGTCGAGATCCTGGTGGATCGCGGCATTTCCAGCCGCCTGGGCAATGACACCTGGCAGGCGATGGTCCATGTCTTCACCCGGCAAGTGCGCGAGGGCCAGACCTTGCAGGGCTTTCTGGGTTGCATCCATGCTTGCGGGGAGGTGCTGGCTGAGCATGTTCCGGTGACCGTCGGTCGTAACGAACTGCCCAACCGGTTGATCGTGCTGGGGTGAGCCACTTTTGGGGACTTTCTGCCGACTGCACAGCTGATGCAATGGCATCTGTCACATCACTGGTAATTAAATTAACCACCCACCACCAACCCGCCTAAAATAGCCGCCTCGCTGTTTTCAGCTCCAAGCCCACCCGAGGCGCTATTTCGATGTCAGCCACCGCTACAGCTTCTTCCTCCGTGCCGGATCATCGCGCGCAGTTCCTGAGCCTGCTGGACACCAGCCTGTCCCAGAACGCTTTCATCAAGCTGGTGCTGGCCAAGTACGTCGGCACCGAAGTGGATTTGCAGCGCATCAACATCAAGCCGCTGACGGTCAAGGACCAGCCGTGTCTGTCCTTTGTGTATCGCTATAAAACCCGGGATATCACCAAGAACTATCCGCTGGCCGAAGCGCTGGACGTCATCGCCGGCCTGGTGCCCGAGTCGTTCAAGAACGCGCACCTGTTGTCGCTCACCGATGAAGTGCAACTGGAGTTCGGCAAGAAAGGCAAAAGCGTGCTGCACAAGAGCAAGGCCCAGCAGGAGCGTGAGGCGCCGTCCGCAGAACATGATCGCGAGAAGAAGCGCTATCTGGAGCTGACCCGGCCGTTTCTGACGGATCTGGGCGTGACCAACAAACAACACGAACTGATCCCGTCCATGTCGCGCAAGTGGAAGCAGATCAACAAGTTCATCGAAGTGTTCTCCCACGCCCTGACTTCATCGCCACTGAAGCTGGATCAGCCAATCAAGGTCGCGGACTTCGGTTCGGGCAAGGGCTACCTGACGTTCGCGATTCACGATTATTTGCGTAATACGCTGCAGGCCGAAGGGCAGGTGACGGGGGTCGAGCTGCGTGAAGACATGGTTACGTTGTGCAACAACGCGGCGGCGCGCCTGGAGCATCCCGGCCTGACGTTCCAGCATGGCGATGTGCGCACTGTGGCCCGCAGCGAGCTGGACGTAATGATCGCCCTGCATGCCTGCGACATCGCCACCGACTACGCGATTCACATGGGCATTCGTTCCGGTGCGTCGATCATCATGTGCTCGCCGTGCTGCCACAAACAGATTCGCCTGCAGATCCAGAGCCCGACCCTGCTGCGCCCGATGTTGCAATACGGTCTGCACATGGGCCAGCAGGCGGAAATGGTCACCGACAGCCTGCGCGCCTTGTTGCTGGAGGCCTGTGGCTACGAGACCAAGGTCTTCGAGTTCATCTCCCTGGAGCACACCAACAAGAACAAGATGATCCTGGCGGTCAAACGCGCAGAGTCGGTCAAATCGACCGACTTGCTGGCGAAAATCCAGGAGCTGAAAGTGTTTTATGGCATTCAGGAGCAGTGCCTGGAGACCTTGCTCCAGGCAGATGGTTATCTGGGCTGAGGCCCTGTCACAAGCGTGCGCTCAGTGGCTTGGGCGCAACGACTGAGGTCTTGCGGCCTAGCATCACGGTAGCGATGACCCCCGCTGCGAACAGCCAGGTGATCGGCTCGATGTGCTCACCAAAGAACAGCGCAGAAAAAGCGATGGTGAAGAAAATCTGCAGCAGTTGAACCTGGCTGACCCGGGAGATGCCGCCCATCGCCAGCCCCGCGTACCAGGCGAAGAAACCGAGGAACTGCGAGAAGATCGCCACATAACCGAATGCCCACCAGGTGCCGGTGGAAATCGGGCCTTGGTGTTGCAGGCCCAGATAGATGACGGGCCCCAGCAGCAGTGGCACGGAAAGCACCAGCGCCCAGCAGATCACCTGCCAGCCGCCCATCTGTTTCGCCAGCCGCCCACCTTCGGCATACCCCAGCCCACCGACGGCCACAGCCGCCAGCATCCACAAGTCCCCGGCCTGGATATTTCCCGCGCCGCTGATCAAGGCGTAAGCCAGCACCAACGCACTGCCCAATGCCGCGCAGCCCCAGAAGGCTTTGGACGGTCGTTCATGGGACAGCCATGCGGCGTAGATCGCTACCAGCAAGGGTTGTAGCCCGTTGACCAGCGCACCGTGGGACGCCGGCAAACTCTTCATCGCCCAGGCGGACAACACCGGGAAACCAATGATCACACCGAGGATGACCAGGCACAGCGCCCGGAACTGCGCCCAGGTCGGCCACTTCTCCCGACGCCACAGCAACAAGGCCGCCGCCGGAATCGCCGCCACCAGGGCGCGGCCCAGGCCATTGAGCAGGGGATGAACCTCCTGCACCACAATACGAGTCATTGGCAGTGTCAGACTGAAGATCACTACCCCCAGCAGCCCGAGGGCCATACCGGTGTTTTCACGAGAAGACATGTTCGAACCTGAGTTTTTCTTATGGGGTGGCAAGGACAGCCATCTAGCCATAAACCCTCAGGGCGTTTCGCTTACAGCTAGTAACAGATTTATCCGTACAGTTTTCCGCTCACTCCCACCGGAGAATGGATTTCACTTACAGCGTCAAATCACTTCGTCGTAGGCAACACGTTACTGGCGGGAGGCTTTGCGGTGCCGTTCAGCACATCGGTGATCGGGTTGCTGTTGCTGGTGGGCGTCGCAGGCGGTGCAGGGAAGATGTTGCTTGAATCGTCGTCCGATGTATCGGCGAGAACTTCGAACAGTGTCGGCATGGCCACAGGTTTCTGGGTTGGAGCTTCGGTAAGCGCGCCTTGCATGGCCATACGCTGGGTGACCCAGGCCTGGGTGTGTTTTTCTTCGTTGCTGACGTTGTTCATGAAGCTGATGCCAGCGTTGACCTGAGCGGTCAGATTGCCAGCCCCGAACGGGCTCACGTACTGGCTTTCCTTGCTGGCAGGGCCGCTGTAGACGCCCATCGCCAGGCTCAGTTGCTGCTTCATCATGGAGGAGGCCGCGTCTTGTTCTGCCTTGGTGAACTGACCGCCCTGGTTGCTGCTGACGGCGTACAACGAGCGACGATCCAGATCACCCAACAGCGAGTAGGTGTCCTGGCTGTCCGGGCTGTTCGGGTCGTACGGCTTGCCGCTGGCGGTCATCTGCGCGTACTTGTCATCCATGCGCTGGCGAGCATCGGTCGCGACATCGGGGAAGCTTTTGCCTGCCGAACTGGTCACCGCGCCAGGGTTGGCCACGCCTGCAACCAACGCATCGGCGCTCATGCCGCTTCGGGTCGGGAAGAAGGGTGTGTTGCCTGTGGTGGCCGCGCTTTTTTGCACCGCCGCCGCAGAAAAGGTCACCGGATCCTTGGCAACGCCCTGGTCGCTGGTGGAAGAGGTATCTACCGTCTGGTCTGTATCGCTGGTTTGCTGAGTCTGGTTCGTTGCGCTGACCGCCGAAAACGTCGACGTGGCTGCGTTGAACAGTGAAGAAATAACGCTCATTTCCCGACCCCTGGATTCGTTGGGTTCTTTGGATTGATATGAATTTTTTTGGCTGGTTAACCCTGCCCAATACATCGGCGGGTGCATGCCATTCTTGAATGCAAGAGGTGCTTTATCCAGATCCGCAAGTCTAGCCACAAACTCGTTATATTGTGCGCCTTCAACAAGGACGTTCGACGATGCCCGCGTTAATCGACTACCTGATCGCCATCGCCCCTGCGGGCATTCTGGCGCTTTGCCTGTTATGGCTGATTCCCGGAACGGAGATCGCCGGACGAACAGCCATCTACATTCTGTTCTTCCTGCTGGCCCGCGATGCCATGGGGCCGCATGGTTTCTGGCAACTCACTGCAAGCAGCCTGAGCCTGACGGCGCCCAGCGGGGTGCTGCTGGGGCTCGCGGCTATTTGTGTCGGGCTGTGCCTGATGGTGTGGCGCTTCGAGCCGCTGCTCTGCGCCCAGGTGACGTACTGGAAACAGGGGCATTTGTTGCGCTCGGTGAGCTGGGGGCTGGCGGGCGCGGTCTTTATCGGGTGCGTTGTGCTGGCGCTGAAAGCGGTGAGCGGGATGGCCAGCGTTACCGGCGGGGGCTGGTGTCTGGACTGGGCGGTGTTGATCTTTGCCCTGGCGGGCAATGCGTTCGAGGAACTGATGTTTCGAGGCGTGCTGCAAGGTCGTTTGGCGCAGCAGCTTTCACCCATGCGCGCCATCGCCATCCCGGCGCTGTTGTTCAGTCTGTGCCACGCATGGCTGGCGATTGTCGTGACCGGCATTGGCGCGCCGATTCTGGTTTTTACCTTGATCGAGGGGCTGGTCGCCGGGTTCGTTTACTGGCGGGCCGGGCTGGTGGCAGCGGTGTTGGCTCATGGTCTGGCGATTTATGGTTTGGCGGTCGGGCTGTATTGAGCTTCATTGACGCATGGTGGGTCGCTGACACACCGCCTTCGCGAGCAAGCTCGCTCCCACAGGGTTATGCGGTGGCATCAAAGGGATGTGGCTGGATCGGCTGGTGAAATATTGACCGGCAGCATGCGCAGCAGCGCGTCTGGATCCTCCAAGTCGAGGGTGCCGGACACCCTGGAGCTGCCGATGGAACCGTCGATCAGCAGGATGGCCTTGGGACGATAGAGCGCCCATTCATCGATCAGGCTGGAAAGCTCCCGATTGCTGAACGACAGATGCCCGCTGCGCCATTCGCCCACTTGCGAAAGCGCAATGGTCGTCTCTTCCAGGGTGTTGGTGCTGTAGTCGTACGTTACGCGTTCCTGTGCAGTGAGAGTCAGCGCCGCCATGTTCCTGTGGGGGATCAACGATGCCTGGCCGTGGGCGATGCTGACCTCCAGTTGCTTGCGCCCGCGTCGCACATCGAAGCCGCTGCCTTGCACCTGCACGCTGGCGCAACCGGCGCGCACCCAAAGCTGGCGCTCATTGTCGGGCGCGATTTCCAGATAGGCCTGGCCTTTATCCAGGAAGATCGTGCGCTGCTGGCTGCCAAAGTCGACCCGCAACTGGGTGTTGGCGTTGACGAACATCTTGCTGCCATCGGGCAGATCGATCACGCGTAAACCCTTGTCTTGCGCCGCAATCGTCATCTGGTAAACCAAAACAGGTACGCCCAGCGGCGGAGCCAACAGTCCAAAACCGGTCGCTGTGCCAATGATCAATGCAGCGCGCAGACGAGGGTCACGCAGCCTGCGCGCCCATGCCCCAAGCTTCGCCAACGATGCCGCCCCAAGGTCGCGCGATGCGACATCGATCGAACGATCAGGCGTGGAGGGCGGCATGGACATCCTGCTTCAGCAAGAATGAGGGGGAGCGATAGTAGCGAGAGCTATTGTTATTTGTCTTGTGGATTTACATGGGGGGGGTAGTGTGCAGCCGGAGTTCGTGACGAACTAAAAAACCTGTTGGAGCGAGGCTTGCCCGCGAATGCGATGGTTCAGGTGCAGGCAATGTTTGAATAAGAGGATTTGTTCTGAATTTGATGACTGAGCAATTTTGCAGCGATGAGATCAGCCACGAAAGGGATGCCGCATCTGATGCAAAAAAGATGCAGGTTGCTGGAGGGGATACGCGTAGAAGGCGAAACAGACACTCGGGTTATACGGAACAGGCCGCAAAAACCTTGGAAAAGTGGAGCGGGTGAAGGGAATCGAACCCTCGTTATCAGCTTGGGAAGCTGGAGTAATGCCATTATACGACACCCGCTCTGAGCGGCTGACTTTGTACCAGAACCGGGCTTTGAATTGAAGCGCTAATTTCTTGCGCCGGGTTTTACGGTCTGTGTGACGCCGCAGAATTCTTCCGCCGAATACCGCTTGTGCAAGCGCTGGCGAATGAATTCACGGCCTCTCGGGCCTCTGTGTCAGAGGGCGAAGGCATGGTAGGTCTGCGTCTGGTTGTAGCGGGTCCGGCTTGGGGTCGGGGTGGGTTTGAGGAAATTGAGCAGGGCGTTTTTGGAGTCGCTGCAGGCGGCTTTGTGTTCCATGTCCAGGAAGTGACCGGTGCTCTGGATGGTGCTGAAGTGGCTGTCGAGCACGTGGTTGGCGAAGACACGGGCATCCACGGCAGCGGTGTATTCGTCCCATTCTCCGTTCATGAACAGGACGGGCACGGCGATGTTGCGCGCGGCGTCGAGGTAGTGCCGTTTGTCCAGAGTCAGGACTTCGCTGATGTGGAAATGCATCTGTGCGTATTCGTGTTCGTCCAGGCTGCTGACGTGGCGGTGGTTGAAGCGTTTGAACAGGGAGGGCAGGTGTTTACCGATCGTGTCGTTGACCAGTCGGCCCATGTTATAGCGCTCGCCGGCCCCCAGGTGTTGCACGCCGCGCTCGAGGTAGTCACGCATGTGTTCGTTGACCACGGGTGAAAAAGAGCTGATCACGGCTTTCTCGATTCGCCGTGGCCGGTGAGCCAGGGCGACGAGGGTAGCGGCACCGCCCCATGAAAACGACATGACGTGTTCGGCGGCAAAGTGGTCAATCAGTTCCAGCAGGATCTGGCCTTCCATTTCCTTGGTCAGCGGTGTGTGGTTGAGGTTATGGGGCTTGGATCTGCCCGCGTACGGTTGGTCGTAAAGCACGACGTTGAATTGCGGATTCAGGTTACGGACGGTCTGTGCAAAAGACGCTGTAGTGGCCATCGAGCCGTTGACCAGGATGATGGTCTTTTCAGCTGCGTCTGCGCGATAAAACTCCGTGTAAACCCGGAACTGCCCCTGTAAATCAAGCACAGCGATTTCTGGCCTCATGTCATATGACTCCTGGCGTAAATACAGATATACGCGCAATAAAAATTGCACGAGTTTCGTGACAGTAGGCATTTGCCTGGGAATTGGCCCATGTCGATCCGAAACGATCTGTCCGACAGGTATTGTTATTGGCGGGCGATTTGCCGAGGGCCGGGAATGCGGGTCCAGGACGGCAAAGGGTTTCTTAGAATGCGCTCGTGACTCTCCGGTCACATGTGGACCGACGATTGGATTCAAGCAGGCGAACGGGGAACCCGCAAGTGCCGTTCGTACATTGATGGGGTCAGTCTGCCCAGCGGTCGCGAAACCTCAGACCGCCAGTATTTCCGCGGCGTCCAGACTGCGGTGCTGGCCGGGTGCCAGCGCTGGGTCAAGCATCAGTCTGCCCATGGATTCGCGGTGCAGGCGCAGTACCTTGTTATCGAAATGGCCGAACATGCGTTTGACCTGATGGTAGCGGCCTTCAACGATGCTCAAGCGCGCGCTTCTTGGCCCCAGGATCGTTAGCTCGGCGGGTTGAGTGGTCAGGTCTTCAAAGGCGAAGTAAAAACCTTCAGCGAACTTGTGCACATACCGCTCGTCGATCAGTTGCTCTGTTTCGACGTAATAGACCTTCGGCTGTTTGGTCTCGGGCTGGGTCAGTCGGCGCGACCACTGGCCGTCGTTGGTCAGCAGCATCAGCCCCGTGGTGTTGAAGTCCAGGCGACCGGCAATGTGTAGCTCCTGTTTGTCGGGCTCGTCCAGCAGGTCGATGACGGTGGGGTGCTTCGGGTCAACCGTAGCGCTGACGCAGCCCAGGGGCTTGTGCAGCATGAAGTAGCGCGCAGCCTTGCCCGCCTGCAGCAGTTCATCGTCGATCTCGACACGGCTGAACTCACGCACTTCACGGTGCGGATCCTTGATGACAGCGCCGTCTACCCGTACACGACCTCCCACCAGCACATAGCGCACATCCTTGCGGCTGAAACGGGGCAGGTTGCTGAGAAAACGATCCAGGCGCATGGCGATTCAGTTGCCCGGCGGGGGCGCGAGGTAGATGCCCACGCCGCTATCCACCTGCGCCTCGACGCCAGCACAGCGCGGGCACAGGCAGGCCTTGTTACGCAGTTCGTCGGGCAATGCGTCGAGCACCGCGCGGTCGATGCTCACCGAAAAACACCAGCAGGCCTGATCCACCGTGCGTGGGTCGGCCAGGGTGCAACGGTTACTGAAACCGCAGGCGGGGCAAACGGAAGCTGTGCTCATGGTGTCAGACATTCTCTGGGCATCGGGTAACGTTCAAATCATAGGCGAACCCTGGGGAGGGCGAATGCTAACGGGTCACCCGTTTTTTTGCGCGCCTGGTTTCAAGGTGTCACTGGTCTGGCGGGGTTCGACGGGGGCAGTCGATAAACGGGCGAGCGCCCCATTAACGAACTGAGCGCCGAACAACGGCAGTGCAGCAGGAGAATGTTGTCGTAGTGGATGCCTTTTTCGGACAGTGTCTTGAACAGATGCTCCAGCGTTGGAGGCGTCATGCCAAAGCGGTTGCGTACCGTGAGTACATCCATGGGCGTGACCGGCACGCCCGTCAGTGGCGTCAGGTTTGAATTGCGCACGACTTGGCTGATCTGTTGGTAGGTTTCGCCGTGGGTACTTTGAAACTTGCTCAGCATGTAGTTTTTGATTCGTCCTGGCAGTGCTGTACCCGCCAACGCTTTGTCGCTCAATGCGTAAGGCGGCAGGTTCGCAGGCGTAACCGCGTGGTTCTGCACCGGGTTGAGAATCGAGAAGGGCCGGGCGCGCTGACTCACCACGCGATGCAAGCCTGGATCAACCAGCTCGTAGCCGTGGGGGGCGTAGGTTCTGAGTTCGCTGCCATTGGGGATGGCGGTTGTCCGGGTCCAGGGCAGATACGTGCCGTGTGTACTGACTACCAGCGTTCTGGCCTGACCGCGGTCGGAAGTCCAGAGCAGAAACTTGTGGTCCAGTTTCCATACTTTGACCGGTAGGGTGCCGAACGACGGGTGACCGGGCATGTTCCAGGTCTTGAGCAGGCGGCCGTTGTTGAAAAACGCTTCCAGGCGTGTGTTTCGAACATGGAGTGAGCGATTGAGCAAGGCACTGAAGCCTCGGGTTTCGGCCGTTAGCACCGCGACAGTTGTGGACAGTGTTTTTGCGTGTGTCGTCAGTCCACGAAATAAACCCAGAAGACGCGGTGTGGCAGGCCCCAGCTGCAGCAGCCCCAAAAAAGCGAGGTCAAAAAACACCTGGTTTTTTTCCGCATCGCGCTGCCCCGGCAACTGGCTTGCCCCGACGCTCAGCGCCAGTTGCGTACCTTGCGCGACCAGTGAGGCCAGTGCTGCTGGTTGGAACAGGAATGCCAGCGGCGTCAGCAACAGTTGCAGATGACGGACCTGCTGTGCCCAGTAGCGCAGGGATATTTCGCTGGCGGTCACGATGCGGTGATCAGCGTTCGCCTGGTGTTGCAGCCGGAGTTTTTTTTGCATGAAAACGAATGGCGAATAGTCGAAGCGCTGTTCGCAAAAGACTCTTGCCTGGGCTTTGTGAATGGCGTCGTTGTAAATGGGGTCAGTCCAGGGGCGTAGCAGTGAAACCGTGGCGTCAGGTGTACGTTGGCCCGCCCAGATCTCAAGCAGATACTGCAACTGCGCGTGATGGCTGACCGGAACGTATTGCAACAGTGTCTCGCGCCAGTGCTCGTCCTGCGTTGCCGTGAGCAGATGACGTTCGAGCTCATCGCGGCTGTGCAATTCGACAAACGCCCGGGATTGCCCGGCCTGATACAGAACGGTCAACGGTTGATTGCGCTCAGTGAACGTCAGCAGGCCCGGGCAGGCCAGGCACTGTGTGCCGTCTGCCAATGACCCGCGAACATGAAAGCCCAGGGCTATGGAGTCAATATCGGGCGCAAGGGTATTGGCTGATGTCGCCTCCAGCACTTTTACCAGCAGGTTGAAGCCGGCGCGGGTCAGGTGGCCTTGCTTAAGCCCGACCAATGCCTGGGCGATAAAGGAGGTCTTGAAAGACTGTTCTATGGACGCGCTGTATTTGTCCCAGAAACCGTCGAGCCGGGTGCTCATCACCTTCAGGAAATCGATGCCTTTGATCAGATCCTCAATGGCCTGAGCAGTGATGGGCAACTCCGTATTCTGCTGCCACTGCCCTTTGTTGGTTGGGTCGTTGTACACGGCAGTACGTCCACCGTTATCGAGGTAACCGACGGGCCGCTCTACTCGATAGTTGTTTAACAGAGCCTCGGTGAGGGTAATGGGTGTTTCACTGGGCACATGCACCTGATTGGCCGGGTTACGTGCATTGCCCAGCGGTGTTGTCGAGGTGCCGCGCAAGTAACGGATGAAGACATGGTCCGGATTCACCTCCAGTTGGTGGTGTGTAGCAAGGGCATTGCGCATCAGTCGGGATGCGATTTTTTCTGGCTTCGGGATGCGGTTGCCCGGGGCGGACGATCCCTGCCAAAGCCCAATGGCGCTTACCAGCGTCAATGCACGGTTTATCGGGAGCAACAGGGCGTCGTCGGAGTGGTGCGCCTCGCTGCCGGACTCGATGTCCTGGATTTCCAGGCGATCCACGGAGAACGCACGTTGCGCCGCCGTGATGGTTTGAAACAGGTCGTCTTCGACGTGGACCAGGGCCAGCACGACAGGCACGGTCGTCCTTTGTGCCAACGTGATGAACGGCGCCAGGGAAGGGCTGGCATTGAGTACATCGAGCATTTTCTGGCGCATCAATGTGAGGTCGCTACTGATGTATTCAACGCAGGACGGTGTATCGCCCAAAGTATGAATAAAACAGTGCTCGGTGACGGCAGATCTGACCTGGAACAGGCCCGGCACCAGACGATCATCCACCGACAGCATGCTGATAACGGCGCGTCGTGCCTTGACCGGCTTATCAAGTACCTCAATGTCCGTGGGGAACGCCTGCAAACCCAATGCATCCAGCCCCAGGCGGTAGCCGTCCTGGCTGATTTTTTTCTGCGTGAACTGCCGCTCCAGTCCATCGAGAAACGACAGTTTTGCAAGCGTGCACCAGGTCGCTTGATGCTGGTCCCAGAAGGACTCCAGCAACGTCTGGTAATCGCGTGTCCACGGCGCTTTCATGATGTGTTCGATGAGCATGGCGGTGGTCAAGGCGGGTGTTGCGCCTTCGGGAAAATGGTCGGGCTCGACGTGTTTGATCAGCGCCAGAAAGTGCTCGGGGTCGAACGACAATGCAGCCAGTTCGGTCAGTGATAATTGCCGGTCGTAGTGCTCATGGCCGTTACTGTCGACGGCCGGGTTCTCGCTGATAAAGCGAATGAACAGCGTTTCGGGCGGGAGGGGTCTGCCTGTCTTTTCCATCAACCAGTGCGTCAGGGTCTGTTCGACGTAAGCGCGCCATGACAGGGGCCAATCCATGTCCAGTTGCCAGGCTTTCAGGCTCAGGACCGAACCTGCCAGCAAACGGGTCGCCGGGCGTTTACGCAGACGGGTGATGCGCTTGTTTGTGCGGGCAGAGCCGCTGTCGGGCGGGGTTTGCGGTGCGAGGGGCTCCGGGCCGTTGGCGGGAGTGGAGTAGTAAAAGGGGGACCGTGAAAAAGTGCCGGAGGTGTTCAGCGTGTCTTTGTTTTCCGGTGAGTGGTCCGGCAGGGCGACGACTCCCGGGTGTTCGAGTTCATGCCCATCGGGCGGGGCAGGATTCCATTCTTGATTCATGTCGAGGGCTTGGTTGGGATGAAGCCAACACTATGTCGGCAGGATTCCGTTCCTGCCGGTAGCTATATAACACCCAGCTATTTTTTACCGTCGGGTTTGCAGATAGGCGCGCCAGCCGCCCAGAGCGCTGATATCAACGGCTCCGTCCAGCCCATACGCTTCGCAGATGAAGCCGCTCTCCCAGCGTCCGTCTGCCAGCTGGACCTTGCCCAGGCCCAGCGGGGCAGGGATACCCGTCAGGAACGAGCCCAATTCACGGCTCGGCAGTTCCCACATCTCCACGGCAATGGCCACGCCGCCTTGTGCTACCCGAACCATGCCTGGACGATAGGGCGGCCCGCCCGCCAGGGCGTAGAGCTGATAGTCGGGTGAACTGTGGGTGACTTCCAGCAGGCGCCCCCCTCGTTGCCTGAGTTGCCAGTTCAGCGGTAAACCGTCCATATGCGCGCCGCAGACCACCAGCCTTGCCTGGTCATGGCGGGCCTCGTTGGTCGGTGTTGGGGTATCCAGTCGTTGCTCACCGATCAGCGGCAATTCGCTCTGGCGCTGAAAGGCATCGGCCATGCTGAGCAGGTACTGGTCGGTAAAGGCGCGGCCAAACAGAGTCACTCCCCAGGGCAGGCCGTTGTCCATGAACCCGCTGGGCACTGCCACGGCAGCGTAATCCAGCAAGTTGACGAAGTTGGTGTAGTAACCCAGCTCCGAATTGCGCAGTACAGGTTCAGCCTGCAGCTCGGCGTTGGTAACCGGGCGACCGATGGTCGGGGTCAGCACGCAGTCGAGCCCTTCGAGCGCCTTGTCGCAAATGGCCTTGAGAGCTTGCAGCCGGTATTGCGCGCGGAAGGTTTGCACCCCCGTCACAGCGGGCGCCTTGGACAGCACGGCGCGGATCACCGGTAGCACCGCTTCGAGGTTCTGCTCCATCAGTTCGCCCGCGACGCTGTAGCGTTCCGCCACCCATGGGCCGTCGTACAGCAGGCTCGCCGCTTCCAGAAAAGGCGAAAGGTCCACAGTCACAGCTTCGCCGCCCATAGCCTTCAGGCGCTCGATGGCTTCGCTGAACAGCAATGGGCCTTGGGTGCAACCGAAGTACTGCAGGTCCTCGGCACGGGGCACGCCAAAACGGAAGGGTTTCGGTGTACCAAATGCCGAAGCGTCGTTCCACCGCGGGTTACTGCGGCTGTACTCATCACGAGGGTCGAGTTGCGCCGTCAGGTCCAGCAACTGGCTGGCTTCCCGGGCGGTGGCGGTGAACGTGGTGACGCAATCCAGCGTGCGACAGGCAGGCACCACGCCGCCGGTGGAGATCAGCCCTTTACTGGCCTTGAGCCCCACCAGATTGTTCAAGCCCGCGGGGACGCGGCCCGAGCCCGCGGTGTCGGTACCCAGGGAGAAACTGGCAACGCCCAAAGCCACCGCCAGCGACGATCCTGAGCTGGAACCACCCGACGGATAGTCCCTGAGCATGCTGTTCGGGCACGCGCCATAAGGCGAGCGGCTGCCGTTCAGGCCGGTCGCGAACTGATCGAGGTTGGTCTTGCCCAAGGGAATCGCACCCAGGGCCAGCAGTTGTTCAACAATGGTCGCCGAGCGCGTCGGGACATGGCTGAACGCGGGGCACGCCGCTGTGGTGGGAATACCGGCCAGGTCGATGTTGTCCTTGATCGCGAACGGCACGCCGTACAGCGGCAGGTCGTTGAGGTCGCGATGTTCCAGGGCCGCCAGGTACGGCTCTATTTCCGCTGGGTTCAGCAGGTGGATGAACAGGTGATAGTCCGGGTTCAGCGCTTCGGCTTTTTTCCTCAGCTCAAGGATCAATTGCCGGGGCGTCAGGCTGCCGTTCCGGTAAGCGGCGCGCAGGGTGTCCAGGCGCAGGTCAAAGGTCTTGGTCATGATGCAAATCCGTTCTCGAATGGATAAAAGTCAGGGTTTCACTCAGCCTCCAGCACCACGACCCGCTGCCCGGCGCGCACTGCCGAACCGGGTTGCACGCGCACTTCTCGCACCACACCGGGTAAGGAGGCCAGGAGCGGGATTTCCATCTTCATCGACTCCAGAATCACCAGCACATCGCCCACCGCCACACGTTGGCCGACCTGCACCTGCACCTGCCAGAGGTTGCCGGCAATATGGCTGTCGATGCCGTGTTGACCGTCTTCCAGTGGCGTTTCGTCGTTTACATCAACGGTGGCCTCTTCGCTGCTGAAGTCCGCCTGGCCATTGGCGATCCAGCGTTCGCGTTCGGCGTTGAATGCCTTTTGCTGCTGGCTGCGGAAGCTGGAAATGCCCTGGTTTTCTCGGGCGAGAAACGCCTGGTAATCCGCCAGGTTCAGCGTGCTGTGCTCAATGCTCAGCGGGAAGCGGCCCAACGGGAAGTCGCGACGGATGCGCAGTAATTCATCGGCGCTGACCGGGTAGAAGCGGATCTGATCGAAGAAGCGCAGTAGCCAGGGTTTGCCATCGAACGCAGCGACGTCGCGGTAGCGGTTCCACATCTGCAACGTGCGGCCAACGAACTGATAACCACCGGGGCCCTCCATGCCGTACACGCACATGTAGGCGCCGCCGATGCCGACCGAGTTCTCCGCGGTCCAGGTTCGGGCCGGGTTGTATTTGGTGGTGACCAGCCGATGACGCGGGTCCAGCGGTGTGGCGACCGGCGCGCCGAGGTACACATCCCCCAGACCCATGACCAGATAACTGGCGTCGAACACTGTGCGCTGCACTTCATCCAGGTTGGGCAGGTCATTGATACGACGGATGAACTCCAGGTTGCTCGGGCACCAGGGCGCGTCCTTGCGCACGGTGGTCATGTATTTCTCGATGGCGAGCTGGCAGGCCGGGTCATCCCAGGACAGCGGCAAGTGCACGATGCGCGATGGCACTTGCAGGTCTTTGGCGGCGCACACGGCATCCCATTCGCCAGCGATGATATTCAGCAGATCGGCCAGTGGCAGTTGCTCGGGCTGGTAATGGATCTGCAGCGAGCGGATGCCGGGTGTCAGGTCGATCACCCCTTGCAGCGCCTTGGTTTCCAGCGCCTGCATCAAGGCGTGGCCACGAAAACGCAGCACCAGATTCAGCTCCGGGGCACCGATTTCCAGCAGAAGATGGGTGTCGCCGGAGAGGCGGGCGACCAGACGGGTGTCGTCGTGGCCGAGGTCCAGCACGATGGGTGAAATGAGCGCGGACTTTGTTGGAGCGAGGCTTGCCCGCGAATGCAATGGTTCAGGTCTGGAGATTTCTGGTGGCTGCACGGACCCCTTCGCGGGCAAGCCTCGCTCCAACAGTGGTTCAATTGCGTCACGGGCAGTCTTCAGATCAACCGGCAAAAACCGCACCTTGTCCCCAGCCTTGAGCTGCCCCAGTTGCCACAGATCAGCCTCGATGATAGTCACCGGGCACACGAACCCGCCCAGGCTGGGGCCGTCCGGGCCGAGGATGACGGGCATGTCGCCGGTGAAGTCCACTGCGCCGATGGCGTAAGGGTTGTCGTGGATGTTGGAGGGGTGCAAACCGGCTTCGCCACCGTCAGCCCGTACCCATTCCGGCTTCGGCCCGATGAGGCGAATGCCGGTGCGGCTGGAGTTGAAATGCACTTCCCAGTCGGTGGCGAAAAAGCTCTGGATATAGCGCTCGGTGAAATATTCCGGAGCGGCGTGGGGGCCATAGATCACCCGGACGTGACGAACGTCTGCCAGTTCCGGCAATTGATCCCGGGACACTTGCTGACCGACGCTGCGATCCGTCAACGACGCGATATGCAGCACATCCCCGGCCCGCAAGGCACGACCGCCGTGGCCGCCAAACTGACCCAGGGTGAAGGTACTTTTACTGCCCAGATAATCCGGCACATCCAGCCCGCCGCGCACGCACAGGTAACTGCGTGCCCCGGCCCCCGCGATAGTGCCCAGTGCCAGAGTCGATCCCGCAGGCACCAGCAGTGCGGTATTCAACACTTGCTGCACGCCATCCAGCGTGACCGGAATCGCCGCGCCCGTGACGGCAACCACTGCGTCGGTGTTGAAGCGCAGCAACGGGCCGCTCATGGTGATTTCCAGCGCTGCGCAACCTTCGGCATTGCCCAACAAACGGTTGCCCAGACGCAGCGCACGACTGTCCATCGGCCCCGACGGAGGCACGCCCACCGCCCAGTAACCCTGGCGACCGGGATAGTCCTGCACGCTGGTCTGGGTGCCGCCGCTGAGCACTTCGAAGGTGTCGGCCTGATAGACCAGGCCTTCCAGGCAACGGGTCCAGGGCTGACCGCTGGCGAACGGCGCGTCGTCGATGATCTGGCGCAGGTAATCGCGATTGGTTTCCACGCCGTACAGGCGCGTGTCGCTTAGCGCTTGAGCGAGGCCCAGGCGAGCGTCTTCACGTGTTGCCGCCCAGCGAATCACCTTGGCAATCATCGGATCGAAAAACGGCGGGATCTCGCAACCGGCCTCTACCCAGGTGTCGATACGCAGGCTTTTGCCATCGGCAGCCGGGAAGCTCACGGCGGTCAACAGGCCAGGGCACGGCTGGAAATCCCGGCCCGGATCTTCGGCATACAGCCGCGCCTGAATCGCATGGCCGCTGGGTTGCAGGCCCTGGCGCAACTGGCTCAAGGGCGGCAGATCACCGGCCGCCAGTTGCACCATCCAGCTCACCAGATCCACGCCCCAGACTTGCTCGGTCACGCCGTGTTCGACTTGCAGGCGGGTGTTCACTTCCAGAAAGTAGAAGCGCTGGTCATCGCTGTCGAACACGAACTCCACGGTCCCGGCGCTGCGGTAGTTGACCGCCTTCGCCAACTGGATCGCGGCTGCACACAGCTCGTCGGCCATGCCCGCGGGCAGGTTCGTTGCCGGGGTTTCTTCCAGCACTTTCTGGTTGCGGCGCTGCACCGAGCAATCGCGCACACCCAGGGCAATGACATCGCCCTGGCCGTCGCCGAACACCTGCACTTCCAGATGTCGGGCGCGCTGGATGTACTTTTCGATGAACACCCCGGCGTCACTGAAATTGTTCTGCCCCAGACGTTTTACCGCCTCGAACGACTCGCTCAGCTCGGCGGCGCTGCGGCAGACCCGCATGCCGATGCCTCCGCCGCCCGCCGTGCTTTTCAGCATCACCGGGTAGCCGATCAAGCTTGCTGCGCTCACGGCGTCATCAAGGCTGTCCAGCAGCCCGGTGCCTTCGAGCATGGGCACGCCGTGTTGTTTGGCCAGGGCGCGGGCGGTGTGTTTGAGGCCGAACACCCGCAGTTGCTCGGGCGTAGGGCCGACGAAGGCGATGCCGACGTCTTCGCAGGCCTGGGCAAAGGCCGCGTTCTCGGACAGAAAGCCGTAACCCGGATGAATGGCCTTGGCGCCGCTGGCCTTGGCGATGGCAAGGATTTTATCCACAGCCAGATAGGTGCCTGCCGCGCCGCCTTCGCCCAGGCTGTGGGCTTCGTCGGCTTCAAGAATGTGCAGGCTGGCGGCGTCGGCTTCGGAGTAGACCGCCACCCCCTTGACCTGCAAGGTGCGTAACGTGCGCAGGATGCGGCAAGCGATGGCGCCGCGATTGGCGATCAGCAGTGTGTCGAACATGGCATGAAAACCCCGGAGGGAAGCGGGCCGTCCCGCTATTGATCGTTCTGCACAACGGTCGTCCGTTGTGGTGGGCTCGGTTGGCTTTGATGGTTCTGAGCGGGATGGCGCTGTGTCAGTCCCAGATCAGCAACTCGGCCGGTGTCGGGTTGTAGCCATTGCACGGGTTGTTCAGTTGCGGGCAGTTGGAAATCAACACGATCACGTCCATTTCCGCTCGCAGTTCCACATACTTGCCGGGTGCCGAGATGCCGTCTTCGAAGGTCAGGCCGCCTTCAGCGGTGACCGGCACGTTCATGAAGAAATTGATGTTCGGCCCTATGTCGCCCTTGCCCAGCCGGCCGTCGTGGGCGCAGGCCCGCAGGTAGTTGTCGCGGCAGCTGTGCATGTGGCGTTTTTCCAGGGCGTAGCGCACGGTGTTGCTCTCCTGGGCGCACGCGCCGCCGAGGGTGTCGTGGCGCCCACAGGTGTCGTCGACGATGGTCAGCATCGGTTTGCCGAGGTTGGAATACAGCACGCTGCCGGTGGTCAGGTACAGGCTGTTCTGGCGGCGGAGGGTGCGTTGCACGTCATAGCGCTCGCGGGGGTTGGCGAGGCTGTAGAACAGGGTGTCTACGGCCTGATTGCCTTCCAGGTCGAGGATGCGCAGGGTTTGCCCGGCCTTCACTTCGGTCAGCCAGGGCTCACCGGCAGGGATGGTGGCATGATAGACCGGCGCGTGTTCACGGGTTGTCGAGGAGCTAGCAGTCAGGGATGTCATGGCAGTGATCCTCAGGCGAACAGACGGTCGGTATTGATGAAGCCGCGCTCGTTTTCCGGGCGCGAGATGCGGCAGTGCTCAGCGACCCTGGCGTCGGCGTTCATCCAGGTCAGCTTGAGCGGCTGGGGAGCGTATTGCGGGTTGGGATCCATGGGGTGTTGCAGGGCGGTCAACACCACCAGGGTGTTCATCGGCGCGTACAACTCGATGTAGTCGCCCGCCTTGGAATTGCCGCTGACGAAGTGCAGCGCGCCGACGTCATCGACGCTGACCCGGCTGAACAGGTTCAGGGTCATCAGCAGGTCGGACAGGCCCAGGCCCCATTTGCCCAGCTCCACCAGCAGGTTGTCAGTGCCGTTGCGGAAGAAGCCGTTGCGCAGTTCCTGATAGCGGCCCTGGCCGTATTTTTGTGCAACTTCTTCGGCGCACAACACGCCACCGATGCTGTCGCTCCAGCCGCAGGTGTCAGCGGTGATGGCGGCCAGTACGCGGCCCATGTCCGAGTACAGGCAATGACCGTTGGTGAACCGGGCGGTGTGCTGGCACTTGAGGCTGTCGGGCAGGTTCAGGCGCTCGGTTTTTTCATCGGCATTGAGCAGCGTCAGGCTGACGTTGGCATTGCCGCGCATATCAGTCAGGCGCAGCAACTGGCCGCGCTTGAGGACGAACGAACGGTGGCCGCCACCGGGCAGCAGTTCTTCGGCGAATGTCGGAAACAGGGTTGTGGAATCAGTCATGGTAAAAATCCTTCAGGCCGTTTGCAGCGAATCGAGGGCCGCACGGGCGGCGCGGCGATCGCTGTTCAGGGGAATGTCGTAGGTGATGCGGGCGCCATAGGCACCGGGGGCGTGCGGGTCGTGGCGTACCTTGTCGAACACCATCAGGCGTGTGCCGAGGTTGAAACCTTCGGACAGGTCGTGGGTGACCATGAACACGGTCAGCCGGGTCTCGCGCCACAGCTCCAGCAGCAAGGTATGCATGTCCTTGCGAATGCCGGGGTCCAGAGCGCCGAAGGGTTCGTCCAGCAGCAAGACGCGGGGCTGCATGATCAGCGCCTGGGCAATCGCCAGCCGTTGTTGCATGCCGCCCGACAGCTGCGTCGGGTACTTGTCCAGCGAATGGCCGAGGCCGACCTTGTGCAGCAATGCTGCCGCCTGTTCACGGGCCTCGCGTTTGGCGCTGCCGAACAACCGGCCCAGCAGCGGCGAGCGGGGTAGTTCAAGGCCCAGGGCGACGTTGTCCAGCACGCTGAGGTGCGGAAACACCGAATAGCGCTGGAACACCACGCCACGGCTGGCATCGGGCTCGCTGGCGAGCGGTTTGCCGTCCAGCAGAATCTCGCCACGGCTCGGGACTTCCTGGCCCAGCAACAGGCGCAGGAAGGTCGACTTGCCGCAACCGGAAGCACCCACCAGTGTGCAGAACTCGCCTTCGGCAACGCTCAGGTTCAGGCCTTCGAGCACCACCTGATCGTCGTAGCGTTGCCAGACGTTATTAACGGAAATGAAACTCATGCTTTGGCCCCTTCGTACCAGGGGAAGGCCTTGCGGGTCAGGGCCTTGAGGCCCCAATCCATCAGCCAGGCCAGGAGGGTGATCCAGACCACGTACGGCAGGATCACGTCCATCGCCAGGTAGCGCCGCACCAGAAAGATCCGGTAGCCCAGACCATCGGTGGAAGCGATGGCTTCGGCCGCGATCAAAAACAGCCACGCCGAACCCAGCACCAACCGCAGTGCAATCAGCAGGCGTGGCAACAGTTGCGGCAGGATCACCCGCAGGATCAACGTCCAGGTCGAGGCCCCCAGGGTCTGTGCCTTGATCAGCAGCTCGACCGGGATTTCCCGCGCACGCTGCTCCAGATCCCTGGCCAGGATCGGCGTGATGCCGATCACGATCAGCATGACCTTCGACAGCTCGCCCAAACCGAAGACGATGAACAGGATCGGCAGGATCGCCAGCGGCGGCACCATCGACAGCATCGTGAGCAAGGGCGACAGCGGGGCACCGAACAGCGGCAGGATGCCCGATGCAATGCCCAGGCACAGGCCCAGCAGCGCGCTGATGCCCAGACCGATCGCCAGCCGTTGCAGGCTGGAGGCAGTGTCTTGCCACAGCACATAACCGCCGGTGCGTTTGTCTTCGGTGAACGCCATGCGCTTCACTGCATCGGTCATTTGCACGGCGCTGGGCAACAGCTTGTCGTTGGGGTTTTCCGTCAACCGCGTCGCCGAGCCCATGAAATAGGCGAACAGCAACAGGGCGAACGGCAAGATCACCAGGATCAGGCGGCTGGCGCGATCCGGGCGGCGATTTATCAGGCGCATGGCAATGACCTTTGGGCTGGGACGCGTTTACAACTTGCCTTCGGCGGCCATCTGCACGTAGCTGGGGTCAAAGCGCAGCTTGAGGTTGGCCTTGTCACCGCTGGTCACGCCGTTGGCAAACGAGATGCCCACCGCGCTGCTGTCCTTGGCACCTTCGCCCAGCAAGCCGTGTTCAAACGAGAACTCGGCGACCTTGCGCATGGTGGCAGGCAGTTGCGCGCTGTCGACAAAGGCCAGGGCTTCCTTGGGCGTGGCGAACAGCCTGGTGGTGTCCAGTTGCGACTGGAAACCCGCCAGGTCAGTGCCCGAGGCTTTGGCCATGTGTTCAAGCGCAGCCGTGCTGGCGGCGGACTTGGCATTCATCAGGGCGACGACTTCGAACCAGGCGCCGGTGAGTGCCTTACCCAGTGCCGGGTTGTCTTTCAGGGTCTGGGTGTTGACCACCATCATGTCCATGATCTCGCCAGGGATCTTGCTGGAGTCGAACACTTCGGTCACACCGGGCTTGGCCTTGATGTCCGAGAGCATCGGGTTCCAGGTGGTGACGGCCTTGACGTCATCGGTGTTGAATGCCGCCGAGATATCGGCGTCGGAGGTGTTCACCACCTTCAGGTCTTTCTCGGTCAGGTCCGCCGTGTCCAGCGCCCGGGCCAGCAGGTAGTGCGAGACCGAGAGCTCCACCAGGTTGACGTTCATGCCCTTGAGGTCGGCAACTTTCTTGCCTTCGCCCTTGATCACGATGCCGTCGTTACCGTTGGAGAAATCACTGACCACCAGGGCCGTGCTGTCGACGCCGCCTGCCGCAGGAATGGTCAGGGCATCCATGTTGGTCATGGTGCAGCCATCGAATTGACCAGCGGTGTATTGGTTGATGGATTCGACGTAATCGTTGAGCTGGGTGACCTTGATGTGGATGCCATATTTCCTGGCCCACTTGTCGACGATGCCTTGAGTGCCTGCGTACTCCCACGGCATCCAGCCGGCGTAGATAGTCCAGCAGACGTTGAAATCGGTTTTGGCGGCGGCATTGGCCGAAAGGCTGAGTACGGCGAGCAAACCTGCGGTGAGCAGACCGGCGAGACGGGACTTCTTGGTGTATGACTTTTTCATACAGCGATCTCCAGTAGTAAAAAAGGGCGGACAGGAGCCACGCGACACCAACGGTGTCCTGTCTCCCGGGCTTTTATCCCGCCGTGTAACCTCTACTGGAGGTCGCCAACTCTCGGACCAGACACTCGCCAGAAGCGAGCCGGAACCCTAGTCAGCTATTGCAAATTGTGGTGCCGCGAACCTGTGTTGACTCCTGCACGGGGGTTTTAAAGCGAGAGTTGTGCCAAGTCTTTGCAGGCCGTACGGGGCATGGGCTGGATGGAAAACGTGCGGGGCCATTGCAGGCGATATCGCGTCGTGTTGGTGCGTGGCTGCACTGGATGGGGGCGGCGTTGGCCCAATTATAGTTTTGGCAAAAGGGCACTGTAGGAGGATTTTGTGGTCTGATTCTGTGTCCGTCAGCTAATGGCAGACGCCGACCAGCGTCGCTGGTGCAGGCTCTTCGCGGTCCAGGAGGCCGCCATGTATCGACGATCCTTGCTCATCGCTCTGCTGTCTTTGACCCTCGCCGGTTGTTACGCAGATTCCGGTTATTACCAGTCCGAGGTCTATACCCAGCCCGTGTACGCGGCACCCGTTTACGGGGGCTTTAGCGCCGGGTATGTGTACGACAGCTATCGCCCTTATTACCGGCCTGTTTACGTGACTCCGCGTTATTACGGCCCAGGCCGTCCGCCAGGTTATGGATACAATCCCGGTTACCGGCCTGGGTACAACCCCGGTTACAGACCCGGCTATCGCCCCGGTTATCAGGGTAATCCTGGCTACCATGGCAACCCCGGTTATCACGGCAACCCGCAATGGAACGGCAGTGGGCACAGTAACGGCGGTGGGCGTGGCGGGAATGGTGGTGGCGGCAATGGCGGCGGGCATAGATAGATGCTCGTTCCCACCTTTGCGTGGGAACGATCAAAAACATCAATAATCCGACAGATCCGCCAACGGGTGGCGTCCTTCCCAGGCTTTGGTGAAGTGAGCGTCGATCACCGCATCCGGAATACTCCCCACCTCCTGCCAATGCCAGTGGGGCCTTTGATCCTTGTCGATGAGCCGTGCGCGTACGCCTTCGCTGAACTCCGGGTGGCGGCAGCAGTTGAGGCTCATGGTGTATTCCATCTGGAATACCTCGGCCAGGGACAGGTGCCGGGCGCGGTGGATCTGTTCCCAGACCAGATGAGCGGTGAGCGGGCAACCTTCGGCCAAGGTCCTGGCGGCACGACTGAATAGCGGGTCCGTGTCGTTTTGCAGGTGGCTGATGACCTTCCAGGCGCAAGTCAGGTTGGCGACGTCCAGCAAGTCATTAATGCGCTGGCGACGCGGCAGCCATTGGGCTTCTGGGCGGTGTGCGCTGGCTTCCTGTTCCAGTGCCTTGAGCAGGCTGTTGAGCTGGGCTGGTATTTGTTCCTGCCAGTTCAGTTGCAACAGACGCTCGACGAGTTCGCCTTGTTGATCGTCCAGCAGAAAACGGTCGGCAAGGCCCAGGTCCAGCGCATCGCGGCCGTTGATGTGGGCACCGGTCAAACCCAGAAACAGCCCCAATTTGCCCGGCAGGCGCGACAGGAACCAGCTGGCGCCGACGTCGGGGTATAAACCAATGCTGATTTCCGGCATCGCCAGGCGGCTGCTGGGGGTCACGATGCGGATGCCTGCCCCTTGCAGCAGACCCATGCCGCCGCCCAGCACATAGCCATGGCCCCAGCAGATCAATGGTTTGGGGTAGGTGTGCAGGCGATAATCCAGACGATATTCAGCGGCGAAGAAGTGCGCAGCCAAAGGCGGCACTTCGCCCGGGTGAACGCGGCAGGTTTCGATCAGTGCGCGCACGTCGCCCCCGGCGCAGAAGGCTTTTGGACCATTGCCGCGCAGCAGCACGCAGACGATTTGCGGGTCATTGGCCCAGGCATCAAGGCGGTCCTGCAGTGTCAGGATCATCGGTAGCGACAGTGCATTGAGTGACTTTTCCGCATCCAGGCTGGCGACGCCAATGCGCGCACCGTCTGGTCCGGGGAGTTCTTCGAAGTGCAGGTTCATCATGACCCTCTCGGCGGGTTTGGAATGGCTTGCCCGTTGATGTACAAACGGCGAGGTGTAATCCAGTGTAGGAAACGATCGCCTGTGGTGCGGGCCATTTGACTTTGGCGTTCAGCTTTCCTAGGGTTCGCCCCATTGTTTTGACTGGAAGTAATGATGACAAGCGATGACCGCATCAAACTTGAGCCCAGCTGGAAGCACGCGCTGCGCGATGAGTTCGAAAAGCCCTACATGGGGCAACTGCGTGAGTTTCTGCGCCAGGAGCATGCCGCCGGCAAGGAGATCTATCCGCCGGGCCCGCTGATCTTCAATGCGCTGAACTCCACGCCGCTTGATCAGGTCAAGGTGGTGATCCTCGGTCAGGATCCGTATCACGGCCCAGGCCAGGCTCATGGCCTGTGCTTCTCGGTGCAACCGGGCGTGGCCGCGCCGCCGTCGCTGGTCAATATCTACAAAGAGCTCAAGCGTGACCTGAACATTGATATCCCCAACCACGGCTACCTGCAGTCATGGGCCGAGCAGGGCGTATTGCTGTTGAACACCACGCTCACCGTGGAACGTGCCAGCGCTGCCGCCCATGCCGGCAAAGGCTGGCAGCACTTCACCGATAAAATCATCGAGATCGTGAGCGAACATCAGCCGCACCTGGTGTTCTTGCTGTGGGGCGCCCATGCCCAGGGCAAGCAGAAGCTGGTGGATGCGACCAAGCACCTGGTGCTGACCTCCGTGCATCCGTCGCCGCTGTCGGCTTATAAGGGGTTTTTGGGTTGCGGGCATTTCAGCCGCACCAACAAGTACCTGGAACAGAATGGCATGACGCCTATTGATTGGCGGTTGCCGGCGGTGGTGTGAGTAAAAGCTTCGCGGGCAAGGTGGCGATCCACCTTGCTCGCGAATGCGTCACCCCGTTTTCAGCTCGGGCATCCGCTCCCAATACCGAAACATCGGCTCGGCCAGGAACAGCACGAACAACAACCGCATCACCTGCATCGCCGTGACCAGTGGTACCGATAGCTGTAACACCTCGGCAGTCAGGCTCATCTCGGCGATACCGCCGGGCATCATGCCCAGGGTTAGTGAACGCTGATCCAGGTGAGTCATTGCACTCAGGCCGAACGCGGCCAGGGCTGCGATGAACATCGTCAATCCCGTGCCCAGCAACGTACGCCCGATAAACGATGGCGCGCGGCGAAAGAACGAGCGATTGAAGTGACAGCCAAGCCCGCTGCCGATCAGCCACTGGCCGGTCTGGCTGCTGCCGTCTGGCAGGCCGATGTGCAAATCCCAGGCAATGCTGACCGCTGCACTCAACAGCAGGGGGCCGAACAGCCAGGGGTTGGGTTGTTTGAGCCGCTGCCACAGCCAGGCCAGTGCACCGCCGAGGGGGAACAGCACCAGCAACCAGCGCCAGTCGACCACGGTCGGTTGCAGGGAGGGCGCACCGTCGCCCAGCAAGTACTTGAAAATGGCCGGGACACACAGCACAACGGCCAGCACCCGAATGCTCTGGCCTGCCGCAACGCTACTCAGGATGGCGCCGTTGCGGGCACCGAGGTTGACCATTTCGCCGGAGCCGCCCGGCATGCTGGAGAAGAACGCCGTTGCCCGGTCCTCACCGCTGCGACGCATAAGCCAGACTCCCACCACGCTGGAGGCAGCGGTCAGCAGGGCGCCAAAGAAGATCAAGCCGAAATGCGACAGGACCTGCTCGATCACCGTGGGGGTGAAATGCAGGCCAATGCCGATCCCGACTATCCATTGCCCGACCTTGCGACCGCCGGGGATTTCCGCCAGTTGCCAGGGTGTCAGGCAGCGCACCAGCATGATCGCTAGCAACGAGCCGACCATCCAGGGCAGTGGCCAGCCGATCTGGCTGGCGAGGTAACCGCCAAGCAGACCGACCAGCGGTGTTCCCCACCAGCTTTTTAGTGGCCGATCAAACATCGGCCAGGGCGCGACGCTGCACGGAACGCTTGCGCCAGATACGCACCACCGGCAACAGCAGCATGACCGCAACCAGCACCCAGACGCCGAGGGTGATGTTGCTCGACCACAGAATGTCCATGGAACCATTGGAGATCGACAGGGCGCGACGCAGGTTCTGTTCCATCAGGCCACCGAGTATGAAGCCCAGCAGGATCGGCGACAGCGGGAAGTCCAGCTTGCGCAGGATGTAACCGAAGATACCGATGCCCACCATCAGGAACAGGTCGAATGTGGTGGCGTGTACGGCATAGACGCCGATGGCGGTGATGATCGCGATGACCGGCACCAGCGCCCAGTTCGGCACGGACAGGATGCGGGTGAAGATACGGATCATCGGGATGTTGAGGATCACCAGCATGATGTTGGCGATGAACAACGACGCGATCAGGCCCCAGACGATGTCCGGCTGCTGTTGGAACAGCATCGGGCCAGGCGTGATGTTGTACAGCGACAGGGCGCCGATCATCACGGCCGTTGTGCCTGAACCCGGCACGCCCAGGGTCAGCATTGGCACCAGTGCGCCGCAAGCCGAAGCGCCGATGGCGGTTTCAGGGGCTGCCAGACCGCGCATGTCACCTTCACCGAAGGTGCCGCTTTTACCGGCCAGACGTTTCTCGGTCATGTACGCCACTGCGCTGGCCAGGGTCGCACCGGCACCCGGCAAAACGCCCATGATGAAGCCCATCAGGCCGCAGCGGATGTTGACCACGAACACCGCGCTCGCTTCCTTGAAGTTGAACATCATGCGCCCGGTGGCTTTCACCGCTTCCTGGCCGCGATGGGTTTTTTCCAGCAGCAACAGGATTTCGCTGATGGAGAACAGGCCCAGTACCAGCACCACGAACTGAATGCCGTCGGTGAGGTGGATGTTGTCGCCGGTGAAGCGGTACACGCCGCTGTTGGCGTCAATGCCCACGGCCGACAGGAACAGGCCGATCAGTGCGGCAATGAACGTCTTGAGCGGACGATCTCCGGCCATGCCGCCCAGGCAAACAATCGCAAAGACCATTAGCACGAAGTATTCCGCGGGTCCGAACGCAATCGCCCATTTCGCGAGTAACGGCGCGAACAGCACCATGCCGCAGGTGGCGATGAATGCACCGATGAACGAGCTCCACGCCGACAGCGACAGCGCTACGCCCGCCAGGCCTTTACGGGCCATCGGGTAGCCGTCCAGGGTGGTCATCACGGTGGAAGCTTCACCCGGGATGTTCAGCAGGATCGAGCTTATCCGGCCGCCGTATTCGCAGCCCAGGTAAACAGCGGCCAGCAGAATCAGCGCCGACTCGGGCGGCAGGCCCAGGGCGAAGGCGATAGGGATCAACAGCGCCACGCCGTTGATCGGACCCAGGCCAGGCAACAGGCCGACGATGGTGCCGATCAAGGTGCCAGACAGCGCCGTGATGAGGTTGTAGGGTGTTAGCGCAACGCCGAAGCCTTGGCCCAGATAGCTGAAAGTATCCACAATTAGTTCTCCAGAACTTCGAGCAGGCCCAAAGGCAACGGGACGTCCATGGCTTTATCGAACAGCAGGTACAGGCCGACGCTCATCAAGCTCACGACCACGATGCTGGGCAACCAGCGACCGCCGTACAGACGCGCCATCGGAATGCCGATGAGGGCGCTGCTGAGGATGAAACCCAAGGGTTCGAACAGGCCGGCGAATATCAGCAGCAGGACGGTGCACAGGCTGATCTTGATCAGCGTCTCGCGGTCCATCTCGGGCTCTTCTTCGCTGTGCACCACAGCTTTCGGGCGAAAGAACATGTAAATCAGACCCAGGCCCATCAAGCCCAGCATCAACAGCGGAAACGCCCTTGGGCCTACGGGTTCGTAGGAGAACGGCGCTTGATAAGGCCAGGCCATCAAGGCCAGACCCAGGCACACCAGCAACAGCACGGCGGCGAAAATTCTTTGCAGGACCATGGAAAACTCCTGGGTTGTGCCAGCTCGGGGCTGGCACAACCGTTGGTCAGTCAATTGAGTTCAATCACTGAATCAGGCCGAATTCCTTGGCCAGTACCTTGTAGTCGGCAACTTGCTTCTTCACGTAGGTGTCGAGTTCCGGGCCGGTCATGGCGAACGGGAACAGTTCACGCTGGTCGCGCAGCTTGGCGAAGTCTTCCGATGCCAGCAGCTTGTCGAACGATTGCTTCCACCAGTCGTATTCTTCGTCGGTCACCTTCGGCCCGAGGTAGAAACCACGAACCACTGGCCAGACGATGTCGTAGCCCTGTTCCTTGGCGGTCGGAATGTTTTTCATTTCCGGGTCGTCCAGGCGGTTGTCGGCGAACACGGCCAACAGACGCATGTCACCGCTGAGGATGTGCGGCATGGAGTCGGAGATGTCGGTGCTGCCCACCTGGATGTGACCGCCGAGCAAAGCCGTGGCGATTTCACCGCCGCCTTCCAGGGCTACGTAACGCAGGTCGCGAGGGTTGATACCGGCGGCCTTGGCGATCAGTGCGGTTTGCATCCAGTCCTGGCTGCCAACGGTGCCGCCGGAGCCGATGACGACTTTGCTCGGGTCGGCTTTCAGGGCCTTGACCAGATCGTCGAGGTTTTTGTAAGGCGAGTCGCTTTTCACGGCGATGGCGCCATAGCTGGTGCCCACAGCGGCCAGCCAGCGCACGGCGTTCTCATCGAAGCGACCGAACTTGCCCTGGGCCAGGTTCAGCAGCGAACCGCTGGACCATGCCACCAGTGTCCCGGCATCGGCTGGACGCTGGGCGACCACGGCGTTGTATGCCACCGCACCAACGCCACCGGGCATGTAGGTCACACGCATCGGCTTGGTCAGGATTTTCTCGTTGATCAGCGCGCTCTGCGCCAGTTTGCAGGTCAGGTCGAAACCACCGCCAGGCGACGCAGGGGCGATACATTCCGGGCGCTTGGGTTCGGCAGCCATCAATTGCGTGGCGACCAGCATGCAGCTGGCGGCCAGTGCGAAACGACGCAAAGGTGAAGTCATGGTCAGTCTCCGTACGTATTGTTTTTTTAGGTTGTGCTTAGTGTGTGGTTGAAGCAGTCAGGCGTTGCTGTTGTGCAGCTCGGCAAAATCAAGGTTTACCAAAGCGCCAGGCTGTAGCTCACCAGCACCCGCACTTCATCCGCGTCGCGGGAGAAGTTGGAGCGGTAGGTGGCATTACGCAGGCGCAGGGCGACGTCCTTCAGAGGGCCTGACTGGACGACGTATTTGATTTCACTGTCGCGTTCCCACTCTTTGCCTTCACCGACGCGGCTGGCAACCTTGGCGTTGTCGCCACTCAGGTAACGGCTCATGAAGCTCAGGCCGGGGATACCCAGGCGGGCGAAGTCAAAGTCGTAGCGGGCTTGCCAGGAATGTTCGTTGGCTTCGGCGAAGTCGCCGATCTGCACGAAGTTGATCAGGAACGGGTCGCTGCCCTCGATGTACGGGAATGCATTGTCCCCGGACATGTGCTGGTAACCGGCCGTGAACTTGTTGCCCTTGAAGCCGTAGCTGACGATGCCATTGAGCGAGGTGTTGTCGATCTTGCCGGCGCGGGCCGAACCCTGGTCGCTGCTTTTGGCCAGGCGCAGGTCCGTGGCGAGGGTGCCGGGGCCGACCGGTTGCGACGCTACCAGACCGACGAAGTGCTGCTTGTAGACCTGATCGAGTTCGGCGTAGTGGTAGCTGACCACTACCTTGTCGGCGAGCTTGTAATCGAAGCCGGCCATGTCGAAATGATCGCCGGTGATGTTGGCCTTGAAGCGCTTGTTCTTGTTGTTCAGACCGATGTCTTCGCTGCCGGTGTCGTTGCGGTCCTTGACCTTGTCCAGACGACCACCAGAGAACGTCAGGTTCTTGAACTCTTTGGACTTGATCAGGCCGCCCTCGAACGATTGCGGCAGGATACGGCCGTCATTCGGGCGCAGGGTCTGTACTTCCGGGATCAGTGTGCCGATTTTCAGTTCGGTCCTGGAGACCTTCACTTTGCCGGTCAGGCCCCATTTGGAGTACTCGCCGGGCGCACGGCCATTGTCATGCACGGGCAACAGGCCGGTGCCGGTGCGGTCCGGGCTTGAGTCGAGCTTGATCCCCAGCATGCCGATGGCGTCCAGGCCGAAACCCACGGTGCCGTCGGTGTAACCCGACTCGACATTGAGAATGAAGCCCTGGGCCCATTCATCGCGCTTGGATTGCTGGGCGCTGGTGCCGTCGCGGAAGTCGCGGTTGAAGTACATATTGCGGGTTTCGAGTTTGCCACTGCTGTCTTCGATGAAGTCGGCGAAGCTCAGCGGGCTGAAACCGGCAAGGGCGGCGGCGCTGGCAAGGGCAGGTGTGCTCAGGAAGGACGAACGTGGGCGCAAAGGACGGCTAGGCGTCATGGCCCGAGAATGCTGAGGCAGCATATGGTGTGGCTCCATTTATTGTTCTTATTCTGAAAACGCATCGAGGCGTTTTGCATTTTTCCGGCCTGCGTCTGCGGGCCGTTCGCGAATGCTAAACAATGAAGCTTTCACAAACCTTTCAGCTTCCTTTCAATGCGCCTTTCATTTGTTTCAACCCTTCACAGACCGCGGCGCGCCTGTAAACTCCGCCCCCACAAAGCCTCGTGATTAGGGAGAAATCGATGCGTGTGCTTCTCGTCGAAGATCATCTGCAACTCGCTGAAAGTGTCGCTCAGGCGCTCAAAGGCGTGGGTTTGACCGTGGATGTCCTGCACGATGGCGTGGCCGCCGACCTTGCCTTGAGCAGCGAGGAGTACGCCGTGGCGATCCTGGATGTCGGGCTGCCGAGAATGGACGGTTTTGAAGTGCTGGGGCGTTTGCGTGCACGAGGCAAGAACCTGCCGGTGCTGATGTTGACCGCCCGCAGTGACGTCAAGGACCGGGTGCACGGGCTTAACCTCGGCGCCGATGACTATCTGGCCAAACCTTTCGAATTATCGGAGCTGGAGGCGCGGGTCAAGGCGTTACTGCGCCGTAGCGTATTGGGTGGCGAGCGTCAGCAGCGTTGTGGCGCACTGATCTATGACCTGGACACCCGCCGCTTCACCCTTGGCGAAGAACTGTTGACCCTGACCTCCCGCGAGCAGGCGGTGCTTGAAGCGCTGATTGCCCGCACGGGACGCGTGATGAGCAAAGAGCAGCTTGCGGCACAGGTCTTTGGCCTGGACGAAGAAGCCAGTCCCGATGCCATCGAGATCTACATACACCGCCTGCGCAAGAAGCTCGACGGCCACCCGGTCGCCATCGTGACGTTCCGTGGCCTTGGTTACTTACTGGAGAGCCGTTTGCTGGAAAGCCGCAATGTTTAGCAAACGCCACGATAGTCTGCGCTGGCGGCTGCTGTGGAACCTGGGGTTATTGTTAACGGTGCTAATGCTGGCCAGCGGCTTGAGTGCCTACTGGAATGGTCGCGAAGCTGCGGATACCGCCTACGACCGGACGTTGCTGGCCTCAGCCCGAACCATCGCGGCGGGGGTGTCGCACCGCGACGGCAGCCTGAGCGCGGATGTGCCGTACGTGGCCCTGGATACCTTCGCCTACGACAGCGTCGGGCGGATCTATTACCAGGTCAACGACATCGACAAGAACCTGATCTCCGGCTACGAGAATCTGCCAGCGCCGCCGCCGGGGACGTTACGCACCGATGACTACCCGGCGCTGGCCAGTTTCTACAACGGCCGCTACCGGGGCCAGGACGTGCGAGTGGTGAGCCTGCTTAAACCCGTCAGCGAACCGAACATGAACGGCATGGCGGAAATCCGTGTCGCGGAAACCGAAGAGGCGCGGGTCAGCATGGCGCGCAGCCTCATGGCCGATACCCTGTTGCGCCTGGGCATGCTCGGTGCGGGTGCGCTGGTGCTGGTGTGGTTCACCGTGAGTGCGGCATTGCGCCCGCTGGAGCGTTTGCGCACGGCGGTGGAGGAGCGTCAGCCTGATGATTTGCGGCCGTTGCCGGACGTGGAGGCGCAACTTGAGTTGAGGCCATTGGTCCGTGGCCTCAACCATTTCACCGAGCGCCTGCGGCTGCAGTTTGAGCGCCAGGCGCAGTTCATCGCCGAGGCGGCCCATGAGCTGCGTACGCCGCTGGCCGCACTCAAGGCGCGGGTCGAGCTGGGGCTGCGTGATCCTGAGCCTGCCTGCTGGCGCTCCACCCTGGAAGCAGCAGCGTTGGGCACGGATCGTCTGACACACCTGGCGAATCAATTGCTGTCCCTGGCCCGTATTGAAAACGGAGCCCGGGCGATTTCCGAAGGCGGCGCGCAGTTGATCGACCTGAGCCAGCTGGGCCGGGAGCTGGGCATGGCCATGGCGCCATTGGCCCATGCTCGCGGGGTTGCGCTGGCATTGGAAGCAGAGGAACCCGTCTGGCTGAAGGGCGATCCGACGCTGCTCAATGAGCTGCTGAGTAACCTGATTGATAACGCCCTGGCTCACACCCCATCCGGCGGCAACGTGATCATACGGATCAGTCATCCTTGTGTGCTGGAAGTGGAAGATGACGGCCCCGGTATCCCCCAGGCCGAACGCGAGCGGGTGTTCGAGCGTTTTTATCGATGCCATCAGCAAGGCGCGGGATCAGGGCTTGGCCTGGCAATCGTGGGCGAGATCTGCCGTGCGCATCTGGCACAGATCAGCCTGCACGACGGTGCCGAAGGCGGCTTGAAAGTGCGGGTCAGCTTTGTCGCTGCGAATGGGTGAGCGGGGTGCGGTTCAATACAGCATCACCATGGCCTCATCCATTTCCGCCGCCAGACGCCCGCCGTCCATATCCAACCCTAACTGGTTGAAGGCGGGCAGGCTGCTGACGTCGATCTTGCTGAAAGGGTGCTCGGTGCCTTGATAGACATGCACCGTCGCCACTTGTACCAGATCGATGTAGTCGGCGCTTTTGGACACGCGATCGAAGTTCTGGAACTGGCTGGGCAGCGTCGCCAGCGGTTCGGGGAAGTCCCATGACCGCAGCAAGCGCTCACCGATGAAGGGGTGAATGCTGTCGATCACATGGTTGAGGCTGACCGGGTCTGACAACAGCTCATAGTGATCTTCGGCATACGTGAGGATCGGCAGCACGCCAATCAGGTGAATCAGGCCGGCAAGGGTCGCCTTTTCGGGCTTCAATTGCGCGCGTCGATGGCACAGGGCAAAGCTGACGCCCGCAACCTGGAGGCTTTGTTTCCAGATTTCACGCATCTTGCGCTCGATCACGGGCATCTTGGCGTGAAACATCTGCTCAACCACCAGCCCGATGGCCAGGTTGCTGGCGTAATTGACGCCCAGGCGGGTGATGGCCGTGTAGACATCACCCACTTCGAAATTGGGTCGCAGCAGCGGGCTGTTGACCACTTTGATCAGGCGCGCCGACAGGGCGGTATCGTTGCCGATGACCTTGCTCAGAGCGGCAACGCTGATTTCCGTATCTTCAGCGGCCAGACGTATTTTCAATGCCACTTCAGGCAGCGTAGGCAGAAACAAGGTGTCTTTATCGATGGCCTTGATCAAATCCCTTTGCACTTCGTCAGCCATGTCGCTCATGTCGCATCTCTCAGGCGTTGCGGTGGTCCGGTAAACCCTGCGGCGAATGTTCAGGTCGCCGGGGCTAGCGCTGGGTTTCCAGTTTGCTGTCCAGTTCGTACGGAAGAGCGCCCAATTGCAGCGGCAGCCCTTCAGGCGTGCCCAGGTGGATATTGCCATCTTCTGCAGCATCGGCCTGCAGTACCGCGAGCAGTTCGATGCCGCTTGGCGCGTTTGCCGCGATGACCACTTCCCCCACGGAGCTGCCGTGCACGGGGGAGAACAAGGCTGTGCCGGGCTCAGGAAGAGCGTCGCTGGCCAGCGTCAGCCGATAAAGGCGGCGCTTGAGCTTACCCAGATACTGCATGCGCGCGACGATTTCCTGGCCGGTGTAACAGCCTTTCTTGAAGCTGACGCCACCGACGGCCTGCAGGTTGATCATTTGCGGGATGAACGCTTCGCGCGTGCTGCCAACCACTTGTCCGATGCCAGCCTGGATCTGCCCCAACAGCCAGTCGTTGAGCGAGCCTTCCGGCAAGTGCGCGGCCAGGCGGGAGCGGGTGTCGGCGGCGTGCTCGCTACGTACCCACAGTTCAGCCCTGGCCGGGGAAACGCGGATGGCGATCAAATCGTTGGCGCGAACCACCGAATCGGTGTCCTGCGGCAAGTCCAGGCCCAGGCTCGACAGCGCTTCGTCGCCACTTTGCAGGCCGAAGCGAACCCAGGCTGCGCTTTCGTCGGTCAGTTTGGATTTGGAGAACACCGCGTACTTCTTCAGATCTGCCAGCTGCGGCTCGATAAGCTCACTGGCCATCGCCAGCAGGCAACCGTCACCTTCTAGCAGGATGCGAAAGCTGGACTGCATGCGGCCTTTCTGGGTGCAGCGTGCGCCCAGGGTTGCCTTGGCATCACTGAGGTAATTGAGGTTGCAGGTCAGTTGGCCCTGAAGGAATTTGCTGGCGTCCGGGCCGCGAACGGCTAGAACCCCTTCGTGGGACAGCGTGGAGAAGAAAGCTGAGTCGGCCATGGGTCATCGCAGGGTAAAAAGTCTGGGGCACCATGATAGTGCCGAGTCTTGATAATGGGTACATGAAAACTGCTGCGACCATTGCCATGTGTTTTCGACCCAAAGGCACCTGTATACTCGCCGCCTAATTTGAGGAGCGCTCCATGGTCGATGAAGTTGAACTCAACCGCCTTTACTGGCACAGCCGCCGCGGCATGCTTGAGCTGGACGTGCTACTGGTACCGTTCGTAAGAGAAGTTTATCCAACGCTGGGCACAGAAGACCGGGACACCTACCGTCGTCTGTTGACGTGCGAGGACCAGGACATGTTCGGCTGGTTCATGCAGCGCGCCGAATCCGACGACCCGGAGCTGCAACGGATGGTCCGCATGATTCTGGACCGTGTTCAGCCCCAGTGAGTATTTCGAATGCCGTTGGCACGCCTCACGGCTGCTGCTGACGGCCTATCTGGTGACGCAAGGCCTGGCGCTGCTTGCGCTGTGCCTGCTTGATATTCCCCTGTGGATCAGCGTTTGCGGCACTGGTCTTTGTCTGCTGCATGGCGGCTGGTCCGTGCCATCTTCCATTCTGCTAAAGCATCCGTCAGCGTTCACCGGCCTGCGCCGTAACGCGGACGGCTGGCAGCTGTGGAGCAATCAGTCTGGCTGGCAGGCCGTGCAACTGCAGCGTGACAGCCTGGCCTTGCCCAAGGTAGTGGTGCTGCGATTTCGTCTGGTGAAAGGCAGCTTTCTCACCCGCTGGTGGGTACGCACCCTTTGTATCCCTTATGACGCGCTGACGCCGGATGTCCATCGGCGCCTGCGCGTGCGGCTGAAATTCAGCCGACGAAGGTGGGCGGCACCAGGATAGTGTCCAGTGCCTCGGGCAGCATATCCGGGTAATCCAGCGTGTAGTGCAGCCCCCGGGATTCCTTGCGCTCCATGGCCGAGCGGATCATCAGTTCTGCCACCTGAGCCAGGTTACGCAGCTCGATCAGGTCGCGGCTGACCTTGTAGTTGCTGTAGAACTCATCGATTTCATCCAGCAGCAGTCGCACCCGGTGTTGAGCCCGTTGCAGGCGCTTGTTGGTGCGCACGATACCGACGTAGTCCCACATGAAACGCCGTAATTCGTCCCAGTTGTGGGCAATGATCACGTCTTCGTCGGAATCGGTCACCTGGCTGGCGTCCCACCCCGGCAAGCTGGTTGGCTGAGGGATATCGGGCAATTGCGCGATGATGTCGGCGGCGGCCGAACGGGCATAGACGAAGCACTCCAGCAGCGAGTTGCTGGCCATACGGTTGGCGCCGTGCAGGCCGGTGAAGCTGGTTTCGCCAATGGCATAAAGGCCGGGAACGTCGGTGCGACCTCGCTGGTCGACCATCACGCCGCCACAGGTGTAGTGCGCAGCGGGCACCACCGGGATCGGCTCTTTGGTGATGTCGATGGAAAATTCCAGACAGCGCTCATAGACCGTCGGGAAGTGCGTCTTGATGAAGTCTTCGGGCTTATGGCTGATGTCCAGGTAGACGCAGTCGATGCCCAGGCGCTTCATTTCGTGGTCGATGGCCCGGGCCACGATATCCCGGGGTGCCAGCTCGGCCCGTTCGTCGAAACGCTGCATGAAACGCTCGCCGTTGGGCAGTTTCAGAAATGCCCCTTCGCCGCGCAGGGCTTCGGTCACCAGGAAGCTTTTGGCTTGCGGGTGATACAGGCAGGTGGGGTGGAACTGGTTGAACTCCAGGTTGGCGACCCGACAGCCGGAACGCCAGGCCATGGCGATGCCGTCGCCACAGGCCCCGTCAGGGTTGCTGGTATAAAGGTAGACTTTCGCCGCGCCGCCTGAGGCCAGAACCGTGAAGCGGGCACTGTAGGTGTCCACTTCGCCGCTGTTGCGGTCGAGCACGTAGGCGCCCAGGCATCTTTCGCCCTCAAGGCCAAGACGTCGCTCGGTGATCAGATCGACGGCGACCCGTTGCTCCAGCAGTTCGATATTCGGCCGCTGCCTGGCCTGATCGAGCAGGGTTCTGAATATCGCCGCGCCCGTGGCATCGGCGGCGTGGATGATACGCCGATGGCTGTGGCCGCCTTCGCGCGTCAGGTGGAACTCGAAACCGCCGTCCACCACCGCCGAGTGATCATCCCGGGTGAAGGGTACGCCCTGATCGATCAGCCACTGGATCGCCTCGCGGCTGTGTTCCACTGTGAAGCGTACCGCCTCTTCATCGCATAGGCCGCCGCCTGCGTTGAGGGTGTCCTCGACGTGGGATTGCACGGTGTCGGTGTTGTCCAGCACGGCTGCGACACCGCCCTGGGCCCAGAATGTGGAACCGTTCGCCAGATCACCCTTGCTCAGTACCGCGATGCGCAAATGGCTCGGCAAAGTCAGCGCGAGGCTCAACCCCGCCGCGCCGCTACCGATTACCAGGACGTCATGTTGAAAATGTAGGCTCATTCTGAAAATTCCCAGCTAAGCGGCCACTAGTATAAGTAAGGGTGGATCGGCACAATGGCTCAGCTTTTATGGCATTGTGAGACCACTGCGGCGCTGGATTGTGCGCCAGTACGAACGGGGATGCATACCGTTTTTCCCGTAACCGCAGGCACCTGTTTCAATGATGAGTCTGGCGTCAGGTGAGCTGTGTCAGTCGGTCTTACGCCTCCCAATGGCCCCGGGGGGGAACTTTTTGTTACAGCCCGGGCTCAATAGAAGGTTGCCTATAGAAGGAACAGCGTCGGCTTTATGCGTGGTTTTTGAAGGTGCCATCGCAACCGGATTCGACGACAAGATTATTCACGTAGCCGGCCATGTTCGCGCTGCGTTTTTCGTGCGGGCCAAATGAGAGCGCGCAGGAAACTTGCTTGGAGGGGGAGAACTTTTGCGAAAAGCCCGAGTCTATGTTTGCGAGCCTGTTAAAGGGCTGACGCAACGCTCCTTTAAGTCCTATGAGGAGTGTTCATGCTAACCCAGGAAGAAGATCAGCAGCTGGTCGAGCGCGTTCAACGCGGCGACAAGCGAGCGTTTGATCTGCTGGTGCTGAAATATCAGCACAAGATTCTCGGGTTGATCGTGCGATTCGTGCACGACACCCATGAAGCGCAAGATGTTGCTCAAGAGGCCTTTATCAAGGCTTATCGCGCGCTTGGAAACTTTCGCGGAGACAGTGCCTTTTACACATGGCTGTACCGCATCGCCATTAACACGGCGAAAAACTATTTGGTATCGCGCGGTCGGCGACCACCGGATAGCGATGTAAGGTCTGAAGACGCGGAGTTCTACGATGGCGATCATGGCCTCAAGGATATCGAGTCGCCAGAGCGTGCATTGTTAAGGGATGAGATCGAGGGAACTGTCCATCGGACCATCCAGCTTCTGCCAGAAGATTTGCGTACAGCACTAACTTTACGTGAATTCGACGGTCTGAGTTACGAAGACATTGCCAGCGTCATGCAGTGTCCTGTGGGTACCGTGCGCTCTCGCATCTTCCGCGCTCGGGAAGCCATTGATAAAGCCCTGCAACCGTTGTTGCAGGAAACCTGAGACAGCGGCGACAGCCAAGAGAGGAACCCGCCATGAGTCGTGAAGCCCTGCAGGAATCGCTGTCCGCGGTGATGGATAACGAAGCGGACGAATTGGAATTACGCCGGGTGCTCAATGCATTCGACGATGCGGATACACGTGCCACATGGTCGCGTTATCAGGTTGCCCGTGCAGCAATGCACAAAGAGTTGCTGATGCCTCATTTCGATATTTCGGCAGCTGTATCTGCCGCTATCGCTGATGAAGTCAGCCCTCCAAAGGTAACCCGGGGTCCTTGGCGTAGCCTGGGTCGTCTGGCAGTCGCTGCTTCGGTAACCGTCGCTGTATTGGCCGGTGTGCGTTTGTACAACCATGACGACATCGCTGGTGTCGAATTGGCGCAACAGACTCCACAACAGCCTGCGGCCCTGTCCGTTCCACAAGTAAAAGGCCCTGCGGTACTGGCCGGTTACAACGAAAGCTCCGAGCAAGCCCCAGGCCCTATGGCCAGTGGTGTGTTGCAAGGTCAGGCTGGCTGGCACGATCAGCGTCTGCCAGGCTACCTGCGTCAACATGCTCAGCAAGCTGCTTTGAAAGGGACTGAAAGTGCGCTGCCATATGCTCGCGCTGCCAGCCTGGAAAACCGTTAAGGAAGGTCATGCGCGCCATCCCTCTATTGCCGCTTTTGCTTGGTGGATGGCTGGTCCTTCCAGTACATGCCGATGATGCGCAGGACATGCTCAAGCGTCTTGCGCAAGCGGAGCAGCAACAAAGCTTTCAAGGTACTTTTGTCTACGAGCGTAATGGTAGCTTCTCTACCCATCGGATCTGGCATCGCGTCATGGATAGCAAGATCCGGGAGCATCTGCTCCAGCTCGATGGCTCTGCGCAAGAAGTGCTGCGCGTTGACGGGATCACCCAATGCGTCAGCGGCACTCTTGTAGCGGGCGTCACCAATCTTCCTGACCCTCCTGCCCACGCGTTCGATGCCGGCAAACTCTCTGCCTGGTACGACATGACGGTCGTTGGTAAGTCCAGAGTGGCCGGTCGTCCGGCAACCATTGTCGCGCTGACCCCTCGCGATCAACATCGATATGGTGTTGAACTGCATCTGGATGACCAGACCGGTCTTGTGCTCAAGTCGCTGTTACTGAGTGAAAAGGGCCAGTTGCTGGAGCGATTCCAGTTCACCGAACTTGATACCCAGGATGTCCCGACGGACCAGATGCTGCAGGCAGGCGCCGATTGCAAGCCGTTGGAGGTTTCGAAGGCCAGGGTTGAGGTGTCTACTGCACCGGTTGCCTGGCGCTCCGACTGGTTGCCTCCGGGCTTCGAATTGAGCACCAGCGCGGCCCGCAAGGACCCGGTCTCCAAGGCCTTGGTCACCAGCCTGATGTATGACGATGGCCTGGCGCGGTTTTCGGTGTTCATTGAGCCGGTGAGCGGTTCAACCGCAGCTGACATCCGCACCCAGTTGGGCCCGACGGTGGCTGTTTCACGGCGCCTGACCACGCCCAAAGGCGATGAGATGGTCACGGTTGTCGGGGAGATCCCGATCGGAACCGCCGAACGGGTGGCGTTGTCGATGCGTACCGCTGATACGCCCGTCAAGAAGTAGGCCGGACGATGAAAGCAAATGCCTCAAATGAAGAAAATTTCATTTTTGGCGTTTGTACCTGCCAGACAAGCCTTTGCCTGGTTTTGGAATGAGGTCTGACATGTTTGGTGATGTTTCCAGGTTGCAAATAAACGGTTTTTTTTCTATAGGTCACAGCTTTCCAGCTCTGGCCTTTGTCGTTTCTGGGTCAAAAACACTGGCTGATGGAAAAGCGCTGCGGCTACATGCCCTGCGCACATGCTCCTCGGACCTGTCGGTCCGTACAGCTTAACTATGCTCGTCGTGAACGGGAGCCGTATGTCGATACCACGCTTGAAGTCTTACCTGTCCCTGGTTGCAGCCGTGTTGATGCTGAGTCAGGTCGTCACCGCTCACGCGGAGAACCTGCCTGATTTTACCGGGCTGGTCGAGCAAGCCTCGCCTGCCGTAGTGAACATCAGCACCACTCAGAAATTGCCAGACCGATCCGTTGCCAGCAGCCAGATGCCCGATCTTGAAGGGCTGCCGCCGATGCTGCGCGAGTTCTTCGAACGCAGCATGCCCCAGGGGCCAAAGTCACCCAAAGGCGGGCGTCAGCGTGAAGCCCAATCTCTGGGGTCGGGCTTCATCATCTCTCCTGACGGTTATGTACTGACCAACAACCACGTCATCGAAGGCGCTGACGAGATTCTTGTTCGCCTGTCCGATCGCAGTGAGTTGAAGGCCAAGCTCATTGGTACTGACCCGCGCACCGACGTCGCCGTGTTGAAAATCGACGGTAAAGACCTGCCGACGGTCAAACTGGGTAACTCCGACAAGCTGAAAGTCGGTGAGTGGGTGCTGGCCATCGGTTCGCCGTTCGGCTTCGATCACTCTGTGACCAAAGGCATCGTCAGTGCCAAGGGCCGCAGCCTGCCGAACGACAGCTATGTACCGTTCATCCAGACGGACGTGGCGATCAACCCGGGTAACTCGGGTGGTCCGTTGTTCAACATGGCCGGTGAAGTGGTGGGTATCAACTCCCAGATCTTCACTCGTTCAGGCGGCTTCATGGGGCTGTCGTTCGCTATCCCGATCGATGTCGCGATGGACGTGGCCAATCAGCTCAAGTCGGGCGGCAAGGTTAATCGCGGCTGGCTGGGCGTCGTCATTCAGGAGGTCAACAAGGACCTGGCTGAATCCTTCGGCCTGGACAAGCCAGCCGGTGCGCTGGTCGCTCAGGTCCTGGATAACGGTCCGGCAGCCAAGGGCGGCCTGCAGGTGGGTGACGTGATCCTCAGTGCCAATGGCCAGCCAATCGTGATGTCCGCTGACCTGCCACACCTGATCGGCAACCTCAAGGATGGCAGCAAGGCTGAGCTGGTCGTGATTCGCGACGGCAAGCGCCAGACCCTGACGGTAACCGTGGGTGCACTGCCCGAAGAAGGTCAGGAAATGGGTGCTGCAGACGGCAGCGTCGAGCGCAGCAGCAACCGCCTGGGTGTTTCGGTGGTCGAGTTGACGCCTGAGCAGATGAAGAGCTTCGACCTGAAGGGCGGCGTAGTCATCAAGGAAGTGCAGGACGGTCCTGCCTCCCTGATCGGCCTGCAGCCAGGCGATGTCATCACGCACCTGAACAATCAGGCCATCACTTCGGCCAAGAACTTCACCGAAGTGGCCAAGGGCCTGCCGAAGAACCGTTCGGTATCGATGCGAGTCCTGCGTCAGGGTCGTGCGAGTTTCATTACCTTCAAGCTGGCCGAATAACGCAACAGCAGCACGCTTGACCAGAAGGGGCGGTTTACCGCCCCTTTTTTGTGCCTGGCTGATCAGCGCTGGCCGCACAATGCCGATCCTGACCACAGGTGTCGCCTGCGAACGTGACGCCTCTGGCTTCCATCAGGTACAATTCCCGGCTATTTTTCGGCGGGCAGTCTGCCTGCAACCTTTTTGAGTGTTGATCCGTGAGTGATTTGAGTCATATCCGTAATTTCTCCATCATCGCCCACATTGACCATGGCAAGTCAACGCTGGCCGACCGCTTCATTCAAATGTGCGGTGGCCTGTCCGAGCGTGAAATGGAAGCTCAGGTACTTGACTCCATGGATCTCGAGCGTGAGCGCGGGATCACCATCAAGGCCCACAGCGTCACGTTGTATTACAAGGCCAATGACGGCATTACCTACCAGCTGAACTTCATCGACACCCCAGGCCACGTGGACTTCACCTATGAAGTCAGCCGTTCCCTGGCCGCGTGTGAAGGCGCGCTGCTGGTGGTCGATGCCGGTCAAGGCGTCGAGGCACAATCGGTTGCCAACTGCTACACCGCTATCGAGCAGGGCCTTGAGGTCATGCCGGTACTGAACAAGATCGACTTGCCGCAGGCCGACCCGGACCGCGTCAGGGACGAGATCGAAAAGATCATCGGTATCGATGCCACTGACGCCGTTGTCTGCAGCGCCAAGACCGGCCTGGGCGTCGATGATGTGCTGGAGCGTCTGGTCCAGACTATCCCGGCACCGACCGGCAACATCGAAGATCCGCTGCAGGCGTTGATCATCGACTCCTGGTTCGACAACTACCTGGGCGTTGTGTCCCTGGTTCGCGTGCGCCATGGCCGCGTGAAGAAGGGCGACAAGATTCTGGTCAAGTCGACCGGCAAGGTGCACCTGGTGGACAGCGTCGGGGTATTCAACCCCAAGCACACCCAGACCGTTGACCTGAAAGCCGGTGAAGTAGGCTTCATCATCGCGGGCATCAAGGACATTCACGGTGCTCCGGTGGGTGACACCCTGACCCTGAACAGCACGCCCGATGTCGACGTACTGCCTGGTTTCAAACGCGTTCAGCCTCAGGTCTACGCCGGTCTGTTCCCGGTCAGCTCCGACGACTTCGAAGATTTCCGCGAAGCGCTGCAAAAGCTGACGCTCAACGACTCGTCGCTGCAGTACTCGCCTGAAAGCTCCGACGCTCTGGGTTTCGGTTTCCGTTGCGGCTTCCTCGGCATGCTGCACATGGAAATCATCCAGGAACGCCTGGAACGTGAATACGATCTGGACCTGATCACCACCGCCCCGACGGTAATTTTTGAATTACTGCTCAAGACCGGTGAAACCATTTACGTCGACAACCCGTCCAAGCTGCCGGATCTGTCCGCCGTCGAAGACATGCGTGAACCGATCGTGCGGGCCAATATCCTTGTGCCTCAGGAACACCTGGGTAACGTCATTACGCTGTGTATCGAAAAGCGTGGCGTCCAGCACGACATGCTGTTCCTGGGTACCCAGGTTCAGGTGACCTACGATTTGCCGATGAACGAAGTGGTCCTGGACTTCTTCGACCGTCTCAAGTCCGTCAGCCGCGGCTATGCTTCGCTGGATTACCATTTCGATCGCTACCAGTCAGCCAATCTGGTGAAGCTGGACGTTCTGATCAATGGAGATAAAGTCGACGCCCTGGCGTTGATCGTGCACCGTGACAACGCGAATTTCAAAGGACGCGCGTTGACTGAGAAGATGAAAGAACTGATCCCGCGGCAGATGTTCGATGTGGCAATCCAGGCCGCCATTGGCGGGCAGATTGTGGCGCGTACAACCGTCAAGGCACTCAGAAAGAACGTACTGGCCAAATGCTACGGCGGTGACGTAAGCCGTAAGAAAAAATTGCTTGAGAAGCAGAAGGCCGGTAAGAAACGCATGAAGCAGGTGGGCAACGTGGAAATTCCACAGGAAGCTTTCCTTGCAGTGCTCAGGTTGGAATAGTCAGGTCCTATGTCACTAAATTTCCCGCTGTTGTTAGTCATCGCTGTCGCCGTATGCGGTTTGCTGGCGTTGCTCGATCTGGTTTTCCTGGCACCTCGCCGGCGGACCGCGATTGCGACTTATCAGGGCAGTGTCGGCACCCCGGACATCGCGGTTGTAGAGCGGTTGAACAAAGAGCCCTTGCTGGTTGAATACGGCAAGTCGTTCTTTCCGGTGCTGTTCATCGTGCTGGTATTGCGCTCGTTTCTGGTCGAGCCGTTCCAGATTCCTTCGGGATCGATGAAGCCAACGCTGGACGTGGGTGACTTCATCCTGGTGAACAAGTTCTCCTACGGCATTCGCTTGCCGGTTCTGGACGAGAAAATCATCCAGATCGGCGACCCTCAGCGGGGCGACGTGATGGTGTTCCGCTACCCAAGCGACCCGAGCGTCAACTACATCAAGCGAGTGGTCGGCCTGCCGGGTGACAAGATTCGCTACACCAGCGACAAGCGTCTGTTCGTCAATGGTGAGCTGGTGGCCAAGCAACTGATCGGCACCGAGCCGGGCACGCTGGGCAGCGCCGAGCTGTACAACGAGCAACTGGGCACCGTCGAACACCAGATCCGTCAGGAAATGAGCCGCTACCGCGCACCACCGGATAACGAGTGGACTGTGCCAGCCGGTCACTACTTCATGATGGGCGACAACCGTGACAACTCCAACGACAGCCGGTATTGGGATGACCCCAATATTCCGAAGGACGAGTTGGGCATGGTCCCGGACAAGAATATCGTCGGCAAGGCCTTTGCGGTCTGGATGAGCTGGCCTGAGCCCAAGCTCAGCCACCTTCCTGACTTCTCTCGAGTCGGGCTGATCAAGTAGCCGATGCGGCGCTGTGTTTAACAGCGCCGTATGTCATTTAGGCTGGCTTGAAACCACGACAGCGATACAAAGAACCCTGTCTGTGTATTGAAGGACTATTCTTGATGTCGAACATGAAATTCGCCGATTCGCAGAAAGGCTTGTCTTTTCTGGGATGGATATTGGCATTGGCCGTGATTGCGTTCGTGGCGAGCACAGCATTCAAGCTGATTCCGCACTATCTCGACTATTTCACGATGAAGAAGATAATTACCGCCGTCGAAGCGGATAAACAGCTTGAAATCACGACGGTAGACGATTTTTACAGCTATGTCGCAAAAGGCATGCAGGTCAACAGCATTCGGGATTTGGATTTGAAGAAGGCGTTAAGTGTGACGGTGGAGAACAATAAGTTCCTCGCTCATTTGCAATATGAGCAGCGTGAGCCGCTGATCCAGAATATTGATCTGGTGGTGAAGTTCGACCACGAATTCAGCGTGGCTAAACCGTGAGTGTTTCCTTGAGTCGCCTGGAGCGTCAGCTCGGCTATACCTTCAAGGACCAGGAACTGATGGTCCTGGCCCTGACCCACCGCAGCTTTGCCGGACGCAACAACGAGCGTCTGGAGTTTCTCGGTGATGCCATTCTCAACTTTGTCGCGGGCGAAGCGTTGTTCGATCGCTTTCCCCAGGCTCGCGAAGGGCAACTGTCGCGTCTGCGCGCACGTCTGGTGAAAGGTGAAACCCTGGCGCTGCTGGCCCGTGGTTTTGACCTGGGTGAGTACCTGCGGCTGGGGTCCGGCGAGCTGAAAAGCGGTGGTTTTCGCCGCGAATCCATCCTGGCCGATGCCCTTGAAGCATTGATCGGTGCGATCTACCTCGATGCCGGCATGGAGATGGCGCGCGAGCGCGTGCTGGCCTGGTTGACCACCGAGTTCGACAGCCTGACGCTGGTCGATACCAACAAAGATCCCAAGACCCGACTGCAGGAGTTCCTCCAGTCGCGTGCCTGCGACCTGCCGCGCTATGAAGTGGTGGATATCCAGGGCGAACCGCATTGCCGTACGTTTTTCGTCGAATGCGAGATCACCTTATTGAATGAAAAAAGCCGGGGCCAGGGTGTCAGCCGTCGCATTGCCGAACAGGTAGCAGCGGCCGCAGCACTCATTGCCCTTGGCGTGGAGAACGGCCATGACTGATTCAACTGCAACACGCTGTGGCTATGTTGCCATCGTCGGCCGCCCCAACGTGGGCAAATCCACGCTGCTCAACCACATTCTCGGTCAGAAGCTGGCGATCACATCGCGCAAGCCACAGACCACGCGTCACAACATGCTGGGCATCAAGACCGAAGGCACCGTACAGGCCATCTACGTCGATACCCCGGGCATGCACAAGAACGGCGAAAAAGCGCTCAACCGCTACATGAACAAAACCGCGTCGGCCGCGTTGAAAGACGTCGACGTGGTGATCTTCGTGGTCGACCGTACGCGCTGGACCGATGAGGACCAGATGGTGCTCGAACGTGTTCAATATGTGCAGGGTCCGGTGATCCTCGCTATCAACAAGACCGACCGCATCGAAGACAAGGCAGAGCTGATGCCGCACCTGGAATGGTTGCAGGGCCAGTTGCCCAACGCTTCCATCGTGCCGATTTCCGCTCAGCACGGTCACAACCTCGAAGCCCTGGAAAGCCTGATCGCCAGCCACTTGCCGGAAAACGATCACTTCTTCCCGGAAGACCAGATCACTGACCGCAGCAGCCGTTTCCTGGCCGCTGAACTGGTGCGTGAAAAGATCATGCGCCAGTTGGGTGCCGAGCTGCCGTACCAGATCACCGTCGAGATTGAAGAGTTCAAGCAGCAGGGCAGAACGCTGCACATTCATGCGCTGATTCTGGTTGAACGCGACGGACAGAAGAAAATCATCATCGGCGACAAGGGCGAGCGGATCAAACGCATCGGCACCGACGCGCGCCGCGACATGGAGCTGTTGTTCGACTCCAAGGTCATGCTCAACCTCTGGGTCAAGGTCAAAGGCGGTTGGTCCGATGACGAGCGCGCCTTGCGTTCGTTGGGCTACGGCGACCTGTAAGCCCCATTGCCTGGTCATTACCCCGATGACCAGGCAGCCTGTTTTTCTTTCTTCGCTGCCTGCGAGCCTGCCTGAACGATGAGTGCGCCAACCGGCCAACTTGCTTATGTGCTGCACAGTCGGGCGTACCGCGAAAGCAGCGCACTGGTGGACTTCCTCACGCCTCAAGGTCGGCTGCGAGCCGTATTGCGCAGTGCCCGGGGTAAAGCTGGCACCCTGGCCCGACCTTTTGTCCCGCTGGAGGTAGAGTTTCGTGGCCGTGGCGAGCTGAAGAATGTCGGGCGCATGGAAAGCTCCGGTGTTGCTGCCTGGCTGGTGGGCGAAGCACTGTTCAGCGGTCTTTATCTCAATGAGCTGCTGATTCGTCTGCTCCCCGCCGAAGACCCGCATCCCGCCGTATTCGATCATTACGCCGCCACCTTGCTGGCCCTGGCCGAAGGCCGTCCGCTGGAGCCCTTGTTGCGCTCGTTCGAATGGCGCCTGCTGGATGACCTGGGGTACGGCTTTTCGCTGGACGTGGACATCAACGGCGAACCGCTATCGGCCGATGGCATGTATCGCCTGCAAGTGGACGCCGGGCTTGAGCAGGTGTATCTGCTGCAACCCGGTCTGTTCCAGGGCGCCGAGCTGCTGGCGATGGCCGAAGCCGACTGGACAGCCCCCGGTGCCTTGTCGGCAGCCAAGCGTTTGATGCGCCAGGCGTTGGCGGTGCATCTGGGCGGTCGCCCGCTGGTCAGTCGTGAACTGTTTCGCAAGCCGTAAACACGCCGTATCCTCACCTACTCGTTTTGCTTGAATATCCAGGAGACCCCCGTGACTCAAAGCACCCGCATTCTTCTTGGCGTGAACATCGACCACGTCGCCACCTTGCGTCAGGCTCGCGGTACGCGTTACCCGGACCCGGTGAAAGCTGCGCTGGACGCCGAAGAGGCGGGCGCCGATGGCATTACCGTGCACCTGCGTGAAGACCGTCGTCATATCCAGGAGCGTGATGTCCTGTTGCTCAAGGACGTGCTGCAAACCCGTATGAACTTCGAAATGGGTGTCACCGAAGAGATGCTGGCTTTCGCCGAACGCATTCGTCCTGCCCACGTGTGCCTGGTTCCGGAAACGCGTCAGGAACTGACCACCGAAGGCGGTCTGGATGTAGCAGGGCAAGAAGCGCGCATTCAGGCGGCCGTTGAGCGGCTGGCGAAAATCGGCTGTGAGGTGTCGCTGTTCATCGACCCGGACGAGCGCCAGATCGCCGCATCAAAACGCGTGGGAGCGCCCGCCGTTGAGCTGCACACCGGCCGTTATGCCGACGCCCACACCCCGGAAGAAACCGCACTGGAACTCAAGCGCATTGCCGACGGCGTAGCGTTTGGTGTCGCACAGGGGCTGATCGTCAATGCCGGCCACGGGCTGCACTACCACAACGTCGAAGCAGTCGCAGCGATCAAGGGCATCAACGAGCTGAACATCGGCCACGCGCTGGTGGCCCACGCGTTGTTCGTCGGCTTTAAAGCGGCTGTGTCCGAGATGAAAGCCTTGATCGTGGCTGCGGCCAGGTAATCAGGTTGGGCCCTTTCAAACACTGTGGGAGCGAATGAATTCGCTCCCACAGTTTGATCATTAAGGCTTACGCGCCACAATCACTGCCCGCATCGGCGCAGGCAACCCTTCGACGGTGCGGCTGTGGTCAGTAGGATCGAGGAAGTCGCTCAATGACTGATAGCGCATCCAGTCGGTGCTGCGCTGTTCTTCGACGCTGGTCACGCTGACATCCACGCAACGCACATCCACGAAGCCTGCACGGCGCAGCCACAATTCCAGGGCGGGCACCGACGGCAGGAACCAGACATTGCGCATCTGCGCGTAACGGTCTTCCGGCACCAGCACCTGATGCACGTCACCTTCGACCACCAGCGTCTCCAGCACCAGTTCGCCACCTTTGAGCAGGCAATCTTTGAGTGCCAACAGGTGATCAATGGGGGATTTGCGGTGGTACAGCACGCCCATGGAGAACACAGTGTCGAAGCCTTCCAGACTGGCAGGCAGGTCTTCGAGGGCGAACGGCAGGTGCCAGGCGGGCAGGTCTGGCAGGTAGCGCTGAATCGCCTGGAACTGGCAGAAAAACAGCCAGTTCGGATCGACGCCAATCACGCTGTCGGCACCTGCACCCAGCATGCGCCATTGGTAATAGCCGTTGCCGCAGCCGACATCCAGGACACGCTTGCCCTTGAGGTTCAGGTGCGGTGATACCCGCGACCATTTCCAGTCCGAGCGCCATTCAGTGTCGACATGTACACCGAACACATCGAATGGTCCTTTACGCCAGGGCGACAAGCCCATCAGCGCCTTGTGCAGCACCTCACGGGTTTCGCCGTCGCGTTCGGTTTCCAGCGTAAAGCTGTCCACCAGATCGACGCGGGTCGGCACCAGCTCAGGCAGTGCATCAAGGGCGCTCTGCCAGCGTTGCAGGTCGCCGTGGCCCTTGGCCATTTTTGCGTCCAGTTGTGCTTGCAGGCCATTGGCCCATTCAGCCAGAGGCGTGCCCGCCAGGCGGCGGACCAGAGGAGCGAGATCGATCATGGCAGGGCAATCAACGAGGCGAAGTTAAGGCACTGGAACCAGGGCACGACTTTGGAGAAGCCCGCAGCGAGCAGGCGTTCGCGGTGTTCTTCCAGGCTGTCGGGTTTCATGACGTTTTCAATGGCGCTGCGTTTCTGGGCAATTTCCAGATCGCTGTAGCCATTGGCGCGCTTGAACGCGATATGCAGGTCGGTAAGCAGTTCGTGTTCCTGCGGATCATTGAAGCGCAGCTTCTCCGACAGAATCAGCGCGCCGCCGGGCACCAGGGCCTGACGAATCCGGCCGAGTAACGTCAAACGCTGATCGGGTGCGATGAATTGCAGGGTGAAGTTCAACGCAACGACCGACGCGGGCTGAAATTCCAGAGCGAGAATGTCGCCGTCGATGACTTCGACCGGAAGCAACTCCTGAAACATGGAGTCCTGGGCGTTGAGGTATTCACGGCAACGCTCGACCATGGCGGCCGAGTTATCCACAGCGATGACCTTGCAACCGTCGCTGCGCACATGGCGCCGCAGCGCCTGGGTCACGGCGCCCAGGGAACTGCCCAGGTCATAGAGCACGCTGTTGGGCTGGGCGAATTGCGCGGCAAGCACGCCGAGATTCTCGACGATGGTCGGGTAACCCGGCACCGAGCGCTTGATCATGTCCGGGAATACCCGAACCACGTCTTCGTTGAAGGCGAAGTCCGGCACCTGGGCCAGGGGCTGGGCGAAAATGCGGTCGGGTTCTTTGCTCACGGCGGTTCCGGCGAAGGATCTGAAAGGGCGGCATTCTAGCCAAGTTGGCGCGCGGATGCATGATCGTGCGCGCTTTGTCGGATAAACCGCTTTCAGTGCATGAGACTAGTTCACCGAGATGCGGCAATCAAAGGTCTGGGCGGGTGGCACTTCGGGCGCCCAGGGCTGTTGATAAGTCATGATCAGGTGCCCGTCGCCCGCATTGGCGGCCTGATAACGCCAGACTGATTGCCCGGCACTGCCGATCATCCCGCTGTCTTCGGGGTTGTTATAGACCTCGGGACCGAGGCTGCGCAGGATTGACGACGCCGGGTTCTGCACCTGCCAGCGATAGCCCGTGGTCGGGTTGCTGGGCAGGGTCAGCAGTAAAACCTGTCCACTTTTAAGGGGCAGGGGACAATCGCTTTGTTTTTCGAGGGCGACGATATGCTTGGGTTGCTGTGCACAGGCGGCAAGCAGCATGAGGCTTAGCGGAACAAGCAGGCGGGCAGGGGGCATGGAGGCTCCAGTCGTTCACAACGAGTGACGGAGCATAACCGATCCGGCGGCGAGCACCGATCCCTTGTAGGCCCGAACTTGTTCGAGAAGAGGCCGGTACAGCCAGCGAAGATCTCCGAACCTGAACCACCGCATTCGCGAGCAAGCTCACTCCCACACTGGATTTGTGTTTGGCCCCGGATCTACGGCAAGCCACAAAATCTGTAGGCCCGAACTTGCTCGCGAAGAGGCCGGTACAGCCAGCGAAGATCTTCGAGACTGAACCACCGCATTCGCGAGCAAGCTCACTCCCACACTGGATTTGTGTTTGGCCCCGGATCTACGGCAAGCCACACAATCTGTGGGAGCGAGCTTGCTCGCGAAGAGGCCGGTACAGCCAGCGAAGATCTCCGAGACTGAACCACCGCATTCGCGAGCAAGCTCGCTCTCATCAAACAAAATTTAATTCGTTGATTTAACTGATGATTTCAGACGACGAAAATCTACCGTAGGAGCGGACTCGTCCGCGAAGGCGATGTCTGAGGCGCGAAAGATATCGCCTGTGCCGACGTCTTCGCGGACGAGTCCGCTCCTACACAGACCGTGTTTGCTGCGCGACAGCGCGGCGTCTGGACGACGGGGAATCTCCCTCACAGCCTGCACAGCACCGACGGCTTAGAACAACACCTTCGCCACATCGGCAAAGCGTTTGGCGAAGTGAACGGTGATGCCTTCTTTCAGGTAGGCAGGCAGTTCTTCGAAGTTGCCACGGTTCGGCTCCGGGAGGATCAGTTCGTTGATCTTCTGGCGCCGTGCCGCGATGACTTTTTCACGTACGCCACCGATGGGCAGTACGTGGCCGGTCAGGGTCAGTTCGCCGGTCATGGCAACGCCTTGTTTCGGCGGCTGGTTACGGGCCAGGGACAGCAGGGCGCTGGCCATGGTCACACCGGCACTGGGGCCATCTTTGGGCGTGGCGCCTTCCGGTACATGCAGGTGCACGAAGGCTTCGTCGAAGAAGCGTGGATCACCGCCGAATTTCTCCAGGTTTGAGCTGACGTAGCTGTAGGCGATTTCCGCCGACTCTTTCATCACCTCACCCAGCTGGCCGGTGAGCTTGAAACCACGGTTCAGGGTATGGATGCGGGTCGCCTCGATCGGCAGCGTCGCACCGCCCATGCTGGTCCAGGCGAGGCCCGTAATCACTCCGGTGCCAGACAACACTTGTTCGTTGCGGAATACCGGCATGCCCAGGGAGGCTTCCAGGTCCTTGGGTGCCACTTTGATCACCGAGTCCGGGTTATCCAGCAGCTTGACCACCGCCTTGCGGACCACTTTGCTCAACTGTTTCTCCAGCTGCCGAACCCCGGCTTCCCGGGCATAACCGTCGATCACCGCACGCAGCGCGTTGTCGCTGATTGAAAGGCTGGCCTTGGACACGCCGGCCTTTTCCAGCTGCTTGGGCCACAGGTGTTTTTTGGCAATGGCGACTTTTTCTTCGGTGATGTAGCCGGACAGGCGAATCACTTCCATGCGGTCCAGCAACGGGCCGGGGATCGAGTCCAGGGTGTTGGCGGTGCAGACGAACAGCACTTTGGACAAGTCCAGACGCAGGTCCAGGTAGTGGTCGAGGAATTCGACGTTCTGTTCCGGGTCCAGGGTTTCCAGCAGCGCAGACGCCGGGTCGCCCTGATAGCTTTGGCCCATCTTGTCGATTTCATCGAGCATGATGACCGGGTTCATCACCTCCATGTCCTTCAGGGCCTGCACCAGCTTGCCCGGTTGCGCACCGATGTAGGTGCGGCGGTGGCCCTTGATTTCCGCTTCGTCGCGCATGCCGCCGACGCTGAACCGATAGAACGGTCGGCCCAGGGATTCGGCAATCGAGCGTCCGACGCTGGTCTTGCCCACGCCAGGCGGGCCTACCAACAGCACGATGGAACCGCTGATCTCGCCTTTATAGGCGCCCACGGCGAGGAATTCGAGAATACGGCTCTTGATGTCATCCAGACCGGCGTGGTGCTGGTCGAGTACCTTGCGCGCGTGCTTGAGGTCCAGTTTGTCCTCGCCATAGACGCCCCACGGCACCGAGCTGGCCCAGTCGAGATAATTGCGGGTGACGGCGTACTCGGGGGAGCCGGTTTCCAGTACCGACAGCTTGTTGATTTCCTCGTCGATTCGCTTGCGAGCCTGCGGTGGGAGGGCTTTGCCTTCAAGTCGCGCCTGGAATTGATCGATGTCGGCGCTGCGATCGTCCTTGCTCAGGCCCAGCTCCTGCTGGATCACCTTGAGCTGCTCTTTAAGGAAGAACTCACGTTGGTGCTCACCGATCTTGCGGTTCACCTCGGCAGAGATTTCCTTTTGCAGGCGCGCGACTTCGACTTCCTTGCGCAGCATCGGCAAGACTTTTTCCATGCGTTTGAGCATGGGGACGCAATCGAGCACTTGCTGCAACTCGACGCCGGTCGCGGACGTAAGGGCCGCGGCGAAGTCGGTGAGGGGCGACGGATCGTTGGGGCTGAAGCGGTTCAGGTAATTTTTCAGCTCTTCGCTGTACAGCGGGTTGAGCGGCAGCAGTTCCTTGATCGCATTGATCAGCGCCATGCCGTAGGCCTTGACCTCGTCGGTCGGCTCATTGGGCTGATGCGGGTATTCCACCTCCACCAGATACGGCGGGCGATGGTGTTTGAGCCAGGTGCGAATGCGCACGCGGCTCAGGCCCTGGGCCACGAACTGTAATTTGCCGTTTTCCCGGCTGGCATGATGCACCTTTACCAGCGTGCCGTACTCCGGCAATGCTTCAGTGTTGAAGTGGCGGGGGTCTTCCGGTGGCGTGTCCATGAAGAACAGCGCCAGGGAGTGGTGATCGGACTTGCTGACCAATTCCAGTGTTTCTGCCCACGGCTCTTCATTGACGATGACCGGCAATACCTGAGCGGGGAAGAAGGGGCGGTTGTGGATCGGGATGATGTAGACCTTGTCGGGCAGGTTCTGCCCCGGCAGGGTGAGCGTCGTGCTGGAGGAACTAGAGGTGACGTCGTGCTCTGCATCGACGTCATGTTGCGCATTATTTGAGTCTACTTGCTGGTCGCTCATGGGGCACCTGCACAATTGAACATGCTGGTTAGATGGGGCGGGTAGTCAGTGGTTTCAATGGCTATGGCAAATAGCTTGCAGACAACAAATGTGACAAGAATCGTCTACAGGCCTTGAACTACCTTTCGTCGGGCTGGTTAGGATGATGGCTAAACGCCGGTTTTAGTGCGTGATCTTCCACTCGCTGCCAGTTAATCTGCGGGTGCTGAAATCTCGACGCCAGGGCTGGCCTCTTTATTGTCCGGCTCTGCCGTTTGTGGATTGGTATCTGTATGCCAAATGTTTTTCCTCCAGTCGTTCCGGCCAGTATCTTTGCCGGATTTTTGGTGATGTTCAGTCCGGTATCTCAGGCCGCCACATTCACAGCTGCAATGGTCGATCAGAACGGCAAGCCGCTGAACGATGTCGTCCTCACGTTGAAAGGGCCACCGAGCAAGCCTGTGCTGGCACCCAAGGCCGACATGGACCAGCGCGACAAAGAGTTCGTGCCCCATGTGTTGGCCGTGCACACCGGCACATTGATCAGGTTCCCCAACAGCGACAACATTCGCCATCAGGTCTACTCCTTTTCTGCGCCCAAACGCTTCGAGTTGCGCCTGTACGAAGGCACCCCGAGCGACCCTCTGCTGTTCGATAAACCTGGCGTTGTGGTCCTGGGCTGCAACATCCACGACTGGATGCTGGGTTACATCTTTGTCACCGATGATCCGTGGTTCGGGGTCAGTGACGACAACGGCAAGCTGACACTCAACGACCTGCCGCCCGGACACTACGTGGCGACGGCGTGGCACCCCAAGATCGCAGACATGCAACCGGTGCCTGCGGGCGAATTCGATGTGCCAGCCGGCGGGCTGCAAAAGTCGTTTACCGTCGCGGTTCAGGCCACCAGTAACCAGATGCCCATGGCACCCGCTCCCAGCGCGTTTGGCGATGCCTTTCATAAAGCAGCCCACGAATGAAACTGCGTAGCAGTTTTCAGGCGCGTATTGCCTGCGTCCTTATCGCGTTGCTGTTGATTGTGATCGGTGCAGTGTTCTTTGCGGTGAAGGCCGCCACCGGCGATGCCGTACACCGCCAGGCCCAGGCTCAGCTGGAAGTAGGTACCCGGGTTTTCGAAGGGCTGCTGGATATTCGCGGGCGACGCTTGCGTGATGCTGTGCAGTTGCTGTCGGCTGACTTCGGTTTCCGGGATGCGGTGTCCAGCGCCGATTCGGCAACCATTCGCTCGGTCCTGCTCAACCACGGCGCCCGTGTCAATGCCAGCGACATGTTCCTGCTCGGCATGGATGGGAAGGTCATCGCCAGTACTGTCGAACAGATCCCCGAGGGTTCGCAGTTCCGTTACGACCAGGCCCTGCGTGACCTCAAGCGCAGTAATCAGTCGATGCTGATTGTGCCGCTGCAGGGCAAACCGCATTTGCTGGTGGAAAGCACGGTGCTTGCGCCGCTGCCCATCGGTCGTGTGGTCATGGGCTTTAGCATGGACACCGCTTTCGCCCAGGAGCTGCGCACCCTGAGCGGTCTGGAAGTGTCGTTCGCCGCGGTTGAAAACAAGACGCCGGGCGCCCTGATCAGCACCCAGCCGGATTCGCTTTACCCCAGCCTGACCGAACTGATGATGGATTCATCCAAAGGTCAGATGCGCATGACCGAGCACATGAGCCAGCGCTTCTTAAGTCAGTCGCTGCTGCTCGCTGACACCGGCGGCAGTTCAGGCGGCCAGGTCATCGCGCTACTGCAAAGCCCGCTGGATCAAGCCATGCAGGCCTTCGCGCCGCTGGATGAAAAAATCTTCTGGATCACTCTGGCCGCGTTGTTTGCCTCGTTGATCGGCACCTTGTTGCTGGCTCGCAGTGTTTCCCTGCCGGTGCGGGCACTGGCAGTAGCGGCCACGCGAATCGGTGAAGGCGATTATGAAACACCCGTAGTGCTCGAGCGCAGTGATGAGCTGGGTGTGTTGGCCGTAGCAATCAACTCGATGCAAAGCGGCATTGCCCAGCGTGAACAGCAGCTGGCGCATAACGCCCTGCACGACGGCCTGACCGGCTTGCCGAACCGGGCGTTGGCCATGGAGCGCCTGGGCAGCGCAATTGCCGCCGAGCGTCCGGTGGCGTTGTTGTACCTGGGCATCGATAACTTCCGCGCCATCAACGACACATGTGGCGCCGAAGGTGTCGACCAGATGCTGCAACAGGTCGGCCAGCGCCTGCAGGCCTCGTTGCGCCCCGGCGACACCGTCGCGAGACTGGTTGCCAACGAATTTTTGCTGCTGCTGGAGCACTCCGACAGTGACAGCGCCGTGGCCATGGCGGACAAACTGCAACAGATGCTGATCAAGCCCCAGCGAGTGGTCAACCACGACGTCACGCTGGACTGTTGCTTTGGTATTGCGGTTTACCCGGCCGATGGCAATGCCCCCCAGGAACTGCTCAAGCGCGCGGCCATCGCACGCCAGGACGCCACGCACCTGCCGGGCCGCCTGCAGATCTACGAACAAGGGCGAGACCTGGCGCACCAACGTCAGATCAGCCTGATTCGCGACCTTCGCCATGCCGCCAGCAACGGCGAGCTAATGCTGCATTACCAGCCAAAACTGGATATTCGCCAGGGGCGCGTGCGCCAGGCAGAAGCCTTGTTGCGCTGGCAGCATCCACAGTTCGGGTCGGTGTCACCGGCTGAGTTCATCATCCTGGCCGAGCGCACGGGCAGCATCCAGATCCTCACCAACTGGGTGATCGAAGAGTCCATGCGTCAGGTGGCGGAATGGTCGCAGCGCGGCCTGCGCGTGCAAGTCTCGGTGAACATCTCGGCCGACGACCTGCTCAGTGGCGATCTGGCCGACCGCGTATCGAGTTTATTAAAGCAATACCGGGTGCCTGCCGAACAACTCATATTCGAGATCACGGAAAGCGCCGTCATGCGCGAACCGGAACATGCGCTGAAAGTCCTCAATCGCCTGCGCGACTGTGGCATCAGCCTGTCTGTGGATGACTTCGGTACGGGTTACTCCTCGCTGGCGCACTTGAAGCGTTTGCCGGTGCAGGAACTGAAGATCGACCAGTCGTTCGTGCGCAACCTGGATGAAACCAGTGAAGATGCGGTGATCGTTCGCTCCACCATCGAGATGAGCCATAACCTGGGTCTGAAGGTTGTTGCAGAGGGCGTCGAGTACCAACACAGCCTGCTCCTGCTCGAGCGTTGGAATTGCGATACGGCGCAAGGCTATTTGATCAGCCGCCCGCTGACCGCTGCCGCGTTCGAGGCCTGGATGGCCAAGCCCCTTACAACACCTGGCCTTCTGGTTTCCTGATCTATGCCGTTTCGTATTTCGCTGTTATTGAGTTGTGCTCTGGGGTTTTTCGTACAGGTCGCTGACGCCGCAGAGGGCCGTCTGATTGCGACAGGTGGCGCCAGCAGCATTGAAGGCAGCGCGGGCGGCGGGATCACGCCGTGGGCGGTGCTTGCAGGCTATGGCGAGAAAGGCGAGTGGGGCAGTAGCGTTTTCGCTACCCATGTTGATCTGCCGGATTACAAGCTGGACGTGGCCGGGCTGGCCTTTGCCTATGACAACCGGGTTGAAGTGTCTTATGCCCACCAGCGTTTCGACCTCGGCACCCTGGTGCACAAGTTGAGCCTGCCCGACGATAACCTGAGCCAGGATATTTTCGGCATGAAGGTCCGGCTGTTCGGCGACTTGATCTACGACACGCTGCCTCAGGTGTCCGCTGGCCTCGAATACAAGCATCAGAACGACTTCCTGATCCCGAGCCTGGTGGGCGCCAGGCGTAATGCCGATACCGAAGGCTACGTCACGGCCAGCCGCCTGTTCATGGGCGCGGCCTTTGGCTACAACCTGCTGGTCAACGGCGGCCTGCGGTATAGCCGGGCCAACGAAACCGGCTTGCTGGGCTTCGGTGGCGACCTGCGCGATACCCGCAGCGTACTCAAGGAAGGCTCCGTGGCGGTGCTGTTCAACCCGCGCTGGGCCCTGGGTCTGGAGTACCGGGAGAAGCCAAGCAACCTGTCGTTTTCCAAAGAAAGCAATTGGTCGGACGTGTTCCTGGGGTATTTCCCCAATAAGCACCTGTCCTTTGTGCTGGCCTATGCCCGTCTTGGGGAAATCGCCACGCTGGATAACCAGAACGGTACGTACCTTTCCATTCAGGGGAGCTTCTGAGCATGCGTCTGCTGCCCTGTGTCCTGATCGCCCTGCTGGTGGGCTGCGCCCAGCAACCTCCTGCCCCGCCCAGGGACGACAGCCTGTATGACGCGTTGGGTGAGCGCAAAGGAATCAACAGCATCGTCGAAGGCATGCTGCTGAACATTGCCCGGGATGACCGGATCGTCGAGCACTTCAAGAAAATCGACATCGTTCGCCTGCGGGACAAACTGGTGGAGCAGTTCTGTGTTGAGGTGGGCGGGCCTTGCGTCTACACCGGCGACACCATGGCCGAATCCCACAAGGGCCAGCACCTGACACCCAGTGACTTCAATGCACTGGTGGAAGACTTGATCGATTCGATGGATGCGCTGAAGATCCCGGTCCCGACCCAGAACCGCCTGATCGCCCGGCTGGCCCCGATGCGCGGGGATGTGATCGGAAAGTAAGCAGGCCTGAGCGCGAGACCTTGTTGGAGCGAGGCTTGTCCGCGATTGCGGTGTGTCAGACACCGGCAATACCACTGGACCGACGCCTTCGCGAGCAAGCTCGCTCCCACAGGTGGTTTGTTTTGCCGCGGATTCTGGAGTGAACACAAGTCCCGTGTGGGAGTGAGCTTGCCCGCGATTACGGTGTGTCGGTCACCGGCAGGCCCACTCCTGCATTACAGACTCAATCCGGCAATTTGAACGCCAGGACGTAGTCGCCTTGCTTGGTTCCCAGAGACCCGTGACCGCCCGCCATGACCAGCACGTATTGCTTGCCGTCCTTGCCGGTGTAGGTCATCGGGGTGGTCTGGCCACCTGCTGGCAGACGACCTTCCCACAGCTGCTTGCCGTTACGAACATCGTAGGCGCGCAGGTACTGGTCCAGGGTCGCACTCAGGAACGCCACGCCACCCTTGGTGATGAACGTACCACCCAGGCTGGGCACGCCCATGGTCAGAGGGATCGGGATCGGCGAGCTGTCACGCACGGTGCCGTTCTTGTGCATCCAGATGGTTTTGTGGGTGGTCAGGTCGACCGCTGCCACATAACCCCAGGCCGGTGCCTGGCAAGGCAGACCCATGGGTGACAGCATCGCTTCGAGGATCACACCGTAGGGTGCACCTTTGTTGGGCTGCACGCCTTCGGTTTCGCTCTTGCGACCTGGGCCACTGCCAATGTCTGCGGCGGGGATCAGGCGCGACTTGAACGCCATGTAGCTGGGGTTCACGAACGCAATCTGGCGCACGGGATCGACCGAAATACCGCCCCAGTCAAACACCCCGAAGTTGCCGGGATAGATGATGGAGCCTTGCAGCGATGGCGGCGTGAACGGGCCGTCGTAACGCAAGGACTTGAAATCGATCCGGCACAGCATCTGATCGAACGGCGTCACGCCCCACATGTCCCGCTCTTTGAGCGGTTGCGGCATGAAGTTCAGGTCGGACTTGGGCTGGGTGGGCGAGGTATGGTCGCCTTCCACGGCACCGCCCGGCACCGGGATTTCATTGATTGGCACGATTGGCTGACCATTGCTGCGGTCCAGCACGTAAATGCTGCCCTGCTTGGTCGAGGCCAGAACGGCCGGTTTGATCCCGTCTGCAGTTTTCATGTCCATGAGGGTCGGTTGACCGCCCACGTCCATGTCCCACAGGTCATGGTGAGTGAACTGGTAGTTCCAGCGCACGTGGCCGGTGGCGATATCCAGTGCAACCAGGCCCGCGCTGTATTTTTCCGAGTTAGGGGTGCGGTTGCCGCCCCACTGGTCAGGCATCTGGTTGCCCATTGGCAGGTACAGCATGCCCAGCTTCTCGTCGACGCTGAACATCGACCACATGTTGGGCGAGTTGCGGGTGTAGATTTTGCCCGCCGCGATCGGAGTAGTGTCCTCCGGGTTGCCGCTGTCCCAGTTCCAGACCAGGCGACCGGTGTGCACGTCGAACGCACGGATCACGCCCGAAGGTTCGTCGGTAGACACGTTGTCGGTGACATGGCCGCCGATCACCACCAGGTCTTTGGTCACAGCCGGTGGTGACGTGGAGTAGTAACCCCCAGGCGCAAAGGTGCCGATGTTGGCTCTCAGATCGACCGTACCCTTGTCGCCGAAGTCTTCACAGACCTTGCCGGTGTCGGCGTTGATGGCGATAAGGCGGGTGTCAGCCGTCGGCAGGAACAGGCGACGCGGGCACGCATTGGTAGTAGCTGCAGTCGCCGGAGCGATGGCGGTTACAGGTGCAGCCGGAGGAACTGCCGAGGCAGCAGGTGCAGGCGTTGCCGCATAGGCAGCGTCATCGTGATACGACACGCCACGGCAGGTCATGTGCGCCCAACCCTTGAAGTTGGCCGCGTTCTCGGTGCTGATCTTGGGGTCGAAACGCCAGATTTCCTTGCCGGTGTCTGGGTCGAGCGCGATCACCTGGCTGTGCGGGGTGCACACGTACAGCATGCCGTTGACCTTGAGCGGTGTGTTCTCGGCCGTGGTTTCACCCGGATCGCCCGGCCCGGGGATGTCGCCTGTGCGATAGGTCCAGGCGGGCACCAGCTTGCTGGCGTTTTCCGGGGTGATCTGCGCCAGAGGCGAGTAACGATCACCGAAGGCCGTGCGACCGTAGGACTGCCAGTCCCCGTCAGGCATGGCCGGCGCAGTGTTGGTGGTCCCGGCGGTTTCACGGTCCAGCTGGCCTTTGATCTCACCAGGGTTGGTGAACTGGCTGGCGATGGCAGCAGCGCCGGCCAGCACCACGGCAACGGTCAGCGCACCAGTGCCCCTGCCGCCCGGCTGGCCACGCAGCAACGGACGGCGGAACCAGGGCAACAACAGCACAATACCGAGGGCGAACCACAAGGCCAGGCGTGGCACCAGTTGCCACCAGTCCAGACCCACTTCCCATAGCGCCCAGACTGTACTCGCGAACAGGATCAGCGCGTACAGCCCCAGCGCGGCCCTACGGCCAGTGATGAGCAGAATGCCCGTGATGGCAAAGCCGATACCCGCGATCAGGTAATACAGCGAGCCGCCCAGTTGGGTCAGTTTTACGCCCCCGGCCAGCAAGGCCAGGCCCATCAGTAAAATCACCAGCCCGAGCAATGTCGGTAACAGGCGATTTCTACTCAAAGCACCGTCAGTGCTCATAGTGTCGATCTCCATGACAGTAAGTGGTTGACACGGTATTGGCTGGTTCAGGGGCAACCGGCTTTGTTGATAGGCACCTGGCTACGCGCAGAGTTCAGGTTTTGGCATGTATTTGATGCGAAGTCCCGAAAACCGACGGCTGCAGGAAGGGGCAGGGCGGGTAATCCGGTTGGCAAGGCAGGAAATCGAGTCGCAGTTGTAATGGATCACGCCCGCGTTGCACGGGCGTGATCGGACTTGCGTGTGGGTTAGAACGTGGTGCGCAGACCGACCTGGATACTGCGGCCTTCGGCTGGCGCGATATCACGCAGGATCGAGCTTGCGTAGCGTACGGTCTGGTTGGTCAGGTTCTCTGCGTTGACGAATGCCAGCCATTTGCTCGCACCGACATCGAAGTGATAACCCGCGCTGGCCCCCAGGGTGGTGTAGCCGCTGGTGCCGGTTTCGTTATCCGGTACACGGCCCTGGGAGGCGGCGTGCTCGACATCGATACGCGCTTGCCACTTGTTCAGCTCCCACAGCAGGCCGCTGTTCAAGCGCAGTGGCGCAATACGCGGCAAGGCTTCGCCGGTGTCCAGGTTGGTGGCGCGGGTGTAGTCGCCAGACAACTCCAGGGCGAAGCTGCCGTAACGGCTTTCTCCCAGTTTCCAGTGGTCCTGCGCTTCAAAGCCGGTAAAGCGGGCCCGCACGCCGGAGTATTTGAACTCGGGAATGCCGTTCGGATCGTCCTGGCCGTCGTCGTTGAGGGTGCGACCTGTGCCCAGCAAGCCGATGTAGTTTGAGAAATGGCTGTAGAACACGCCGACACTGCCTTTATGCGTGCCGTTGTCGAAGCGCAGGGCCAGGTCACTGGACACGGCTTTTTCTTTCGACAGGTTGGCATCGCCCAGCTCATACGTACCGGTCGCGACGTGGGCGCCGTTGGCATACAGCTCATAGAACGTCGGCGCACGTTCGGTGTAGCCCAGGGTGGCGGCCAACGACCAGATCGGGGTCAGGGTGTAGACCGCGCCGGACGAAATACTGCCTGCGGTGAAGTCGCTGGATTTGTCCGCTGCGACGAAGCGTTCGTTACCGGCGGCATCCGGGTCGACGTTGGTGTGTTCGATGCGCCCGCCCAGGCTCAGTTTCAGGCGGTCCGTGGCTTGCAGCTCTTCAAGGATGAACAGCGCGGCAGCATCGGTATCGGTCTTGGGTACGAAAGCTTCTTCGCCCAGTGCCGAGAACTCGCCCTGGGTGACCTGTGCGCCCACGACACCGTTGACTGGGCCGATTGGCTGGTGACGCGCCTCGACGCGGGCTTCGTAGCCTTTGTTCTTGAACGTAGTACCGGCAACGCCGTCTTCGATTTCGACGTGTTTGTAGTCGGTATAACCGGCATCCACTTTTACCGAGGTGAAAGGGCCGGACAGGTTGCGGATCTCCGAAGCAAAGGCGTAGTGCTCCTGCTGCATGCGAATGCGCACGTCCTGCTCGGCGGGCGATCCGTAGTTGGAGTCGTAGTTGCTATAGGACACGCCAGCATAGCCGTCGTCCCAGGTGTAGGAGCCGCCCACCGAACCGCCGTCCTGACGGCCATCGCTGTTGCCCAGACGGTGCTTGCGATCACCGCCTTCGTCATCGTCGCGGGCGCGTTGGTCAGCGGTCTTGGCGTAGCCCGGGATTTTCAGGTCGTTGAATTCCCGTGCGTTGGCGTCGATGTGCAAGGCGAACGTGCCGTTGCCGGCTTCCAGTTTGCCGGCGCTGCTGCGGGTGGTGTCGGCGCCGCCGTAACGCAGTTCGCCCGCACCGTGGATGCCTTCGATGGCTTCGGTGGGGATGCGGTTATCGAAGGTATTGACCACGCCGCCGATGGCGCTGCCGCCATACAGAAGGGCTGCCGGGCCGCGCACGATTTCGATGCGGTCGACGTTGACCGGGTCCAGCGGCACGGCATGGTCATAAGACAGCGACGACGCATCCAGCGCGCCCACGCCATTGCGCAGGATGCGGATGCGGTCGCCGTCCTGGCCGCGAATGATCGGCCGACTGGCGCCTGGCCCGAAGTACGAAGACGACACGCCCGGCTGTTTGCCCAGGGTTTCGCCCAGTGAGCCTTTTTGCTGCAACGTCAGGTCGTCGCCTTCGAGCACGGTGGTCGGCGATGCCAGTTGATCACTGCCCAACGGGTTGCCGGTGATGACCTGTGGTTGCAGTTCCAGGGCGGTTTCTGCGTGAGAAGGGGAGGCGATCAACAAGGCAGTCGCCAGTGGCGTAAGACGCCAAAGCAGGTTTTTGGAGGAGCGGGACATGCAGATTTCCTTGGCAAAGTGGGCTCAAAACGGCAGCCCAGGTTCAAGCGAGAGATGAAACGAAAGCGTGAGCGACGCTCTTGGGCGCACTCTGGAATGTTCAATTGTTGTTACAATATAACATCTCTTTTCAGGCTGAAAAGGGAACTTTTCGCCTGCCTGTTGTCTGCACTGGGTCTCTAGACCGGGCTTTGCCCTCCAAACGAATCTATAGTGATCGCTCAAGTCCTTTGCGCAGTCGACTCGCTCGGCTAAGGTGCGCACCTGCGTTTTCACACCGCCTGTTGGGGGAAACGCCTCTCTTGATCAACTCGAAGGCCCGGCATGACGACACCTCACAACAACCCTCTGCATGGCGTAACGCTGGAGCAGATCCTCAACGCTCTGGTTGCGCACTACGAATGGTCGGGATTGGCCGAACGCATCGATATTCGCTGCTTCAAGAGCGATCCGAGCATCAAGTCCAGCCTGACGTTTTTGCGCAAGACGCCCTGGGCGCGGGAAAAGGTCGAAGGGTTGTATGTCAAGTTGCAGCGCACCAAACGCTGAGCGAACGCACGCAGGCCTCAGGAAAAAAACGATGTACAGCGAACACCTGCAACACGCGCAAGGACAGCGCACTTACACGATCATCGCCGCGGTGCTGGGCTGGTCGGGACTGGCTATTCAGCTGTATCTGATTCTTTTCGCACGCTGGGCCGACGACGCCAGTCTGATGGGCGGCCTGGTACGGTTTTTCAGTTTTTTCACGGTGCTGACCAACACTCTGGTGGCGACTGCCTTGACCTGCGCCTTGACCGACCGGCATTCCAGGGGGCATCGCTTCTTTCGTCATCCGGCGGTCTGCAGCGGGATCGCCGCCAGCATCGCGCTTGTCAGCCTTGCCTATAACCTGTTGCTGCGCCATTTGTGGCAACCACAAGGCTGGCAACTGGTCGCCAATGAGTTGCTGCACGACATCATGCCGTTGGCGTTCGTGGTGTATTGGTGGCTGTACGTGCCCAAAGGGACGCTGCGCATCGGCCATGTGCTGATGTGGATAACGTATCCGGTGCTGTATTTCGGCTACGTGCTGTTTCGCGGCGACATGATTGGCGACTACATGTATCCATTCATCAACATCGGCACCATTGGCTATGGCAAGGCTTTCATCAATGCCTTTGGAGTGTTGGCGGGGTTTGTGGGGGTGGCGTTAGTGGTGTTTGCGGTGGATCGCTTCAAGGGTCGGAAGGTTTGATCACTACCACAGGGTTCATAAAACCCTGTGGGAGCCAGTCATGGAATCTCCAGCCTCAGGTGCTGGATTCCATCACCCCTCGTCAGACCCATCCAGGCGCCAGTAACCGGCAGCCTTGACCAGTGCCTCATCCAGCCCGAACTCGTCCAGCAGCACACGCCGCAGTTTGCGCGACAAGGCTGATTCGGTCGCGACCCAGGCGTAGAGCTTTCCTTCGGGCATTTCCAGTTTGCGGGTGACGTCCACCAGGTTCTGTTCGCTGCGGACCACCCAGATCACATCGACCTGCGCCTGGGTATCGAATGTCTGCTGTTCGGCCGGGTCTTCGATTTCAACCACCACCAGCGCGCTGCGATTGGCGGCCAGACCTTCCACTCGGCGGGCGATGGCGGGCAGGGCGGTTTCGTCACCGATCAGCAGGTAACTGTCGAAGATGTCCGGCACGATCATCGAGCCACGCGGGCCGGCGATGTGGAGGAATTGGCCGGGTTGTGCCTGGGCAGCCCAGGTAGCTGCCGGGCCATCGCCATGCAGCACAAAGTCGATGTCCAGTTCGCCGGACGCTTCGTCATAACGGCGTGGCGTGTAATCGCGCATGGAAGGACGCGGGCCTTCGTCGCCGCTGCCAGGCGCAAAGGTTTCGAGAACGGCGTTTTCTTCCGGGGTCGTGGCGAAGAACAGTTTGACGTGATCGTCAGTGCCCAGGCTGATGAAACCTGCCAGTTGCGGGCCATGCAGCGTGATCCGACGCATGCGGGGGGTGATATCAGTCACGCGCAGCACCTCCAGCTTGCGGCGTTTGATCTCGTGGCTTACACGGTGAATACCTTGTTCTTGCGAATTCATACGGACTTCTCCGACGTAGAGGCAGGGCCATCGACGATGGCTTTGGCAGTGTTGTTGAGCAGATCGCGTACACGCAGGATTTCTTCCGCGCTCCAGCGACCGTTGTGCATTTGCAGGGCGTGGCGCAGGTTGTGCACCGCTTCATGAATTTCCGGTGGCCGGTCGTGGCCGCTCAGCGAGCGTTTGCTCACCTCGATGCGCATGCGCACACCGTCCAGGGCCACGGCCTGTTCCACCAGCGACTGACGACCGGCATCGGTGATGGTGTAGCGTTTTTTACCGGCTTCGGCTTCGCCCAGGATCATTTCGCTTTCTTCAAGAAAGGTCAGGGTCGGGTAGATCACGCCGGGACTCGGGCTGTAGGCGCCGCCGAACATGCTTTCGATCTGGCGGATCAGGTCGTAGCCATGGCAAGGCTGCTCGGCGATCAGGGCCAGCAGCAGCAATTTCAAGTCACCGGGGGCGAAAACCCGGGGTCCACGTTCACCGCGTTCGCGGCCCGGACGTTTTTCGAAGCCTTCACGGCCTTCATGCACGCGGTCCGGGTTACCGCCGAAACCCTCACGCCCGCCGCCATGGCCGCGCTGGTGAGGATGGAATCCGTGGGGGAAGTGATGGTCATCACGCATTTTCTTTATCTCCTGTTACAAGTTAGATATACCTTAAGATATATCTAAACGTGTCCGCAAGAGGGATAAAGACGAACGGTTCTTATTTGTGAGGGGAGGGTCTGTTGGAGCGAGGCTTGCCCGCGAACGGGTTCTAGCCTGGAGATGTGCGCTGACTGCGGGGGCCGCTTCGCGGGCAAGCCTCGCTCCAACGGTAAATTACTCGTTCGTCAGATACTGCTGCTACACATCCCCTTGTCGCTCTGCCCAAGGTAGGGATTGAGAATCGGCGCCATGCCCTTGAGTACTTGCACCGGCAAGGCCGAGGTGAAGCGGAAACCCTCTGCGGCGCGGCCGGGCACGAAGGCGGTCAGGGTACCGAAATGGTTGGGGCCGATGTAGAACACAAAGGTCGCGGTGCGATTGATGGCCCGGGATGCCAGGATCCTGCCGCCTGCGCCTATGCTTTCGATGCGGTTGTCGCCCGTGCCGGTCTTGCCGCCCATGGCCAGCACGCTGCCGTCCTGCAGTTTGAAACTGCCTTGCACTCGCCGCGCTGTCCCGGCGTCCACTACTTGGGAAAGTGCCTCACGCATCGCACTCGCCACTTCTGACGGCATGACCCGTTTGCCAAGGTTTGGGTTGTTGGCCAGTTCGGTTTCGTAAGGTGTATCGGCGGCGAAATGCAGGCTGTCGATGCGCAAGGTCGGCAAACGCACGCCATCGTTCTGGATGATGCCTATCAACTCAGCCAGGGCGGCGGGGCGGTCGCCGGAGCTGCCGATGGCCGTAGCGAGCGAGGGCACCAGGTGATCAAACGGATAGCCCAGTTGTTGCCAGCGCTGATGGATATCGAGAAAAGCCTCGATCTCCAGCATGGTACGGATGCGACTGTCCCGGGCGCCCTTGTGTTTACTCTTGAACAGCCAGCCGTAGACTTCCTGGCGTTCGAAATGACTGGCGGCCACGGCGTCCTTGAACTGCGCATCAGGGTTCTGCAGCAGATAGCCCACCAGCCACAAATCCAGTGGGTGAACCCGTGCAATGTAGCCCTGGTCTGGCAAGTCCCAGGCGCCAGGGCCGTAAGCGCGATACATGTCTTCCAGGCGTTTGTCGGTGAGTTTGGGGCCGATCTTGTCTTCAGTCATGTGGGCCCGCACGAAGGCATTGAAGGTCGCCTGATCGGCATTGGGCAGCAGGTAACGATGCACGGCGGCCAGGCGGGTCGGCGTGGGGTGCACGCTGTCGAGGAAGGTCTCCAGCCGGTCCTGGGTGGACTTGCCCCGGTAGCGTTTCCAGAAGCGCAGCAAAAAGGTCGTGCCTTCGCGGTCGGCGAACTGGCTCAGGTATTCCTGGCGGCGCGGGTTGTTGTCGTCCTTGAGCAGTTCGGAACTGTTGTCGGGCGCTTGATAGGTGGCGTACCGCACCAGATCGCGCATCAGGCGGATGAAGGGCAGGTTGATCGATTCGCGCAGGGCCTCGCGCAGGGTGGGGATGCGGCCGTTGTCCTGGTTACTGAAGTTATTGAAGTGATGCATGCCGCCCCCGGTGAAGAAACTCTCGCCGGGGTTGGCCGAGTAACGCCGGTCCAGAGCGGCGGCGAGCATTTTCGACAGGTCACGGTCCGGGTTTTGTATCAGGTAGTCCACCGCCCAGCGGGTCAGTTTGTCCTGATCTTCCACCGGCACCTTTTTCAGCTGTGCGGGCGTCTGGCTGGCGTAGCGATCATGCAGCTCGGCGATGATTTGCAGGTACATCGTCAGCACCCGCATCTTGGCCGTGGAGCCCAGTTCCAGCTTGCTGCCTTCGTTGATGTCGAACGGCTGATCGGTGTTGTCGGTCTGCACCCTGACTCGCGATCCATCCGCGCCGCGCTCGAACAAAGTGAAGCTGTAGCGCACTTGCGGCGTGCTGGCAGGGGTCAGCAAGCGGTCGCCCAGCAGGCCGAGTTTGCCAGCAAAGGCGGGGTCTGCCAGATCCCGCAGGTACTGGCTGACGCTGAGCTGCAAGTCGTTTTGCAAAGTGCTGGTGGCCGACAGGTCCAGCCGGTCCAGGTCATAGAGGGGACGATTGAGCATGGCCGACAGGCGACTGCGCGCAACACTGATGCCCTTGTTGGTTTCGATGGGCTGGATGGTCGGCTGCAAGGCCCAATCGCGATACGTCACTTTGCTCGCCAGGGCGGCATCGGCCAGCGGTTGGTCGATCACGTTGTTGGTGGCCAGCAGACGAATATGGCTGTCAGTCAGGTCCGCCAGTTCGGTGCGACCCTTTGACAAATAATACGAAGGCCGACGCTGTGCGATCACCAGTGACAGCACCTCGCGTAAGGCCAGGCCCCGGTCGGCGAGGTTCTGCGGATCGGTGGCGGAGGTGGCGAGCAATTGGTTGGTGCGCTCAAAGTCGGCGCCGTACCAGACCCGCAGGCCTTCGGCCAAGCCATGCACTTCCCCGTGCCCGGGCACTGCCGACAGCGGCACGCTGTTGAGGTAATCGCGTACCACCCGTTGCCTGGCCTCCATTGTCTGTTGTCCCGGCTGGTAGGCGCGCACGCTGGCGGAAATCATCTGGCGCAGCTTCTCGCCGCCCGATTGGGTCAGGCCGTCTGGCGAGTGGCGATATTTCTCCAGTTGCGTCGCCAGGGTACTGCCGCCGGCAGACTGGCCGGGCAGGGAAAGCAGCTTGGCCACTTGCGACCACGCGGCCTTGGCAAAGCGTGGCCAGTCCACGGCGGGGTTGGCCAGCGGGTAGCGGGCGTCGAGCAGGTCGCGGTTTTCGATAAACAGCAGGCTTTGCACCAGTACTGGTGGGATGGCCGCGAACGTTGGGTAAAGCTGCTGCGGATAGGTGAACTGATAGAGCGGCGTACCACGGCAGTCGGTGATGGAAAGCCCGGCCTGGATTTTCTCCTGATAGGGCACGAAAAAACCGCGCTTGCTGTAGGCCAGTAGTTGTGGAGAGAAGTGCGATTGTTCGGTGATCAGGTAATCGCGCTTTAGCAGCCGGGGCAGGAACTCACCCAGGGCGGAATAACCCAGGCGTTTGTCGAAGGGGCCATCGCCGGGATACAGGATCGAGTCGCTGGGGCCCGGTTGCATCGAATAACTCAAGGCGGCAGCGAAACTGTTGAACTCCCGTGCCTGCAACCGCGAACTGCGAACCTCAGAGGCAATCGCCCAGGCCAGCATGAGCACCCCGGCCAGCACCACCAGCCAGAACAGCCGCCAGAGGTAGTGCCGATGGCGCGAAGTTTTTGGCATTGGAACAGCGTCATGACTGTCCGTTACTTCAACAGTCGACTTCGAATCGGAATGCCATAGACCGCCCATAGTGAATTGGCCCGGTTAAACCCTGTTAATCGCACCTGTCACAAGCTTAGACGCTGGGCAGCAATGACGAAAAAATCGTCGGGTTGGTGCGGCTGCTTTCTATTTCTGCGGGCATTAACGCCGAATAACGGGGTTTTTACAGTGAAAACCACTGGGCTCAGGTTTTTATACTGCGCGGCTATCGGGGCGGCTGTGCACCTTAATCGTGCAATAATCGCCGCCGATTTCAGCCGGGACATTCCCGTACGACGGCCTTGCTCACAAGGTTTGGCTCGAAAATACGGTGCAGCGGCTTATCCGCCGCTGTTGATGAATGCCTGACTGACCCAAATCCAATAACAATATGAGGTTGTTTTTCTATGCCAGTTGGCAAGCACACATTGCAAGGCGAGGCCGCTGAGGGCGGTCCCCTGAAACGAGAGTTGGGCGAGCGTCACATTCGCTTGATGGCCCTGGGAGCCTGTATCGGCGTCGGCCTGTTCCTCGGTTCTGCCAAGGCCATTGAAATGGCAGGCCCGGCGATCATGTTGTCTTACATCATCGGCGGCCTGGCGATTCTGGTGATCATGCGCGCCTTGGGTGAAATGGCCGTGCACAACCCGGTCGCGGGTTCCTTCAGCGCTTACGCACAAGATTATCTTGGGCCGTTGGTGGGCTTCCTGACAGGCTGGAACTACTGGTTCCTCTGGCTGGTGACCTGCGTTGCAGAGATCACCGCCGTGGCGGTCTATATGGGGGTCTGGTTTCCCGATGTCCCACGCTGGACCTGGGCCCTGGCGGCATTGGTCAGCATGGGCACCATCAACCTGATTGCGGTCAAGGCCTTCGGTGAGTTCGAGTTCTGGTTCGCCCTGATCAAGATCGTGACCATCATTGCGATGGTTATCGGCGGCATCGGCATCATTGCCTTCGGTTTCGGCAATGACGGTGTGGCGCTGGGTATCTCCAACCTCTGGACCCATGGCGGCTTCATGCCCAATGGCGTGCAGGGCGTGCTGATGTCACTGCAAATGGTGATGTTTGCTTACCTGGGTGTGGAAATGATCGGCCTGACCGCCGGTGAAGCAAAGAACCCGCAGAAAACCATCCCCAGCGCCATCGGCTCGGTGTTCTGGCGCATTTTGCTGTTCTACGTCGGTGCGTTGTTCGTGATCCTGTCGATCTACCCGTGGAATGAAATCGGCACGCAGGGCAGCCCGTTTGTCATGACGTTCGAGCGCCTGGGCATCAAGACGGCGGCGGGCATCATCAACTTCGTGGTGATCACCGCTGCGCTGTCGTCCTGCAACGGTGGCATCTTCAGCACCGGCCGCATGCTCTACAGCCTGGCGCAGAACGGTCAGGCCCCACGCGGTTTTGCCCACACCTCCAGCAATGGCGTGCCGCGCAGGGCGTTGCTGTTGTCGATCGTTGCGCTGCTGATCGGCGTGCTGCTCAACTACCTGGTACCGGAAAAAGTCTTTGTGTGGGTTACCGCCATCGCCACCTTCGGCGCCATCTGGACCTGGGCGATGATCCTGCTGGCGCAGCTCAAGTTCCGTCGTGGGCTGAGCCAGGCTGAGCGCGACAAGTTGCACTTCCGCATGTGGCTGTGGCCGCTGAGCTCCTATCTGGCGCTGGCGTTCCTGATTCTGGTAGTGGGCCTGATGGCGTACTTCGAAGAAACCCGGATTGCCCTGTATGTGGGCCCGGCGTTTTTGGTCTTGCTGACGGTGCTGTATTACGTGCTCAAGCTGGCGCCGAAGCAGGATGTGGCGGGCGCACAGCGCACGGCATAACGAGAAACCTGTGGGAGTGAATTCATTCGCGAGAGGCCAGCACATTCAACATCTGCAGTGGCTGACAGTCCGCTTCGCGAATGAATTCGCTCCTACAGGGCTTCGTGCCTCGATCACACGGGCTCAGCAAACACCCGTTTCTCAATATTCTTTGACGGCGCGGGCTTTCCCAGGCGCTTGTTCAGGTCCAGCCCGCTGGCCATCAATACCATCAAGCCCAGGCCAGCCAGAGCACTGCTGATCTGCATCGGCCAGGTATCACCCGCCAGCGCGTTGGCCATGTCCGCCAGCGGCGCGAGCAGTACGCCCAGGCAGAAGATCTCCAGCGAGTAACGACCCATGCGGCAAGTTTGTTGGGCGGGCCAGTTGTTCAGCCAGGCCTGACCGGTGGGCAGCAGTTTCGCCACGCAATAGGCCAGCGCCAGGAAGTGCAGCAAACGTGCGGGCGCCAGATCGGTCTTGCTGATGGGGTACAGCAGGTCAGCAACGATTTGTGGCACGACAGCGGCGTGTAGCTCAGGCCATTTCCACAAGAAGGTCAGCACACCAGCAAACACGGCATACACCGCCGCGACCAGGAACAACGGCTGGCGTGAAAGCGGTTTGCTCACCGTCACCTTCGCCTGTGGCTGCGAGGCACGCAAGGCGCAGGCACCGCCCAGCACGAACAGCAGTTGCCAGGCCACAGGGTTGAAGTACCACAAGCCACCTTCGTAGGCCGACAGGTTCCAGCCCAGTAGTGGCACCATCATGTACAGCGCAACCGACAGGCCGATGGCAATCTCGACCCTGCGCAGCAGAATCGGCAGGATCAACGGCAGCGCCAGCAACAGCAGGATGTACAGCGGCAAGGGGTCGGTCAGGTTGGGCTTGAAGCGCAGCAGCAGTTCATCGGCCAGTGCCGCCTGGGGGTTGCTGACAAAGTAATTGAGCCCCATCCCCTGGATCATGTCCCGGGTTTCGACGTGGTTATTGGCCACGAACACCATGCCCATCAGCAAGGTCAGCAGGAATATGTGCACGACGTACAGCACCCACGCGCGGCGCAGAATACGTACCGTGGCCACCACGAAACCGTCGCGCTGGGCGATGCGGCCATAAGCGAGTATGGAGGCGTAGCCCGCGAGGAAGACGAACAATTCCGCCGCATCGCTGAAGCCGAAGTTGCGCATGGTCAGTTGCGCCAGAGGGTTATCGGGAACGTGATCCCAGAAAATGAAGATCAGCGCCAGCCCTCGAAAAAAGTCGATTCGATGATCGCGTCCGTTAGTCATAACGGTAGGCTCTTTAAAAGTTGTGTTTAAGAAGACAGGCACAAGCGGCCTCAGGTTCAACGCTGCCGGCTCATGGCCGGGCGGCGGGGCGCAAGGGTGGCCGGTTTTGCGGGTAAAAGCAAAGGCGGGCTATTACTGAATGTCTCAGCGCCGGGAAGAAGCTGCGAACTCTCCGTTGAGCGGTCTTGCGCGATGGCAAAAACTGACTTAACTGTTACTCACCGTTCGACCGGGTCGAGATAACAATAATGAGAACCTTGCCCATATGGGGGTACTTCGCCAGGTACACCTCGATAGGTGTCCTGAACACGCTGATTCATTGGTGCGTGTTCTTTACGGCGTACTTCTGGCTGGGGCTGAATCAGGCTTACAGCAACTTGCTGGGTTTTACGGTAGCGGTGTCCTTTTCATTCTTTGGTAACGCGCGGTACACCTTCAAGTCTGGAGTTTCCTGGGTTCGCTACTTCCTTTTTGTACTGTTCATGGGGGCTCTGAGCCTGGCGGTCGGCTTTGTATCCGACACCTTGAAATTGCCGGCGCTGGTCACCCTGATCGTGTTCTCGGGTATCAGCCTGATCGTCGGCTTCTTCTACTCCCGGCATGTCGTTTTTCGGGAGCCTGCGCCATGAAAATCTCGCTGGTAGTGCCGGTCTATAACGAAGAACAGGCCATTGCGCTGTTTTATCGCACGGTGCGGCAAGAGCCTTCGCTGGCCGCGTACACGGTGGAAATCGTGTTTATCAACGACGGCAGTTCTGACCACACCGCCGAGCTTGCCCAGGCCTTGGCCCTGGCGGACGACAACGTGCTGATGGTCAGTTTTTCGCGCAACTTCGGCAAGGAGGCCGCGCTGTTTGCCGGGCTGGACTACGCCAGTGGCGACGCGGTCATTCCCATCGATGTCGACTTGCAGGACCCGGTCAACGTGATCGGGCAAATGCTCCAGGAATGGCGCAAGGGCGCGGATGTGGTACTGGCCAAGCGTCGCGACCGTTCACAGGACAGTTATGCCAAGCGCAAGGCCGCAACGATGTTCTACAAAGTCCTGAACCAGATCGCTTCAACCCGAATCGAGAGCAATGTCGGGGATTTCCGCCTGATGGATCGCAAGGTGGTGGACGTCATCACGGCGTTGCCAGAGCAGCAGTTGTTCATGAAAGGCGTGTTGTCCTGGGCAGGTTTCAGCCCTGTGGTCATTGAGTACGATCGAGCGGCAAGGGCCCAGGGGGTGACCAAGTTCAACGGCTGGAAATTGTGGAATCTGGCGCTGGACGGCATTACCTCCTTCAGCACGGTGCCGTTGCGGGTCTGGACTTACGTCGGCGGGGCGGTGTCACTGTTCTCGCTGCTTTATGCGCTCTATCGCGCCGTGGACAAGCTGACGTTCGGCAACAGCGTGCCGGGCTATACGTCGCTGATGGTGTCGATCCTGTTTCTGGGCGGCGTGCAACTGATCGGCATCGGCATCATGGGCGAGTACATCGGCCGGATCTATATGGAGATCAAGCACCGGCCCCGGTACGTGGTGAAAAATGTGATCGGTCATCGGGGGCAGGATCATTAGCCAAAAGACGCCGCCCATTCGACAGGGCTTGCGGTTTATCCAGCGATGCTGGTGGCTGCCGATCCTGCTGCTGGCGGTCTTGATCCGCTTCTATCATCTGGCCGCGCCAGCGATCTGGTATGACGAGGCCTTCAGCTATGTCATGACCACCCACTCGCCCGCGCTGCTCTGGTCGATTGCCGCCAAGGACATACACCCCCCGCTGTACTACTTCGTTTTGAAGGGCTGGACCGCCGTGTTCGGCAGCGAGGTGTTCTCCATTCGGGCCATGAGCGCCACGGCAGGTGTGATCACCGTGGGGCTGGGTGTGTGGCTGGCAAGGCTGGTGGCCAATCGACGCGCCGCTGTACTGGCCGGGCTGTTACTGGCGATGTTGCCCATTGCCGTGCGCTACAGCCAGGAAGTGCGCATGTACGCCTTGTTGGGCGTGTGGATGACCGGCGCCACCCTCGCGTTGGTGTATTGGGTCAAGGGGACACAACGGCATCGCTACCTGCTCATTTACGCGGTGTTGATCGCGGCGGGCTTGTACACCCATTACTTCGCCTGCCTGGGCGTGATGGTGCACTGGCTTTACCTGATCACCCTGCACCGGAGCCGCTCGCCCCCATGCAGCAGGCTGGTATTACGACCGGCCTGGTGGCTGGCGAACGTCGGCGCGGGCGTGCTGTTTTTGCCTTGGGTGCCGGCGTTCGTCAGCCAGTTGTCCAGGACCGGCAACGTCAACTGGATACCCCTCGTCAGCATTCATTCGATTCCCTCGGCCTTCTGGCAATACCTGATGCTGGACGACGGGCTGGGCCTGCCGGGGGGGCTCTATTGGGGGCTTGTCCTGGCCATAGTGGTGATGTGTGCCTACACCCTGTGCCGTGATTTCTCGGCGCAGCGCTTCAACACCTTGCTGGTGGTCGCGCTGTGGGCGCCTTTGCTGGTGGTGGGTGTGGCGTCATTGAAGATGGCGTTGTTCGTACCGCGTTACTTTCTGTTTTCGGCGGTGGGCCTGCCCGTTCTGCTCGGTATCGGGCTGGATCAACTGGCGCGCACTGCCTGCTGGCTGGCGGTGCTGCTGTTCATGGTTATCATCGGCATTGAAAGCGTGGGGATTTACAACGTCTACAGCCAGAAGAGCAACCTCAACGATACGGCCCGGCACGCGGTGGTGCGGGTCGATGTGATTGCCGAAGCCATCAATAGCCAGTACAAGGTGGGCGATCAGATTGCCGTGCTCAACTACTACTGGTACCTGAGCGTTCTGTACTACAACAGCACCGGTATCCGCCCGCTGCTGTATTCCCCGGCGCCAGGCATTGGCAGCTTTGAGTGCAAGATGTACTGCCGTTTCGACGCGCCTTTCGATGCCAGTAGCAATGACTTTTACATCGAGCGGCTCGACGTTCTGCCTGCTGGCACAACTCGGGTGTGGCTGGTGGACGACACGGCAGATTCGGATGTCGGGCTGACGATCCCGTGCCGCTGGCAACTGCGCGACACCCTGGCGGCAGGCGACACGCGGGTGCGGCTGTACGAGGTCAATGCCGTGCAAGCCTCCCCGAATGAGCAGACTTGCATAGCACCTTGATGCGTTTTGGCCTCAGATTTCGTTGGGCTCGAAGCTGTCGGCCCGGGCCATTTGCCACATGTTGGAGTAGAAACTGCCGTCCACTTCGCCGGTCAGCAACTGGCCGGGCTTGAGGAACACGTGGGATTGCGAGAACAGCTTGACCTCGGTAGCCGACATCCGGCGAACCAGGTGCCTGGCTTCCAGTTGCGACGGATGCTCAAGCCCGGCGGCGGCCAGCATTTCGGCCAGGGCGTGCAAAGTGCTGCGGTGGAAGTTGAACACCCGCTGGGCCTTGTCCGGCACCACCAGGGCGCGTTGGCGCAACGGGTCCTGGGTCGCCACGCCGGTCGGGCATTTGTTGGTGTGGCAGGACTGGGACTGGATGCAGCCAATGGCAAACATGAAGCCCCGGGCCGCGTTGGCCCAGTCAGCGCCGATGGCCAGGACGCTGGCGATGTCGAAGGCGCTGACGATCTTGCCGCTGGCGCCCAGTTTGATCTTGTCCCGCAGGTTCAGGCCAACCAGCGTGTTGTGTATGAACAGCAAACCTTCGCGCAGCGGCACGCCCATGTGGTCGGTGAACTCCACGGGAGCTGCGCCGGTGCCGCCTTCGGTGCCATCGATCACGATGAAGTCCGGCAGGATTCCGGTTTCCAGCATGGCCTTGGCAATGCCCATGAACTCCCACGGGTGCCCCAGGCATAGCTTGAAGCCCACCGGCTTGCCGCCAGACAGCTCACGCAACTGGGCGATGAACTGCATCATTTCGTAAGGGGTGGAAAACGCGCTGTGGCGAGACGGCGAGATGCAGTCCTCGCCCATCATGATGCCGCGGGTTTCAGCGATTTCCTTGGTCACCTTGCCCTTTGGCAGGATGCCGCCATGGCCCGGCTTGGCGCCCTGGCTCATTTTGATTTCGATCATGCGCACTTGCGGGTTCTTTGCCTGCACGGCAAAGCGTTCCGGGTCGAAACGGCCATCGGAGGTACGACAGCCAAAATACCCGCTGCCCAGTTCCCAGGTCAGGTCGCCGCCGTTTTCCCGGTGATAGGGGCTGATGCTGCCTTCCCCGGTGTCGTGGGCAAAGTTGCCGAGCTTGGCACCCTGGTTCAGGGCGCGAATGGCGTTGGCGCTCAGTGAGCCGAAGCTCATGGCCGAGATATTGAAGACCGACGCCGAATACGGCTGGGTGCACTGCGGCCCGCCGACAATTACGCGAAAACTGGCAGGGTCACTCAATGGCGCCGGACGCATGGAGTGGCTGATGAATTCAAAACCGGTCTGGTAAACGTCGATCAGGGTACCGAAGGGTTTATCGGCAGATTCATTCTTGGCCCGGGAGTACACCAGGGAACGCTGGGCCCGGGAGAAGGGCAGGGCGTCGCTGTCGGATTCGAGCAGGTACTGACGGATTTCCGGGCGGATACGCTCCAGCAGATAACGGATGTTGCCCAGGATCGGGTAATTACGGCGCACCGCGTGGGGCGTTTGCAGTAAATCGCCGATGCCGATCAGGCTGAGTACAGCGGTGACCAGGGTAAACGGCCAGAGCCATTCATGGTGCAGGAAGGGCAGGCTGAACAGGGTGAACAACACGCATCCGACGAAGACAGCGTAACGACTGAGAAGTGACAAGCTCATACGTAATCCTGAGGCTGATGACGGTTAGGGTCCGGTAAGACGATGACGCTGTTGATCGCGTCTCTTTACCTGAGTAGCGGTCTATCTAGCTGCGGTCTTTCTTTGCTGCAGGTTCAGGCACTTTGCGCCTGAAGGAAAATCGAAAAAAGCTCCGATTGCGACTTGATGCCCAGTTTGCTGTACATGTGCTTCTTGTGCACGCGCACGGTTTCCACGGAAATTTCCAGCTTGCGGGCGATTTCCTTGCCCGAACAGCCGCTGAGCATCAAGCGGCCGACGTCCAGCTCACGGGCGGTCAGTTGTGCGCCCTTGAGCTGTTGGACAGAGATTTCCAGCTGGGTGCGCCAGTCGCTGGTCGGCTGTTGTTGCGGCGCGGGTTCGGATTGCGACACCGATTCGTTGAGTTCAAACGGCATGCGCTGGCGCAGCAGGGCAACTATCCACGGCTGGATCAGCGAGAGCAGGGCGAGCTGTTCGGGGCTGAAGCGCTGGGTTGAGCCCAGCGACAGGCACAGCGTGCGGTCGGCGTCGAGCTGGCAGTTGAACTGGATTTCGTCGGCCACCACATTGAGCCGGAAGTAGCGCTGGTAGTACTCGGTCAGTTCGAAATGTTCGGGGGCGACCTCAGCCAGGCGAAACAGCCCGGTCTGGCCATGCTCGCGGCTTGCAATGTAGAAGGGGTCCAGCAGGTACAGGCCCTTGAGGTAATCCTGGAACAGTTGATCGGGACTGCCGTCCTCGCCCGGGCATTCGGCGAACACCATGGGCCGCTGCCGGGAGCTGAACTGCAACGCCACCCAGCTATCGAAACTGACGTATTGATTGAGCAGGCGAACCAATTGAGCCCAGAAATTAGGCTTGTCCAAGGCTTCGATCAGTTGCGCGACCGAGCGATGCCAAGCGATGTCCTGCAGTGCGATTGTCATGCTTGTACCCCTATTGGGTTAACACAGCTGCGTAATTCCCCGCACGCGCCGCTGATGCGCATACTGCCCGCAGAGCCAATGCCCAGGCCAGCATTTATTGTGTCGGGCGGCCTATGAACACGAATAAGGAAAACCCATGAAGGTCGAACTCGCCCAATTGTCGGGCCAGGATAATGGCACTGCCCATAACCTGAAACGCGCGCTGGCGGCGATTGCTGCCTGTGCCAGCGACACGCAATTGATCGTATTCCCGGAAACCCACCTGATGGGCTTCCCCTCGGCCGAAACCGTTGCGCAAGTGGCCGAGCCGATTGACGGCCCCACCGTGCAGGCGGTTCAGGCGGCTGCCCGCGAACGTAACGTTGCGGTGGTGATAGGCATGGCCGAAAACGATAACGGCCAGTTCTTCAACACTACATTGATGATCACACCCGAAGGCATCGCCCTGCGGTATCGCAAAACCCACCTGTGGGCCTCGGATCGCGGCGTGTTCAGCGCGGGCGACCGTTTCGTCACCTGCCTGTGGAACGGCCTGCGGGTCGGCGTGCTGATCTGTTACGACATCGAATTCCCGGAATCGGCCCGTGCCCTGGCACAACTGGGCGCAGAACTGATCATCGTCACCAACGGCAACATGGACCCCTACGGCCCGACACACCGCACCGCGATCATGGCCCGCGCTCAGGAAAACCAGGCGTTCGCGCTGATGGTCAACCGTGTGGGTGAAGGTGATGGCGGTCTGGTGTTCGCCGGTGGCAGTGCCTTGGTCGACCCGTTTGGCACCTTGTTGCAAGAAGCCGGGCGCGAAGAAAGCCACTTCAGTGTCGAGCTGGACCTGAGCCAATTGACCGCTGCACGCCAGGATTACCGCTACCTCAACGACCAACGCCTGCGTTTGACGGGCGACGTTGTTGAGCATGCGGACGGGCGTCGTGAATTGTTGATTCCCTGACGGGCACGAAGTGTGGGAGCGACGAATGAATTCGCTCCCACAGATGCCTGTCTGGATGTGATCAAAAAACGATCACACATAATAAAAACCGCGTTTTTCTGCCGAACTTTTCTCTGCCATAAAATCTATAAATTCGGAGTAGTCGCACATGGCTCGTTTACAACGCACCCTTTCATTGGGGTCGGTGGTGCTTTTCGGCATCGCTTACATGACACCGATCATCGTTCTCGGCACCTTCGGCATTCTGGCGCAGTCCACCGAAGGCATGGTGCCCGCCGCCTACCTGGCGGCATTGGTTGCAATGTTCTTCACCGCCCTGAGTTATGGCCGCATGGCTGCTGCCTTCCCGGTTGCAGGTTCTGCCTACAGCTACGTGCGCAAGGCCATCAGCCCCAAGCTGGGTTTCATCGCCGGTTGGGCAGTGCTGCTCGACTACCTGTTCCTGCCCATGGCCATCTGGCTGATTGGTGCGGCGTACCTGGGCTCGGCTTTCCCTTCGGTTCCGCAACCGGTCTGGGTGCTGGCGTTCATCGTCATTACCACCCTGATCAACGTGGTCGGCCTGAAATTGGCGAACACCGTCAACGCACTGCTGATGATCGTGCAGTTTCTGGTGCTGGCCGCGTTCGTGGCCCTGAGCATTCATTATATCGGTGGCGATGCCAGCAAGCCCATGTGGACCCTGGCGCCGTTCTTCAATGGCGACATGCACATGCCGTTGATCATGAGCGGCGCGGCGATTGCCTGTTACTCGTTCCTGGGGTTTGACGCCGTCAGCACCCTGACCGAAGAAACCAAGGACCCGGTGCGCACGATCCCAAAGGCGATCATGTTGATCACCCTGATCGGCGGCCTGATCTTTGTCGGTGTGTCGTACTTCGTGCAGTTGGCGCATCCGGCGTTCGTGTTCGACAACGTCGACTCTGCCGCCTACGAAATCGCCCGTAACATCGGCGGCGACCTGTTCGTAACCATCTTCCTGATTGGCCTGATCGTCGGCCAGTTCGCCTCGGGCCTCTCGGCACAGGCCAGCGGTTCGCGCCTGCTGTTCGCCATGGGCCGTGATGGTGTGTTGCCCAAGTCCTTCTTTGGCAGCCTGAGCGAGCGTTTCGGCACCCCGGTCAACAGCATCGTGCTCTGCGCCGTGGTGGCCTTGCTGGCCTTGAAGCTGGACGTGACGACCTCGACCTCGTTCATCAACTTCGGCGCGTTTTTAGCGTTCAGCCTGGTGAACCTGTCGGTGATCTTTCACTACTGGATTGGCGGTGACAAGCGCGGCCTGCGTGAACTGGTGCTGTTCCTGATCTTCCCGCTGATCGGCCTGGCGGCGGACCTGTGGCTGATGATCAGCCTCGACAAACTGGCAATCATCCTCGGTGTGAGCTGGCTGGTCATTGGCCTGGTGTACCTGGCTTGGCTGACCGGTGGTTTCCGTCGTCAACCGCCAGAGATGGATTTCCAGGAAGCCTGATTGAAGTTCTGTAGGAGCCAACTTGTTGGCGAGAAAGCTTGATGCGGTGTATCAGTTACGCCGCTTCGCGAATGAATTCGCTCTTATCAAACAAGATTTAATTCGTTGATTTACCTGATTATTTATGGCGACGAAAAACTACTGTAGGAGCGGACTCGTCCGCGAAAGCGATGTCT
>Ga0209888_1000010_pt1 | contig 158672 bp, 135 predicted proteins | sample OrgsoiDNA_201059_FD_185807 | JGI IMG/M metagenome (GOLD analysis project Ga0209888, IMG submission 185807) | Permafrost soil microbial communities from the Arctic, to analyse light accelerated degradation of dissolved organic matter (DOM) -... | ecosystem: Environmental > Terrestrial > Soil >...
TTTCTGCTGGGCGGGCACCTGTTCATCGAAATGCAGACCGACATCCCGGAGGTGCGCCAGACAGCCTTCGTCTACCTGCCGTATCTGGCGGCGCTGCCCATGGTCGCGGTCTGGAGTTACCTGCTGGATGGCCTGTTCATCGGCGCCACCCGAGCCCGGGAAATGCGCAACGGCATGCTGCTCAGCGTCGCCATCGCCGCGCCCTTCGCTTATGTCGCCCATGGGCTGGGCAACCACGGGCTGTGGCTGACGTTCATGCTGTTCATGTTGCTGCGGGCTGTGACCCTGGGTGTCTTCGCCTGGCGGCTTGGGCGTACGGGTGGGTGGTTTGCGCGTGACCAAAGGCAATAAATTGCAGCCAACCAGAGAATTTCCAACAGGTCATTTATTGGCCACATCCTGCCGATGAACAAACGCCACCACCTCATCCAGCACCGGCGCCAGGCTGCGCAGGGGTCGGGAAAAGGCAGCGACCAGGGTGGCGTGGCTGGTGCGTGAAAAGTACAGCTCACGCACCGACACCCCATCGTCACGCAGTTTGATCGCAAGGCCACCGGTGTTGCGCCTGGGGTTGACCAGCGAGTCGCTGTTGGACGCCAGCAGCAAGGCCGGGGGCGATACTGTGCTCACGTGATTGATTGGTTGAGAGTCAGGCGGCGAATTGGGAAAGAAGAACACCGGCTTGACCTCCGGGTTCTCGATCGGCAAGAAGTCATAAGGCCCGGCCAGGCCGATCCAGCCCTTGAGGATTTTCGGCGACTGCCCTACTGCCGCCAGCAAGCGTGGGTCCAGCGCCACCATCGCCGCGTTATAGGCGCCGGAACTGTGGCCCATCACATACAACTGCTGCGGGTCTCCGCCATAGGCCTGTACATGATCGTGGGCCCAGGCCACGGCGCTGGCCGAGTCCTGAAGGAACAGCGGGTAGCGAACCTGTGGATAAAGCCGGTAATCGGCAATCACCGTGACAATGCCTCGGGACGCCAGGGCTTCACCGACAAACCCGTAATCGGTGCGAGAGCCGCTGTTCCAGCTCCCGCCATAGAAAAACACCACCACCGGCGCCTTGCCGGTCAGGTTGACCGGCGTATAGATGTCCAGCTTGTTGCGCGGATCCGCCCCGTAGGCCACATCCGTCACCCGGGTGAAGGTGCTGGTGGGTGTCAGGGAGTTGAGCACCTTCAACGGTGAACAACCACACAGCAGCACCAGCAACATCCCGGCGAGCATCGTCTTAAACAGTGCGCTCAACATGCTCGGCCTCATGGACGTCTATTCAGGGGGCATACGCGACAATAGCTACGACTTCAGCGGCTGCCAATAGTTACGTCCTTCTCACGTCAATCCGGCGAGACAAAGGTGATGTTGGGGCTCGCCAACTGCAGCCCGTCGCCATCGGACACGACACTGCTGTCCCCTACGTTGACTTGCAAGTGGCTGTTCTCTTCGAAGGTCAGCTGCAAGCCCTCGCCCTCCCCGAGGGCCAGCGTCGCCCCCTGGACAGCCGGGCAATCAAGCTGTGCCTGGAAGCGGGAGGCCGCAGGCCGCAACTGGACGACATTGCCCATAGGCGCCTTCGAAGACGACGGCTCATTACTCTGCAAAATCCCCTTCACCAGCGGACGCCGGGCGTTACCGTCCGGATAGATGACCACCACCTGCATGCCCACCTTCAGTTCCACACCTTCGTCGAGCAATGCCGGATCCACCGGAGCCCAGCACTCTGCATGCAACGAGCCCTGGCCCTGATTTGCCCAGTCGAACTGCACCTTGACCCGCATTTCTTCCTCGTCATGCAGATGATCGGACTCCAGGCTCACCACCCACGCGCGCTGAAACTCTGGCATCCGTCGCGCGGTTGACGCAGCCGCCCCCCGATAACCGACCTCTGCCGGCACCGCTGCAAAATAGTTGTAGTAAGGCAGCGCCGAGCTGATGCCCGGGCTGGCATAAACGGTCGTGGACTCAAACCCCCAGTGCTGGACAGATTCGATCAGCCACCGATGATTCAAGTCCGCCTTGACATGCCCCGTCAATGCCAGCGAGTGGCCCGACAATAGGCAAGGCTCATTGCTCTCGCCTTCGCCCTCACGCTGTGCGCGCTTGACCGGCTGCCCACTCTCACCCTCGTTTACCGCAAGCCGGGTAACGCCGGGAAACATCAGCGACTCCTCGAAAGTGACATCGAGACCGTGATCGAAGGAATGCGCACCATCACCGAACACCAGGACGTGTTGATCGCAGGAATGCCGGTAGTGGTAATGAATCCCCTCCTCCTCGCACAGACGTTGCACCAGTTGCAGGTCGGATTCGCAGTACTGCGCGCAGTAGTCACGGGGAGCACAGGTTTTTTTCAGGTCAAACAGATACGCGTCGTCACCGATATTGTGCTCATTCAAGACGCGGATGATGATGTCCTGCGCCGTCATGTGCTGGAAAACACGCTGGCTGAAACGCTCGCTCAGGCAGGCCAGTCGCGGCCCGATGATGATCTGGTAGTAAGCGTACTGCTCGTCGACACGGCTGCACCCGGCTTTCTGGACCTGACCATGAAACACCTGCGTGGAGCCCCTGAGGCTCAGATACGCCGGTTCGAACATGAGGCTTTGTAGATCCAGGTCAACGTCCTCGCTGATGATGTTCAGCTCGAACACGAAAGGACGATTGATGGCTTCGGAGCCGGTAAATGACAACACCGTGAGCGGCCGGACATGGCTGGCCACATGCAAACGAAAAAAAGGCGGGTTGGTGTGATCCAAGTCGTTCATCAGCGGTTTCCTCTACGTGAAAGAAGCCGCGATTCTGGCCGAGAACAAACACCGAATAGAGGGGCAAACGCAGAACAGGAAGATGCCTACAAACGAAGCGGATAATACGGACGACAAGCCCCCTGTGAGAGCGTCTAGGTTTGAGGGCAATTTGTGGGAGCGAATTAATTCGCTCCCACAGGTTTTGCGTCTTAACGGACCGATTAGCTTACGACGACAGGTAAGACGAACGCGTCAGGCCCAGGCGCAGCGCATCCAGATACTGCGTGCGTTCACGCGGGCTGATGTTGGCGCTGGCGACCTTATCGCGGTAGTGAGTCATCAACTCCTCCGGCGACAAGTGCACGTAGCGCAGCATGTCTTCGATGGTGTCGTGGGTCTCGATACCGGCGTGGTAAACACTGCCGTTCGGGTTCTGGTAAATGTTCACCGAGTCGGTATCACCGAACAGGTTGTGCATGTCCCCCAGGATTTCCTGATACGCGCCCACCAGGAAGATACCCAGCAGGTAGTCTTCGCCTTCGTTCAGGGCGTGAACCGGCAGGCTGGTCTCGATGCTCTGCTCGTCGACGTACTGCTTGATCTTGCCGTCGGAGTCGCAGGTCAGGTCCTGCAGCACAGCACGACGCAGCGGCTCTTCGTCCAGGCGGTGCAGTGGCAGGATCGGCAACACCTGACCGATAGCCCAGGTGTCCGGCAGGCTCTGGAATACCGAGAAGTTGCAGATGTACTTGTCGGCCAGCTTGTCGTTGAGTTCGTCCAGCACCTGACGGTGAGAACGCTGGCGGGCTTTCAAGGAGTCATGCAGGCGGCGGCAAACTGCGAAATAGCACTGTTCGGCCAGGGCTTTCTGGGCCAGGGTGATCTTGCCGTCGGCGTACTGGGTGGCGATGTCACTCATGTAGTGCGTTGCACGCCAGTAGGTCTCGGTGACCATCTCGATGTCGGTCGGGCCCAGCAGGTCCACCAGCCATTGCACGGTTTCAGGCAGGTTTTCCTTGTCATCGATGTCCGGCACGTCGTCGTTGTGCTTCTCGACGTCGGTCACCTGCACCACCAGAATGGCGTGGTGAGCGGTCAGCGAGCGGCCGCTTTCAGAGAAGATGTTCGGATGCGGCAGGCCCTGCGCGTCGCAGAACTCCTTGAGCATCCCGACCACGACACCGGCGTAATCATCCATGTCGTAGTTGATGGAGCTGGCGTTGCGCGAGTGGGTACCGTCGTAATCGACGCCCAGGCCGCCACCCACGTCGATGTGATCCACCGGCAGGCCGAGGTTGCGCAATTCGCCGTAGTAACGGATCGCTTCCTTGAAACCGTGCTGGTAGTCCGCCAGGTTGGCGATCTGCGAACCCATGTGGAAGTGCAGCAAGCGAATGCCCTGGTCCAGGCCCGCTGCGCGAAAACGCTCAACCACGGACAACAGCTGCGCGGCAGACAAGCCAAATTTGGACTTCTCGCCACCGGTGTCGGCCCACTTGCTCGAAGCCAGGGACGACAGACGCACGCGCAGGCCAACCTGTGGCTTGACCTTCAGGTCTGCGGCTTCTTCGATCACCAGTTCGACTTCAGACTCTTTCTCGATGACGATGAACACGTTGTGGCCAAGCTTCTGGCCCATCAGCGCCAGGCGGATGAACTCACGGTCCTTGTAACCGTTGCAGACGATGGTGCCGCCCTTGGGCGCCAACGCCAGCACGGCCATCAGTTCAGGCTTGGAGCCGGCTTCCAGGCCGATGGACACGTCCTGGGTGGCGATGATGTTTTCCACCACCGCTTCCTGCTGGTTGACCTTGATCGGGTACAGCGCGGTGTATTTGCTCTGGTAGTCCAGGCGCGCGATGTTGCTGTCGAAGGCACCGGTCAGTTGACGCACGCGGTCTTGCAGAATGTCGGGGAAACGCACCAGCAATGGCAGGGACAGGCCGCTTTTACGCAACTCGTCGACCTGCTCGTAAAGATCGATGGGCGAACTGCCCGGCCCGTTGGGGCGAACTTCAACGCGGCCAGCCTCGTTGATGGCGAAATAACCGGCTCCCCAATGACGAATCCCGTAGACACTGCGGCTGTCCGCAACTGTCCATTGGCTGCCATCGTCTTTGCGTGTGCGTCGTACGGACATCGAAGTCCCCTATAAAAAGTCAGATAGCGCCAGCCACGAAAAGGCTGGCAGCAGTGTAAAGAGTGGAAATGACGGTTTGGCGCCAGCTCGTTACCGGCAGTAGACCGGCTGCAGGCGCAGGAGTTTAGAAGGCCCGGTCAACCGCCGGACTTCTTCGCCTTGAAGCCCTGTTTGATCAGTTCGGCCAGCAACAGCTCCACGTGATCACCCTGGATCTCGATCACCCCGTCCTTGAGCGCACCGCCCGTACCGCAGCGACGTTTGAGGGTGCTCGCCAGTTCCTTGAGCGCATCTTCGGCCAACGGTACGCCGGTGATGGTGGTCACCGTCTTGCCGCCACGGCCTTTGCTTTCTCGACGCACGCGAGCGATACCATCACCTTCGGGGATAGCCGTTCGTTTGCAGATGCAGGCATCGATGGGTTGACGACAGTCGGGGCAATGCCGTCCTGCGTCGGTGGAAAATACCAGGCCACCCAGGGCGGCGAAGGATGCGGCTTTTTTGGCCACCGGCAAAATCCTCTTGTTGAGGACTGAAGATTGGTCGATGAACATCGACCGCGAAGCCCCACTCTGGCAGGGGCAGCGCAACTGGACAGGTACGCCCGTCCAGCTTTAAAGGTCGCGCAGTGTAGCGGCAAAAAGCCCTGTTGCTAAGAGCCAATTGGCGCAAATTTACCCAAGTTTGACGGGCTGCGCCAAATAACGTTTCAGCGCCGCCAGAGAGTCCGGGCAATAAGGCTTTTGCAGGGTTTGGCGCAGCACTTCGTCCACAGCCATGAAGCGGGCTTCAAGCACTTCTTCGGGCTGCAGTTTCAGCGGTCCGTCCCAGACGGCAGAGAACACCGCACACCAGAGGCGATTACCCGGCTGATCGAAGAAAAACTGCTCGTGGGCCTGCAAGGGTACGCCACCAACGCCCAACTCTTCTTCCAGTTCCCGGGCAGCCGACTCGGCGTAGGTTTCGTCAGCCTGCACCATCCCGCCCGCCGCAACGTCCCAGTAACCGGGGTAAATGGCTTTGCTCAGGGTACGTCGGTGCACGCACAACTCACCGGCAGAATTGAACAACAGGATGTAGGTGCCACGCCCGATCAGGCCCTGCTCGCGCAATTGCGCCCGGCCCAGGGAGCCGAGCAGCTTGTCCTGCTCGTCGACCCAGGCGATTTGCTCGGCGTCGGAGGCGGCGCGGTGCGCGGCCTCCCGTTGGGAAACGGACATCGATCAGCCCTGCGACAGCAGCTGACGCAGGTCGATCACCGCTGCGTTGGCCCGGGAAATATAGTTGGCCATGACCAGCGAGTGGTTGGCCAGAATGCCAAACGGGCTGCCATTGAGCACCATCGGGCTCCACAGCGGCTCTTGCGAGGCCTCCAGCTCACGAATGATCTGGCGCACGCTGACCGTGGCGTTCTTCTTGGCCAGCACATCGGCGAAGTCCACCTCGACAGCACGCAGCAGCAGGGACAAAGCCCAGGCCTGGCCGCGGGCCTCGTAGAACACGTTGTCGATCTGCAACCACGGGGTTTCCACGACTTCTTCGTCGACCTGCGGCACTTCACCCGGCTTCAGCGGGCTCTGGGACTCGGTCTTCAGCGCACTGTTGAGCTTGACCCGGCCCACGCTGGCCGACAGGCGTTGCGACAGCGACCCAAGGCGGGTGCCCACATCGCCCAGCCAGTTGTTGAGGTTATCGGCGCGGGCATAGAACAGCGCGCCTTTCTGGTTCGGGTCAGACAAGCGATCTTCATAGCGGCTCAGGGACTTGATGCCCTCACGGTATTCGGACTCACTCGACGGAAGGATCCAGCTGCGGTTATCGAAGTTGAAGCGCGGCTCGGCGCGGGCCAGATCACCGTCTTCAGCCGACTGCGATTGCGAGCGGGAAAAGTCCTTGCGCAGGGCACGGGTCATGTCACGCACCTGCACAAGCACGCCGTATTCCCAGCTCGGAATGTTGTCCAGCCACAGGCCCGGCGGGAAGCGGTCGTTGGAAATATAGCCGCCGCGCTTGTCGAGCAAGGTGCTGACGATGGTCTTGAGGGTTTCCACCGTTGTAAAGCCCACCACCATCTGCTTGCCTTCACGCTCGGCAGCGGCCTGGGCATTCTGCTGGACCGGGAACAACGCGGGCTCATGGCTCCAGTACCAGCCGATCAGCAGCGTAACGATCAGGTAAACACCGACCACGATACCCACGGCTTTACTTAAAACCAGGTTACCGAAGTAGCTGCGTGTCTTTTTGACCGACGAGGACGATGAGGAGGCATCGGCACGATCACCCGCGCTGCCTGCGCGGTTTTTCCAATCCAGCATGGCTAGGTCCCTTTCAATCACGGAATTCAACGCTTGGACCGCAACCTTACAGCAAGGTGCGTTTTGCGACCATGCGCGATAGCGCGCAGCAAACGGGGATTCTGTTGGAGCGAGGCTTGCCCGCGAAGACAGTCGTTCAGACCTGGAGATGTTCGCTGACTGCCCGGACGCCTCGCGGGCAAGGTGGATCGCCACCCCGCTCGCTCCAATAAGAACGCCATGCTGGGTGCTGTGTCCACGACTAAGGGAGACCCCGATCCCCCATCGCGGCCTTTTGCCGCCCAAAAAATGAGAAACACGTCAGTTAATTGGACCTACGGTGCGCTTGTAGCGAGGAAGAGGTGCTAGCATACCGCCACCACCGGGTATCAGGGTTTCCCCTATAAGTAGTCAGGATATGACCGAACCAGAAGATCCCAGCCGTGACCGTTTAAAGCATCACTTCGCCCAGCGCGTCATCCATCAGGCTCGTCAGATTCTTGAGGTATGGCAGCGGCTGCAACAAAGCGAATGGTCATTGGCGGACATGGAAGAGTTGCGCGACTCGAATCTGCGCTTGCTGCGTTTTGCCGAGCGTTTCGAGCAGATGGAGCATGCGCAGCTGGCACAGGCCATCGGCCAGTCGCTGGAAGGGGTCGATGCCAACCGGGGACGGCTGAGCAGCACCCTGATCACTGAACTCAACCATTTGATGCAACGCCTGTCGCGCACGGGGCTGCGTCATGGCGACCGGCTTGAACAGACGTCGTTGCCGCCACTGCGCAAGCCGATCTACGTGATGCTGGAGGACCATGAGCGGGCCGAGCGTCTGGCTCAGCAGCTGGAATTCTTCGGTTTGAGCGCGCTGCATCTGGACAGCGTGGCGGCGTTTTTGTCGAGCATGGCCGAGCGTCACCCCGCCGCCATCGTGATGGATGTGGATTTCTGCGGCCCCGGCCAGGGTCTGAAGCTGGCCACGCAGGTTCAGGAAGGGCTGGAGCAAAAGCTGCCGCTGCTGTTTTTCAGCCACCAGGAGACCGACACGCCGACTCGGTTGGCGGCAGTGCGGGCCGGGGGCGAGGAGTTTCTGACCGGCACCCTCGAAGCGTCGAGCCTGCTGGAAAAAATTGAAGTCCTGACCCGGGTGGCGCAGTACGAGCCTTATAAAGTGCTGATCATCGACGACTCCCGCGCCCAGGCCACGCACACTGAGCGCTTGCTCAACAGCGCCGGGATCGTGACCCGTACCTTGCTCGACCCGATCCACACCATGGCCGTGCTGGCGGACTTCCAGCCAGACCTGATCATCCTCGACATGTACATGCCCGGCTGCACAGGCACTGAGCTGGCAAAAGTGATCCGCCACAACGACCGTTATGTCAGCGTGCCGATCATTTACCTGTCTGCCGAAGATGACCTGGACAAGCAGCTGGACGCCATGAGCGAAGGCGGTGACGACTTTCTCACCAAGCCGATCAAACCGCGCCACTTGATCACCACCGTGCGCAACCGCGCCGGCAGAGCCCGCAGCCTCAAGGCCCGCATGGTTCGTGACAGCCTGACCGGGCTTTATAACCACACCCACATCCTGCAATTGCTGGAAGACTGCTGCTTCCGCGCCCGCCGTGAAGACAAGCCGCTGAGCTTCGCGATGCTGGATATCGATCACTTCAAGAAGGTCAACGACAGCCACGGCCACCCCATGGGGGACCGGGTGATCAAAAGCCTGGCGCTGTTCCTCAAGCAACGGCTGCGCAAGACCGACTACATAGGCCGCTATGGCGGCGAAGAATTCGCGGTGGTGATGCCGGACACCGATATCCACAACGCCCACCGGGTGCTGGACGAAATCCGTCGGCGCTTTGCCGAGATTCATTACCCGGCGCAACCCCGGGACCTGTTCTGCACCTTCAGTGCAGGCGTGGTGGAACTGGGCGAAGGCGACGACAGCCTGACCCTGGCCTCCCAGGCCGACGACGCGCTGTACCGCGCCAAACATGCCGGGCGCAATCAGGTGCATTCGGACCGGGAGCTGGTGCTGGATAACTGAGTCGTCTGCACTGATGCTTCCAGGATTAATCGTTGGAGCGAGGCTTGCCCGCGAAGGGGCCGGTGCAGTCTGCGAACATCTCCAAACCGGAACCACCGCATTCGCGGGCAAGGTGGATCGCCACCCCGGTCGCTCCAACAAGACGTGGGTTCCGCTATCATGCGGGCACTTTCGAGATGCGAGTTCGCCATGCGCCGTCTGCTTTGCCTGTTGCTGTTAATCCTCGCCCTGCCCGCTGCTGGCGCTGACCTGTTGGGCGCGCGGCCGAGTGCGACGCTCGGGGGGTCGGCACTGGATAACAGCAAGGATTTCCTGCCGGTACGCCAGGCCTTCCAGCTGGATCTGATCGAAAGCACCCCGCAGAACATCAAGCTGCGCTTCGTCGCCACCGAAGGCTATTACCTTTATCGCCAGCGCTTTCACTTCCGCACCGAGCCTGCCGATATCCAGCTGGGCGAGGCGCAACTGCCCCAGGGCGAACAGAAGCACGACGACTATTTCGGCGACGTCGAGGTCTATCACGGCATCCTCGATGTGGACCTGCCGCGCAAAGCCGGCGACAACCGCCCGTTTACCTTGCTGGTCACCTATCAGGGTTGCGCCGACAAGGGCCTGTGCTATCCCCCTGAAACCGAGCGCCTGAGCATCGGCGATGTGGCGCCAACCCCCGCCGTCGCCAGCCCCACCCCGTCCACCCACACGGGCTGGAGCTGGAAAGAACTGGCGCTGTTCTTCCTCGCCGGTATCGGCCTGACCTTCACGCCGTGCGTACTGCCCATGCTGCCGATCCTGTCCGGCGTGGTGCTACGCGGTCAGATCGGCGGCTTGCGCGGTTTCAGCCTGTCGCTGGCCTATGTGCTGCCCATGGCGATCTGTTTTGCGCTTCTCGGCGCATTGATGGGGGTGTTCGGCGCAGGCCTGAACCTCCAGGCGCGCCTGCAATCGGCCTGGGTACTGGTGCCCTTCTCACTGTTTTTCGTGGTGTTCGCGTTGGCCATGTTCGGTGTGTTCGAACTGCGCCTGCCCCACGCCATCAACTCACGACTGGACCGTATCGCCGGCAAGACCGAAGGTGGTTCGTTGTGGGGTGCAGCGGTATTGGGGGTGGTGTCCAGCTTGCTGGTCTCGCCTTGTGTCTCCGCGCCGTTGGCCGGTGCGCTGCTTTATATAAGTGCCAGCGGTGATGCGCTGGGTGGCGCGTTGAAACTCTTCGCCCTCGGGCTGGGTATGGGCGCCCCGCTGTTGCTGGTTGCCACCGGCGGCGCGGCCTGGCTGCCGAAAAGCGGCGCGTGGCTGGTCACCGTGAAAAACGCCATCGGCGTCCTGCTGCTGGCCCTTGCCATAGGCCTGCTCAGCCGCGTACTGCCGGGGCAGGTCACATTACTGCTGCTGGGCTTCCTGTGCGCTGGCGTGGCGCTGTTCCTGGGCACGCTGGTGTTGGGCGAGAAGACCGCGGCCCAGCGTCTCGGGCAATTGATCGGCTTGTTCCTGCTGGTCTATGCGCTGGCGTGCTGGTATGGCGCGCTGAGTGGCCAGAGCGATCCATTACGGCCACTGGGCAACCCGAACGCCGTCACCCTGAACAACGGCACGGCAACGACCTCCAGCAGCGCATGGCAGACCATCACCACCGGCGCCGAACTGGATCGTGCCTTGAGTGAGGCAAAAGCAGCCGGTCAGCCGTTGCTGCTCGACTGGTATGCGGACTGGTGCATCAGTTGCAAGGTCATCGAGCATGAAGTTCTGACCGATCCCGCTGTCATCACCCAACTCAAGGGCTATCGGCTGATCCGTTTCGACATGACGGACAGCAACGCCGAGCAACGCGCCCTGCTGGACCGCTACAAACTGTTCGGGCCACCCGCATTGTTGTTTTTCGGCGAAAACGGCGTCGAACGTGCCGATATTCGGGTTATCGGCGAAATAGACGCAAAAAGCTTTGCCGAGCGCATCTCGACGGCAAATTCAGCGGCCAATGACCAAATACAGTGAACCAGTCACAAATTTTGCGCGAACATCGGTCAACGTGCTGGCTATTGCAGTTAACTGGACAGTCCAATGAGCTTTGCGGCATAGTCGCTGCGCACAAACGCTCGCAATGACAACAAGGAACAGCCGATGGCGACTTTTCTGGTTCTTCATGGACCCAACCTGAACCTGCTCGGAACCCGTGAACCGGGGATCTATGGCGCGATCACGCTGGCCCAGATCAACCAGGACCTGGAAAAGCGCGCCCGTGACGCCGGTCACCATCTGATGTACCTGCAGAGCAACGCCGAGTACGAATTGATTGATCGTATCCATGCTGCACGCGATGAAGGCGTGGATTTCATCCTGATCAATCCTGCGGCATTTACGCACACAAGTGTCGCAATACGTGACGCGCTGCTGGGAGTGAGCATCCCATTCATCGAAGTGCACCTGTCAAACGTGCACAAACGCGAACCTTTCCGCCATCACTCCTACTTTTCAGATGTCGCTGTAGGAGTGATCTGCGGCCTTGGCGCCAGCGGTTACCGACTGGCCCTGGAGGCCGCCCTGGAACAACTGGCCGTGAGTTCGAAACCTTGATGGCACGGCCTCTGGCTGAACCACAAGATCCGACCCGGCTAACAATACGCCCCTGACCGACCCTTGGGAGTTGATGATTAATGGATATCCGTAAAGTCAAGAAACTGATCGAACTGCTGGAAGAATCCGGCATCGACGAATTGGAAATCCGTGAAGGCGAAGAATCCGTACGGATCAGCCGTCACAGCAAGACCCCGGCCCAGCAGTACTACGCACCGGCTCCAGTCGCTGCACCGGCCGCCGCACCTGTTGCTGCTGCTCCTGTTGCTGCCGTTGCCGAAGCTCCGGCTGCGCCGAAGCTCAACGGCACCATCGCTCGTTCGCCAATGGTCGGCACCTTCTACCGCACCCCGGCACCGACTTCGCCAGCCTTCGTTGAAATCGGTCAGACCGTGAAGAAGGGCGACATCCTTTGCATCGTTGAAGCAATGAAAATGATGAACCACATCGAAGCTGAAACCAGCGGTGTGATCGAATCCATTCTGGTAGAAAACGGCCAGCCGGTTGAGTACGACCAACCGCTGTTCACCATCGTTTGAACCGCGGAGAGCCTGCGATGCTTGAAAAAGTTCTGATCGCCAACCGCGGCGAGATTGCCTTGCGCATCTTGCGTGCCTGTAAAGAACTGGGCATCAAGACCGTCGCTGTACACTCCACGGCAGACCGCGAGTTGATGCACCTGGGCCTGGCGGACGAGACCGTCTGCATCGGTCCGGCTCCTGCCAACCTGTCCTACCTGAACATCCCGGCCATCATCTCGGCTGCCGAACTGACCGGCGCCACGGCGATCCACCCGGGCTACGGCTTCCTTGCGGAAAACGCCGATTTCGCCGAACAGGTGGAAAAATCAGGTTTCGCGTTCATCGGCCCGAAAGCAGACACCATTCGCCTGATGGGCGACAAGGTTTCCGCCAAGCACGCCATGATCGCTGCCGGCGTACCCACCGTGCCAGGCTCCGACGGCCCGCTGCCTGAAGACCCTGAAACCGCTCTGCGCATTGGTCGCGAAGTCGGTTATCCGGTGATCATCAAGGCCGCTGGTGGCGGCGGCGGTCGCGGCATGCGCGTAGTACATCGCGAAGAAGACCTGATCGAAGCCGCCAAGCAGACCCGCGAAGAAGCAGGCGCCTGGTTCAGCAACCCGATGGTCTACCTGGAAAAATACCTGACCAACCCACGTCACGTGGAAGTCCAGGTGCTTTCCGACGGCCAGGGTCATGCGATCCACCTGGGCGACCGCGATTGCTCGCTGCAACGCCGTCACCAGAAGGTTCTTGAAGAAGCACCGGCACCGGGCCTGGATGAAACCGCCCGTGCAGAAGTCCTGGCGCGTTGCGTCAAGGCGTGCATCGACATCAACTACCGTGGCGCGGGCACTTTCGAGTTCCTGTACGAGAACGGCCGTTTCTACTTCATCGAGATGAACACTCGCGTGCAGGTAGAGCATCCGGTATCGGAAATGGTCACCGGGATCGACATCGTCAAGGAGATGCTCAGCATCGCCGCCGGCAACAAACTGTCGTACACCCAGGATGACGTCGTCATTCGCGGGCATGCGCTGGAATGCCGGATCAACGCCGAAGACCCGAAAAGCTTCATTCCGAGCCCAGGCCTGGTCAAGCATTTCCATGCGCCAGGCGGCAACGGCGTGCGGGTCGACTCGCACCTCTACAGCGGCTACAAGGTTCCGTCGAACTACGACTCCCTGATCGGCAAGCTGATCACCTGGGGCGCGACACGCGACGAAGCCATGGCGCGCATGCGCAATGCCCTGGACGAGATCGTCGTTGACGGCATCAAGACCAACATCCCGCTGCACCGTGATCTGGTTCGTGATGAAGGCTTCTGCGAAGGCGGAGTCAACATTCACTACCTGGAACACAAACTGGCCAGCGAAAAGTAAGCCAGTGCGCTGTAGCCACAAAGCCGCTTTTTAGCGGCTTTGTTGTTTTCGGCGCATACAGGTTTTGTGTGTTGCCACAGATTCTGGTTCGGACTCAAATCCATTGTAGGAGCTGGCTTGCCTGCGATTGCGGCGCATCAGGCCTGACGCCATCGCGGGCAAGCTCGCTCCTGCAGCGGGTCGTGCGACGGTTAACCACACCCGCTTTGTTGTTTCCCCCCGAACCCCGTAAACTTGCCGGTCTTTCGCGGCCCTGTACCGCCATTCATTTTTCATTCGAAGGTAACCTGCCATGCCTTGGCTGCAAGTCCGTCTCGCCATCAGCCCAGAACAAGCCGAAACCTACGAAGACGCCCTGCTCGAAGTCGGCGCCGTATCCGTGACGTTCATGGATGCCGAAGATCAGCCGATTTTCGAACCTGAACTCAACACCACGCCACTGTGGTCGCACACTCACCTGCTGGCCCTGTTTGAAGCCGACACCGATGCAGGCCAGGTACTGGCTCATCTGCAGTTGCTCACAGGCACCGAATTGCCAGAGCACATGAGCGAAGTGATCGAGGATCAAGACTGGGAACGCAGCTGGATGGACAACTTCCAGCCGATGCGCTTCGGCCAGCGTTTGTGGATCGTCCCGAGCTGGCATGCGGCCCCAGAGCCTGATGCAGTCAACCTGCTGCTGGACCCGGGCCTGGCGTTCGGCACCGGCACTCACCCGACCACCGCACTGTGCCTGGAATGGCTGGACGGTCAGGACCTCAAAGACTGCAATCTGCTGGACTTCGGTTGTGGTTCGGGGATTCTCGCCATCGCCGCCCTGCTGCTGGGTGCCAGACAGGCCGTGGGCACCGACATCGATGTGCAGGCGCTGGAAGCCTCCCGCGACAACGCCGGGCGCAACAACATTGCCGAAGAACGCTTCCCGCTGTACTTGCCTGAGCAACTGCCGCAAGAGCAGGCAGATGTACTGGTGGCAAATATTCTGGCCGGGCCGCTTGTTTCATTGGCACCGCAGCTGGCAAGTCTGGTCAAATCCGGTGGCCGACTGGCGTTGTCCGGAATCCTCGCCGAACAAGGCGAAGAAGTCGCCGCCGCCTATGCTGATACCTTCGACCTCGACCCGATTGCCAACCGTGATGGCTGGGTTCGGATCACCGGCCGTCGCCGTTAACCGCTGCCTTGAACCTTGGAATAAGATGAGCGCCTGCCTGAACCGGATAGCCGCATGACCGATAGTTTCGTCACCCAGTGCCCGCACTGTCAGACCAGTTTCCGCGTCAGCCATGCGCAATTGAGCGTGGCACGTGGCGTGGTGCGTTGCGGATCCTGCCTGCAGGTCTTCAACGCAGCGAAACAACTGTTGGAGCAACGCGCGGGCAATCAGGCGAAGGCGCCTGAATCCACTGCGACTGCGGTTCCGGTTCAGCCACCGGTCGTCGAAATACCCAGCGCACCCGCGATTCCGGTTCTGCCCCCTGTTATTGCGCCGCCCGTCGTTGCGTCGCCCGCCAGCGGCACGTGGAAAGATCAGCCACTGAATCTCGACACCCTGGACCTGGACAACCTGGACCTGGACGAAGAACTGGCGCGGCTGGAGCAACGTGAAATCCAGCTGCCGGAAAGCTTCGGCCGCGAACACCATGTGCCCGACATCGAGTCCAACCTTAGCGCCCGCCGCGACGAGCCGGAAACCGGGCGCGAGCCTTGGCTGGACAGCCTGCGCAACGACGACGTAAACGACTTGCCGGAGCTGCACGGGGAAGTCATTCAGGAGCCCGAAGAGGAGCCTGAGCCAGAGCCTGAAATAAGCGAACGTCACAGCCGCACCGAGCCATCGCTGTCTTTGGACCATGACGTTCTGGACGACGATGAGCCCGTGCCCCTTCCACGCACGACCAGCAAGCAGGGCAAAACGCCAGCTCGGGAAAAAACCGAACGCTGGTCTGCGCTGGACGATGACGGACAGGACGACGATCACGCCGCCGTCGAGCCCGAGCGCGTTGAACCGCGCATCAAGCGCAGCCGTGGCGAACCGGCCGTTCGCGATCAGGCCCTGCTTGACCTGACCGATGACCCGCTGCAACTGGACTGGCAAAAGCCCAAGCCACGCTGGGGTCGCCGCCTGGGCTGGCTGTTCCTGATCCTGCTGGCCATTGCCGCACTGGCAGGCCAGTACATCTGGTATCACTTCGATGAGCTGGCGCGCCAGGACCAATATCGTCCCTGGTTTGAAGAACTTTGCCCGCAAATCGGCTGCAAAGTGCCCTCAAAAGTCGACATCAAGTTGCTCAAGAGCAGCAATCTGGTCGTGCGCAGCCATCCCGATTTCCAGGGCGCGCTGGTGGTGGATGCGATCATCTATAACCGGGCTTCCTTCTCTCAGCCGTTTCCGCTGTTGGAGTTACGTTTTGCCGACCCCAACGGCCAGTTGATCGCCAGTCGTCGGTTCAAGCCAGGGGAGTACCTGAGCGGCGAAATGGCCGGCAAGGCCGAAATGCCACCGCAGACGCCGATCCACATCGCGCTGGACATTCTCGACCCGGGCCCGAAGGCCGTGAACTACAGCTTGAGCTTCCGCTCCCCGGAATGAGTGCAGACGTCACGAATTGACGACACTTTTGTGACGCCTGGCCAGCAACCAAACCGTTGGCGATAAGAAAATAACTGTTCAGATTTTATCCAATTCAGCCTTTATCCAGTCATCGAGAGCGGGTATCATGCCAACCCTTTTTCATACTCTGGGTTCACGCTGAAACGTTGATAACACCGTTTTGGCGGAGCCTTCTGGCCCGACCCCTTCAAAAGGTCCACTCCTATGTCGGCGGTAAAAATCGGTCCATACACATTGCAGAACGGCTTGATCCTCGCCCCAATGGCGGGCGTCACTGACCAGCCCTTTCGTCAGCTCTGCCGCCAACTGGGCGCGGGCCTGGTGGTTTCGGAAATGGTCACCAGTGACATGAGCCTGTGGAACAGCCGCAAATCGCGTCTGCGCATGATCCACGAAGGTGATCCCGAGCCACGCTCGGTACAGATCGCCGGTGGTGACCCGCAAATGCTCGCGGACGCAGCCCGTGCCAACGTCGAACTGGGTGCCCAGATCATCGACATCAACATGGGTTGCCCGGCCAAGAAGGTCTGCAACAAGGCTGCCGGTTCTGCGCTGTTGAAAGACGAACACCTGGTGAACGAGATCCTGCGGGCCGTGGTTGCCGCAGTCGATGTGCCGGTCACCCTGAAGATCCGTACCGGCTGGGACCGGGAGAACAAGAACGGCCTGACCGTGGCGAGGATTGCCGAGCAGGCCGGGATCGTGGCATTGGCCGTCCATGGACGTACCCGGGCCGATCTGTACACCGGCGAAGCCGAGTACGACACCATCGCGCAGATCAAGCAGGCGGTGTCGATCCCGGTCTTTGCCAATGGCGATATCGATTCACCCCAGAAGGCACGCCACGTGTTGCAGGCGACGGGTGCCGACGGGCTGTTGATTGGCCGCGCCGCTCAAGGGCGACCGTGGATTTTTCGCGAGATAGAGCACTATCTGAAGACGGGCGAAACCCTACCCGCGCTGCAGTTGAGTGAAGTGGAACGCATTCTGCTAGAGCATCTGGCAGCGCTCCACACTTTCTACGGGGACGTGCTGGGCGTGCGAATTGCACGCAAGCATGTCGGCTGGTATCTCGCAACCTTGCCGGGCGCCAAGGAGTTTCGCGCCCACTTCAATCGTTTGGAAGATACGGAAGCACAGTGCGCCAACGTTCGGGAGTTCTTTAGCCAACGCTATGAGCACCCCGACAGAAAGGACGAAGAAGAGGTGGCCGCGTGACGATGATGACCGAGACTTTAGTGAGTGGAACGACACCCGTGAGCGACAACGTCAATTTGAAACAGCACCTCAACACGCCGAGCGAAGAGGGTCAGACCCTGCGCGGCAGTGTCGAGAAGGCGCTGCACAATTATTTCGCCCACCTGGAAGGCGCTGCCGTCACGGATGTGTACAACCTGGTGCTGTCGGAAGTCGAGGCGCCGTTGCTCGAAAGCGTCATGAACTACGTCAAGGGCAACCAGACCAAGGCCTCCGAGCTGCTGGGCCTGAACCGGGGTACCTTGCGCAAGAAACTCAAACAGTACGATCTGCTGTAAGCATTCAAAACAGAAAAGGCGACCTTCATTGCAGTCGCCTTTTTTTGCTGACCTTTTGATGGAAATTGAGATGACCGACCAGACTACCCGCCTGCCGATCCGCCGCGCCTTGATCAGTGTCTCCGACAAGACAGGAATCCTCGAATTTGCCCGCGAGCTGGAAGCGCTGGGCGTCGAGATCCTCTCCACCGGTGGCACCTTCAAGCTGCTCAAGGACAATGGCGTTGCTGCGGTAGAAGTTGCTGATTACACCGGCTTCGCAGAAATGATGGATGGCCGGGTCAAGACCCTGCACCCGAAAATCCACGGCGGCATCCTGGGCCGTCGCGGCATCGACGACGCCATCATGAACGAGCACGGGATCAAGCCGATCGATCTGGTCGCGGTCAACCTCTACCCGTTCGAAGCCACGGTTTCAAAGCCAGGTTGTGACCTGCCAACCGCTATCGAGAACATCGATATCGGCGGTCCGACCATGGTTCGCTCGGCGGCGAAAAACCACAAGGACGTTGCCATCGTGGTCAACGCCAGCGACTACAGCCAGGTGCTGGAAAGCCTCAAGGCCGGTGGCCTGACCTACGCCCAGCGTTTCGACCTGATGCTCAAGGCGTTCGAACACACCGCGGCCTATGACGGCATGATCGCCAACTACCTGGGCGGCATCGACCAGACTACCGACACCCTGAGCACCGAAGGCCGCAGCGCGTTCCCGCGCACCTTCAACAGCCAGTTCGTCAAGGCTCAGGAAATGCGCTACGGCGAGAACCCGCACCAGAGCGCGGCGTTCTACGTGGAAGCCAAACCGGCCGAAGTCGGCATCGCCACCGCAACCCAGCTGCAAGGCAAGGAACTGTCGTTCAACAACGTGGCCGACACCGACGCCGCGCTGGAATGCGTGAAGAGCTTCGTCAAGCCTGCCTGCGTCATCGTCAAGCACGCCAACCCGTGCGGCGTGGCCGTCAGCCCCGACGACGAAGGCGGTATCCGTCAGGCTTACGAGCTGGCTTATGCCACTGACAGCGAATCCGCGTTCGGCGGCATCATCGCCTTCAACCGCGAGCTGGACGCCGAAACCGCCAAGGCCATCGTCGAGCGTCAGTTCGTCGAAGTGATCATCGCCCCAAGCGTCAGCGCAGAAGCACAGGCCATCGTCGCCACCAAAGCCAACGTACGCCTGCTGACCAGCGGCCAGTGGGCCGCTGAACGCGTTCCGGCCTGGGACTACAAGCGCGTCAATGGCGGCTTGCTGGTACAGAGCCGCGACCTGGGCATGATCAGCGCCGACGACCTGAAAGTGGTGACCAAGCGCGCCCCGAGCGAGCAGGAAATCCACGACCTGATCTTCGCCTGGAAAGTCGCCAAATACGTCAAGTCCAACGCCATCGTCTACGCCAAGAACCGCCAGACCATCGGTGTCGGTGCAGGCCAGATGAGCCGCGTGAACTCGGCACGTATTGCTGCAATCAAGGCAGAGCATGCTGGTCTGCAGGTACAGGGCGCGGTCATGGCGTCCGACGCATTCTTCCCGTTCCGCGACGGCATCGACAACGCTGCAAAGGTTGGCATCACTGCGGTGATCCAGCCAGGCGGCTCGATGCGCGACAACGAAGTGATTGCAGCGGCCGATGAAGCCGGGATTGCCATGGTGTTTACCGGTATGCGTCATTTCCGGCACTAAACACACATAAAAAACCGTGGGAGCGAGCTTGCTCGCGAATGATGCGACGCGGTGCGTCTGATACGCCGCCTTCGCGAGCAGCCCGCTCCCACAGGTTCTACAGAATTAGCGTCATCGAGGTTTTGAAATGAATGTTTTGATCATTGGCAGCGGTGGACGTGAACACGCCCTGGCGTGGAAAGTCGCACAGGACCCGCGTGTCCAGAAAGTTTTCGTGGCACCGGGCAATGCCGGGACCGCCATCGAAGCCAAGTGCGAAAACGTTGCCATCGACGTGCTCGCCCTCGAGCAACTTGCCGACTTTGCACAAGAGAATGTGTCGCTGACCATCGTTGGCCCGGAAGTGCCGCTGGTGGCCGGTGTGGTTGACCTGTTCCGTGCCCGTGGCCTGGACTGCTTCGGCCCGACTGCTGGCGCTGCCCAGCTGGAAGGTTCGAAAGCCTTCACCAAGGACTTCCTGGCCCGCCACAAGATCCCGACTGCCGATTATCAGAACTTCACTGAAATCGAGCCGGCACTGGCTTACCTGCGCGAAAAAGGCGCACCGATCGTGATCAAGGCCGACGGCCTGGCAGCGGGCAAAGGCGTCATCGTCGCCATGACCCTGGCAGAAGCCGAAGACGCCGTGCGCGACATGCTGGCGGGCAACGCCTTCGGCGAAGCCGGTTCACGTGTGGTCATCGAGGAGTTCCTCGATGGCGAAGAAGCCAGCTTCATCGTGATGGTCGATGGCAAGAACGTCCTGCCAATGGCCACCAGCCAGGACCACAAGCGCGTCGGCGACGGCGACAGCGGCCCGAACACCGGCGGCATGGGTGCCTACTCTCCGGCTCCGGTGGTTACCGCACAAGTGCATAAGCGTGTGATGGATCTGGTCATATGGCCGACCGTCCGAGGCATGGCCGAGGAAGGTAACGTTTACACAGGCTTCCTCTATGCTGGATTGATGATCGACAAGGCAGGCAATCCAAAGGTCATCGAGTTCAATTGCCGTTTCGGCGATCCGGAGACCCAACCGGTGATGCTGCGCCTGCAATCGAGTCTGGTGTTGTTGGTCGAAGCCGCGCTAGCGCAAGCGCTGGACAAGATCGAGGCACAGTGGGATCCACGTCCGAGCCTGGGCATTGTCCTGGCGGCGGGCGGTTACCCTGGCGATTACGCCAAGGGTGCGGTAATCAAGGGCCTGGACTCTGCCGCTGCCTTGCCGGGCAAAGTGTTTCACGCCGGTACAGCATTGAAGGACGGCCAGGTCGTGACCTCAGGTGGCCGGGTGCTGTGTGCAACGGCCATGGGCGAAAGCGTCAGTACCGCGCAGTTGCAGGCTTACGAGCTGGCCGCGCAGATTGACTGGGAAGGTTGTTTCTATCGCAAGGACATTGGCTACCGTGCCATTGCCCGCGAGCGTGGCGAAGATCTGGAATAAGGGCAAGGGGCGTGGTTTCACGCCCTGGATACCCCGCCCGACAGGCACCCGACACCGGGAGCCTGTGCGGGCTGTCCAGCGCCGCGTTGAGTTGACTGGCATTCATCTACGAAGGGATTTCGCCTTGCGCTGGCTCAGGATTGCCATAGGTTTCACTGTCAGCCTGCTGACCTTGCTGTGCATGCTTCCGGCCCAGGCCGAACAAAGCGCAGGCTGGTCGACTTTGCTCGATGAACAGGCAAACCTGCAATTGAGCGACATTCGCTCCGCCCGCCTCCAGAGCCAGTTCAGCCCCATCGAACTCGAACAGGTCCAGGCAGCGCCACGCAAGAGTGCGCTCTGGCTGCACTACCGCTTGAACCCCGACGATCACGAACAACTCTTGCGCGTCTTCGCCCCAGACCTGGCGAGCATGGACATGTACGTGCTCAGCGGCGAAAAACTGATCAATCATTCCCGCACTGGCAACGACGTCCCCAAAGACAGCCAACCACTGCCCGCCAGTGATTTTCTGTTGCCCCTGCCCCAAAGCGACGCCCCGCTGGATGTCTACCTGCGGATAGTTTCGCAACAGGAACTGCGGCCCAACATTACCTTGGAATCGGCGATCTCCAGCGCAGCCGATGAGCGCCAGCCGCTGCTGTTCGGCCTGCTGTTTGGCTCGCTGGCCATGTTGATCCTGCAAAACATCACCCGCTTCGCCCATACCCGCTCCCGAACCAGCCTGTGGCTCGGGGCCTGCGAAGCGTTGCTGGCGATCAGCGCCATGTTGCTGCTCAACCTGATGGCGCCCTGGCTTCCGAACTGGCATGTCGCCCAGACGCCCAACGCCCATCTGGCCCTGCTGCTGGCGGCGGTGACCGGCTTGTGTTTCGCCCACCGCTTCTTCGCCCACCGCGGGATCGAGTACCTCAACCGTCTGCTGCTCGCTGACATCATAATCATCGCGGTCGGCGGCCTGCTGGTGCTGTTCATCGACACCCTGCCGCTCAACAGGTTGACGTTCGCTCTAGTGGCGCTGGCGACATTGAGCATCCTGGTCGTGGGCGCGGTGCACTGGCACCAGGGCTACACCCCGGCCCGTCTGTTCGTGCTGTCCATGTCGATTTTCAATCTGGGCTGCCTGGTGATCCTGCCAGCGCTGTTGTGGCTGACGTTGATTGCGCCACAGTTGCTGATCATTACCCTGCTGGGCGTGTTCTGCGTCTGTGGGCTGTTGATGAGCATTGCCCTTAGCGAACGGCATCGGCGTATTACCGAAGACCAGTTCAGCGTCAGCCGCGACCTCGCCGCCAGCACCGCAGAAATCAACGCCAAGGCCGAATTCCTGGCCAAGATCAGCCATGAAATCCGTACGCCCATGAATGGCGTGCTGGGCATGACTGAATTGCTGTTGGGCACGCCGCTTTCCGTCAAGCAGCGTGACTACGTGCAGACCATCCACAGCGCCGGCAACGAGCTGCTGACCCTGATCAACGAGATCTTGGACATCACCAAGCTCGAATCCGGGCAGATCGAACTCGATGACGTGCAGTTCGACCTCAACGCCCTGATCGAGGACTGCCTGAATATCTTTCGGGCCAAGGCCGAACAGCAGAGCGTCGAGCTGATCAGTTTCATCCAGCCCCAGGTGCCGCGTGTCATCAGCGGCGACCCGACGCGCCTGCGCCAGACGCTGCTGAGCCTGCTGGAAAACGCCCTGAAGAAAACCGATGAAGGTGAAATCCTGCTGATGGTCGCGCTCGATTCAAGAGCCGGTAAGCCTCGACTGCGCATTACCGTGCAGGACAGCGGCGAGCCGCTGGCGCCCAAAGAGCGTGATGCGCTGCTGCACGCCGAACTGCACAGCAAGAACTTCCTGGCGGCCAGCAAACTGGGCGGCCACCTGGGGCTGGTAATCGCCCGGCAGCTGATCCTGCTGATGCACGGCGAATTCGGCATCCAGAGCGGCGCCAACCAGGGCAGCACCCTGTGGCTCAGCCTGCCGCTGGACCCGGATCGCCTGGAGCAACCCACCTCGGACCTGGACGGCCCGCTTAAGGGCGCCCGCGTGCTGGTGGTCGATGACAACGACACTTGCCGCAAGGTACTGGTGCAGCAATGCAGCGCCTGGGGCCTGAATGTCAGCGCCGTGCCATCGGGCAAGGAAGCGCTGGCGCTGCTGCGGACCAAGGCGCATCTGCGGGACTACTTCGACGTGGTGCTGCTGGACCAGAACATGCCCGGCATGACCGGCATGCAACTGGCGGCCAAGATCAAGGAAGACCCGAGCCTGAACCACGACATCCTGCTGATCATGCTCACCGGCATCAGCAACGCGCCGAGCAAGATCATTGCCCGCAACGCAGGGATCAAGCGCATTCTGGCCAAACCCGTGGCCGGCTACACACTCAAGACCACGCTGGCCGATGAACTCACCCAGCGCAATAAAGGCATCGTCCCCTTCGCACCGGTTCCGGCGCTGGGCGGCCCGGTTAATGTACCCAGCGATTTCCGCATTCTGGTAGCCGAAGACAACAGCATCTCCACCAAGGTGATTCGCGGCATGCTGGGCAAGCTCAACCTGCAACCGGACACCGCCAGCAACGGCGAAGAAGCCCTGCAGGCCATGAAGGCCCAGCGTTACGATCTGGTCCTGATGGATTGCGAAATGCCGGTCCTCGATGGTTTCTCTGCAACTCAGCAACTGCGGGCCTGGGAGGTCGGCAACCAGCGGGTACGCACCCCCGTGGTCGCCCTCACCGCGCACATACTGGCTGAACACAAGGAACGTGCACGTCAGGCCGGTATGGATGGCCACATGGCCAAGCCAGTGGAGCTTTCGCAACTGCGCGAACTGGTTGAACACTGGGTTGAGCAGCGAAATCAGCTTCAACCGCAACGTCGTCCGACCGACATTTATCAGCAGAACTGACTGTCGCGTTGTCACGCATCCCCGTAGGAGCGGACTTGTCCGCGAAAGCGATGCTCCAGGCGCGAAAGATATCGCCTGTACTGACGTCTTCGCGGACAAGTCCGCTCCTACAACGTTGCCGCCAAAGATAGAAAGGTCATCGAATCTGCCATAGGTTTCGTGCGTTAACTGACCAGTCCAAGGAGTGGCCTGATAGACTCCGTCAGGTCATCCAGTTCTGCCACGAGCCAAAACCATGCTCCACGTGTTGTTCAGCGTTTACCTGAAGATGCTGGTGCTTTATAGCCCGTTCTTCGTCTTGTCCTGCTTCATCAGCCTGACCCGTGGTCACTCCAGCAAGGAACGTCGGCGCCTGGCCTGGAAAGTTGCCCTGGCGACACTGGTGTCCAGCGTGTTGCTGTACCTGTTCGGACGCGTGATTTTCAGCGTGTTTGGCATCACTGTGGACGCATTCCGTATCGGCGCAGGGAGCGTGTTGTTCATTTCGGCGCTGGGCATGGCGCAAGGCAAGTCGGCTGTGCAAACCGATAACGTGCAGCAGGACGTTACCATCGTCCCGCTGACCATCCCACTGACGGTAGGGCCCGGCACCATCGGTGCGCTGCTGGTCATGGGCGTAAGCCAGCCCCACTGGGACGACAAGCTGACTGCCATCTTCAGCATCGCTTTAGCCAGTTTCACCGTCGGCGTTGTGCTTTATCTGTCCAACCGGATCGAACGCATCTTGGGTGAACAGGGTCTGCAGATCGTCAGTCGGTTGATGGGGCTGTTTGTATGTGCACTGGCGGCACAGATCATTTTTACCGGCGTCAGAGGTTATCTGGTGCCTTAACATCTCAGCTCAGGCGATCCCGCCTGCTATAAATTGTGAAAGGCCAGCTCGGTTCGCTTCGTCAACTCAAGCCCCACTCGATTACGGTGCGAATCATAGGTCAGTTTGCTATACCGATACCCACCGCCATCTATCAATACTGTCAGCTCGGCCCCAGGTCTTGCTGACCGGAGTGTTCTGCTGGTCATTTGCATGCCGCACACCATGACATCGATTTCCCCCCGGTGATTCTTCATGCAGGGCACCACCTGAAAGCTTTGAGAGCGGTCTGCATGAGACCAGTCTCGAAAGAACAGCTGCGCATGTTGACTTCCCAGCAAAGCGTCGAGCGCGGAGCGGGCAAGCTGGTTCAGCATTGAAATGGACGGCTGCGAGTATCCCGCCGTTTGTATTGCAGTGCCTGCAGCAGAGGGCAAATCCTGAATGCGATTGATAGTCACACTATTGGTTTTCAAGGCGCTGCTCAGAAGAAAGCCGTTTGCATACAGACCGAGCTGATAGTGATGAATCCATTTGGCCCACATCGTTTTCTGATTGAATTTCTCGTTCGCAATAAACGCCGCCAGAGACAGGGCATCCAGAATATCCTCACGCGCTTCTGTAGGGGTGTCGCGTGAAAATGACACCAGATTGCTCCCGATCAAAACCGTACTTGAGGCCAGATCTCTCATGACGACACCTCATTGAAACCCATGATGAGCGTTTGTTTTTTATCCCCCAACCGGGCATTTATACGCTCCCTGACTCTCCGGTAGTGGGGCCCGGCCATTTCCGAAGAAATAACGTCCATCACCAGGTGGCCTTCGATGTCACCTGACGTGAAGTTTTGCAGCAATGGGTGCTCGCCCACAGTCTCTGCCGTCTTGAAGGAAAGGAAGACCGACGTCACCACCTGTTCGCAGCTGACGAAGCTGAGCAATAGCGAGAGGGTTACACCTCCACTGCCGTGCTGTACGGATAACACAGGGTCATGTCCATCCAGCGAAACGTCTTGCAGAGGTGAACTCACGCAATGATCAAAAAAAAGTGCATACGCCCGATTCGTCTGAGTGGCGGCCTGGCGCTCAACCATTAACTGCTCAAAACGAACAAGCAGTGCTGGGGATACTCGCTCCACCAGCCGGTTCTTGATCTCACCCCAGACATAAAATGTCTTCTCACTTTCAATCCGATAACTTCGTGTGTTTCGGCTGACAGGCGGCCAACCAAACGCAACCATGGCTTCCTGATAGACGTCGCACCACAGCTTGAACGCGTGAAACTTTGAACATTGATGAGAAGCCGCCAACTGAAAATATAAACTTGAACTTAAAACATCCTCCTTGAACCCATCACTGACGTCATCAGCAAAGAGCACAAGATGACCCGCGCTGACATACACATCATTTAGGCTGCCTGACATGATTTCACTCCCGTCCACCGGTGGCTTAGAGGGGCCGCCGAGTAGACCGCCCCGCCGTATTTACCATTTAAACTTTTCAAAGGCGGCGTCAGTTGCCTGTTCAAGATACGCGTTAACGTTCTTCTCAGCGCGCCGCCATTGACGCCGGTTAAATTGGAAAATATGTTCACCCCGTTCAATCTTGGCGGACGCTCCGTTAAACTCCCAAAACAGGACATTCGTCGCACTCACCGAGACATCAATCGAGACAATCGCTGCGGCCAGCATCACGTCGCCCTCGGCGTTTTCCACGCAGGACATGACGGCATAGTTAACATCATCAAAAGGCTTGCTGGCACGCTGAAATAACTTGAGTGGTTTATCCTGACTCTTCAGATTATCAAGCGCTTTTGATGCGAGTTCGAGTAACAGCTTTCCAGTCAACGGCCCGACTGTCGCGCTGGAAATCAACGAGGCCAGGATGTTCAACCCTAACTTGTCCATCGTCAAACGACTGTCGGCTGCCTGGTAGTGGCCGTACCGCCCCGAACGCACCGCCAGGCCGCACGTTCTCATCGCATTAATAAGCACCTCATACCGCTCCAGGCTTTTCGGCGTGCCCTTTGCCTTCGACGTAGCGTATTGAATAATATCCAGGATAATTTCCTTGTTCTCCGAAGACACACCGGTAAACATGGACACCAGCACGTTATCAATAACATAGGCTTCGCCACTCTCCTTGACCCCACCCAGTACCGCCGCCTCATCTGCCGAACTTACCCGCGCGGGAGTGCGCACATTCAAATACTGATCATTCATGTTTTACACATCCTTTTTTAAAGTACATCCATCATGGATGCCTTAACGCTAGCGCACTTTTCTGCACGGCGCCGCCCCCCTCCTCCTTCGCTGAACACGCGAATAAAAACTGCAACACTGCATAGGCATCGATTATTTTACAAGGCACACCATAACGCACGCACACTTTAAGGCCTAACAAATACGGGAGTTGGCGCTCATCCGCAGCCAGAGTAAATGGCCGACCATCTGGATTGTAATTTTATAACCACTAAAATTTCAGCGGACAAATAAGGAATAAACATCATGCACTGCAGACTAATAACTCATTTAAAAAGGAACTGCCCTACTTGTTCAAACAGTGGCGTCGGACACTCCAGGCATCGTTCATCCCCCGCACAGGTTTAAGACACAGGCGGGAGACGAATGAAGTACGGCAGTCAAGCGACCGGCTTTTCCCCATACCAGCGCGGCGTATACACCCAACTGCCGCCTCCGGCACGTGCAAAGGCACAGGTGGTGGATGAACCGACGAGCACCATGGTGCGCATGTCCACCTGCTCAGGCGTTAGTTCGCCCAGAGTGATGATCCGCAGCGTCTGCCCCGGGCGACCGATGTCGCGCCCCAACGTGACGGGGGTTTCAGGCGTGCGATGCTGACGCACAATCTCCAGTGCACGGCCCAGTTGCCAGGGGCGGGACCGAGAGATCGGATTATAAAACGCCAACGCGAGGTCGGCCTGGGCAGCGAGGTCCAGGCGCTTTTCGATGATGTCCCATGGCTTGAGGTTGTCCGACAGGGACATCACGCAGAAGTCGTGGCCCAGCGGTGCACCGGCCTGCGCGGCGGTTGCCAGCGATGCGGATACGCCCGGCAGAACTTCCAGCTCAACGGCATGCCACTGGGCGTTGGTTGACTCGTGCAGGGCTTCGAGCACCGCCGAGGCCATGGCAAACACACCCGGATCACCCGATGAAACCACCACCACCGAGCGGCCTTGGGCCGCCAGTTCGAACGCATGTCGAGCGCGTTGCATCTCTTCACGATTGTCGGTGCAGTGCAGCACCTGGTCGGCACGAAACGGCCCAGCCATGCGCACGTAGGTTTCATACCCCAGCACATCATTGGCCCGTGCCAGCTCGGCCTTGACTGCCGGGACCATTAATTCGGCAGCACCGGGGCCAAGACCGATAACCGCCAGACGCCCGCGTCCACGGCCAACCTGTTCGATGTCCAGTGGCTGTTGAGCGACGGCGATTGCGATCCCGTCACCCACACAGATCGGCGGCAGCAATTGCGGCACCGCCTGTTGCGCCAGCTCGCTGACTGAAGCCTGTGCGGATGCAAAACGCAGTGGCACGCCCAGCTCGGCAGCAGCTTCATGCAGGGCCGAACTCGTCATATCGCCCTCGGTCGCCAGCAAGCAGGCCAGGGACTGCACGGCGATCCGCGCCTCATGCAAGGCGGCCCGAATTCCGGACGCCAGTTGCGGGACCGAAGCGCTGACCGCCACCAGCACGCTGCGGGGGTAGATCAGTAACTCGTTAGCCGAGGGTTCACGCTCGGCAGAGCCCACGTGAATCGCCAGATGTGCATGTTCGTCTTGCGGCAACTGAGCCTGTGCCAGCCAGGGTGCAGCGCCTTCGATACGCACGCTTTCACCGGACAGCAGATCGGACACAAAACGCTTGCCCAGCTCCAGATCGCCCAATGCATAGCCGCTGGGCGGGTTGAGCAGGCAGGTGCCAAAACGCAGCTCGCCGCTGGTGGTAATGGCTGCGGCGATACCCAGGCCCGTAGCGATCTCACGAGCCAGGACATTGACCCCGCCCAGACCTCCCAGCAACGGCACCACAGCGCTGCCATCTTCGGCAACCGCCAGCACCGGCGGCTCGACGCCTTTTTCCAGCAACAGCGGCGCCAGCGTGCGGATCACGATTCCGGCAGCGCAGAGAGCGATGATCGGCGTGTCCTGCTGGTACAACTGGCGCAGCGTGGCACCGAACTCGGTGTAGGTCCGATCAGCGCCGGACACACGTTCGGCGAGGCCGTAAATCAGTGCTTCGGGATACAGTTGCTGAACACGTTGAGCGGTGGCGAGGCTGCCATTGCCCAGGATGACAATGGCGGGGGCTTTGACAGTCATCAGCCTTGCCACCTTTCGCCAGGAACAATGATCAGCGAGAAGTACGGCGAGGACATCGGGTCTACCTCGGCCAGCGGCACGATTTTCTGGCTGGCCATGGTTGCGCGCTCGACATAGAGCGCGCGTTCGGCCAGGCCGGTGTCCACCAATACCTGGCGCACTTTGGGCAGGTTGCGACCCAGCTTCATGATGACCGCCGCATCAGCGTCAACCAGCTTGCGCTTGAGTTCGTCAGCCGACAGCACGCCAGACAGCACCGACAGGCTTTGATTGCGATACACCAGCGGCGCGCCCAGCACCGAAGCGCCGCCGAGCATGGAGCAAACCCCGGGAATAACCTGGGCTTCATAGCGGTCGGCGAGGCGGTCGTGAAGGTACATGTAGGAGCCGTAGAAGAACGGATCACCTTCGCAGATCACCGCGACGTCACGTCCGGCATCCAGATGCGCCGCCACATCAACGCTGGCTTCGTCGTAGAAATCGCTGATCACCTGCTCGTAGGACAGCGGCGCAGGCAGCGCTTCGGTGGTCACCGGGTAAACCAGTGGCATCAACACCTGGGCGTCCTGCAAATGGGCTTCGATGATCCCAAAGGCATTACCCTTCTTGCCCTTGGCCACGAAATAGGCGATGACCGGCGACTCGCGCAACAGACGCAGCGCCTTGACCGTGATCAGCTCCGGATCGCCGGGGCCGACGCCCAGACCAAGCAAACGACCGCGTGGCTGCATCATTCGATCTCCGTGGCCAGGGCGTTGACCGCAGCTGCCGCCATGGCGCTGCCGCCACGACGGCCCTGCATGATTACGAATGGCACGCCACGGCTGTCTGCCGCGAGCATGGCCTTGGACTCGGCGGCACCGACGAAGCCCACCGGGAAGCCAAGGATCAGCGCCGGTTTCGGTGCGCCAGCGTCGAGCATTTCCAGCAGGTAGAACAGCGCCGTCGGCGCGTTGCCGATCACCACCACGCTGCCTTCCAGGTACGGACGCCACAGCTCCAGCGCAGCGGCAGAGCGGGTGTTGCCCAGCTCGCGCGCCAGTTCCGGCACGCTGTCATCCTTGAGGGTGCAGATCACTTGGTTGTTGGCGGGCAAGCGCGTACGGGTGACGCCTTCGGACACCATGCGCGCATCACACAAAATCGGCGCACCAGCGGCCAGGGCATTGCGGCCCGCCGTGCCGGCACCGGGGGAGAAGCGCAGGTCTTCAATCACCTCGACCATGCCGCAGGCGTGAATCACGCGCACGGCGAGCTTTTCCAGATCCGCCGGGATCGTGTCGAGCCGGGCCTCAGCGCGAATGATCGAAAAGGAGTTGCGATAAATCTCCTGACCATCGCGGATGTAATCAATCATGGGTACTGCTCCGTGAGTCGGCGGCTAACAGCGCACCGACCGCTTCAATAGTGAGGTCACGCGCCCGCAGAACGCCGAAACCCGGCTGCTCTGCGTCGCGAAAATAAAGGTCGTAATGGCCGTCGGCTACAGCCAGCAACGTCACCGGTGCCACATGGGCCGCCGCGCAGGAACGACCGCAGCCGCTCAGGTGTACAGGCCTGCTCACGCGGTGTTGTTCAAACTCCGCGGCCAGGCTCATTGCGTCGTGCTTGGTATCGGCCAGGCCTTTGCCACAGCCCGCAGAACCGGTACACGCGATCAGTTGCGACAAGGGTAGCTCCAGACCACTTATCAATCCGGCAGCCGCCAGACGGTCCAGCGCTGCTTGCCCGTGGGCGACAGGCACATTGGGCAACAGCACGCTTTGCCAGGGCGTCAGACGCAGGGTTCCATCCCCCAGGTCGGTGGCCGTCTGGGCAACCGCCTTGAGCATCCCGGGGTCAAGGCGCCCCAGCGGCACGCCTGCGCCGACGGCAACGTGGCCAGTCTGGCGCTGTGGATAAATGCCGAAATGGGAATTGACCCTGGCATTGGGCCGCTGCCAGCTGGTTATTTTTTGATCAATACGCAGTGGATAGCTCAAGCGCCCCGACAACTGCGCAATGAATTCGCTGGCCGGGACTTCAGCCAGCAAATGACGCATGCGAGTCTGTTCGGGGCGTGCCAGATCGAGAAACAACTCCAGCACGGCGACCACCAGTTCATGCCCGCCCTCCAGAGGCACCGCCGCCAAAGGCCGATCAACAGCAGGGCAGCCTGCAAGACCAAACCCCAGCAGCACTTCACCGTCAACGTCCAGCGCCGACAACCACAGGTCATGGGGGTGTGCGAGCATCACCAGCGCTTCGCCGCCGTCCAGCGACAAGGCGAACTTGGCCGACAGGTCGTGAAATCGCGGGTGGTTTTCCAGGCAATCCAGAATCTGCGCCGCCAATGCGCGGGTGTCGAACAGCTGCTGCGGATCGATCCCGGCGCTGGGGCTGAGCATCAGGTTGCGCACATCGTCGCCTGCTGCGTTCTGCGGGCCGAGGCCTGCATCCAGCAAGGTCTGGATCAAACCGTCGTGATCAGCACCAATGCCACGGATTTGCAGATTGCCGCGATTGGTCGCCTCGATGACCCCACCGGCGTAACGCTGGGCAGCCTCGGCCACGGCAAACGCCTGGGCAGCGCTGATCACACCGCCCGCCAGCTTGATCCGGCAGATGCCACCATCCAGCGCACGGACGATACGCAGCAACCCCGGGCAAGCCGAGGGGCGTAAGGACGTTGTGGAGGTGCGAGCGGACATCGGCTCGTTCATAAGCTCACTTCAATAGGCACTTGTGCCTGCTTGGGCGCGGTATTATGCCTGCTTTGTCCGCAGGCATGAAAAGCCGGTCTGTCGGAAGTGCTCATTAAGTGCGTTGAGGGAAGTGCATGTCGCCGTGGCTGACAGTCGTGGGAATCGGTGAAGAGGGCTACAAAGGCCTGGGCAAGAGCGCTCGCCGTGCCCTGCTGCAAGCGCAGCAGGTGTTCGGTGGGCCGCGCCAGCTGGATCTTTTGCCGCCGTGCATTGGCGCAAAACGCAAAGCCTGGCCCAGCCCGTTCTCTTTGAGCCCGGTCCTTGAACAGCGCGGAAAACCGATTTGTGTGCTGGCCAGCGGCGATCCAATGCTGTTTGGCGTGGGTGCGAGCCTGGCGCGGGTAGTGGCCACCGACGAAATGCAGGTCTTCCCTGCCCCCTCTTCCTATTCTCTCGCGGCGGCCCGATTGGGCTGGCCATTGCAGGATGTGGTGACGCTCTCGGTGGTCGCCCGCCCCTTGGCCGCCTTGAGCGCGCAATTGCACAACGGCCTGCGCCTGCTGGTCTTGAGCAACGACGGCAGCAGCCCGGCCGCTATTGCAGCCCTGTTGCGCGAGCGCGGGTTCGGCCCCAGCCGGATGACGGTCATGGAGCATCTGGGCGGTGAGGCCGAACGACGGGTTGACGGCCTTGCCAGCGAATGGACGAACCCCGAGATTGCCGCCCTGAACCTGGTGGCCATCGACTGCCGGATCGACGCCAAGGCGATGCGCCTGTCACGGCTGGCCGGTTTGCCCGATGAGGCGTTCAAACATGACGGCCAACTGACCAAGCGCGATGTGCGAGCCATTACCCTGGCACGTCTGGCCCCGGTGCCTGGCGAATTGCTCTGGGATGTGGGCGCGGGCTGCGGCTCCATCGGTATTGAATGGATGCGGGCGCACCCCTCCTGCCGCGCGCTGGCCATCGAAGCCGACGCAAGCCGACAAATGCTGATCGAACACAACCGTGATGCGTTGGGCGTACCGGGCCTGCAATTGATTCGCGGCACTGCACCCGAGGCGTTGCAGGGGCTGGAGCAGCCGGATGCGATTTTCATCGGTGGCGGCGTGACGCGTCCCGGCGTGCTCGATACTTGCTGGCAACAACTGCGTTCCGGCGGACGGCTCATCGCCAATGCCGTCACCCTGCAAAGCGAGGCCACGCTGGTGGTCTGGCGCGAACAATATGGCGGCGAGCTGACCCGCATCCACGTGGCCCATGCAAAACCGCTGGGCGAATTCGACAGCTGGCGGCAAGCGCTGCCCATCACCCTGCTGGAAGCGATCAAGCCTTGATGCGCGACGAAACCGCCGAAACGCCTGCGCCTCTGCGTAGCGGCTACACCACCGGCAGTTGCGCCACGGCCACCTGTCTGGCGGCGGCGCGCTTGCTGCTGGATGGCCAGGTCAACGATGCCGTGGAAATCGTGTTACCCAAGGGCAAGCGGGTGCAGATGCGTCTGGAGTTCTGCCGCCCGTTCGACAGCGGCGCAGAAGCGGGCACGATCAAGGACGCGGGGGACGACCCGGACGTGACCCATGGTGCACTGGTCTATTCCCGGGTCCGGCTCAGCGAACAGCCCGGTGTGCGCTTTATCGCAGGGCCCGGTGTCGGCACCGTTACGCGTCCCGGTCTGGTGCTGAACGTCGGCGAACCGGCGATCAACCCGGTGCCCCGACGCATGATCAGCGAACACCTGCTGGGGCTGGCTGATGATTTGAGTTACGACGGCGGCTTCGACGTGACCGTCTGCGTCGAGGGCGGCGAGTCCCTGGCGCTGAAAACCATGAACCCACGACTGGGCATCCTCGGCGGTTTGTCGATCCTTGGCACCAGCGGGATTGTCCGGCCGTTTTCCTGCGCCGCGTACATTGCCTCGATTCATCAGGGCATCGATGTCGCCAAAACCAACGGTTATCTGCACATCGCGGCCTGCACCGGCAACGCCAGCGAAGACACCATGCGCAAGGTCTACAACCTGCCGGAAATCGCACTGATCGAAATGGGCGACTTCGTCGGCGCGGTCCTCAAGCACCTGCGCAAGGTACCCGTGGCCAAGCTGAGCATCTGCGGCGGCTTCGGCAAGATCAGCAAACTGGCAGCCGGGCACATGGACCTGCACAGCCGCCACTCCAGCATCGACCTGCCACAACTGGCCGAATGGGCGGCAGCGGTGGGCGCAGATGCTGCACTGCAAGAGGCGATTCGTGGCGCCAACACCAGCCAGCAAGCCCTGGCAATGGCGGCAGCGGCGGGCGTGGCGCTGGGTGATGCGGTTTGTCGGCACGCGCTGGACTTCGCTCGCAGCGTGGTGCCTGCCCAGGTTCAGGTGGAAGTGTTCGCCATTGACCGTCAGGGCGGCATCGTCGGACGTGCGGGAGTGACGGCATGAAGCGTTTGTTGTTGCTGGGCGGTGTGACCGAAGCATTGGCCATCGCCCGTAAACTGGGCCCGCAGCATATCTACAGCCTGGCTGGGGTGGGACGGGTGCCGACAGACCTGACGTGTCAGCTGCGGGTTGGCGGTTATGGCGGTGCCGAAGGGTTGGCCGCCTTCATTCGCGAACAAGGCATCGATCTGCTGGTGGATGCCACTCATCCCTATGCTGCACAAATCAGTCGTAATGCGGCTGTCGCGACGCAATTGAGCGGCGTGCCGTGCTGGGCGCTGCGGCGTCAGGCCTGGCAGCCGGGGCCTGGAGATGACTGGCGCGAGGTGGATGACTGGCCTGAGTTGATCAACGCCTTGGCACCCTTTCAGCGTCCACTCTTCACCTTGGGCCGCGAGCCGTTGCAGCACCTGCACGAAATCCCCGACCACCAGTTCTGGACCCTGCGCGCCCTGGAAAACACCCTCGGCGACATTCCAGCCAGCCCCCGCTACGAAATCATCGGCGCCCGCGGGCCGTTCCTGCTGGACGACGAACGCGCCCTGTTCCAGCGCTGCGCCATCGACGTACTGATCAGCAAAAATAGCGGTAGCGGCGCCACCGAACCCAAGCTGGAAGTTGCCCGTGAGCTGCGCCTGCCGGTGCTGGTATTGCGCAGGCCGGTGCTGCCCGAAGTGGATCGAGAGTTTGCCGATGCGGCCGGGGTGTTGAAGGCGTTGGGGCAGTAGAACCCGTTTTCCGATCAATAACGGCATCAGCCCTGAAACATCATGGGTGACTGACACACCGCATTCGTGAGCAAGCTCAATCCCACAGGGTTCGGCGTAGACCAGATCTTTGGTCACCACAGACTATTGGAGCAAACACAGATCCGGTGGGAGCCGAGCTTGCTCGCGAAGGCGCCGGGCCAGATACATCGTGGTTGGCTGATGCACCGCATTCGTGAGCAAGCTCACTCCCCCCCTGAATCTCGATCGTTCTCACGCTCCGCTTTATCAGTCCGCGACATCACACCGCACACCCGCTTTTTACTTACCTTGTGCATTCAGGCTAAATGGCTCTGCTGACGTTTGGCGCAACTGAACGGATCACAGGGAGTTTCAACATGCTCAAGACGACGCTTGTTCTGCTGGCCCTGTTGTTGCCTGCCTGCCCTGCTCTTGCCCTAGCTCAAATCACAGGCAACCGGGTGGGGGACCTGGAGGTGGTACAGCCCTGGTCCATGGAGTTGCCGCCCAATGCGCCGACGGTCGCGGCTTATTTTGTGATTCGCAATAACGGCAAGACGGCGGATACGCTGACCGGGGTCGAAAGCCCCGTTGCCGGTTCTGCCCAGTTCCACGAACACATCAGCCAGGACGGGCTGATGAAAATGCAGCAGGTGCAAAGCGTCGAAATCCCCGCAGGCGGCAGTGTGGTCTTTGCGCCGATGGCTTATCACGTCATGCTGCTGGACCTGAAGGACAAGTCGAAGCTGGTGGACGGTCAGGCGTTTCCCCTGACCCTGCACTTCGAGACGTCCGGTGATATCAACGTCGATGTCCCGGTGCTGAAACAGGCGCCTGAACCGATAGACACCACTCAACATAACCATTGATACCCCTCTGACGTGAACCACCCACGCCCTCCGGCTTCCAGGCAACAGCTGGCCCCTCGCAGATCGCGGGGCGCCTGGTTGAGCCTGTTTGCCATGCTGATGATCTTCATCGGCCCGCTGATTTCCCAGGCGGTGCCGATGAACGAGCATGCGGGCATGGTGATGCCGATGTCGGCGTCGATGGACATGTCAGCGCATGAAGGCCATCACGCCGAAGGTGCGCAAACCAGCGACATCGGGGCCGCCGACCATGCCATCTGGGCCAAGTGTGGCTATTGCACCCTCTTGTTCAGTTGCCCCGCCCTGCCCCAGGGCCTGGCGATCATTGCCCCCACGCCCCCCAGGCCCGCGGACTTCTACGCGGCAGCGCTGCAGGCCGGTCACGCCCAACGCAGCGTCTTTCCAAACGCCCGCAGCCGAGCGCCCCCGTCTCCCGTCATTGGCTGAAACCAGACTGATCCCGCAACCCGCGAACAGCCCCATGGCTGTTGCGCGGGCAGCGCCGTGTTTTGTTTCCTGATGGGGAGCGCTTTAATGTCCAAACCGACTGTTTCTTTCTACAACCTCGCATGGCGCTGGCATTTTTATGCCGGGCTGTTCGTTGCACCGTTCATGATCCTGCTGTCCCTGACCGGCATGGTTTACCTGTTCAAACCGCAACTGGACACGCTGATGTACAGCGACCTGCTGACCGTCAAACCGGCGCAGTTGCAGCTCAGTGCCGATGAACTCCAGCAAAAGGTGCTGACGACTTACCCACAAGCCACCATCAGCAAGTACCTGCCGCCCATCAATGCCCAGGGCAGCGCGCAGTTTGTCGTGCTGCAGGCAGGGCGCGAAACCAATGTGTTCGTCGATCCGTATCGCGGCAACGTGCTGGGCACCCAGGACGCGAAGAACAACCTGCAAGCCATCGCCCGCGCCCTGCATGGCGAATTGCTGATCGGCAAGGTGGGTGACCGGCTGGTGGAACTGGCGGCGGGCTGGGGCATTGTGCTGGTGGTTTCCGGGCTGTACCTGTGGTGGCCACGTGGGCGGTCTGCGGCGGGTGTGCTCTGGCCGCGGCTGAACAGTCGCGGTCGGGTGTTGTGGCGTGACCTGCATTCGGTCACCGGTTTCTGGGGCTCGCTACTGCTGCTCCTGATGCTGCTCAGCGGCATGACCTGGACCGGTTTTTGGGGCAAGCAATACGCCGATGTCTGGAACACCTTCCCGGCCAAGATGTGGAACGACGTACCCAAGTCCGACAGGCTGACCGGCGAGCTGAACACCGCAGCGGTACAGACCGTGCCCTGGGCGCTGGAAAACACCCCGATGCCCATGTCCACCGGTGAGCACGCCGAACACATGGCCCACGGCGGCATGTCCAACATGCCTGCCGCGCCGAAGGTGTCGCTGCAACAGGTGGTGGACATTGCCAAGGGGCGGCACATCGAACCCGGCTACAGCATCACCCAGCCCAAGACTGCCGACGGCGTATTCACGGTGTCGGTGTTCGGCGACGACCCGCGTAACGACGCCACGCTGCATATCGATCAGTACACCGGCAAAGTACTGGCCTCCGTCGGCTGGCAGGACTACAGCGTCGTTTCCCGGGCCACAGAGCTGGGTGTGATGCTGCACGAAGGCAAGTTTTTCGGCTGGCTGAACCAGTTGGTCATCCTGCTGATCTGCCTGATGGTGCTGCTCAGTTCGGTCAGTGGGCTGGTGATCTGGTGGAAACGTCGCCCGCAAGGTGGCCTGGGTGTACCGCCTTTGCGGCATGATTTGCCACGCTGGAAAACCGCGACAATGATCATCATTGGCTTGGCCGTCGCGTTTCCGTTGGTCGGCGTGTCGTTGTTGGCCGTGTGGCTACTCGATCGTCTAGTCCGATCTTGCTTTGCCAAATTCGTCGCAACCGCCTAGATTGCACACGTGGGCCCCGGAGAGGCGGTTTTGTGATGAATTCCTCCCTCTTCTTATCCTTGTACGATTCCGGGGCCCACATCCTTTCCTGCATCACCCCGCGCACCAAAAAAAGCCGCAACCATGCTGACTGCACCCGCCAAACGTGGCAATCGCACACGAGCGTGACTGGGTCATCTGTCTCGAACTGCCTGTTGCGACATGAAGGGCCATCTGAACACACCATTCGTGCCAACAGCTTGCTCAGGCAAGACAGTCGCCTACAAGCGGCCCGGGAATCGCTTCAATTGGCTCGACTACGAATCAAGATGAACAAAGCGACCCTGACTATGAATTTCGCTCACGTTAAACGTGAGTACGTCGAGATGCTTTAAATAGAGCGCCGCGTACACTATTGCGCCTGTTTCCCGCACCCTCGTTGCCCGCACTCTTTTGGCTGCGGGTCAGACTTACCTGGATAGCGACCCGCGCCCGTGATGAAAACCAACCTTTGCACCAGCCTGTCATTGCTCGCCCTGAGCCTGAATGCCTACGCCGCAGACAGCGCCAGCACGCTGACGTTGCCTAGCGCTACTATCACAGCCACGGCCGAGAACAATGACGAAGCAGATCGTGTCGATCTGAACACCCCCACCGGCGCCGGGTCGCGTCTGGGTTTGAGCGCACTGGAAACGCCAGCAAGCACTGACAGCCTGACAGGCAAGCAAATCCGCGCGCGTGGCGATGTCAGCGTGCAGGATGCAGTCTCCCGTTCAGCGGGCATCAACCGCACCGGCTCGCCGGGCGACGGTGGTACCTCGCTGTCGGCGCGGGGCTTCGCAGGCCAGGGTTCGGTGATGCAGCTGTATGACGGCAGCCGCATGTATGAAGGCATGGGCACCGTGACCTTCCCGGTGGACACATGGGCGGTGGATCGCGTTGATGTACTGCGCGGCCCGGCGTCGGTTCTTTATGGCGAAGGCGCGACCGGTGCAGTGGTCAACGTCATCCCGAAAAAGCCGTTCGACGGTGATATCCAGAACCACATCCGTATCGGCGCGGGCTCCTACGGCAGCGAGCAGACCGCACTGGACAGCGGCGGCTCTCTGACTGATCAACTGAGCTACCGCCTGAACGTCAACCACCTGAGCAGCAATGGCTGGATCGACCGTGGCTACTCGGACGACACTTTCGTCAGCGGCGCACTGCGCTGGAAAGCCAGCGACAACCTGACGTTCACCCTGGCCCACGACTATGGCGACCAGAACCCGCAGAACTATTTCGGCACGCCGCTGATCAATGGCCATCTGCAAGGCAGCCTGAGCGACAAGAACTACAACGTTCACAACGACAAGCTGCACTACAACGACCAATGGACGCGCCTGACCAGTGAGTGGCAGATTTCCGACTCGGTTAGCTCCACCAACGAACTGTATTACTTCAAGGCACAGCGTCGCTGGCAGAACGCCGAGAACTACAACTGGGACGCCGACACCCAGCAACTGCTGCGCGCCAGTTACATCAGCATCAAGCACGACCAGGAACAAGTGGGCGATCGTCAATCGTTTACCTTCAACCACCAGCTGTTCGGTCTGAACAGCCGGACCGTGCTCGGTGCCGACTACAACCGCATTCACTTCAAACTGGCCAGCAACTCGCCATTCAATGACGTGTCGCCGGACGGCGAGCCTATCGACCTGAACCACCCGCAACAGGTCTCGTTCCACAGTGCGTCGCCGTTTCAGGATCAGTTCAAGACCACCACGCAACAGTTCTCGGTGTTCGGTGAAAACCGTACCGAGCTGACGGATCAACTGTCGTTGGTCACCGGTTTGCGTCGTGACTACGTGAGCCTGGACCGCGTGGACCTGATCCCTGACCAGAGGTCCGGCAAGACCCTGACCGGCAACAACTGGAAGATCGGCCTGGTCTACGCCCTGACGCCGGACGCCTCGGTGTACGGCCAGTACTCCACCAGCACCGACGGTGTCGGCGGTCTGATTTCCCTGAACCAGAACGCGCAGAACTATGGTCTCTCGACCGCCAGACAATCGGAAGTCGGCTTCAAGCAGGCGTTCTGGGACCAGCGTGGCGAGTGGACCATTGCGGCTTATCACATCGTCAAAAAGAAACTGCTGACGCCTGACCCGCTCAACCCGACCGAGCAAATCCAGGTGGGCCAACAATCGTCCAATGGCCTGGAAGCCAGCCTGGACCTGCAACTGCCGCACGACTGGGCACTGCAGGCCAACGCTTCGATCGTTCGCGCGCAATTCGACACGTTCAGCCAGGTGGATGCAAACGGCCAGACTGAATCCCTTGACGGCAAACTGCCTGTCGATGTGCCGCGCCGTACCGCCAACCTGTGGTTGAGCAAAGGCATCACCCAGGACGTGCGTGCCGGTACCGGTGTGCGTTATGTGGATGCCCGTTTTGGTGATTTCGCCAACGAAAACAAAATCCCGGGTTACACCGTGGTCGATGCCAACGTATCGTGGAAAGCCCTGAGCAACACTACCCTGGGGCTGCAATTGACCAACCTGTTCAACCGCGAATACGCGCTGAGCGAATACAATAACGGCACCCAATGGATCCTCGGCCAGCCGCGCTCGTTCTTCGTGACGGCGGATGTGGATTTCTAGCGCTCACACCGGACACTCAATGACAGACCTCACCCTCACCGATATCGCCTGGTCCCCCTTGGGACATGGGCATTGCCATCACCAGTTCCAGCTGCGCGATGTGAGCCTGAAGGTGGCGCCGGGTGAGTTCGTGGGGTTGATCGGGCCCAATGGCAGCGGCAAGACCAGCCTGTTGCGTTGCGCCTGGCGCTTCAGTCGCCCGGCGCAGGGTGAGGTGTTGCTGGGCGGCACCGATCTCTGGCAACAGGCGCCCCGCTGGGCTGCACAGCAGATCGCGGTGGTGCTGCAGGAGTTTCCCGACGCTTTCGGGCTGACGGTCAGTGAAGTGGTCGCCATGGGTCGCACGCCCCACAAGGGCATGTTCGATGGCGATACCTCGCAGGATCGGGAAATCGCTCGGCAAGCCCTGACCTCAGTGGGCATGCACGGTTTCGAAGACCATACCTTCGCCACACTTTCGGGCGGCGAAAAGCAACGGGTGATTCTTGCTCGCGCCCTGGCTCAGCAACCCAGACTGCTGATCCTCGATGAACCCACCAATCACCTCGACCCGCGCTATCAGCTCGAACTGCTGCAACTGGTGCGGCGCCTGAAGATCGGCACCCTCGCCAGCATCCATGACCTGAACCTCGCCGCTGCATTTTGTGACCGCCTGTACGTCATAGAAGGTGGCCGTATCGTTGCCAGCGGTACGCCACACGAAGTACTCACGGTCGAACTGCTGCGCGAAGTGTTCGGGGTTCAAGCGCTGGTCGATACCCATCCGCTTTCCGGCTATCCACGCATTACCTGGATCACCCACCCATGAAGCGTTTCTTACTGTTACTTGCCTTGCTTTGCGCTGCCCATCACGTCATGGCCGACGCCACTCATTACCCGCTGACGGTACAAAGCTGCAACCGCGAAGTGACCTTCGACAAGGCACCGCTACACGCGGTCAGCCATGACGTGAACATGACGCAAATGATGCTCGCCCTGGGCCTCAAATCGAGCATGGCGGGCTACAGCGGCATCACCGGCTGGAAATCCCTGACGCCGAAGCTACAAAAACAACTCGATGGGCTGCCTGAGCTGGCGAGCAAATACCCGTCAGTGGAAACCCTGCTCAACGCCAACGTCGATTTCTTCTTCGCCGGCTGGGATTACGGCATGCATGTGGGCGGCGACCTGACGCCCCAAAGCCTGGCGCCCTTTGGCATCAAGGTTTACGAGCTGACCGAGTCCTGCGCCTTCGTCATGAAGCGTTCCGGTGCGAGCCTGGAGGACACCTACAACGACCTGCGCAACCTGGGGCGGATTTTCGACGTTCAGGACCGCGCCAACCAGTTGATCGCACAGATGCAACAACGGGTCGCAAAGGTCGAAGCTGCGCGACCCAAGGACACGCCACGGGTTTTCCTCTACGACAGCGGCGAAGACAAGCCCTTTACCTCGGGTCGACTGGCCATGCCCCAGGCGCTGATCACCGAGGCAGGCGGGCGCAATATTCTGGATGACGTGGACGCCAGCTGGACCCAGGTAAACTGGGAAACCGTGGTCGAGCGCAACCCGCAAGTCATCGTGATTGTTAATTACGGCGAAGTCTCCGCTGCCCAGAAAGAGCAATTTCTGTTGAGCAACCCGGCGCTGCAATCGGTGGAGGCCATCCGCAACAAACGTTTCATCGTCATCCCCTACGTGGCCGCAACGCCTGGGATCGACAACATCGAGGCCATCGAAACCATCGCTGCCGGCCTGCACGGCCAAACGCTTTGAAACTGCGCCTGCCACCGAGCATCGCCAGCCAGCAGGGCTATTCCCTGCTGCTGATCGTCCTTGGCCTGCTGTTGCTGGCAACCTGCGTACTGTCCCTGGGGTTTGGCGCGGCACCGGTTCCGGCGAAGGTGGTGGGGCAGATTCTGCTGCACAAGCTGTTCGGCATCGAATCGGCCTCTGTGAGCTGGAACGCTGGCCAGGAACATATCGTCTGGCTGATCCGCGTGCCGAGGATGTTGCTGGGGGCGCTGATCGGTGCCGGGTTGGCCTTGGTCGGCGCGGTCCTGCAAGCCGTGACCCGCAACCCTCTCGCTGACCCGCACCTGCTGGGCGTTACCTCCGGTGCAACCCTGGGCGCCGTGATCGTAGTGCTGCACGTGGGTGAAGTAATCGGCATTCTGACCCTGCCCGCCGCTGCCTTCATCGGCGCGCTGTGCAGCATGGCCATGGTGCTTGCCATTGCCAGCCGCCAGGGTCGACTGGACAGCGACCGCCTCTTGTTATGCGGCATCGCGGTGTCCTTCGTGATGATGGCGCTGGCCAATCTGCTTTTGTTTCTGGGGGATCATCGGGCCAGTTCAGCGGTGATGTTCTGGATGCTCGGTGGCCTGGGCCTGGCGCGCTGGGAACTGCTGCCGATCCCTTCACTGGTCGTCGTGATCGGGCTGGCGTTGCTGTTGGCCATGGCTCGGGCACTTAACGCTCTGATGGCTGGCGAACAGACCGCAGTGACCCTGGGCCTGAACGCCCGCAACGTGCGCATCAAAGTGTTCCTGATCGCCTCGCTGATGACCGGGGTGATGGTCTCCATCAGCGGCTCCATCGGCTTTGTTGGCCTGATGGTGCCGCATATTGCCCGCAGATTCGTCGGCGCCGAACATCGGCGCCTGCTGCCAGTCTGCGCGTTGATGGGCAGCATTTTCCTGGTATGGGTCGACGTGGCCGCGCGCACCCTGATCGCGCCGGAAGACCTGCCCATTGGCGTCGCAACAGCGGCCATCGGCGGGCTGTTTTTCATTGGCTTAATGCGCAAGCGCTGAGGTATAGGCTCGGGGATGATGTTGGAGGTTTCATCTCTTTTAAGCCAATCGAGAGCTACAACGAGGTTTCCGCCTCCCCGGTGTAAATATCAAAGATCTCGCCAACCACCTCCTGAGGCGAGCTGAAGTAGGCGAAAAAATTACTGCCCACTTCCCGGACCGCCGTGAGCTGCATTGGTGTATTCGGCACAACACCCACGTGATCGCCGAGGATATGCGAGAACATGTTTTTCTTCGGGATGGACGAGTCGAAGATCATGTAGATCATCTGGTTATCACTGTTTGCGTGCTGTGTGATAAACGCATCCTGACTCCACCGCGAGGCATTGAACCGCGTGATGGAGGCCGATTGCACACCGCGATCCATGAAGACCTGCCCCAGCTTGGTCTTGAGCTGTTGCATACAGGCAGAGGAAACATGAGTGACGCGAAAGGCAACTCCCTGGTAGGCGTTGAGTCTGAACAAGTCGATCAGGAATTTACGGGTTTTTGAATTTCGGACACTGGTTCTCAGCAACTGGTTGATGCTGGCGGATCCGCCTTCGCAATAGCTCAGGATATTAGGAAGGAGCTCGGCATTGCCCGACTTGGCCAACCCCATGTAGAGGCTTTCGAACTGTTCTTTTTCCGCAAGGCTCAGGCTATCGACGGCGACTGGCCAGACCGCGGTCAAACGTTCCAACTCACGATAGGCGTTGCGCAGTATCTGGGGCCCTATGCCTCTGGCCCGGTAAAGCGCCTTGATCCAGACGCCACCGCTGTTGATGAAGCCGAACTCATCGCTGTACGTCAGCAACTGCGCATTATCGGATACCTGCCGGTAAAGCCGGGCATGTCCGAAGAGATTGAATCGACGACGTATGTAGAACGTCTCGTGATTGATTTCAACTGCATGAAATACCTTCGAATCGAGCGCAGTGACCTGCTTGGCATCGGCCAGCAGTGGCCCTTTTGGGGGTGATAGCAGGAAACCGATGTGCTCGCAGCCATCGGGTCCCATCCTGCGCACCAGCGGTGGTGCGGGCCGAGGCGCCCTGATGGGAGCGATAAACCGGCTAGGCAAGGACCGCACGCCCACCCCGCCCAGCAGCAAATAACCAAGGGCATTGAGAAACTCCTGCGCGGCGCCCAGATAGTCGTTGTCCTCTATTTTTCTGAAGCCTTGCCATGCGGTGTAGAGCGTCATACCCAGAGCAAGCGGAATCCGGATCGGGGGAGGCAAAAACAGCATGACAATGCTGGCCGCCAGATGAAAATCGAAAGCTGAGTCAGAGTCCTTCGCGCACTCCCGATACGACTTCGCATCGCTGATCATATGCTCGACACGAATATCGTGATTCTCATCAATGAAGTGCTTGCGCTGCTCATCGAAGCTCACGACTTCCCAGACCAGCGTTGGCAAGGGTATTGGGGAGGGCCAGTTTCTGAAGACCTGGGGGAAGCGGTAATGCTCGAACCATTCATCGAACGCAAGACTCTGGCGAGCCAGGGCCTGTCGAAGAATCGGCATTTGCCTCAGTAAATACTCGCTATTGGCTGAGCGTTGCAGAAAGTCCCGCCTCAACCTCTCGAGGCTTTCGAACCAACGAAAAACGATGCCATCCGGCGCGTCTACCGTGCAAAGCACAACAGGCCGGGATTCCCCAGCGTCATCAGGGGCAATAAGCATCACGTTGGAGAGCGGGATGTCATTAATCGTGAGGAACTTGAGCTGGATATTTTTCTGTCCGGCCTTTCTGACCGGCATCAAATCTGGCGAGTCCAGTACTGCGGCTATCCACTCCAGCCCTGACGACTCGAACTTCATTTGTCTTGCAACCAGCAACCCCATTCGCAGCTGTGCGAGCAGCAACTGCCCGGACTTTTCACGCAAGGTTTGTGCAAAGTCAGATGTCTTGAGACGCTCATCAAGGAAACGGTCGAATGCCGCTTCGACATCAATCGTTTCCATCAGGATCTCAATGTCGTTGGCATCCAGTCCCTTGACGGGACGATCGTTGGTGTCGGTCACAAGAATACGACGTGTGTAGCCCTGTATCTGCAGATTGGGATCCTCGGTGGCCAGCTCCCTGAGCGTGTAACGCATATCAAGCCTTCCCGCAGCTTCCGCCACAATCATCTGGGTCGGACGAAGGTGCCCTCCCAGTTGCGGGATATAGAGCAACTTGACAATGATTTCATCGGGCGACAGCTGGATTTTTTTCTTGGCCAACGTGGCGTCAAGGATGGTGTCGATGTAGCTCCTGAGGAACTGATTGCTGTCGAGCGTCCGGGTCTCAAGGTCATTGATCGTCTGCTTGAGCGAAACGATCGTGCCTCCAAAGGCTTTCGCCGCGTCCACCCATACCGAGCGAGCGCCCTCATCCATCGATTGCCACCAGTCAGGCATGGCGGCATCGATCACGTTTCTGTCGTTGCGGTCCAGGTTCAAAAAATTGTCGAACTGATAGCGAAGATCAAGCACTTGCGACACAAGACTCAAAAATTCGCTGCTGCTCAGAGCACGGGCCTTTGCCAACGCAGTGCAGTGGGCAAAGTCCGACAGCTGTTTCATGACCATCTTGCCGAACTGCTGCTTCAGAAAGTCGCCGCTAAGCGGGGAAAACGCCCAGGTGCACGAAACACCGGCCTGCTGCACGGCCCCCTCAGGCTCAACATACTTGTACTCCGCACTCTTCAATAACCAGTCTTTTTGCTGGGGATCAGCCCAGCGCGTGGTCAGTTCAGCCGTCAGGGACGTGAACGAGTCGAACCCCTCCAACCCGCCGTTGGGGGTATAGAGCAATACCGACCCCAGCCGCGCATCGTTGATCGTCGGTGGTTGCGTCGTACATACCTCGCTCAGGACAAAGCAACCCGCAAAGTCCACTGACGACTGGTCAGGGCGCGCCAGTGACAGGCTGAAAACGCCATGCTGTTGCAATGGATCATTTTCCTGATCGCGGCAATAACCCAGCATGCTTTCAAGCATTCGACCATGGGTCAGAGTGAGGTTGCCCTGCTCGACACCAACCTGCGCTTCCAGGGTCAGGGCCTGCATGCATTCGTTGAGAGAAATGGCGCTGCGGGACTGCCCATCGGCCTCCACAAAATTCCAGTAATCGCGCAAGGCGGCGCTGTAGGCATCCGCGATTGATTGTTTGAAACGGGCGTGAATATAGAGGATGTCCTCACCACTGAACGCTCCGATTCGCTCCGTCTCGACGACGGTATAGGGGCTCCCGAACAGGCCATACGTGCCTGTGTCATCGACTGTCGAATGGCCCAGGAAATACTCGATCAAACTGTCAATCAGGGAGATGGCGCGGCTGAGTTTGCGGATACCCAGCGGCGTTGGCGACGGGGACGGCTCGGGAAAGCTGGTAAACGGCGGAATATTGGCCGGTTTGAGTTCATACAGATTCACCCAGATGCGATCGATGTCGATCGTCACATCGGGATAATCACGGGCCAGAATGTGCAGCAATTGTTGTCGGGCCACCTCAGCAAAAGAAGGTGGAAGGTCGCTGGTGACAGCCTTGGAACTGGAGGGTGCATTAGTCATTAGGATCGTTCATCACATTGGGAAAGGATATTTGGATCAGCAGATCAAGTTCCAACCCAAGTAATCAGACTGCACGCCCCCTGCCTGTCAGACACAGACGTTATGCGCTTCCCCCTTTTGCTTCTTTTCCCGTGGGCTAGAGACCCACGCCCAACCCAATGCACCGCTTACGAGCATCCCGCGCACCGCGACGTTATAGCGCCCCATATCGGGGCGCGACGACCTGTCTGGAGCGACAGTTTTGTGCCATTAAGCGACATTTCCACGCTTGGCCCAGCCTTTGCTAAAGCTCTTTCAACGTTCGGCGCTGCGTTGACCGTACCGCCCCTTGAATCACAAATCCAAAAGATGGAGATAGCCAATGAAGCGTCGCAGCCTGTTGAAAGCCTTCACCCTGTCGGCCTCGATTGCCGCCATGGGCATGACCTGGACCGTGCAGGCCGCCGAGACCATCAAGGTCGGCATTCTGCATTCGCTGTCCGGCACCATGGCGATCTCCGAAACATCGCTCAAAGACATGGCCCTGATGACCATCGACGAAATCAACGCCAAGGGCGGCGTGATGGGCAAGAAGCTGGAACCGGTCGTCGTGGACCCTGCGTCCAACTGGCCGCTGTTCGCTGAAAAGGGTCGTCAGTTGCTGACCCAGGACAAGGTTGCCGTGGTGTTCGGCTGCTGGACATCGGTGTCGCGTAAATCGGTATTGCCGGTGTTTGAAGAGCTCAATGGCTTGTTGTTCTACCCGGTTCAGTACGAAGGCGAAGAGATGTCGCCAAACGTGTTCTACACCGGTGCAGCGCCTAACCAGCAGGCTATCCCTGCGGTCGAGTACCTGATGAGCGAAGACGGCGGCGGCGCCAAGCGTTTCTTCCTGCTGGGTACTGACTACGTTTACCCGCGCACCACCAACAAGATTCTGCGTTCCTTCCTGCACTCCAAAGGCGTGGCAGACAAGGACATCGAAGAGGTCTACACCCCGTTCGGCCACAGCGATTACCAGACCATCGTGGCGAACATCAAGAAGTTCTCCGCTGGCGGCAAGACCGCTGTGATCTCCACCGTCAACGGCGACTCCAACGTGCCGTTCTACAAGGAACTGGCCAACCAGGGCCTGAAAGCCACCGACGTACCGGTCGTGGCGTTCTCGGTGGGCGAAGAAGAACTGCGCGGTATCGACACCAAGCCATTGGTCGGCAACCTCGCCGCCTGGAACTACTTTGAGTCGGTCGAGAACCCGGTCAACAAGAAGTTCGTGGCTGACTGGAAAGCCTACGCCAAGGCCCACAACCTGCCAGGCGCTGACAAGGCTGTGACCAACGACCCGATGGAAGCCACGTACGTCGGTATCCACATGTGGGCACAAGCGGTCGAGAAAGCTCAGTCCACCGATGTGGATAAAGTCCGCGAAGCCATGGCTGGCCAGACCTTCGCCGCGCCGTCGGGCTACACCCTGACCATGGACAAGACCAACCACCACCTGCACAAGCCGGTGATGATCGGCGAGATCCAGGACGACGGTCAGTTCAACGTCGTATGGCAGACCAAAGACCCGATCCGCGCCCAGCCGTGGAGCCCGTACATTCCTGGCAACGACAAGAAGCCGGACTATGCGGTGAAGAGCAACTAAGTAAAAACACATACCCGCTCCTGCACGCGGTGCAGGAGCGATCAGTAAAGGTTGTCTGAACCGCCGCATTCGCGAAATGCCCGACACGGTTTCTCTGCTGTACGCCGTCGCCGACCCCAAGGCCATCGATATGCCCAGATCTCTGTACCGCTTCATTTTCGCCTTGAGCCTGCTGCTGCCTGTCGCAGCACACGCCAGCGATGCCAGTGACTTCGTCGCTGCCAGTTCCTCACAACAAGCCGACCTGCTGGAAGCCTGGGCTGCCAAGCCTGTGCCCGCCCGTGTCGAGCTGATCAACGCCCTGCAGGATGGTCGCGTCGCGGCCGACAGCAGCAAGCGCGCCTATTACGAAGTCAACGACAAGTTCGTCGCCGTGGACCCCGCTGCCCCTGCCGCAGCCGATGCGCCCAACCCTGACGAACCGCGCAAATTGCGCCTGAACAATCGCTTGCGTGGTCTGGTGGACACCGCGCTTGCCAGCCACCAACTGCTGGCCGCCGACGAAAAACTGCGTCTGGCCGCCGCCCTGCAACTGCAAAAAAGCGCCCGTCCGGCTCAGCTCGAATTGCTGACCCAACAAGTGGCCAGCGAAACCGATAAAACCGTGCACAACGCCTTGAGCCTGGCACTGGCCAACCTGCAACTGGTGGACACCAGCCCGACTGTGCGTCTGGCTGCCGTGCGGCTGTTGGGTGAAACCGGTGACCCACTGGCCCGCACCCGCCTGGAAACCCTGCTCTCGCCTGGCGTTGAAACCGACACCACCGTGCGTGTCGCAGCAGAAACCAGCCTGGCGCAAGTCAAACGCAAACTCATGGTCGGCGAGATTCTCGGTGAAGCCTTCAGTGGCATGTCCCTGGGTTCGATTCTGCTGCTCGCTGCCCTGGGCCTGGCGATCACCTTCGGCCTGCTTGGCGTGATCAACATGGCCCACGGTGAAATGCTGATGCTGGGGGCTTACTCGACCTACGTCGTGCAAATGATGTTTCAACGCTATGCACCCGGTGCCTGGGAGTTCTACCCCCTGGTCGCACTGCCCGTCGCGTTCTTCGTCACGGCCGCCATCGGCATGGCCCTGGAGCGCACGGTGATTCGCCATTTATATGGCCGCCCGCTGGAAACCCTGCTCGCCACCTGGGGCATCAGCCTGATGCTGATCCAGTTGATCCGCGTGATCTTCGGTGCGCAAAACGTCGAAGTGGCCAACCCCGAATGGCTGTCTGGCGGGATTCAGGTACTGCCCAATCTGGTGCTGCCTTACAACCGTATCGTGATCATCGGCTTTGCCCTGTTTGTCGTGGTTCTGACCTGGCTGCTGCTGAACAAGACCCGCCTGGGCCTGAACGTGCGCGCCGTTACCCAGAACCGCAACATGGCCGCCTGCTGCGGCGTGCCCACCGGTCGCATCGACATGATGGCGTTCGGGCTCGGCTCGGGCATCGCAGGCCTGGGCGGTGTCGCCCTGAGCCAGATCGGCAACGTCGGCCCGGACCTGGGCCAGAGCTACATCATCGATTCGTTCCTGGTGGTGGTGCTCGGCGGTGTCGGTCAACTGGCCGGTAGTGTGATGGCGGCATTCGGGCTGGGTATCGCCAACAAGATTCTCGAACCACAGATCGGCGCCGTACTGGGCAAGATCCTGATCCTGGCGCTGATCATTCTGTTTATCCAGAAACGTCCGCAAGGCCTCTTCGCACTGAAAGGACGGGTGATCGACTGATGAATCAGCCATTGATGCTCACTGCTGCACAAAAAGTCGGCCCCAAGGTCACGATTGCAATTGGCGCCATCGTGCTCGCGATCCTGATCGCATTGCCGTTGTTGTCCTTGCTGCCCGCCGACAACGGCCTGCAAGTCTCGGCCTACACCCTGACGCTGGTGGGCAAGATCCTGTGTTACGCCATCGTCGCCCTGGCGCTGGACCTGGTCTGGGGTTACGCCGGCATGCTGTCGCTGGGTCACGGCCTGTTCTTCGCCCTGGGCGGTTACGCCATGGGCATGTACCTGATGCGCGAGGCCGCTGGCGATTCGTTGCCCGCCTTCATGACCTTCCTGTCGTGGACCGAGTTGCCGTGGTACTGGACGGGCACCAACCACTTCCTGTGGGCCATGTGCCTGGTGGTACTGGCGCCGGGGCTGCTGGCGCTGGTGTTCGGCTTTTTCGCCTTCCGCTCGCGGATCAAGGGCGTGTACTTCTCGATCATGACCCAGGCCCTGACCTTCGCCGGCATGCTGTTGTTTTTCCGCAACGAAACCGGTTTTGGCGGCAACAACGGCTTCACCAACTTCCGCAGCATCCTGGGTTTCAGCATTACCTCCCAGGGCACGCGCGCAGTGCTGTTCCTGACCACCGTGCTGTTGCTGATTGCCAGCTTGTATGTGGGCTGGCGCCTGGCGCAGAGCAAGTTCGGCCGGGTGCTGACGGCGTTGCGCGATGCGGAAAACCGCCTGATGTTCTGTGGTTATGACCCTCGTGGCTTCAAGCTGTTTGTCTGGGTATTGAGTGCTGTGCTGTGCGGCCTGGCGGGTGCGCTGTATGTGCCGCAGGTCGGCATCATCAACCCCAGCGAAATGTCGCCGACCAACTCCATCGAGGCTGCCGTGTGGGTGGCGCTTGGCGGACGCGGCACCTTGATCGGCCCGTTGCTGGGCGCAGGCGTGGTCAACGGCATGAAGAGCTGGTTCACCGTGGCCTTCCCTGAGTACTGGCTGTTCTTCCTCGGTGCGCTGTTCATCGTCGTGACCCTGTACCTGCCAAAAGGCGTGATTGGCCTGCTGAAGAAAAAGGGCGAACAATGAAAACCACTCCGACTCCTGCATTCATCCCTGAACCGGATTTCGATCCCGCGCCTGCGCCGAACAAGGACGCAGGCACCAGCCGTGATGCCATCGGCCTGGGGCAAGCGGCGGGCAAGGGCCTGAACACCCGCCACGGCACGATCCTGACCCTGGAAGACATCAGCGTCAGCTTCGATGGCTTCAAGGCCCTGAACAACCTGAACCTGTACATCGGTGTGGGTGAGCTGCGCTGCATCATCGGCCCCAACGGCGCGGGCAAGACCACGCTGATGGACGTGATCACCGGCAAGACCCGCCCGAGCCACGGCAAGGCCTGGTTCGGCGAAACACTGGACCTGACGCAGATGAGCGAAGTGCAGATCGCCCAGGCCGGTATCGGTCGCAAGTTTCAGAAGCCAACTGTATTCGAAGCCTTGAGCGTGTTCGAAAACCTGGAGCTGGCGCAGAAAACCGACAAGTCGGTCTGGGCCAGCCTGCGCGCCAGGCTGAGCGGTGAGCAGCGTGACCGCATCGAGCAGGTGCTGGAAACCATCCGCCTGACCACTTCGATGCAGCGCCCGGCCGGGTTGTTGTCCCACGGCCAGAAGCAGTTCCTGGAGATCGGCATGCTGCTGGTCCAGGACCCGCAATTGCTGTTGCTGGACGAACCCGTGGCGGGCATGACCGACGCCGAAACCGAATTCACCGCCGAGCTGTTCAAGAGCCTGGCAGGCAAGCACTCGCTGATGGTGGTGGAACACGACATGGGCTTCGTCGGCTCGATTGCCGACCACGTCACCGTGCTGCACCAGGGCAGTGTCCTGGCCGAAGGTTCGCTGGAAGACGTACAGGCGGATGAGCGGGTGATTGAGGTGTATCTGGGCCGCTGAAGCGCCCACCTGTTTTTGCGACCGCTTCGCGGTCGATCGCGGGCAAGCCACGCTCCTACAGGAGACCGGGCCGCCCGCCATTGATGAGAACCCGAACATGCTCCAGGTTGAAAAGCTTCACCAATACTACGGCGGCAGCCATATCCTTCGCGGCCTATCCTTTGACGTGAAGATCGGCGAGGTCACCTGCCTGCTCGGTCGAAACGGGGTCGGCAAGACCACGCTGCTCAAAGTGCTTATGGGCCTGCTGCCTTCCAAGGAAGGCGTGGTGCAGTGGGAAGGCAAGGCCATCACTGGCTTCAAGCCGCATCAGCGGGTGCATGCCGGGATTGCCTACGTGCCTCAGGGCCGGGAAATTTTCGGGCGTCTGACCGTGGAAGAAAACCTGCTGATGGGCCTGTCCCGTTTTCCTGGCTCCGAAGCCAAGGAAGTGCCCGCGTTCATCTACGAGTTGTTCCCGGTGCTGCTACAGATGAAGCAACGCCGAGGCGGTGATTTGTCCGGGGGGCAGCAGCAACAACTGGCGATTGGTCGCGCCCTGGCCAGCCGTCCACGGTTGCTGATTCTCGATGAGCCCACCGAAGGCATCCAGCCGTCGGTGATCAAGGAAATCGGTGCGGTGATCAAGAAGCTGGCCGAGCGCGGCGACATGGCGATCCTGCTGGTGGAGCAGTTCTACGACTTTGCCGCCGAACTGGCCGACCAGTACCTGGTGATGTCCCGGGGTGAAATTGTCCAGCAGGGGCGTGGCGAAAACATGGAAGCCGAAGGCGTGCGCGGGCTGGTTACCATTTGATTCACTGGCGAGCATTTCGCCCGGCCTGCTAATGTGCAGGCCTTCAATACACCACAACGGCATGCCATGAATCTTCCCGCCCACACCGCCCTTTTCACCCCCAGCTGGCACGCCGAACTGGAGTTGGGCTACGGGCGTTTTGGCGACAGCACACGCCCGACCCAACGCCGTCACAAAGGCCCGCTGCGGGTGCAGAAACACCTGTACCCCGAAGGCCCGGAAGTCTGCCAGCACATCATCGTTCACCCACCGGGCGGCATTGCCGGGGGCGACCGGCTGGATATCTCGGCCAGCGTCGGCGCCAATGCCTGGGCCCAGTTGACCAGCCCCGGCGCCGCCAAGTGGTATCGCGCGGCAGGTCCGGCTTATCAGCAACTGGAGCTGCGGGTCGAACAGGGCGCGACGCTGGAATGGCTGCCCCAGGAAACCATCGTGTTCAGCGCGGCACAGGCCGAACTGACCACCCGCATCGAGCTTGAGGGTGACGCCCGTCTGTTCTATTGGGACATGGTGGCGCTGGGGCGTCCGGCCAGCGGCGAACGCTTTGAGCGGGGCCACTTTCAGTCGCACCTGGATATTCGTCGTGACGGCCAGTTGCTGTGGCATGAACGGCAACGCATCATCGGCGGCGATGGCCTGCTGGACTCGCCCATCGGGCTGGGAGGCAAGACGGTATTCGCAACCCTGCTGGTGACCGGTGACGTGGATAGCGAACTGCTGGAGACCTGCCGTAATCTGGCAAACCCGGTACGCGGCAACCTGACCCAACTGCCCGGCCTGCTGGTGGCCCGCTGCCTGGCTGATGAAGGCCTGCATGCAAGGGCCTGGCTGATCGAATTATGGAAGCTGTTGCGCCCGGTGTTGCTGGGCCGCGAAGCGCTGGCGCCGAGGATCTGGAGTACCTGATTTTTGTGGTGTCTGGACTGACGTCTTCGCGGACGAGTCCGCTCCTACAGGTGTAGCGCGGTTAACTGTAGGAGCGGACTCGTCCGCGAATGCGATGGCTCAGGCAACAATGATTTGAACAGGGCACACACGCCCCAACCGACTACAAACGGACAAAATATGGACCTGACTCCACGCGAAAAAGACAAGATGCTGATCTTCACCGCAGGCCTGGTCGCCGAACGGCGACTGGCCCGCGGGGTCAAGCTCAACTACCCGGAAGCCATGGCCTATATCTCCGCCGCCTTGCTTGAAGGCGCCCGCGACGGGCAGACCGTGGCCGAGCTGATGCACTACGGCACCACCCTGCTCAGCCGCGAACAGGTGATGGAAGGCATCCCGGAAATGATCCACGAGATCCAGGTCGAGGCGACCTTCCCCGACGGCACCAAGCTGGTCACCGTGCACCAACCGATTGTCTGACGGAAACGATCCATGACTTACCTGATTCGTGATGCATTGGCCGCCGACCTGGCCGACATCCTGGCCATCTACAACGATGCCGTGCTCAACACTACGGCTATCTGGAACGAACAGCCGGCGGACCTTGCCAATCGTCAGGCCTGGTTTCAGGCGCGCCAGACCCAGGCCTACCCGATTCTGGTGGTGGTCGATACCGCTGATCAGGTGCTGGGCTACGCCTCGTTTGGCGACTGGCGGCCGTTCGAAGGCTTTCGGCACACCGTCGAGCATTCGGTCTATGTGCGTGCGGACCAGCGCGGCAACGGTCTTGGCCCGCTGCTGATGCAGGCCCTGATTGAACGTGCCCGCGAGTGCGACAAACATGTGATGGTCGCGGCCATCGAAAGCGGTAATGCCGCCTCCGTTCGCCTGCACGAAAGACTAGGCTTTGTTACTACCGGACGCATGCCGCAAGTCGGCACCAAGTTTGGTCGCTGGCTGGACCTGACCTTCATGCAACTGAATCTGTCACCGGACGCGCCTGCCCCAGAGTCTCAGGCGCCGACGCCTCATACCCCATGACTCGATAAGAGAAGCGCCCCAATGAACGCTGCCCAGTTACGACGTGTCAACGCTGAAAGCTTTGCGCACTATCGCCATGGTTTGGTCGAGTTGTTGCTGGATGCAGTCTCACATGGTGCTTCCATCGGATTCATGAGCGACCCGGGCTCCGAGCAGGTCTACGCCTGGTGCGATGGCATGAAGACCGAGATCGAACAGGGCAGCCTGCTGCTGTGGGTCGTGGTTCAGGAGGAACAGGTGCTGGCCACCGCGCAACTGGCGCTATGCCAGAAGCCCAACGGCTTGAACCGTGCCGAAGTGCAGAAGGTGCTGGTCCTCAATTCCGCCCGTGGCCGTGGCCTGGGCACGCAATTGATGAGCGCGGTCGAACAGGCTGCCCGACTGAACAACCGTGGGCTGATTTACCTGGACACGCTGGCCGGCTCCCCCGCCGAAGGCTTTTACCGCTCCCTGGGCTACAGCCTTTGCGGCCAGTTGCCCGATTACGCCTGCAACCCCGATGGCGAATACAAAGCCACGGCCATTTACTACAAGACCTTGTCGAGGAAGACCGCATGATCCCTGGTGAATACCAGATCCAGCCCGGTGAGATCGAACTCAATGCCGGCCGCCGCACCATCAGCCTGAACGTCGCCAACAGCGGTGACCGGCCGATCCAGGTGGGCTCGCACTTTCACTTTTTTGAAACCAACGACGCCCTGACCTTTGATCGCGTGGCCGCTCGTGGCATGCGCCTGAACATCCCGGCCGGCACCGCTGTGCGCTTCGAGCCTGGCCAGTCCCGGGACGTGGAGCTGGTGGATCTGGCTGGCCATCGCCGGGTGTTCGGTTTTGCCGGACGGGTGATGGGCGATCTGGATTGACGCTGTAACTATCAGGAACCACCGAGGCGCGCCATTCGCGAGCAAGCTCGACTCCCACTGTGGGAGCTAGCTTGCTCGCGAAGAGGCCCGCGCAGACACCGATGATTTAAGGAATCGCGATGAAGATTTCCAAACAAGCCTACGCCGACATGTTCGGCCCTACCGTCGGTGACCGCGTGCGGCTGGCGGATACCGACCTGTGGATCGAGGTCGAAAAAGACTTCACCACCTACGGCGAAGAAGTGAAGTTTGGCGGCGGCAAGGTCATTCGCGACGGCATGGGCCAAGGCCAGTTGCTGGCAGCCGAGGTGGTCGACACCCTGATCACCAACGCGCTGATCATCGACCACTGGGGCATCGTCAAGGCCGACGTCGGCATCAAGGATGGCCGCATCGCCGCCATCGGCAAGGCCGGCAACCCGGACATCCAGCCCGACGTGACCATCGCGGTCGGCGCGGCCACGGAAGTCATCGCCGGTGAAGGCATGATCCTCACCGCAGGTGGCGTCGACACCCACATTCACTTCATCTGCCCGCAACAGATGGAAGAAGCCCTGACCAGCGGCGTGACCACCATGATTGGCGGCGGCACAGGGCCCGCTACCGGCACCAACGCCACCACTGTGACGCCAGGCCCGTGGCACATGGCGCGCATGCTCCAGGCGGCGGATTCGTTCCCGATGAACGTCGGGTTCACCGGCAAGGGCAACGTCAGCGTGCCAGGGCCCCTGATCGAGCAGGTCAAGGCCGGTGCCATCGGCCTCAAGCTGCACGAAGACTGGGGCACCACCCCGGCGGCCATCGACAATTGCCTGAGCGTTGCCGATCAGTACGACGTGCAGGTGGCGATTCACAGCGACACCCTCAATGAGTCCGGTTTCGTCGAAACCACGCTGGCAGCGTTCAAGGGCCGCACCATCCACACCTACCACACCGAAGGTGCCGGTGGCGGTCACGCGCCGGACATCATCAAGGCCTGCGGTTTCCCCAACGTGCTGCCCAGCTCGACCAACCCGACCCGGCCGTTCACCCGCAACACCATCGACGAACACCTGGACATGCTGATGGTCTGCCATCACCTGGACCCAAGCATCGCCGAAGACGTGGCCTTCGCCGAAAGCCGCATCCGTCGTGAAACCATTGCCGCCGAAGACATCCTGCACGACCTGGGCGCGTTCTCGATGATCAGTTCCGACAGTCAGGCCATGGGCCGTGTCGGTGAAGTGATCATGCGCACCTGGCAGACCGCCGACAAAATGAAGAAGCAGCGAGGCCCGTTGCCTGAAGACGGGTCCGGCAACGATAACTTCCGCGCCAAACGCTACATCGCCAAATACACCATCAACCCGGCGATCACCCACGGCATCAGCCACGAAGTGGGCTCCATCGAAATCGGCAAATGGGCTGACCTGGTGCTGTGGCGCCCGGCGTTCTTCGGCGTCAAGCCGACACTGATCCTCAAGGGCGGCGCCATTGCTTCCAGCCTGATGGGCGACATCAATGGCTCGATCCCGACCCCTCAACCGGTGCACTACCGCCCGATGTTCGCCAGCTTCGGCGCCTCGCTGCACGCCACCAGCCTGACCTTCATCAGCCAGGCCGCGCTGGATGCCGGGGTTCCCGAGACGCTGGGGCTGAAAAAGGTCATTGGCGTGGTCAAGGGTTGTCGCGATGTGCAAAAGAAAGACCTGATCCACAACGACTACCTGCCCAACATCGACGTCGACCCGCAGACCTACCAGGTCAAGGCCGATGGCGTGTTGCTGTGGTGTGAACCGGCGGACGTGCTGCCAATGGCGCAGCGGTATTTCCTGTTTTGATGGATTTGCGTTCAGACCAGAGTCGGTAGTTGGCACAAACCTGTGGGAGCGAATTCATTCGCGAGAGGCCAGTACAGTCAGCATCTCTGGCGCCTGACACACCGCATCGCGAATAAATTCGCTCCCACAGGTTGCTCCAAAACACAGAACCTCCCGCAGGCCCTCACCTGGAACGTCCCGACGGTCAAATATCCATCCCCCGCAACAAAAGCGCTAACATGCAGAACCTTCCCCACCGCTGTCCCCAGCAAGGTTACTGGCTATGCGCCTTTCCGAATTCATCGTCAACCACGTGGATCGCATTGTCGATGAATGGGAAAACTTCGCCAAAACCATAACCCCGGCTGCCGAGTCCATGAGTCGGGAAGAGTTGCGCGATCACGCCAAATCGATCCTGCTGGCCGCCGCACGGGACATGAACACCCGTCAGACGGCCCGCGAGCGGGAAGCAAAGGCCAAGGGCGAAGATCTCAATAAAACCCCGAGCCTGGATGAGGCCGCCGCCAATCATGGTGAGCTGCGCCATACCGTGGGCTTTGATCTGGTGCAGATGACCTCTGAGTTTCGGCACTTGCGCGCCAGCGTGATTCGCCTGTGGGTAGAAAGCCTGAAAACACCGGACCTGACCTATTTCCAGGACATGATCCGCTTCAACGAGGCCATCGACGAAGCCCTGGCCGAGTCCACCGCAGCCTATGCCGAACAAGTGGCTCGCTCGCGGGATATCTTTCTGGCGATCCTCGGCCATGACCTGCGCGCGCCCTTGCAGGCCGTGACGATGTCTACCGACCTGCTGATGCGCAAGGTTGGCCTCGATGAAGCTGCGCTGCTGTATATCTCCCGGATCAAGAGCGGCACGCGGCATATGGGCACCATGGTCGGTGACCTGCTGCAGTTCGTGCGCAGCCGCCTGGGTGCCAGCCTGCCGGTGGAGCGTCGGCCGATGGACCTGGCAAGTGCTTGTCGCGAGGCACTTGAAGAAGCCTGCGCCGGACAGCCTGGCTGCAGACCAAACTTCGTGGTGGAAGGTGAAACGCAGGGACATTGGGATCGGAGCCGTATCGACCAGCTACTGCAAAACCTGATCGGCAATGCCCTGCAGCACGGCGCCCGGGATCACGAAATCACCCTCACGCTCACAGGTGACGAACAGAGCGTGACGCTGACCATGCACAACGAGGGCGACCCCATTGCCGAAGACGCCATTGGGTCAATTTTCGACCCGTTGGTGCGCAGTACCAGCGACGATGCCGGCCCGCACAACCCGTCCACCAGCCTTGGCCTGGGGTTGTTCATCGTCAAGGAAGTGGTGAATGCCCACGGCGGAAGCATCACCGTCACGTCGAATATTGGTGACGGCACGACGTTTACGGTGGTGTTGCCGAGGGATTGATGTTGTGGGGGCGTTGCAGGCAACCATAGAACCGTCAATCGATTCACTCCTGCAAAAACCGCCCCAGTCGCTGCCTGAGCATGCGGTTTTCAGCCCGGCTCGCTTCCAGTTCATCGAGCAGGGTCAGTGCCAGGGCAACACCTTCCCATTCCAGCTCCAGATCACGTCGCAGCTTGACTGCGCGTCTGGCCATGGCCAGGGCGTAGGCGTCGAACAGCCAGTCATCCGGCTGGTGCCCCTGAGGTTCGAGAATGCCGTGTTCGACGATTTCGATCACGTAGGCGGCCGGCATATCGGCCACCTGACAGAATTCCTTCATATCCAGCTCTACGATCAGGGTGTCGCGCATGATCAGTTACTCCATTGGGCTCTCGGATCAAATGCAGCCTTGTCGGCCAGCGTTTGCCATAGCGCTTTGGTGGCTTCATCGGTGGACTTGGGCATCACGATCTTGAGCTGAGCGTACAAGTCGCCGCGTTGCCCCTGCTTGTCCAGCAAACCATTGCCCTTGACCCGCAGGCGTTGCCCGCTCTGGCTGTCGGGACGGATGGTCAGGTTGATCTTGCCGGTCAGGGTCGGCACCGCGACCTTGGCGCCCAGCGCCGCTTCCCACGGGGCCAGCGGCACGGTGATGATCAGGTCATGGCCTTCGACATCGAACAACGGATGCGGTGCCAGGCGAATGATCAGGTACAGATCGCCATTGGCTGCACCACCCACGCCCGGTGCGCCCTGGCCCTTGAGCCGTATGCGCTCGCCGTCGGCCACGCCGGCTGGGATCTTCACGTTCAGGGTCTTGGTGATATCGGCCATGCGCTGACCGTCGGCACTGTGTTGCGGCACCTTGAAGCTGACCTGCTTGGACTCGGCCGACAGGGTCTCTTCAAGAAATATTGCCAGTTCCATTTCTACATCCTGTCCACGACGACCGGCATTGCGCGCACGGCCCTGCTGAGCCCGACCACCAAAGATCGAACTGAAGAATTCGGAAAAATCACCGCCTTCGCCGCCGAAGGGGTTGCCCTGCGCGCCACCGCCACCGCCACCGCCCCGGCTCTGCCAGCCCGGCGGGCCCTGAAACGGACGCCCTTGCTGGCCGTATTTGCGCAGATCATCGTATTCGGCGCGCTTTTCCGGGCTTTTCAGTACCTCATAAGCCTCGGACGCTTCCTTGAACTTGTCTTCGGCGCCCGCTTCTTTGCTGACATCGGGGTGATACTTGCGCGCCAGCTTGCGGTAGGCGGTCTTGATCGCCTTGTCGTCCGCAGTCGGCTCCAGCCCAAGAATCTTGTAATAGTCTTTGAAGTCCATGTAACGGTCACCATTCCGGTTATCCAGCGCAGCCTCTTGCGGCTATGCACGCTCAATCTGCACACAGCATCCTCTTATTCGAGGCGTTTGGATCAATTAACGTTGCAAGCGTATCGGCCGCCGTGAACGTTCTCTTGATCGATTGACGTTTTCGACAGCCAAGTTGCCCGACAATCACCACAAGATTGGGGTGCACATCGCCAGTTCAAGGCGCGATTACATAGATAACTGCGTATAACCGACGTTTCGCGCTACGCATCCGCGATGCTCTGGCATACACTGCGCGGCCGTTTTTTGACTGGAACGTAAAAGCCATGAGCGACCAATCTCCAGCACGTGCCTGCGGCATCGACTTCGGCACGTCCAATTCCACTGTCGGCTGGCTGCGACCAGGCATGGAATCGCTGATTGCGCTGGAAGACGACAAGATCACCCTGCCCTCGGTGGTCTTCTTCAACATGGAAGAACGCCGGCCTGTGTATGGCCGTCTGGCGCTGCACGAATACCTGGAAGGCTACGAAGGCCGCCTGATGCGCTCGCTCAAGAGCCTGCTGGGCTCCAAGCTGATCAAGCACGACACCAGCGTCCTGGGCACGGCTATGCCGTTCAAGGACCTGCTCGGGCTGTTCATCGGCGAGCTGAAAAAACGCGCGGAAACCACCGCTGGTCGTGAATTCGAAGAAGTGGTACTGGGCCGTCCGGTGCATTTCGTCGATGACGACGTGGCCGCCGACCAGGAAGCCGAAGACACCCTGGCGGAAGTTGCACGCAAGATCGGCTTCAAGGAAGTCTCCTTCCAGTACGAGCCGATCGCCGCAGCCTTCGACTATGAGTCCACCATCACGTCCGAAGAACTGGTATTGATCGTCGACATCGGCGGTGGTACGTCCGACTTCTCGCTGATTCGCCTGTCGCCGGACCGTCGTTTCTACGATGACCGTCACGATGACATCCTGGCCACCGGCGGCGTGCACATCGGCGGCACCGACTTCGACAAGCAACTGAGCCTGCAAGGCGTGATGCCGCTGTTCGGTTACGGCAGCCGCATGAAAAGCCAGGCCTACATGCCCACCAGCCACCACATGAACCTGGCGACCTGGCACACGATCAACTCGGTCTACTCACAGAAATCCCAGCTGGCCCTGGGCAGCATGCGTTACGACATCGAAGACACCGGCGGCATCGACCGTCTGTTCAAGCTGATCGAGCAACGCGCAGGCCACTGGCTGGCGATGGAAGTGGAAGAAACCAAGATCCAGCTGACCCACGCCGACAACCGGCTGGTGGCACTGGACCGCATCGAAGCGGGCCTGAGCGTCGACCTGACACGCGTGATGTTCGAGGCAGCCATCGATTCACAGCTTGAGCGTGTGCGTGACAGCGTGTCGAAACTGCTGGGCGATGCGGGCGTGGGTGTCGAGCAGGTCAGCACTGTGTTCTTCACCGGCGGCTCCAGCGGCATCCCGGCTCTGCGCAACAGCGTCTCGGCCATGCTGCCTAATGCACGGCACGTGGAAGGCAACATCTTCGGCAGCATCGGCAGCGGGTTGGCGATTGAAGCGAAGAAGCGGTATGGCTAACCACCACTGCTGAATCTAATGTGGGAGCGAGTTCATTCGCGATGCGGTGTGTCAGGCAACTGTGATGCTGGATGCGCCGACGCTTCGCGAATGAATTCGCTCCCACACCGCCACCACAAGCACCGCATGGCTTGTGTCTGTCAAACCAGCTCCATCCGCCGCAATTCGCTTTTCAGATAAGCGTAATAGATCGGTCCGGCAACCACGCCGGGCAAGCCGAAGGCTGCTTCGAAAATCAGCATGGCGAGCAGCAATTCCCAGGACTTGGCACTGATCTGGCCGCCAACGATGCGGGCGTTGAGGAAGTATTCCAGCTTGTGGATCACGATCAGGTAACCCAGCGCCGCCATCGCCACCCAGATCGACAGCGACAGGCCGACGATGAAGATCAGCGTGTTGGACATCAGGTTGCCCACCACCGGCAACAGGCCCAGCAGGAAGGTCAGGATGATCAGGGTCTTGGTCAGCGGCAGGTGAATCCCGCACAACGGCAGGATCACTGCCAGGAACACCGAAGTGAAGGCGGTGTTGAGCAGCGAGATCTTGATCTGCGCAAAGACAATGTTGCGAAACGCGGCGCTCAGCAGGCGCAAGCGATTGAACAGTGCAGCGGCCAAAGGCTTGCGCTTGGTGACATCCACTACGCGCTGCAGGGCGATGATCGCGCCCAGCACCATGCCGATGAGCAGCGTCACGAACATGTGCGCGGCGCCCTTGCCGAGCATTTGCAATTCGCCGATGTGTTTTTGCAGCCAGGCGCCCAGGGATACCTGGAACTCAGCCGCACTGGCTGGCAGATAGCTGTCGATGAACGGCGGCAATTGCCCCCGCGCCCGATCTACCACCACCATGAACTTGTCCAGCGAAGCGCCAGGATTCTCGGCTTCGTGCAGTATAAAACTGATGACGCCTGCGAAAATCAATGTCAGCACGCTGACAATCAATGTCCCCAGCAACGCCACGGCAACCCATCGCGCGCGCTCCCCGGCGATCAACCGTTGCAGCTGCGGGGTCATCATATCGACCAGTTCATAGACCAACAGACCGGCCAGCAGACTCGGCAGGAGTTTGAGCGGCAACACCATCAGCAAGCCGCCAAAAACAAGAATCAAACTGGCCAACACAACATGACGCGGAGAGAACGTTGGCATAAAGCCTCAAAACGAACAGCGCAAATGAGGTGGGCAGTCTGCCAGCGTTCCGGGTCCAGAACCAGTGATCCGAGGGTCGTGTTCGTCAGCTGACACAGATTGCTACAATTGCGACCTTAGGAATCGGCCGCAATCGCAGGAATTAGCGCGCTCGACGGGGTTAAACCCCGCACTGACGGGCGGCAGAAAATTATTTCTTCTTGAGACAATCACTCATGAAGGTCTTGCGTGCATCGCCTTTGAGGGCCTGTGTGGTGGCCGTGGCGTTACAGGTCTTCATCTTGTCCTGTTGAGAGTTGGCAGCCGGTGCCGGTGCAGCTTTCAGGCAATTGCTCATGAAAGACTTGCGATCATCCCCCTTGAGGGACTTGGCCGATGCACTGGCGTTGCAGGTGGTCATCTTGTTTTGTTGCGCCGTATCGGCAAAACCCTGGGCGCACATCAGCATCCCGATGACCAGCAGAGGAACACGCAGCATTTTCATACGCTCATCTCCGTATCGCCGCGCCGGACAGCACGGCCTGGAAATGAGTGTAGACAAATACCATTGCGGCATATGTCAGCCGCGACGGGCCTGACGCCGGTACTGATCAGGCGTGCATTGGGCAAGGCGCTGGAACATCGAGATAAACGCCGAGGCACTGCTGTAGCCCATGTCGAAGGCGATTTCCTGCACCGAACGCGCTCCGGCCAGCGCCTCGATAGACGCCAGGAAACGCAGCCGCTGGCGCCAGTCACCAAAGCTCATACCCAGCTCGCGCAAACACTGACGAGCCAGGGTTCGCTCACTGACATACACCTGGCTGGCCCATTCGGCGAGGGTTCGGTTATCGCCAGGGTCGGCCTGCAGCGCTTGCATCACGTTGAGCAAGGCCGGGCTGTGGCCGTTGGGCAGATAGAGCGTCTGCACCTGGGCCAGGTTCATTTGATCCACCAGCACCTGAGCCAGCCGCATGTCGGCTTCGTCTTCAGGCACCTTTACATCGCGCCGGGCAAAGTCATCGAGGATGGACTTGAGAATATTGCTGATCACCAGGGTACAGGGGGCAGCCGACAAACCGCCGCACAACTCGGCCGCCAGGTACACCGAGCGATAGATGACTGCTTCACGGTTGTAGCAACTGTGAACATGGTTTGGCGGAATCCACACGGCGTATTGCGGCGGCGACAAGAAGCGCTGCCCGGCGATTTCCAGCTCCATGACCCCGCTGGACACGTAGCTGAGCTGGCCCCAGGCATGGGTGTGGGGCTTGCTGTGGGTATCGGCATCAAACTCGTCGTGACGCAGGTAAACCGGAGAAGGCAGCCCCGAGAACGACGGGACGGTGAGGTACTTTTTGTCCATGGTGTCTGATTTCGTTAGCAAGTTGTCCGAAACGGAGTATAGCGCTCAATCCAGACAGGAAGATAATCGCATCCTCACCTCCTTTCTGCGGCGCTCAACTCCCATGCAATACCTTTTTCCGTTGGTTGCCATCCTGATCTGGTCGGGCAATACCGTGGTCTACAAGCTCGCGGTGGGCGTGATTTTCCCGGCCGAGATCGGCTTCTATCGCTGGTTCCTCGCCGGGCTGTTGTTCACCCCGTTCATGCTCAAGGGCGTGATTGCCAACTGGAGCATGATCCGGCCCAACCTGGGGAAGATCTTCACCCTCGGCGTCTTGGGTATGGCCTGCTACCAGAGCCTGGCGTATTTCGCGGCCACCATGACCACCGCCACCAACATGGGGATTATCCAGTCGCTGATGCCGGTGATGGGGCTGACACTGTCGATCACCCTCTTGAGCCAGCGGCTGACAGCCGGCGCCCTGGTGGGAGCTGTGGTTTCCTTCACCGGGGTGCTGGTGGTGGTTTCCGCAGGCAGCCTCAGTACGCTGATTGAACATGGCCTCAATGTCGGCGACGGCATCATGCTGATCGCGACGTTCGCCTACGCCACCTACAGCACGATGCTGAAAAAGTGGAGCCTGCGCATACCGCCGTTGCAGTTGCTGTATTTGCAGATACTGGTGGCGATCATCGTGCTGTTCCCGCTGTATCTGCTATCACCGAAGATGGGCCTGAGCACTGGCAGTATCCCGTTGATCCTGTATGCCTGCATTCCGACCTCGATGCTGGCGCCATTCCTGTGGATGAAGGCCATCGCCCGTCTGGGCCCTAGCCGCACGACGCTGTTTTTCAACCTGATGCCGATCTTCACCGCGCTGATTGCCTCTGTGCTCCTGGGCGAGAAACTGGCGGCCTATCACCTGGTGGGCGGCGCGCTGATTCTGGGCGGCGTGATCCTGGCAGAACGCTGGACCACGCCCGTTCGGGCTGCCCGGACGGCCTGACCCTACAAACCCGCAGCCTTGAGCCGTGCGGCATGCTCGGTAAACAGCCGCACGGGGTCAGCGCCCTTGCCCACCAGCCCCAGGGACTGGTTAACGATATCGAAATGATCGAGCGGGTAATCGTCGCCAATAACCGTGCCCAGGTGTGAACTGAAACGCCCGACCATCCCATCGCATTGGCCGCGCTCTTTGGTGAAGGTGCGGGCGAAGATTCTGCACGTGACATTGGTGCCATCGATGCGATTGAACCCACGGTCACTGCGCCCTGGCTGCAAGGTGCCGGACCAGGAGTAGTAACGGACTCCGTTGACCAGTTCATCCCCCTGCCCGCCCCAGGTGGTGGGCAGCCCCTGGGGGTAGCGGCTGTTGAACAGCGCCACACCCTCACTGGTCAGGGATTGATGGGACGCATGAATGTCCGTCGGCAGCCGGGTGCCGCGATAGCCGGTTTCCAGCAGCGCCATCATCCAGGCCATCAACCGCAACACGGCATTGACCAGATGCCCGCCCAGGCTGCCCTCCGGGAAACGCCGCTCCAGGTAATCGGCCAACTCCGAGCCATGATTGGGACCTGCAACGGAGGTGACCGACGCCACCAGGTCCGGACGTTTGGCGGCGGCATAGCGAATGGTCAATGCGCCCTGGCTGTGGCCGAACAGGTTGACCTTCGCAGCCCCCGTCTCGCGCAGGATCTGCTCGATCTGCGTCAACAACTGCTCGCCACGCACCTCCGTGGAGTTGAGTGAAGACACCATCACCGGGAACACCTTCGCCCCTCCACGACGCAAGGCCGAGACGATCCCGAACCAGTACGGGTACACCACCAGCCTGACAAACCCCAACAACCCCGGTACCAAAACCAGCGGGTAACGCGTATCCATAAGCGAGCCTCGTCCAATGATCCTGCGGAAAATTCCATGTCTGGCGGCAATCTGCGGGAGGTAAAGCCCACTGCCACCAGCGTAGTGCCTGTTTGCCATGTTTTTTTCGAACTCTCGAACGAGCCCATGGTTCCAACATGCATCGGGCCAACAACGGCTCTGTTTAGGGAGTCATCTCATGTACACGAAAACCCTGGCGACAATGTGCGTATTGGCAGCAATCACCGGTTGCACCAGCGCAACGGTGCAAAACCCGGTGGACTTTGTGACCTATCGCAACGAGCCACTGGTCAAGCAGGTCGAAACCGGCATGACCGAACGACAAGTGCTGACCATCGGCGGTGAACCTTCCGGTCGCGTTCATCGCAAGGTGCACCCCGGCACCTGCAACAACTACGTGCTCAATAAAGACGGGCATCAGCAGGTCTATTACGTGACCTTCAATTCCGACGACCGGGTCGACAGCAAGGGCTTCATGACCTGCGAACAGCGTGAAGCCAACGAGCGCGCGCTCTGATTGACCGCCCTGCGGGTTAATTGCCCGCACGGATAAAACTTTCTCGACACCCCGGCACTCACAGCTAAGTACCGATCATGCCGGGCGTTGGTTTCAGGCTCTTTACTGACCAACGCATCTAGAGCGCGACGGAAACCGGATTAGCCCAGGAGATAGATGATGAGTAACGTGCAGCAATTATCGGATGTCAGCAGCCTGCGCCAGCGCGCACGCCAACATGTGGAAAACGGCGCCGTGACCGAAGGCTACACCGCAGACCGGGAAACCATCCTGCGTCTGCTCAACGAGTCGCTGGCCACTGAACTGGTTTGTGTCCTGCGCTACAAACGCCACTACTACATGGCCACCGGCCTGAAGGCGAGCGTTGCCGCTGATGAGTTCCTGGAACACGCAGGGCAAGAAGCCGAACACGCCGACAAGCTGGCCGAACGTATCGTGCAACTGGGCGGTGAGCCAGAGTTCAACCCGGACACCCTGTCCAAGAACTCCCACGCGCAGTACGTGGCGGGCAACACGCTAAAAGAAATGGTCTACGAAGACCTGGTGGCCGAACGTATCGCCATCGATAGCTATCGCGAGATCATCCAGTACATCGGCGAGCAAGACCCGACTACCCGCCGGATCTTCGAAGACATCCTCGCCCAGGAAGAAGAACACGCCGATGACATGGCGGACATCCTGAAAGACCTGTAAACGGCAGACACCCATTCGCGAGCAAGCTCGCTCCCACAGGGGATTTGAGTTCAATCCCAAATCTGTGGGAGCGAATTCATTCGCGAAGCGGACTGTCAGCCACCGCAGATGTTGAATGTACTGGCCTCTCGCGAATGAATTCGCTCCCACAGGTCATGCATAAGTCCTGTTGGAGCGAGGCTTGCCCGCGAAGCTTTTAGCGCACCGTCTTCGGTGCCTTGCCTGCTTTCATCTGCTCCAGCAAAGGCGCGCACTGGTTAGGTTCGCCGCCACTGGGTGCCACCAGCGCCAGCAAACCCGCCGCAGGGCCGATGGCAGCGCCCAGCAACACCATCCCCGCACCGCGCAGCAACAATGGGCCAGACTGCACGCCCGCACTCGGGTTGGCGAACGGGCCACGCACATACAGCGGCGAGCGCAGTGAGAACACCCGGAAGCCCTTGGACTCGGGACTGATTTTCAAGTCCAGTTGCTCTTGCTTGAAGTTAGCCGTGCCATCGATGTAGATGATCGCGTTCTCGGTATCGAACACAAACAGCTTGGTGGTCGCCAGGCCATTCCTGATGTCCAGGTCCGACGCTGCGCAATTGATCTTCACATCCTTGTCGCCAAACAGTTTGCCAATCACATAGTTGCCCACGTTCAAGCCGGCGATTTCCATCAGGTCGCGGCTGATGGCGCCATCGTTGACCAGCATCTTCAACTGCCCGTTGGACGAGCCCAGCAACGCAGACACCGAATTGCCACGGCCAGCAATATCGGCATCGCCGTTCAGCTCACCGAAGCTGGTCTTCATCGGCTCAAAGGTGGGGAACAGCTGTTTGAGCTTGAGGTTGCGCGCACTCAGCTTGGCCCGCCCCTGCAACGGCTCGCTGCGGCCGTCCAGACGAACATCGGCATCCAGCTTGCCGCCCGCCACACCAAAGCGCAGGGGTTGCAGGCTCAGTTGCCCGTCGTCCAGCACCACATGGGTATAGAGGTCAGTGAATGGCAACTCGGCACTCTGCACGATTTTCTTGCCGGTGAACTCGACGTCGGCATCCATCGCCCGCCAGCGGTCGGTCTTGAACGCTTCCACGGGCAATACCTTGCCCGACGGCTGCTTGCTCTCACCGCCCCGACTCTTTTGCTCGGCGTTGGAATCAGCGCCGATCAAGGGTTTCAGGTCCGCCATCAACAACTGGTTGGAGACCAGCGCACCGGTCAGCTTCGGACGCGGCTGGCTGGCAACAAAACCCAGGTCGCCATGGATGTCGCTGTTGCCGATCTTGCCGTTGAACCCCTGATACTGGAACGACGCGCCCGCCGGGTCGTGCAAGTGCGCAATCAAGCGACCGTCGGTGGAGTAAGGCGGCGAATCGGGCAACGTCACGCCGGTCAGCGGGTACAGGTTGCCCAGGCTGTCACCGGACAGTTTCAGGCGCAGGTCCAGCTCGCCGAGGTTCTGCGGATCGGTCACCGTCCCCGCGATAGCCACGCGAGTGTTGCCGGCGTTGACATCCGCCTGCACCGGGAACGGCAGCGCGGCATCCTTGAGCGCCAGCAACCCACCAACCTTGCCGCTGCCGTTGAGTTTCTGCCCGTGGTACTGCCCTTTGGCGGTGAACCCGAAAGCGTAATCCTGAGCCGACGCGCCTTTGTCCGTCACCTTCTTGGCCTCGCCGCTGCCGACGATGTCACTGAACGGGATCGGCTTGCCCAACAGGTCAATGACCACATCGACCTGGGTGTTCAGGGTCTGGTCGTTGTAGCTCACAAAACCTTTGTCGAAACCGATGGAGCCGATGTCCATGACCCATTTGGACGGTTCGGCATTCGGGTCGCTCTTGGGCAAGTCAAATACCCAGTTGGCGCGGCCATCGGCCAGGCGCTCAAGCCTGGCGTTGGGCTCGGTCAGGTCGATGCGGGGGATGGAGATGGTCTGCGTCAGCAGTGGCAACGGCGAAAGCCGGAACTCGACACGCTTGAGGGTGACCATCTGCGGGTTCTTCGACCAGTCCGGGTTGCCGAGGGCGATGTCTTCAGCCGACATATGCGGCCATGGCACCCAGGCACGCCAGCCCCCTTCGTTGGGTTCACGGCTCCAGTTCACCGCCAGATTGCCGTTGATGGCGAACGGTCGGTGCAGGGCTTGCGAGACTTTTTCGTTAAGGGTCGGCTTGATCCGATTCCAGTCAAAGGTGGCGATCACGATGATCAGGATGGCCAGGATCAACACCAGGGTGACGCCGGTCCAGGCAAAGATTTTACGGCTGCGCGTCATTGCACGGTTCTCCAGATAGCAGCACACCTGCCATGGCGTGCAGCGTTACGACTTTGCTGTTCGACTGACAAAAGCGTCGAGGGTTTGGCTGAATGTGAAATTTAACAGCCCACTGGTTGCTCGGCGCCGGGGCCAAAGAATCAACCCCATCGATTATTACCATCAACCCTGCGCGCTTTTATATCAGCCTCACGCGCGTAAAATCGGCGGCGTGTTCACCCTGCCGTCCCTGCGAGATACGCCCACCATGAAACACCCATTGCTGTTTGGCCTGACCCTTTCCCTGCTGGCGGCCAACGCTTTTGCCATGCCTGCTGCCGAACAAAAGCCATCTGCCGAAGCGCGACCTGCCATTGAAATGCTCGACAAGACTGTCGCCCAGGAAGGTTGCGACCGTCTGGTGCATCACTACCAGCGCGTTGGCTGAAAGACCTTCATCTGCACATTTGTTAGAGTGCAGCGCAGTCCCCACCGGAATATGCCTGCCCCATGCTGCCCCGCGCCGAACAGAAGCAACAAACCCGCCACGCCTTGCTGGACGCGGCCCGCAGCCTGATGGAGAGCGGCCGTGGCTTCGGCAGCCTGAGCCTGCGTGAAGTCGCCAAAACCGCAGGCATCGTCCCCACCGGTTTCTACCGCCACTTCGACGACATGGACCAACTGGGCCTGGCCCTGGTCAGCGAAGTGGGCCAGACCTTTCGCGAAACCATCCGGCTGGTGCGCCACAACGAACTGGTGATGGGCGGGATCATCGACGCCTCGGTGCGCATCTTCCTTGATGTGGTTGCCGCCAAACGTTCGCAATTCCTGTTTCTGGCCCGTGAGCAATACGGCGGCTCGCTGCAAGTGCGTCAGGCCCTGGGATCACTGCGTGAAGGCATCAGCGCGGACCTGGCCGCGGACCTGGCCGGGATGCCGAAATTGCAGCACCTGAACCCGGACGACCTGTCCGTCATGGCCGACCTGGTGGTGAAAAGTGTATTCGCCATGCTGCCCGAGCTGATCGACCCACCCGCCGCCACCCTCGCCGAACACCTCACGCCCCAGGCCAAGATCACCCAACAGCTGCGCTTCATCTTCATCGGCGCCCGGCACTGGAAGGGGTTGGGCAGTACCGAGTAGTTTGCGAGAGGCCATCACATCCAACATCCCTGGTGGCTGACGCACCACATCGCGAATGAATTCGCTCCCACAAAGTGGCGTCGCACTTAGATATCTCCCTCAACCACAATCATTTTCGCCCCAACAAAGTGCACACCCAAGACCTGCGCTTTTTTTTGATGCCCCCTCTCGCTCCGCCATTACGCACGCCCTACAATTCTGTAGGCAATTTCCTACCTGCCGCCTGTTGGCAAGCCACTTGCTCTGCCAAACCCATCGCAATTATCCGGATGCCTTCTGATGCTGGTGATTCATCGAAGAATCGAACCTCAAGCCGAATGGGCTGCCGAGCTGCACCTGAATTTCGAGGCGCGCAGCAAAAGCCGCTTGCGCTGCTTCAGTGCCGAAAACGAAGACGTAGGTTTGTTCCTGGAACGTGGCCAGTCGCCGCTGCGCGATGGCGAGTTCCTGCAGGCTGAAGACGGGCGCATCGTTCGCGTCTGCGCCCGCCCCGAGCAACTGATGCATGTCACCTGCAGCAGCACCTTCGAGCTGACGCGCGCGGCGTATCACCTGGGTAACCGTCACGTCGCACTGCAAGTGGGCGATGGCTGGTTGCGCCTGCTGGATGACTACGTGCTCAAGGCCATGCTTGATCAACTGGGCGCGACTACCGAATCCATCGAAGCCCCCTTCCAGCCCGAACACGGCGCTTATGGCGGCGGTCACCACCACTCCCGGGCCGGTGAGGAAGATTTCAACTACCCACCTCGCTTGCACCAATTCGGCGTGCGTACGTGAACAGCGCCTGGGCGCTCTTGCGTCTGGCCAGCCCGCAGCTGCCGATTGGTGGCTACAGCTACTCCCAGGGCCTGGAAATGGCGGTCGAGCAGTCCATCGTCGTGGACCCGGCCACCGCCGGGCGCTGGATCGGTGACCAACTGCTGCTCAACCTGGCGCGCTTTGAAGCGCCCCTGCTACTGGCCCATTGCACGGCAGCGGCCGAAGGCGACTGGCCACGGCTGTTGCAACTGAGCACCGAACACCGCGCCAGCCGCGAGACCCGCGAGCTGCACCTGGAAAGCCGGCAAATGGGCTATTCCCTGCAGCAGCTGCTTAACGGCCTGCCTGAACTGGACCCAGCAGCACGGGAGTTTCTCGCAAACATCACTGAACCGCATCTGGCCCTGGGCTGGGCGCTGGCGGCACGCGCCTGGCAGATCAGCCCGCAGGATGCCCTGGCGGCCTGGCTGTGGAGCTGGCTGGAAAACCAGCTGGCGGTGCTGATGAAGACTTTGCCGCTGGGCCAGCAGGCTGCGCAACGGCTGACCAGTGAGCTGCTGCCCTTGTTGCAGCAAGCCCAACAACAGGCAACGGCCCTCGACCCCCAACATTTCGGCAGCGCCGCGTTTGGCCTGTCACTGGCCAGCATGGCCCATGAACGCCAATACAGCCGGTTGTTTCGGTCCTGATTGCCCATGAACTGTCGATGAACAAAAGCTCAACGGAGAACTCAATGAACACCCAACCCCTGCGCGTCGGTATCGGTGGTCCTGTCGGATCGGGCAAGACAGCCCTGACCCTGGCGTTGTGCCTGGCTTTGCGCGAGCGTTACAACCTGGCGGTGGTCACCAACGATATCTACACCCGCGAAGACGCCGACTTTCTGGTGCGCAATGAAGCCCTGGCGCCGGAACGCATCATCGGCGTCGAAACCGGTGGCTGCCCGCACACCGCCATTCGCGAAGACGCGTCGATCAACCTGGAAGCCGTGGACCAGTTGAACCGTCGCTTTCCGGGTCTGGACCTGATCATTGTCGAGTCCGGCGGCGACAACCTGTCCGCCACCTTCAGCCCTGAACTGTCGGACCTGACCATCTACGTGATCGACGTGTCGGCCGGCGACAAGCTGCCGCGCAAGGGCGGGCCGGGCATCTGCAAGTCTGACTTGCTGGTCATCAACAAGATCGACCTCGCGCCGCTGGTGGGTGCATCCCTGGAAATGATGGACCGCGACACGAAAAAGATGCGCGGCGAAAAGCCGTTCGTCTTCAGTAACCAGAAAACCGGCACCGGTCTGGAACAGATCATCGCCTTCATCGAACGCCAGGGCCTGCTGATCGAAGCGGCGTAATTCCCGGCTCAGGCGACCTCACGACTCCCGCAGCGTGCCTGCGGGAATTCTGTATTTGGGCGCCAACCCCCTGACTGCTACCATGTCGCGCAAACGCCCCTTGCCGTGACGCCAGCCGATGCCCGATGTTTCCAGCTCTGCCTCCCAGTCTGAACTGACCACCCTGTTCTCAGCCCTGCAGCAGCATTTTGTGCAGGTGATCGTGCCGCTCTGGCAAGGTCCGGGCTGGAATGCAGAACTGGCGCTGCCCTATGAAGCGGTCGACGCCCAGCGCCAGCCCCTGCCGCCCCAACGTTATCGGGCCATGGCCTGTGCACGGCAGCTGTTTCTGTTCTCCAGCCTGATCGGCCAGCCCTCGACACCTGAGGCGGCAAGCCACGCCGCGGCCCTGTTTCGCTCGTTGCAACGGCATTTTCACGATGCAGAACACGGCGGCTGGTTCTACAGCATCGACCCGCAGGGTGCCCCGCTGGATCGCCGCAAGGATCTGTACACCCACGCCTTCATCATCTTCGCCTGCGCCCATTACTGGGCCAAAGTCCGCGAGCCGCTGGTGGAGTCGGTGCTCAATGCCGCGTTGAACGTGGTGGCGGAACGTTTCGCCAATGGCGACGGGCTTTACGAAGCCAGCCTGGACGAGGACTGGTCGGCACTCGGCAGCGGTCCATTGCAGAACCCGTTGATGCACCTGGCCGAAGCCTTTCTCGCCACCCTGTCGGTGCGTGAAGACGCTGCCACGCAAACCGCGCTGGATGATCTGGTAGCAGCCATGCAGCAACACTTCATCGACCCGGAGCATGGCGTGCTGCTGGAAAAACCCGTCGGCGCTGTGGATAACTGGTTCGAGCCAGGCCATCAGTTCGAGTGGTTCTTCTTGCTGGAGTCTTCGGCACAGTTGCGGGGCAGCGCCTTGCATCAATCCCTGACCGGCGCTTTCGCCCGTGCCGAATTGCAAGGTGTGGATAAACAGAGCGGCGCGGTGAAGGCCATGCTGAATGTGGACGGCAGCGTACGCGACGGCACCCAGCGAATCTGGGCCCAGGCCGAGTACCTGCGGGCGCTGGCGTTACGCCCTGATGCGCAAGCGAGCGTCGGACGCCAATTGCTGGCATTGCAAAAACAGTTCCTTCACCCAGGCGGCTGGAATGAATGCCTGAACGATCAGGGCGTGGTCAGCCGCAGCGACATGCCGTCCACTACGCCTTACCACCTCGCCACCTGCTATATCGGGTTGGCAGAGTATTTCGGGGGCTGATACACCGCCTTTGCGGGCAAGGTGAATCCCCACCGCGGTCGCTCCCACAGGGATTGCAGTGATCCTGTGAGAGCGAATTCATTCGCGAGAGGCCAGCACATTCAACATCTGCTGTGGCTGAAAGTCAGCTTCGCGAATCAATTCGCTCCCACAGGCTTTGCATTAACCCCGAGTACGGTCGATCGCAAACCCGGCTGAAGTCTGGCTGACAGGCATCAGTTCCAGGCTGTTGATGTTGACGTGGGCCGGGGTGTTGAGCACCCAGAAGATAGTGTCGGCGATGTCCTGCGGCTGGATTGGCTCGGCACCGGCGTAGGTCGCGTCGTACTTGGCCTGGTCACCACCGAAGCGCACCAGCGAGAACTCGCTTTCGCACAGGCCCGGCTCGATGTTGGTGACGCGCACGCCCGTGCCGATCAGGTCGCAACGCAGGTTCAGGGAGAACTGTTTGACGAACGCCTTGGTGCCGCCATACACGTTGCCGCCCGGATACGGATAGTTACCCGCCACCGAACCCAGGTTGACGATGCTGGCGCCTCGGCCATGGGCGATCAGGCGCGGCAGCAACAGGCGAGTCGCGTAGACCAGGCCTTTGACGTTGGTGTCGATCATGGTGTCCCAGTCGTCCAGGTCGCACTTGGGCGCAGGATCGATCCCCAGCGCCAGACCGGCGTTATTGATCAGGCCGCGAATCGTTGCGAACTCTGCAGGCAGACCGGCGATGGCGGCTTCCATGGCCGCACGGTCGCGCACGTCCAGCACCAGGCCATGGACCTTGACCTTCTTCGACAGCTCGGCGCACAGGGCATTCAGGCGCTCTTCACGGCGGCCTGTGAGTACCAGCGACCAGCCAGCCTCGGCAAAACGACGAGCGCAGGCTTCGCCAAACCCGGATGTAGCGCCGGTAATGAATACGGTGGAAGTCATATCGTTCTCCTGACGTGGCGCGAAGGGCAACGCAGCCGCTTGTTGATGGGAAACAGGGACAAAAAAGAAAGGCCAGCAGAATGCCCGCGCAGGCAGAGCCAAGGCAAGCATGTGGACAAAAACAGGCCGGCGAACAGCTGTCACTGTACAAAAAACATACAACTCGCGCAAAGCCACGGCCCGCCTGGGCTGGCGACAGTTTTGCCCACCTTATCCACAGTCAGGCCCACAGTATCCGGGGGCAAGTGCAACTGCCCACAACTCACGCAATTCGGGGCCTGCAGGCAAATTATTCAGGTTTTTTGCTTGACCGGCAGATCGGCTCATGCAGCAGCCTTATAGCAGGCAACCGCCCAATGAAGGCCAGAAGCCAGTCCTTCTGGCGCTTTGCGGGGTCTTTCCAATGCTTGCCCACAGACTTATCCACAGGCAACCCGCATAAAATAACTGTATGAACGAACAGGTTCATTACCGTTGACAAACAGCCCCAAAGTCAACCTGAAAATACCTGATCAAAAAACATACAGCGCTCTACAAGCCACGGATTCAAAGGGCTTCAGGCAAGTACTCCCATGTTATTCACAGCCACCTCCACAGTAATCCTGAACAAGTCAAAACCGTGACAAAACAACTGTTTGCAGCGGCTTTATGTCGCGCTTTGGTAGCTTGGCAAAATTGTTTTCCACAATTTGGAAAAAGCAACGCCCCGAGTGAAATCACCCGGGGCGCGCTGTGTACAAGTGGCTTTTCAGCAGGCAATCAGTGCCCGCCCAGATAAGCGTTGCGAACCTCCTCGTTGACCAGCAATTCCTTGCCGGTGCCACTCAAGCGGATTTCGCCGTTGACCATCACATAGGCACGATCAGAGAGGCGCAGCGCGTGGTTGGCGTTCTGCTCCACCAGGAAAATGGTCATGCCGGTGCTCGCCAGTTCCCTGAGGGTGGCGAAGATCTGTTTGACGATGATCGGCGCCAGGCCGAGGCTCGGCTCGTCGAGCAGCAACAATTTGGGTCGGCTCATCAAGGCCCGGGCGATGGCGAGCATTTGCTGTTCGCCACCGGACATGGTCATGGCCCGCTGGTTACGGCGCTCCTTGAGGCGTGGAAACAGCTCGAACATGCGCTGCATGTCTTCGGCCGAGTATTTGTCGCCGATGGGGATGGTACCCATCATCAGGTTTTCCTCGACGGACATGTCGGGGAACACCCGCCGCCCTTCCGGCGACTGCGCAATGCCGTTGGAGGCGATGTAGTGGGACGACTTCTGGGTGATGTTGATGCCCTGATACAGAATCTGTCCGCGGCTGACGCGAGGCTGGCCGAAGATCGACATCAGCAGGGTCGACTTGCCTGCACCGTTGGAGCCGATCAGGCTCACGGTTTCGCCTTCATTGATGTGCAGCGAGACTTTCTTCAGGGCCTGGATCGGCCCGTAAAACACATCGATCTCTTTCAGTTCGAGGATCGGTCCGCTCATACCAATTCCTCTTCATCAGCGCCCAGGTACGCGGCGATCACCTTCGGATCGTTGCGGATCTGCTCAGGCCCACCGGCGGCAATCACGTTGCCGTGGTCCAGGACCACGATATCGTCGGAAATCCCCATGACCATGCCCATGTCGTGCTCGATCAGCACGATGGTCATGTCGTGTTCGTCGCGCAGCAAACGGATCATGCCGCTCAGGGCTTCGGTTTCCTGGGGGTTGAGGCCTGCTGCCGGTTCGTCCAGGCAGATCACCTGAGGACGGGTGCACATGGCCCGGGCAATTTCCAGGCGGCGTTGCTGGCCGTAGGAAAGCTCGCCCGCCAGGCGGTTGGCGCAGTCCACCAAGTCCACCACTTCCAGCCAGTAGAAGGCGGTGCTCATGGCGTCGTCTTCGGCCTTGCGGTAGCCCTTGGTGTTGAGGATCCCCGCCAGCATGTTGCGGTTGACCCACATGTGCTGGGCCACCAGCAGGTTTTCGATAACCGACATTTCCTTGAACAGGCGGATGTTCTGGAAAGTCCGGGCCAGCCCTGCGCGGTTCACCAGGTGGGTACCGCCGAACATTTTGTAGTACAGGCGGCTGGCGAAGTTTTTCGGCGACACGAAGTCGGTGACCTGAAACGACTCGCCCAGCAGCTTGATGACGTTGGTTCGGCTGCCGCGCACGTTGAGTTCGATCTTGCCGCCCGTGGCCTTGTAAAAGCCGGTCAGGCAGTTGAAAACCGTGGTCTTGCCTGCGCCGTTGGGGCCGATCAGGGCAAAGATCGAGTTGCGACGAACCTTGAGGCTGACGTCGCTGAGCGCCTTGATGCCACCGAAGTGCATCATCAGATGCTCGACCGACAGAACGATTTCTTCGCTCATGGCGCAGCCCTCTCGGTGATCAGCACGCCTTTGCGTGGTTTCACGCCTGTACGGCTGATGCGAATCAGGCCACGTGGGCGCCAGATCATCATCAAGACCATCAGGATGCCGAACAGCAGCACGCGGTACTCAGCAAAACTACGCAACAGTTCAGGGGCTACCGTCAGCACAAAGGCTGCGATGACCACACCGATGGTGGAGCCCATCCCGCCAAGTACCACGATGGCCAGGATCAGCGCCGATTCGAAGAAGGTGAACGAGGTCGGATTGACGAAGCCCTGGTAGCTGGCAAAGAACACCCCGGCCAGACCGGCTGTGGAGGCACCGATGGTGAACGCCGAAAGCTTGACCAGTACGTGGTTCAGGCCCATGGAGCGGCAGGCGATCTCGTCTTCCCGCAGGGCTTCCCAGGCGCGACCGATGGGCATGCGGGTCAAGCGGTGCTTGATGTACAGCACGGCCAGCACCACCAGGAACAGCACGGTGTAGATGAACAGGTACTTGAGGTCCGGGTTGTAATCGAAACCGAAGAACTCGTGGATGGGGATCCCGCCGTCTTTGGCTCGGCGCCCGAACTCCAGGCCGAAGAAGGTCGGCGACGGCACCGGCACACCGTTGGGGCCACCGGTGAACGACACCCAGTTGGTCAGCACCAGACGAATGATTTCACCGAAGCCCAGGGTCACGATCGCCAGGTAGTCGCCGTGCATTCGCAGCACGGGGAAACCCAGGATGCACCCGGCCAGCGCCGCAGCAATCGCCGCCAGCGGCAACGCCGACCAGAAACCCAGGCCCAGGTATTGATAACCCAGCGCCAGGCCGTAGGCACCGATGGCGTAGAACGCCACGTAACCCAGGTCGAGCAGGCCCGCCAGGCCGACCACGATATTCAGGCCCAGGCCCAGCAATACATAGATCAGGCCGAGGATGACCACGGTCAGCATGTATTTGTTGGCGAAGATCGGGAACACGATGGCAATCACGATCAGCAACGGGATGATCCAGTACAGCCGCGATTTGTAATCCGGCGACAGCACGTGCACCCCGGAGCTGGTGCTTTCAAAACTTTGGGAAACGGCAAGGCCTTTCGGCGTTTGCAGGAACAGGCTGATCAACAAACGCCCCAGCATGACCGCCGCCACCAGCCACGCCACGCGGGTCGGTTGCAGGTTGAAGCTGTAGCCGTCGAGCACGATACCGACGATGGGGCCGAACACGATGAGCGCCAGCAGACCGGCGACCACGGCGTCGATCAGGCTGCGTTTGAGGTCGATGGGTTTGGCAGTTGGAGCAGTATTAGGTGCGGACATACGTTTATACCTTCGCCACGAGTGGGCGACCCAGCAGGCCTTGGGGACGGAAAATCAGGATCAGGACCAACAGGCCGAAACTGAACACGTCTTTGTAATCGGAGTTGATCAGGCCAGAGAATTGCGACTCGGCAACCCCCAGGATCAACCCGCCCAGCATTGCGCCCGGCAACGAGCCAATGCCCCCCAGTACCGCTGCCGTGAAGGCCTTGATGCCGATGATGAAGCCAGCGTAGAAGTCGAAGGTGCCGTAATTCATGGTGATCAATGTGCCCGCCAATGCAGCCATGGCGGCACCGATGATGAACACGTAGGAAATCACCCGGTCGGTATTGATACCCAGGATCGATGCCATCTTGCGGTCCTGTTGGGTCGCGCGGCACATCCGGCCCAGCTTGGTGTACTTGATGATGTAGGTGAGTACCGCCATGCCGATGAACGCGGCAATCAGGATGAAGATCTTGGTGTAGGTGATCTGGACGAAGCCAGTACCGATATCGAAGCGCCACGCCCCTTCAAGCAGCGTCGGGACACCCTGCTGCCGTGCGCCCTGGCTGATCTGCGCGTAGTTCTGCAGGATCAGTGAGATGCCGATGGCGCTGATCAGCGGTGCCAGTCGTGTCGAGTTGCGCAGCGGTTTATACGCCACCCGCTCGATGACGAAGCCATACACACCCGTCACCACGATGGTGAACGCCAGGGTGCCGAGAATCAGGAAGGGAAAGGACTCGATGCCGAAGAAAGACAGTACAGCCAGGCCAATGGCCGCGAGGTAGGCCGAGATCATGTACACGTCGCCGTGGGCGAAGTTGATCATGCCGATGATGCCGTAGACCATCGTGTAGCCGATGGCGATCAGGCCGTAGACCGACCCTAAGGTCAGGCCGTTGATCATTTGCTGCAGGAAAATACCGTCCATCACGCACTCTCTCGAACTTGAGAGGCCACCCTGAAGCGACTGCGAGACACCCTCGTGAGGCGTGTCGAGCCGCAAACATGTGGCTCCAGAAGGAAATCCGGGCTGCAGGAGCCCATTACCAAGACGGGCCTGTGTCTTTCGACTCACGTCTCAAACAGCAGGCCCGGCTATGCGTTCAACTCACTTCTGTTTTTCGAGCTGGTGGTACTTGCCGTTGGCATCCCACTGGTAAACCACGTAGTCGGAGACTTTCAGGTCACCTTTGGAGTCCCAGTTCTTCTCGCCCATGACGGTTTTCACCGGGTGCGACTTCAGCCATTTGGCAGCGTCTTCGCCTTTGTTGGACTTGGCGCCGTTGAAGCCGGCAGCCAGGGCCTGGATCGAGGCGTAGGCGTAGAGGGTGTAGCCTTCAGGCTCATAGCCGGACTTGCGGAACTGATCCACCACGGCCTTGCTGTCTGGCAGCAGGCGCGGGTCGGCACCGAAGGTCATGTACACGCCATCGACGTATTGAGCGCCGCCAGCGGTGGTCACCAGTTCATCGGTCACGACACCGTCATCGGACATGAACTTGACGTCCTTGAGGCCTTGTTCACGCAGTTGACGAACCAGCGGACCGGCTTCCGGGTGCAGGCCACCGAAGTAGACCACGTCGGCACCGGCGCCACGGATCTTGGTCACCAGGGCGCTGAAGTCTTTCTCGCCACGGGTCAGGCCTTCTTCCAGCACAGGCTTGTCGCCACGTTTGGTCAGCTGTGCAGCGGTTGCATCCGCCAGGCCCTTGCCATAGGTGTCCTTGTCGTTGATGACCGCAACTTTCTTGCCTTTGAGCACATCAACGATGTAGTCGCCCGCCACGATGCCCTGCTGGTCGTCACGACCGCACATACGGAACATCGCGCTGAGGCCGCGCTCAGTGACTTGCGGGTTGGTGGAGCCAGGGGTGATCGCGATCACACCGGCATCGCCATAAACCTCAGAAGCCGGGATGGTGGAAGACGAACAGAAGTGACCGACAACACCGGCAACCTTGTCCTGGTCCACCAGCTTGTTGGCAACCGCCACGGCCTGTTTAGGCTCGCAAGCATCATCGGCCTGAACCAGGATGATCTTGCCGCCGTTAACCCCACCAGCCGCATTGATGGCATCCGCTGCCGCTTGTGCCCCTGTCATGTACTGCTTGCCGAACGCAGCGTTGGCGCCGGTCATCGGACCGGCTACGCCAATTTTGATATCAGCCGCGTTAACAAACGAAGACACGCCCAGTGCAGTAGCAACTGCGAGTGCCAGAAAACCTTTCCTGTAAAACGTCTGCGACATGAGTTTGTGCTCCTGAGGTTTTTTTGATTAGCACTGCGACTACAGAGATTGCTCTGAGCAAGTGGCGTGCCATCGGTTTTTTATTCTGAAAAAAGTCGTTGTTTTGTTGTTATTCGACCGTTTCGAGCCCTTTTTCATTGGGCGTGCAACCGTCTAAACCGCAGCAGGTGCAACCCCGCCGTTAATAAGAGCAACCCGATCGAACAAAACGCGCAACCGACCCAAGCAGTTACGTGCAACCCATCTGTTACAGCGCGCGTCACCGAAGTGCACACCGCAAGTGCGGACTCGCTACGTGACGCACCATTTGAGGGTAGTGGATCAGGACAAAATCGCCGGGTGTCGTACGTAATTTCTTGTTAAATCACGATTCGCAGACACTGCCCGGCGTGGTAAAGCGAAAAACCTGCTTCATAAAAGGCACTGCGCAAGGCAACGCCACCCAGCGGCTGCATGGGCGTAAACGGGATCGGCAACACACTGGCGTCGCCGCTGCACAGATAATCAGCGAAAGCCTTGCCCACCACGGTCCCGGTGGTATTGCCGCGACCATTGAAACCAGTCACCGCGACCAATCCTGGGGCAGGTTCAAACATGCGCAACAGATGATCGGGCGTGAAGGCAATGCACCCGGTCCAGGTGTATGCCCACTCCACCTTTTTCAGATACGGGAAGTAATGCTGCTGCACCCGGTCGGCCCAGGCCTTGAGAAACCAGCCGGGCTTCTGATTGCCGTTGCCCAGGCTGCCCAGCAACAAGCGACCGTCGGCGTCGCGGCGAATGCTGCTCAGCACCTGACGCGTATCCCAGGACCCTTGACCAAAGGGCAGGATTTGCGCGGCAGCCTCTTCGGTCAGGGGGTCGGAGGCAACCTGGTAGTAGTAGCCGGGGAAAAAACTGCGGCGCAGTTCGGTCCACTGGCCTTCGGTGTAAGCGTTGGAGGCAATGACCACTTTTTCCGCCAGTACCGAGCCCTGATCGGTTATCACGCACCAGCGATCACCCTGACGTTCAAGGCGGGCCACGGGCGAATGATCGAACAATTGACCGCCGAGCCTTGCCACTGCTGCGGCCAGACCGCTGGTGTAAGCCATGGGGTTGATCGTCCCGGCGCGACGGTCGAGCAGCGCCGAGGTGATTTTCTGCGTGCCGGTGGCTTCCTGGCAGGCTTTGCCCGTCAACAGTTCCACGGGTGCGCCACGGCGTTTCCACTGTTGCTCACGGCTGCGCAGGTCAGCTTCGCCACGGGCGTTGTGGGCCATGTGCAGCGTGCCTTCGCGGCGCAACTGGCAATCGATGTTGTATTTGTCGATCAGGCTGAACACCAGCGCAGGTGCCGCGCCGAGCATGCGGTTCAACTGGCTGCCCACCGCTTCACCGAAACCGGCCTCGATCTCGTCGGGTGGAATCCACAACCCGGCGTTGACCAACCCGACATTGCGCCCCGACCCGCCATTGCCGGTGCGATGGGCTTCGACCACCGCGACTCGCTTACCCTGCTCAAGCAGGTGAATCGCTGCCGAAAGCCCGGTAATGCCTGCGCCGATGACACAAACATCAACGCTCAATTCCCCCTTCAACGCTGGCGCTTCGGGCCGTTGCGGCGTCAGCGTTTCCCACAGACACTCTTCACGTAGCGACATCGCAACCCCTCGGGAACGATAAATTTCCAGTGCCTGTATCGGCGAACCTGTTGGAGCGAGGCTTGCCCGCGAATGCGATGGTGCAGGTTTGCAGATTCTCGCTGGCTGTACCGACCTCTTCGCGGGCAAGCCTCGCTCCAACAGTGATTCATTCACCCTTTGCAGGAGCGGCCGACGCGTTCTCACTCAGTCAAACGTAATACCTTGGGCCAACGGCAGCTCCAGCGAGTAGTTGACCGTCGCGGTCTGGCGACGCATGTAGCCGCGCCATGCATCCGAACCCGATTCACGACCGCCGCCGGTTTCTTTTTCGCCGCCGAACGCGCCGCCGATTTCAGCGCCGCTCGGCCCGATGTTGACGTTGGCGATACCGCAGTCGCTGCCCAATGCCGACATGAACTGCTCGGCTTCACGCACATCAGTGGTGAATATGCACGACGACAGTCCTTGTGGCACCGCATTGTTCAGGCGCAGCGCTTCGTTGAAGTCTTCATAGCCCACGACATACAGAATCGGCGCGAAGGTTTCGGTGCAGACCACATCGCTCTGCTCCGGCATTTCAACGATGGCGGGCGACACGTAGTACGCATTCGGGAACTGCTCTTCGAGCTGACGCTTGCCGCCGAACACCCGACCGCCTTCGCTCAGGGCCTGCTCCAGTGCGTCCTGCATGTTTTCGTAGCTGTGTTTGTCGATCAGCGGGCCGATCAGGTTGCCTTCCAGCGGGTGACCGATACGGATCTTGGCGTACGCGGTTTTCAGGCGCGAGACGATCTCGGCCTTGACCGATTCATGGGCGATCAGGCGGCGCAGGCTGGTGCAACGCTGACCGGCAGTCCCGACGGCGCTAAACAGAATCGCGCGCACGGCCAGGTCCAGATCGGCGCTCGGGCTCAGGATCATGGCGTTGTTGCCACCCAGCTCCAGAATGCTGCGGGCAAAGCGAGCGGCGACTTTCGGCGCCACTTCGCGGCCCATGCGGGTGCTGCCGGTGGCACTGATCAGCGCGACACGCGGGTCATCGACCAGCGCTTCGCCCGCATCACGGCCACCAATGATCACTTGGGCCAGATAAGGCGGTGCGTCCGGGAAATCCTTCGCCACTTTGTCGAACAGTGCCTGGCAGGCAAGGCCGGTCAGCGGAGTCTTTTCCGACGGTTTCCAGATCACCGAGTTACCGCAGACCAGCGCCAGCGCGGTGTTCCACGACCAGACGGCCACAGGGAAGTTGAACGCACTGATCACGCCCACCACGCCCAGCGGATGCCAGGTTTCACGCATGTGGTGGCCTGGACGCTCCGACGCGATGGTCAAGCCGTACAACTGGCGCGACAGGCCGACCGCGAAGTCGCAGATGTCGATCATTTCCTGCACTTCGCCCAGGCCTTCCTGGGTGATCTTGCCCGCTTCCCAGGAGACCAGCTCACCGAGATCAGCCTTGTGCTTGCGCAGGGCTTCACCGAACAGGCGCATCAGTTCACCACGGCGTGGCGCCGGCACCTTGCGCCAGGCTTCGAATGCGCGCTCGGCACGGCTGACCTGCTGCTCGACTTCGGCGCCGCCTTCCCAGGTCACGGCACCGATGCGGCTGCCGTCTACCGGCGTATGAACAGGTTTGTCGCCCTTCTGGTACAGCGCAGGGTCGACACCGAGACGGGTAAGCAAGTCAGTAAGCATGGATGCTCCTTGGGAGTGTTGAGATGGGACTGTTGAGACGGGAAGCGGAATGCTGAAGTTCTGATGATTCGTCAGCGTCTAGTAATAGCTGGCCTCAAGCACTGTCACAAACGACCATTAAGCGAGATATCATTCCGTTTATTCATGCCAAGCAGCTCTTCTGCGATCACGCCACAAAGAAACAAGAAAAGGCCCGACCATGCTCAACCGACGTCACCTGCCCTCGATCACCGCGCTGCAATGTTTTGAAGCCGTGACCCGGCACCTGAGTTTCACTCGCGCCGCCGAAGAGCTGAACCTGACGCAAAGCGCCGTGAGCAAGCAGGTCGCGCAGCTGGAAGAGCTGGTGCAGCACCTGCTGTTTCGTCGGGTGCGCCGTCGTTTGCAACTCACACCTGCGGGCGCGCTGTACCTGGGCGAGGTGCGCAAGATCCTGAGCCAGATGGAGATGTCCACCCATTACCTGCGCTCCTACGGCGGCGAAACCGAGGTGCTGCGGGTGTCCACACCCTCGACCTTCGGTGCGCGCTGGCTGGTGCCCAGGCTCAAGGGCTGGCGCCTGCGGCATCCGCATATCCATCTTGACCTGGTCAACGAGCAGGAGGCCGACGACCTGGCGCAGAGCCGCTGCGACCTGGCGTTCTACTTCGGTCAGGGCGCACGCCCCGGTGCCGAATGCCTGAAGCTGTTCAGCGAAGAGCTGATCCCGGTCTGCGCGCCTGCCAGCCTGCCTGACGAGCCGTTCTGCGACCCGACCCAACTGACCGACCTGGTTCTGCTGCAAAGTGCAGCACGCCCCCAGGCCTGGCATGACTGGTTCGACAGCCAGGGTTATCACACCGAACACAGCTACCACGGGCCGCGCTTCGAGACCTTCTACATGTGCATCCGCGCGGCCCAGGTGGGCTGCGGCGTGGCGTTGCTGCCACGCTTTCTGGTGGAAGAAGAACTGGCTGATGGCAAGCTGATCATCCCCTGGCAACACGCCTTGCCCAGCAGCGACGCCTATTATCTGGCCTATCCTGAACACGCGGCCGAAGTGCCGAAAATTCGGGATTTTGTGAAATGGATGCTGGAACAGTTGGATAACCCGGCAAGTTAAGCGCGACAATGCGACCCCAGCAGGCCGCACACGCTCGATCTGCCCTGCACTACCCAACGAGCGTGGCGAGCCCCATTACACCGGCTGCTCTGGAGACCTGAACAACATGAGCGAGAGCGCCTTCTCCGATCACGTCGTGCAAACCCTGCTCGATACCGATCTGTACAAGCTCACGATGATGCAAGCGGTGCTGCACAACTACCCCAACGTCGAAGTCGAATGGGAGTTCCGCTGCCGCAACGGCGAAGATCTGCGCCCCTACCTGACTGAAATCCGCCACCAGATCGAGCTGCTGTGCGAACTGTCATTGAGCGTCGAACAGTTGGGATTCCTTGAGCGCATCACCTTCATGAAGCCCGATTTCCTGCGCTTTCTGGGACTGTTCCGCTTCAACATGCGTTACGTGCAGACCAGCATCGAAGACGACCAGTTGTGCATCCGCCTGCGCGGCCCGTGGCTGCATGTGATCCTGTTCGAAGTGCCCTTGCTGGCCATCGTCAGTGAAGTGCGCAACCGTCATCGCCATCCGCAGATCCTGCTCAGCGCCGCCCGTGACCAGCTCTATCGCAAGTTCGACTGGCTGAACAAGAACGCCACCCCCGATGAGCTGGCGGAACTGAAAGTGGCCGACTTCGGCACCCGTCGACGCTTTTCCTACCGCGTGCAGGAAGAAGTGGTCGGCGTACTCAAGCGCGACTTCCCGGGCCAGTTCGTCGGCACCAGTAACGTGCACCTGGCGCGCAAGTTCGACCTCAAGCCGCTGGGCACCATGGCCCACGAATGGATCATGGCCCACCAGCAACTCGGCCCAAGGCTGATCGACAGCCAGATTGCCGCGCTCGACTGCTGGGTCCGTGAATACCGGGGTCTGCTGGGTATCGCCCTGACCGATTGCATCACCACCGATGCCTTCCTCAACGATTTCGATCTGTTCTTTGCCAAACTCTTCGACGGCCTGCGCCATGATTCCGGTGATCCGGTGCAGTGGGCCGAAAAATGCATCACGCATTACCAGAAACTGGGCATCGACCCGATGAGCAAGACCCTGGTGTTCTCTGACGGCCTCAGCTTGCCCAAGGCCGTGGAGATTTTCCGGGCCTTGCGGGGTCGGATCAATGTCAGCTTCGGCATCGGAACCAACCTGACGGCAGACATTCCGGGGGTGGAGCCGATGAGCATCGTGCTGAAAATGACCGCTTGTGCCGGCCAGCCCGTGGCAAAAATTTCCGATGAACCGGGCAAGACCCAGTGCAAGGACCCCAATTTCGTCGCTTACTTGCGTCATGTGTTCAAGGTGCCTGAAGCGCCAGCCTCCCACTAGTTGTCCATTACCCTTACCCAGGAGTGAATCATGCAAGCCGTACAGCTCCAGATCGCTGAACAGCTCAAGGTCCAACCCCCTTTTGCCGACCAGAACGCGCTTGAAGCCGAGGTCGCCCGCCGTATCGAGTTCATCAAGCAGAGCCTGAAGAACGCCAGGCTCAAGACCCTGGTGCTGGGTATCAGCGGTGGCGTTGACTCCTTGACTGCCGGCCTGCTGGCCCAGCGCGCGGTCAAGGAGCTGCGCGAGGACACCGGCGACACCGCCTATAACTTCATCGCCGTGCGACTGCCGTATCAGATCCAGCATGACGAACATGAAGCCCAGGCAGCCGTGGACTTCATCGCCCCGGACGAGCGCCATACCGTGAACATTGGCCCGTCGGTGCAGGCACTGGCGGCGCAGGTCAAGGCTTTCGAAGGTCAGCACGCCAGCGCAGTGGACTTCGTGATGGGCAATACCAAGGCGCGGGTGCGCATGGTTGCGCAGTACACCATCGCTGGAGCACGTGGTGGGCTGGTGATCGGCACCGACCACGCGGCGGAAGCGGTAATGGGTTTCTTCACCAAGTTCGGCGACGGCGCCTGCGACCTGGCGCCGCTCAGCGGGCTGGTAAAAAACCAGGTTCGGGCCATTGCCCGCAGTTTTGGCGCGCCAGAAGCCCTGGTGGAAAAAGTCCCGACTGCCGACCTTGAAGACCTGATGCCCGGCAAACCGGACGAAGCTTCCCACGGCGTGACCTATGCCGAGATCGACGCCTTCCTGCACGGCCAGCCGGTGCGTGAAGAGGCGTACAAGATCATCGTCGACACCTACACCAAGACCCAGCACAAGCGCGAACAGCCTTACGCGCCTTGATGGCCGGAACATTAACCTGCTGACGATCACACTCTGTGGGAGCGAATTCATTCGCGATGCGGTGTGCCAGGCTCCGCTTATGCTGAATGTGCCGGCGCTTCGCGAATGAACTCGCTCCCACAGGGTTTCGGGGTTGCCAGATCCTCCCCAACCAATAGAAAACGGAATGAACCCGCCGTTTTTTTTCGCTTGCCCGGCCTTCTGATCAGGGCTTAGATAACGGCCTAACTTTCCTGTCAGAGCCGCTGCCCATGTCCTCGTTTCCAGGCCTCTTCTCTCTCGTCGCTTCCGTTGTCGGTCAACCTGCTGCGGACTGGCTCAAGGATCATGTCGAAGTCCCCGAGGGCTTGCAGGCCTTTGCCTGGAGCGAAACAGCGCTGCACCGCGTGTGGCTGGCCGAAGCGCTGAACCTGTGCCTGTTCCACAAACTCGTCGAAGCCGTTCCGGCAGGCCGGGTGTACGTAGACGAACAACAAGCCAAGGGCCGCAAGGTGGTGTTCGACCACGGCGCCATCCGCACCGTGGACTGGGTCGAGAACGGCGAGCTGCCACGGGGCCGCCAGGCCTTTGCCCGCCTGCTGGAGCCACTGGGCTTCACCGATGTGCGCACCTACCCGCTGACCAGGCTGGGCATGACCGGCTGGGGCTATCGTCAACTGGACCTGCCTGAAGACATCGCCCAGTTCTTCGTTTCCGAGCTGCATCCGGGGCGTTTTAGCCAAGCATTTCAGCAAGCGGTGACACGCGTGGTCGCCTCCAGCCGTGACCCGCTGGACGCCGAGCAACTGAGCATCCTCAAGCGCCTGCAACTGACTCGCCATTGCAGCATCGAAGAGGCCTATCGCCTGCTGCCGGGAATCTACGCAGCCTTTGGCCGTCAGCATGGCGTCGTGCATCAGGCTGACTATCAGCAATTGCTCAGCGAAAGCGCCGAAATGGCATGGATCGCGACCGAAGGCAACAGCTTCAATCACCTGACCGACCGTGTGATCGATCTGGAAGCCGTCGTCGCCGAACAGAACCGCCTTGAGCGCCCCATGAAGGACAGCATCGAGGTGTCCACCTCAGGCAGGGTCATGCAGACCGCCTACAAGGCCTGCACCGTCACGCGCGGCCTGATCGACAGCCAGGGCGCGCTGCAAGAGCATCAGGTGCCGGGCTCGTTTGTCGAGTTCATCCAGCGCAAGGTTGACCCCGCCGACGACAAAATCGACCTCAACTTCGACAGCAGCAACGCCCAGGGCATCTTCAAGATGACGGACTCGAAGCAGAAGTAAGGCGTTTAACCGCACGGCGTAGGACCGTTCTGAATTTTCTGCACCCCATTGAAGCTGGATGAGACGCTCGGCACTGTTGCCGAATATTTCGTTCAAGGACTCATAAGGTGTTTGGCCTGCGCTCCGCTTCAAGCCTGAAACAACTCCCCCTCGCTCAGCGTGCCTGGTTCATTCCGCTCATAGGCACCCTGGGCGTCATCAGCTGGTTTGCGACGGCTGCCAGCCAATCGGTCGGCAATGCCAGCGGCCGCCAAAGCGAGGCCTATTTCACCCTGAGCGGCGAGATGCCCGCGCACACGGTGCTGCACGCCACAGCGCAATACGATCCGGCACCCGGCCAACGCAATTGCCCGTACCAGCACCCGGAGCGGCAGCTGGATACGGTGCATGGCGACGCCCCACAACCTTTTAGCTTCCAGGTGCCCCTGGCCTATGAACTGCCTGGCTGCATGCTGAGCATCAGCGATATCAAGCTGGTCATCGACGGTTTCTACGGACCCGACAACAAACATCACAGCAGTAGCATCACGGGGGCGATCACTGTGCGGGACGCGCAGGTAAAACACGTTTCGAATTTTCCGGCGTCAGGTGAGAAAGAGTATCGAGCGCTCTGTAGCTGGCATCCCCTGTCAAAACTCGCCAATGAACAGGCCCAGCAACTGCTGACCTGCCATGCCGCCGACAGGCAATGGAAAATACGCGGCGAACGCCTCAGGCCACGTCATCCGGGCGGCGCGGTCATTCGTGAACAATTGGCGGGCAAGACCATCCGTTTGAACTTCCGGATGGAGGAGTCAGCACCATAGCCGTGCTATAGCCGGGCCATGGCGCTGCATCAGACGCTTACTTGAGCGTAACGGTGCCTTTCATCATGCTGATGTGGCCGGGGAACGAGCAGAAGAACTGGTATTTCTCAGCGGGATCAAGCTTCGACACATCGAAAGACACCGAGTCGGTCTCGCCTGCGCCAATGATCTTGGTGTGCGCGATGATCCGGGCGTCGCCGTCTTTCAGGTAGTTCTTGTCGATGCCTACGGAAAGACCGTCCGTTGCGATGGGTTGCGCGTCGGCCTCTTTGCTCAATACCCAGTTATGGCCCATGACATTCTTGGGCAAGCTGCCGGAATGCGTGAGGTTGACGGTGAAGGTCTTGCAGGTCTTGTCGATGGCAATTTCCTTGGTGTTAAAGGTCATTTGGTCAGTCGAGTCGACCGTCACGCTGCATTCCGCTGCCAAAAGCTGACCGCTGGCCAATGTCAAAAGGGATGCCACGACAAGTTTGCGAATCATGTTGAATCTCCAGTGAGGTATCTTTTTGTCCGAGCGGTCAGATATTGCCTGATCGGCGCGCCGCTTCCAATGAGCCGAATCACCGCAGGTCCAGGCTATCGGGATCATCGAGACAATCAACCAGCCAGGCGAGCAGTGCAGACATAAGATTAGCCCGTCACCACAACGGGAAGTTCATCATGCACCTCAATAGCCTGTTTCGCAGTTTGCTCGCCGCCTACGCTTGCGGCGCCAGTGGCAGCTACACCCTGACCGCAGCCGAGCGCACCTCAGACGATAGTTGATCGCCAGGTTATGTCGGCAAAAGTATTGGCTGTGTGCGGTATATCGACCGCTGGACACACAACGCCGTGTGCCAGCCTCTGTTCTCAGGCAGAATGACGGCATTTCCCGCATTACACAGAGGATCGCCCATGGCTAAACCTAACTATTCCTTCGCCAAACGTCAGAGAGATCTGGCAAAAGAGCAGAAGAAAGAGGAAAAGCTGCAGCGCAAGAATGCCGCACTGGCCGAAACCCACACCGAAGGCGAAACCGTTGAAGGCCAGGAGCCTGCCGACGAAGTTGAAGCCACGCCAGAGAACACCCCGGCAAACTGACACCGCAGGGCTTCGGCAATCGTCGAAGCTCGTACGCCCCCGCCCGCGTCTGTCGCAGCATCGGCAGGCTTCGGCAGCGCCTCAGGCGCTGACTGGCATCACCGTTACCCGAACCTCCGGGTCATGACTGCCCCCTCCCAGAATCACCCCCCGCAGCGGCGAAACATCCGAGAAGTCACGGCCCCAGGCCAGGCTGATGTGTTCCAGCTCAGGCTGCACGTTGTTGGTCGGATCGAAATCCACCCACCCCGCTACCGGACAAAACACCGAAACCCAGGCATGGGAGGCGTCAGCGCCGATCAGCCGTGGCTGGCCGGGTGGTGGCTGGGTCAGCAGGTAACCGCTGACATAACGCGCCGCCAGCCCACGTGAACGCAGGCAGGCCAGCATCAGGTGGGCGAAGTCCTGGCAGACACCGCGACGGGTTTCCAGCACCTCCACCAGCGGCGTGGCCACTTGTGTCGCCTCGCCATCGAAAGTGAACTCGCTGAAGATCTTCTCCATCAACGCCTGAACGCACAGCAACAGCGGCCTACCTGCCGGGAAGCAGGCCGCCGAGAAGTCGACGAAGGTCTGCTTCAAGTGCACGTAGGGCGATTCGAAACGATACCGGCAGGCTTCGAGGATATTCGCCGACATGGGCTGTGCGCTGTAGGTCAGCGCGCTGCGGGTCATTTCCCAGGCAGGCGACTGATAGAAGTCCAGCGCCGGACGCTCCAGCACTTCGATGCGCAACCGGGCGTTGACCTGCAATTCGTCATGGGGCCGCTCGAAGGCCAGACGGGTCAGCGGGTTGCCGAATACATCCAGCTCGTCGCGACGCGTGGTGGGCGTCGGGTTGATCACCAATTGCTGTTCGGTGCAGCGCTGCCATTCACTGTGTCGGGGCCACAGGTGCGCGAGTTGCTGCGCCAGCGAAACGGGGCTGTCGTACTTGTAATGGGTATCGTGAAAAATCTGGTAATGGGCACTCATCAAACGGACACCGTACGCTGGCTGACATCATCGACGTGGGCAAAATGGCGCAGCGCCAGTCGGTCCGACACCTGCCCGCTGGTTTCACCGATGCTTTGCAGCAGGTCGGCCAGGCCTTCAAGCACGGCCTTGATGCTGCTGTCGCCGAACAAATTGTTCTCCAGGCTACCCAGATCAAACACCGACAGACGCTGGATCAACACCGCCAGGCTGCTGTCTCGCGGCGCACCGAAATCTTCGTTCAAGCGGGCCAGGGACCGGGACACCAGCTTCAACTGGAACAGCACCGCGTGGGGGTTCTGCTCATCGAGCAACAGCAGGTCGAGTACCGGGATCAACTGCGGCACCGCCAGGTAGCGCGAGCGATAGGTGATGCTGCTGTTGCCCAGTTCCAGCAACCACTCAAGCCCGGCCTGATCATTGACGGCCACGCCGCGCAGGAACGCCGCCAGGCTGGTACTGAGAAATTGCAGACGCTCGATGCGCCGGCCAATCATCAGGAAACGCCAGCCTTCGTCGCGAGTCATGTCATCCAGGGCAAAACCCGAAAGCGCCGCCAGCGACATCACCAGGCGGTTGAGGAAGTCCAGCAACTCACCGAAGTCGGGCTCCTCGGCTTCCAGGCTGATGGCCTCGCGCTGCAGCTCGACCAATGCCTGCCAGTTCTCGCGGGACAGCTTGCCACGCACTTGCGACGCCGCCCACTGCAAGCGCTGCAGGTTGGCGCGCAGGCTGAAAGGTGAATCCTTGCCCATCAGGGCCGCCAGCAGACGCTCCGGCAGTTCGTCCTCCTCGGCATCCGGCAACAGACGCAGGCTTTCGCCCAGTTCCACAGCCGCTTGCAGGGCCAGCGGGTCGTCGCCATCGACGTAGCGCGCCAGCACGATCCGTAGCAAGCGGGCACTGTCGTCGCAACGTTCGCAGTAGCGTCCGAACCAGAACAGGTTTTCCACCACCCGCGACGGCAGGTAAGGGTCGCGGCGGATCAGATCGTGTACGCCAAGGGTACGCTGGCTTTTCCACGGCTCGCCGCCGTGGGGACGGTCGCCCAACACCCAGGTATCCTTGCTGGCACCGCCGCGCTGCATCGACACCACGTCGGCGTCCGCTTCGGCCGCCACACGGGTCAGGCCACCGGGCAGGACCCGATAACCATCGGCACTGGCAACCGCGTAAACCCTCATGCCGATGGCCCGTGGCTGCAATTGCCCGCTTTCAGACTGCCAGACCGGCGCGTGGGACAGCTGCGCCAGTTCCTGGGCAACGTAGGCGTAAGGTCGGGCCTGCATGCGTTTGGTCAGGGCCTGACGCTGTTCTTCATTCAAATCCCGACCAAACACTGGCACGAAGCTTTGCGACGGGAATGCTGGCTTGATCAGCAGCTCCGGCAGCTTTTCCAGCGCCTGGGCCAGAACGGGAGGCTCACCGCACCACCAGGTGGCGACCGACGGCAGGATCAGTTCTTCACCGAACAGGTGCTGGTTGATCTTTGGCAAAAAGCCCAGCAAGCCGGGCGACTCCAGCACACCGCTGCCCAAGGCGTTGCCCACCAGCACCCGGCCCTGACGCACGGCTTCCAGCAAACCGGGCACGCCCAGGGCTGAATCGGTGCGAAGTTCCAGCGGATCGCAGAAGTCATCATCCAGACGACGCATGATCGCGTGCACCCGACGCAGGCCGCTGAGGGTTTTCAGGTAGACCGTCGCATCGCGCACGGTCAGGTCGCCGCCTTCGACCAGCGGATAACCCAGCTGACGCGCCAGGTAAAGGTGTTCGAAATAACTTTCGTTGAAACGCCCAGGCGTCAGCAACACCACCAGCGGTGCTTCGTTGCTGGTAGGCGCCTGACGGGCCAGGGTGTCCTGCAGGGTGCGGAAAAAGCCCGACAGGTGCTGCACGTGCAAATCGCGGTACATGTCCGGGAAAGCCCTGGACACAATCTGGCGGTTCTCCAGCGCGTAACCGGCACCCGACGGCGCCTGGGTCCGGTCGGCGGTCACCCACCATCGCCCGTCCGGGGTGCGCGCCAGGTCCACGGCATACATGTGCAGGAAGGTGCCTTCCGGTGGCACCACGCCCTGGCAGGGCCACAGGAAATTGTTGTGGCCGAACACAAGTTCGGCGGGCAGCAAACCATTGGCAATCAGCGTTTGCGGCCCATACAGGTCTGCCAGCACGGCATTGAGCAGGCGCGCCCGCTGGGCAATGCCAGCTGCCACCTGACGCCATTCCTCGGCCGGGATCACGTGGGGCAGCAGATCCAGCTCCCAGGGCCGGTCCGCACCCTTGGGGTCGGCGTAGACGTTGTAGGTCACGCCGTTTTCCTGGATCTGCCGGGCCAGCAACGCCTGACGCTGAATCAACTGCGCAGGTGTACTGCGTTGCAGATGCTTGTACAGACGCAACCAATGCGGCCGGACGGCACCGCTGGCGTCGAGCATCTCGTGGTAAGTACCCGCAGAGAGTGGGTAGCGGTCAAGCAGGTCGGGCATGGAAGGCTCGGCAGACAACTAATGGACTTCAGATTAGCGCAGGCAGATGACGCACGGATGCTGGAACGCGTCCGTGCGATCTCTGACTGACTGGGCTGTGCAGACTCTGTGAAAACTGCTGCGCTCGGCAATACTGCGTTAAAAACAGGCGGAAAATGCTCATTTAGAACACCTAAACGTCGGACGCGACCCCGGCCGTTTTCCGCCTGTTTTTGCCTTGTCTTGCCTTCGCTCGCTACGTTCTCACAGAGCCTGCACTAGTTATGTAGACGCATGTCCAGCGTCATGGGCAATTCATCGTTGATGGTCAGCTGCGGTACGTCCAGCTTGCCGGGCGTATGACCGATGCGGAAGAACCTCGCCAGACGCCGGCTTTCCGCTTCGTTGGCGTTGACCGGCAAGGTTTCGTAGTTGCGACCACCAGGATGGGCGACATGATACTCGCAGCCGCCCAGCGAGCGCTGCATCCAGGTGTCCAGCAGGTCAAAAACCAGCGGCGCATGAACAGGAATGGTCGGTTGCAGGCAGTTGGCCGGCTGCCAGGCGCGATAACGCACCCCGGCCACAAACTCGCCGACCCGCCCGGTGGGTTGCAGCGGCACCGGGATGCCGTTGCAAGTCAGCATGTAACGTTGCGGCGGCAGGCCATTGATCTTGACTTGCAGGCGCTCCAGGGACGAGTCCACGTAACGCACTGCGCCACCCGCTGCGCCCTCTTCGCCCAGTACGTGCCAGGGCTCCAGCGCCTGACGCATCTCCAGTTCGATGCCACTGACCGCGTAATCGCCGACTTTCGGAAAGCGGAACTCCAGATGCGCGGCAAACCAGTCGGCGCGCAACGGATAACCCGCCGCATTGAGTTCGACGATGACGTCCGCAAAATCCTGCTCAATGAAGTGCGGGAGCATGAAGCGATCATGCAGCTCGGTGCCCCAACGGGCCAATTTTGCCGGTGCATAGGGTTCACGCCAGAAACGCGCCACCAGCGCCCGCAGCAACAGTTGCTGGGCCAGGCTCATGCGCGCATGGGGCGGCATCTCGAACGCACGCAGCTCCAGCAGGCCCAGACGCCCGGTCGCGCCATCGGGGGAATACAGCTTGTCGACGCAGAACTCGGCGCGGTGGGTATTGCCTGTCACGTCGATCAGCAAATTGCGCAGCAGACGGTCCACCAACCATGGCGCACATTCTTCGCCCGGTTTCGGCATCTGGGCGAAGGCGATTTCCATCTCGTACAGCGAGTCGTTGCGCGCTTCGTCGACACGGGGTGCCTGGGACGTCGGCCCAATGAACAGCCCGGAAAACAGATACGACAACGACGGATGGTTATGCCAATAGCTGAGCAAGCTGCGCAGCACATCCGGGCGCCGCAGGAAGGGCGAGTCCGCGGGCGTCGCGCCGCCCAGTACAAAGTGGTTGCCGCCGCCGGTGCCGGTATGGCGGCCATCGATCATGAATTTTTCCGTGGTCAGGCGTGTCAGACGTGCCTGTTCGTAGAGAAACTCGGTGCGCTCGACCAACTCGTCCCAGGTCGCGGACGGCTGAACGTTGACCTCGATGACGCCTGGGTCCGGCGTGATGCGGAAGTTGGCCAGACGCGGATCACTCGGCGGCTCATAACCTTCCAGCAACACCGGGCAATGCAGCTCTTCGGCGGTCGCCTCGATGGCGGCCACCAGTTCCAGGTAAGCCTCAAGCTTCTCCAGCGGCGGCATGAACAGGTACAAACGCCCATTGCGCGCCTCGGCACAGAGCGCCGTACGGGTCAGCCAGTCGGCGGACTCGTCGATCTTCGGTTGACGCTCGGCATTGCTGTCGACTTTCTCGACCAGGCCGCCCAGTTGGGTCTGGACCTGATCATTGCTCGGCAGCTCAGGAAAATCCTGGTTGTGGTCAGTGGGGTGAATGAACGGATACTCCGCCGCCTTGACCCAAGGCTGCGACGCCAGCGGCAGCCGGTAGCCCAGCGCCGAATCACCCGGCACCAGACGGCAATGGTTGTCCCGCAGGAACCAACGACCGCTCTGCCAGGCATCGCCAGCAGCATTGCGAGCCAACGGCAGCACCTGGCCAATGACCTTGTCCAGGCCCTGGGCAAACACTTTGCGCAGGCGTGCACGCTCCATCTCTTCGCTCAGGCGTGAATCTTCGGCGCTGACGTTCAGGGGCAATGCACCCTCACGCCACAGGTAATAGAAATTGTCTTCATAGGCGGGAAACACGAAGCGCGCGGGCAGCTTCAGGCGCTCGGCCACACTGGAAAGGAAGCGCCCGGCCAGTTCACCGGTCGCACCGTAATCCTCGGTTTCATCGGCAATCAGCGCGTTGTTGTGCCAAACCGGTTGCCCGTCACGACGCCAGAAGCAGTTGAGGGACCAACGCGGCAGTTGTTCACCGGGGTACCACTTGCCCTGACCGAAATGCACGATGCCCACCGGCGCATAGTGCTTGCGCATGCGCTGATACAGCTCAGCCGAAAGCTCGCGCTTCTTTGGCCCCAGGGCGGCGGTGTTCCATTCAGCACCGTCGCGGTCATCAATGGACACGAACGTCGGTTCGCCACCCATGGTCAGGCGCACATCGTCACGAATCAGGTCGCTGTCGATCTGTCGCCCCAGTGCCTGGATCGCCAGCCATTGCTCTTCGCTGTAAGGCTTGGTGACACGCGGCGCTTCCCAGATGCGCTCCACCGACATTTCGTGGGAGAACTCGGTTTCGCAGGGTTCGACCAGCCCGCTGATCGGTGCTGCCGATGACGGTTCCGGGCTGCACGCCAGGGGAATATGACCTTCACCCGCAAACAAACCAGAGGTCGCGTCAAGGCCCACCCAGCCTGCGCCGGGCAAATACACTTCACACCAGGCGTGCAGGTCGGTGAAATCCACGTCGGTGCCAGACGGTCCGTCCAGCGCCTCGACGTCTGCCTTGAGCTGGATCAGATAACCCGAGACGAAACGTGCCGCCATGCCCAGGTGGCGCAACAACTGCACCAGCAACCAGGCCGAATCGCGACACGAACCGGATGCGTTTTCCAGGGTGAACTCGGGCGTCTGTACGCCCGGCTCCATGCGGATCAGGTAGTCGATGTCCTGACTCAGACGCTGGTTCAGACCCACCAGAAAGTCGATAGCGGGCAGCGGCGTACGGTCGATGCTCGCCAGATACGCGGCGAACTTCGGGGTCAGCGGCAATTGCTCAAGGTAGGGCGCCAGCTCACGCTGTTCTTCGCTGGCGTAGCGGAAGGGGATCTTTTCCGCGTACGGCTCCAGAAAGAAATCGAATGGGTTGAACACCGCCATCTCGGCGACCAGATCGACTTCGACACGCAATTCATCGGTCTTTTCCGGGAAGACCAGCCGGGCAAGGTAGTTGCCCTGGGGGTCCTGTTGCCAGTTGATGAAGTGGTTTTCAGGCAGGACTTTCAGGGAATAGGACAAGACCCGGGTACGACTGTGCGCGGCAGGACGAAGCCGGACAATCTGTGGACCCAGCTCGACTGCTCGGTCGTAGCGGTAATGCGTGACATGGTGCAAGGCGATATGAATCGACACGGCGTGCCTCCTGCGAGCCTGGACGGTAACGGAACCGCGCAAGACTTATGCCATCCAGGCAAATAAGGCGGTTCCTTGATAGAGCGCGAGGCCCAGGCACCATTAAAGCGCTCGCCTGCGCCTACGGTGCAAGCGTTGCACAGAAAAAGAGCAGCAGCAGAGAATTTTTGCGGGGTGTGATCGTGTTGGCGAGGCTTGCCCGCCAAGCTGAGCCCGCGGCTTTCTCAGACAGTCCGTTGCATCGTTATTCGCGAGCAGGCTCGAACCCACACAGACTTTTGTGGGGCCGAGCCTGTTCGCGAATGGGGTTAGCGCGGAACGGCAGGCTTGCGCTTAGGCGCTTTAGGGCCTTTGCCTTTGGCGGCGTCCATGCGTTCCTTGGCGGCCTGCTTGTTGCGCGCCATGGCCGCGGCCTTGGCTTCTTCGCGCTTGTCCCACGGCTTGCTGCCGTCACTGCCACGTGGCGGCAGGCCGGTGTGCTGGGTCTGGATCAATGTGGTCTTGGCGACCTTGTGACTGCCAGCTGGCGTCGAGTTCTTGCGACGGGCGCTCTGGTAGCTGTCGGTGGTCGGCTGATGCGCCGGGATCAACTGGTCCTTGCCCGAACCGATAAGGTCGGCACGGCCCATGCGGATCAAGGCCTCACGCAGCATTGGCCAGCCTTTGGGGTCGTGGTAGCGCAGGAAAGCCTTGTGCAGGCGACGCTGCTCTTCGCTCTTGACGATAGTGACCGCGTCGCTCTTGTAGGTGACCTTACGCAGCGGGTTCTTGCCCGAGTGGTACATGGCGGTCGCGGTCGCCATCGGCGACGGATAGAACGCCTGCACCTGATCGGCGCGGAAACCGTTGCCCTTGAGCCACAAGGCCAGGTTCATCATGTCTTCATCGGTGGTGCCGGGGTGGGCGGCGATGAAGTAAGGAATCAGGTACTGCTCCTTGCCCGCTTCCTTGGAATACTTCTCGAACATGCGCTTGAACTTGTCATAGCTGCCAATGCCCGGCTTCATCATCTGGTTGAGCGGACCTTCCTCGGTGTGTTCCGGGGCGATCTTCAGGTAGCCACCCACGTGGTGGGTCACCAGTTCCTTGACGTACTCCGGCGACTCGACCGCCAGGTCATAACGCAGGCCTGAGGCGATGAGGATCTTCTTCACACCCGGCAAGGCACGGGCGCTGCGATACAACTGGATCAGCGACGAGTGGTCGGTGTTCAGGTTCGGGCAGATGCCAGGGAATACGCAGGACGGCTTGCGGCACGCGGATTCGATTTCCGGGGTCTTGCACGCGATCCGGTACATGTTGGCCGTCGGGCCACCGAGGTCGGAGATGACGCCGGTGAAGCCGGGCACCTTGTCACGAATCTCTTCGATTTCGCGGATGATCGACTCTTCGGAGCGGTTCTGGATGATCCGGCCTTCGTGCTCGGTAATGGAGCAGAAGGTGCAGCCGCCGAAGCAGCCACGCATGATGTTCACCGAGAAGCGGATCATGTCGTAGGCCGGAATTTTTTCCTTGCCGTACGCCGGGTGCGGAATGCGCGCATAGGGCATGCCGAACACGTAGTCCATTTCTTCGGTGGTCATGGGAATGGGCGGCGGGTTGAACCAGACATCCACTTCACCATGCTTTTGCACCAGCGCGCGGGCGTTGCCCGGGTTGGTCTCCAGATGCAACACGCGGTTGGCGTGAGCATAAAGCACGGCATCGCCCCGTACTTTTTCCATGGACGGCAGACGAATGACGGTCTTGTCGCGGGTCATGCGCGGGCTGGCGAGGATCTGCACGACTTTGGCTTCGTTTGGATCTTCGACCGGCCCCTTTTCCTGCTCGATGGCGCAGGCTTCGGTGTCCTGGGTGTTCACGTACGGGTTGATGATCTTGTCGATCTTGCCCGGACGGTCGATACGGGTGGAGTCCACTTCGTACCAGCCTTGCGGCGTATCGCGACGGATGAACGCGGTGCCGCGTACATCGGTGATGTCTTCGATCTTGTGGCCGTAGGACAGACGCTGGGCGACTTCGACAATGGCGCGTTCGGCGTTGCCGTACAACAGGATGTCGGCGCAGGCGTCGATCAGGATCGAATTACGAACCTTGTCCTGCCAGTAGTCGTAGTGCGCGATGCGACGCAGGGACGCTTCGATGCCGCCGAGTACGATCGGCACATGTTTGTAGGCTTCCTTGCAGCGCTGGCTGTAGACCAGGCTGGCGCGATCCGGACGCTTGCCCGCCATGCCGCCAGGGGTATAGGCGTCATCGGAGCGGATTTTCTTGTCCGCGGTGTAGCGGTTGATCATCGAGTCCATGTTGCCAGCAGCGACACCGAAGAACAGGTTCGGCTCGCCGAGCTTCATGAAGTCGTCTTTGGACTGCCAGTTAGGCTGCGCAATGATCCCGACGCGAAAGCCCTGGGACTCCAGCAGCCGGCCAATGATCGCCATGCCAAACGAGGGGTGATCCACGTAGGCATCACCTGTGACGATGATGATGTCGCAGGAATCCCAGCCAAGCTGATCCATCTCCTCCCTGCTCATGGGCAGGAATGGCGCTGGCCCGAAACACTCGGCCCAGTACTTTGGATAGTCGAATAACGGCTTGGCTGCTTGCATGTCAAAACCTGCGTGTGCGCACTTTGGGAAAATCGCGGGCGCGGAATATAGCACAAAAATTGATCAAGTCCGACGACAGGGGTCGGAAATTGGCTGGAATACTCTTCGTCTGGGCCGACGCTTTCGCGAATGAATTCGCTCCCACAGTTGATCGAGTAACCTGTGGGAGCGAATTCATTCGCGATGAACCCACGCGGAACCTGAGACTACTCGTCGTCGAAGTTGTAACTGCCCGGGGCGAGGTTCTCGAAACGGGTGTACTTACCGATGAACGCCAGCCGCGCCGTCCCGATAGGGCCGTTACGCTGCTTGCCGATGATGATCTCGGCCACGCCCTTGTGTTCGGTTTCCGGGTGATACACCTCGTCCCGGTACACGAACATGATGACGTCGGCGTCCTGCTCGATCGCTCCGGATTCCCGCAAGTCGGAGTTGATCGGGCGCTTGTTGGGCCGTTGCTCCAGGGAGCGGTTGAGCTGGGACAGCGCCACCACCGGGCAGTTGAACTCTTTGGCCAGCGCCTTCAAGGAACGGGAAATCTCGGAAATCTCGTTGGTTCGGTTATCACCGCCAGAGCCCGGGATCTGCATCAATTGCAGGTAGTCGATCATGATCAGCGCAATGTCGCCATGCTCACGCACCAGTCGGCGGGTACGGGCGCGCATTTCCGAAGGGCTGATACCAGCGGTGTCATCGATGAAGAGTTTGCGGTCATTGAGCAGGTTGACCGCCGAGGTCAGGCGCGGCCAATCATCATCTTCCAGTCGACCGGCGCGGACCTTGGTCTGATCGATCCGACCAAGGGACGACAACATACGCATGATCAGCGATTCGCCTGGCATCTCCAGCGAGTAGACCAGAACGGCCTTGTCGCTGCGCAATACGGCGTTTTCCACCAGGTTCATGGCGAAAGTGGTCTTACCCATCGACGGACGACCCGCAACGATGATCAGGTCAGCGGGTTGCAGACCGCTGGTCATTCCGTCCAGGTCGGTGTAGCCGGTGGACAGGCCAGTGATCGCGTTATCGGTGTTGAACAAGGTGTCGATGCGGTCGATGGCCTTGGTCAGCAGGTCGTTGACGCTGACCGGGCCGCCAGTCTTGGGCCGTGCTTCGGCGATCTGGAAGATCTGCCGCTCGGCTTCGTCGAGGATTTCGGCGCCGGAACGACCTTCAGGGTTGAACGCACTGTCGGCGATTTCGGTACTGATGCCGATCAGCTGCCGCAGGGTCGCCCGCTCGCGCACGATTTGCGCATAAGCCTTGATGTTGGCGACGGACGGGATGTTTTTTGCCAGTTCACTGAGGTAACCAAGGCCACCGACCTGGGAGGTCTGGCCTTCCTTGTCCAGTTGCTCGGCAAGGGTCACCACGTCGATGGGGCTGTTCTGATCGGCCAGTTTGGCAATGGCACGGAAGATCAAACGGTGGTCATGCCGATAGAAATCGCCGTCGGACACTTGATCGAGCACGCGCTCCCAGGCGTTGTTGTCCAGCATCAAACCACCAAGCACGGCCTGTTCGGCCTCGATGGAATGCGGGGGCACCTTGAGGGCTGCGGTTTGCAGATCGTATTGCTCGGGGGCGGAAATATCGTTCATGGCCACACTGAAATCAGGAAGAGCAGAAAGACAAAGGGCACGACCTGTAAACAGGATCGTGCCCGATGTTAACCGTATGGCGGGCAAGCCGCCAGACGATCAAGTGCTGCTTAAGCAGCCACCACAACAACGCGTACGGTTGCTTCTACGTCGCTGTGCAGGTGCACGGCTACGTCGAATTCACCAACGTTGCGGATGGTGCCGTTCGGCAGACGAACTTCGCTTTTTGCAACTTCAACGCCAGAGGCGGTCAGTGCATCAGCGATGTCGTGGGTGCCGATCGAACCGAACAGCTTGCCTTCGTCACCAGCGGTGGCAGTGATAGTCACTTCCAGCTCAGCCAGTTGGGCAGCGCGAGTTTCGGCAGATGCTTTCTTGTCTGCAGCCAGTTTTTCCAGCTCAGCACGACGCTCTTCGAACGCAGCCACGTTGGCAGCGGTCGCAGCGGTAGCTTTACCGTACGGCAGCAGGTAGTTACGACCGTAACCGGCCTTAACATTTACTTTGTCGCCCAGGTTGCCCAGGTTAGCGACTTTTTCCAGAAGGATCAGTTGCATGTGAAAATCCTCTTAACTTTTAACCTTCACCGTTCGCAGAACCGTCATCGGCATCTTTCGACGCCAACCGGCCGCGAAAATCAATCAGGCTGTCGACGATGGCTAACACCACCAGCAACGGATAGATCAGCTGCATGAACAGCAGCAATGTCACGTACAACCCCACCAGCCAGAATTTAGCCAGTCGCTTTTCAGCCACCAGGCCATGCATCAAGGCCAGCCCGGCGAACAGCAGCGGGACACTGCACAACGGTGTCAACATCGCCAGGTGCGGACCGAAATTCGGCCCGACCAGCATGCACACCAGCAGCACCAATGCAGCTGTTTTCGGGAGCCTCAAGGCACGAAACTCGCGCCCGAAACCACCGGGGTTATACAACACTGCTTGCCAGTAACGCCCAAGAATCAGGCTCAGCAAGCTGACGATCTGCAACAAAGCCGCAATCAGGCCGATGAGTACCGGTGCAATCAATGATCCAAGGCGTGCTCGCTCGTCTGACGACAGCTGCTCGTAAAGCCCCTTGAGGATTTGCGGCAGGAGTTTCTGCAACTCCAGCGCCATCGCCTCGACCGGTTCGCGGAAAACCACGCCCAGAATCACTGCATACAACAGACCCAATGCCACGCTGACCAGCAGCACGCGGACCCAGGATTCGCTGGCACGCAACAACATTGCCAACCCCAGTGAACCGAGCAGCGCCATCAGCGTGCGGGGTTCCCCGAAATACCACCAGACCAAAGCCGGCAGCAGAGCCCAGGCAAGGATGCCAGCGGCATCACTCAACCCGCGCCGCAGAAGCACAAGGCAACTTGCGGCAGCACCCAACCAGAACAAAAACGGCAATGCCGCACATCCGGCCACTACCAGAGTGGCCTGCACACGGCCTCGCATGATGAATTCAGCCAAGGCACGCATGCTTTCTATCCCTTACTACTTTTGTCGACTGCCCGGTCTCAGCGGCCGTGGCTGTCGGTGTAGGCCAGCAGGGCCAGGAAGCGGGCACGCTTGATAGCGGTGGCCAGCTGACGCTGATAACGTGCTTTGGTACCAGTGATACGGCTTGGAACGATTTTGCCGGTCTCGGATACGTAGGCTTTCAGAGTGTTGAGATCTTTGTAATCGATCTCTTTCACGTCTTCAGCGGTGAAGCGGCAGAATTTACGACGACGGAAGAAACGTGCCATGTAATTGGCTCCTCAAAAGGTCCGTGGATTACTCGTCAGCGTTATCGCTGGCGTCGCTGTCATCACCCTCAACGCCATCGGCGTCGGAGTGCTCAGGACGGTCGCGACGCTCACGGCGCTCACTGCGGTTTTCTTCAGCCTTGAGCATCTCGGACTGGCCGGTAACGGCTTCGTCGCGACGGATGACCAGGTTACGGATCACAGCATCGTTGTAGCGGAAGTTGTCTTCCAGCTCGGCCAGGGCCTTGCCAGTGCATTCAACGTTCAGCATCACGTAGTGAGCCTTGTGAACATTGTTGATTGCATAGGCCAGTTGACGACGGCCCCAATCTTCCAGACGGTGGATTTTGCCGCCGTCTTCTTCGATCAGCTTGGTGTAACGCTCTACCATGCCGCCGACTTGTTCGCTTTGATCCGGGTGGACCAAAAAGATGATTTCGTAATGACGCATGAATGCTCCTTACGGGTTGTAGCCTGCCGCCAGAAAGCGGTCAGACAAGGAGTGAATGACACTATGAGTCTTGCTCAGGGTCAGGCACATGAGCGCCTGCCGTGACAGCAAGGGGCGCAATTGTAGAGAAGGGCTTGGAGCGGCGCAAGGCAATTGGCGATTATTTGAGCAACAGCCGCTGTCCTTATCGTCCCCACGTTCCGCGCGGGAACGATCACGACGAACTGTGGGAGCGAGCGTGCTCGCGAAGAGGCCGGCACATCCAAAGCATCTCTGGAGGCCGGGGCATTGTCTTCGCGAGCAAGCTCACTCCCACAGGTGTAGCGGTGATGGTGATATCAGGGCTTTTTGGCGGCCGCTTTCACACTGCGCTGGCGCAGCGCTTCGAACAGGCACACGCCGGTTGCGACGGAGACGTTCAGGCTGCTGACGCTACCTGCCATCGGCAGACGCACCAGATAGTCGCAATGCTCGCGGGTCAGGCGGCGCATGCCTTTGCCTTCGGCACCCATGATCAGGATGGTCGGGCCGGTCAGGTCCTGCTCATACAACTCCTGCTCAGCCTCCCCTGCCGTACCGACGACCCACAGGCCTCGCTGCTGGAGCTTTTCCAGGGTGCGCGCCAGGTTGGTCACCGCCACCAGCGGAATGACTTCCGCCGCGCCGCACGCCACTTTACGCACAGTCGGCGTCAAGGTTGCCGACTTGTCCTTGGGCACCAGAACGGCCAGCGCACCGGCGGCATCGGCAGTACGCAGGCAAGCACCCAGGTTATGCGGGTCGGTCACGCCGTCGAGCACCAGGATCAGTGGCGCACCTTCGGTACGATCAAGCAGCTCGTCGAGCATGGCTTCGCCCCAGACCTGGCTCGGGCTGACTTCCGCCACCACGCCCTGGTGCACACCTTCGACCCATACGTCCATTTCCCGGCGCTCGGCCTGACCGACAGAGACGCGGTTTTCGGCCGCCAGCTGGACCAGTATCTGAACCCGAGGATCGTTACGACCCTCGGCCAGCCAGACCTGCTTGACGCGCTTGGGGTGGTGACGCAGCAATGCTTCTACGGCATGCACGCCGTAGATTTTTTCCAGCTGACTCATGACTTGGCCTTAGGTTTACGCGCGCCGCCGCCTGCTTTTGGCGGACCTTTACGGTGTTTGCTCGGTTTAGCAGGCTTGCCCGATGCCGCCGGGTCCGAACCTGCTTTACTGGACTTTCCCGACGATGCCTTGCTACCGCCTTTCGCTTCTGCCAACAAGGCCTGCTTGAGTTCACGGCTCTTGCGCACTTCCGCGTTCTTCGCCGCCGCATCGCTTGGGCGATAGGCCTCGGCAACCGCCGATTCCTTTTTGGCCGGCGTACTGCGACGCCCGGCCTTGGCAGGTGCTGGCTCTTTTTCCACAGGTACAGGCGCGGTCTCGGTGCTGCGACGCTTGCGACCAATCGGCGCGCTGATGGTTTTTTCAGCCATCTCGAAGTCGATCTTGCGCTCGTCGAGGTCGACGCGCATGACACGCACTTCAACCGTGTCACCCAGGCGGAAGCTGCGACCGGTGCGCTCGCCCGCCAGGCGGTGATGCACAGGATCGAAGTGGTAGTAATCGCCCGGCAAGGCGGTGACGTGCACCAGCCCTTCGACGTAGATATCGGTCAGCTCGACGAACAGACCAAAACCGGTCACGGCGGTGATCACGCCCGGGAACGATTCGCCCACGCGATCCTTCATGAACTCGCACTTGAGCCAGTTGACCACGTCACGCGTGGCTTCATCGGCACGGCGCTCGCTCATTGAGCACTGCTCGCCCAATTGCTCCAGCGCCGCCTCATCGTAGGGATAGATGCGTGCTTTCGGAATGCTCATGGCACCGGCACGACGAACGTGCGGGGTGTCTTGCTTGGAACGGATCACGCTGCGGATGGCGCGGTGCGTGAGCAGGTCCGGGTAGCGGCGGATCGGCGAGGTAAAGTGCGTATACGCCTCGTAATTCAGACCAAAGTGGCCCTGATTGTCGGAGCTGTACACGGCCTGACTCAACGAACGCAGCATCACGGTCTGGATCAGGTGGTAATCCGGGCGATCGCGAATGGTTTCGAGCAGCGCCTGATAATCCTTCGGCGACGGACCGTCCTTGCCCTTGTGCAGCGACAGGCCCAGCTCACCCAGGAAGGCGCGCAGTTTTTCCAGACGCTCTGGCGGCGGACCATCGTGCACGCGGTACAGCGCAGGAATTTCGTGCTTTTTCAGGAATTCGGCGGTGGCCACGTTGGCGGCCAGCATGCATTCCTCGATCAGCTTGTGTGCATCGTTGCGAGTCGTCGGTCGGATTTCGGCGATCTTGCGCTCGGTGCCGAAGATGATCCGGGTTTCCTGGGTCTCGAAATCGATGGCGCCACGGGTATGACGTGCGCCCAGCAGCACCTTGTACAGCGCATAAAGCTGCTTGAGGTGCGGCACCACATCGGTGTATTCGCCACGCAGTTGCTTGGCTTCGGCCGTTTTTGGCTGTTCCAGGATCGAGCTGACCTTGTTGTAGGTCAGGCGAGCGTGGGAGTGAATCACGGCTTCGTAGAACACGTAGTCGGTCATCTCGCCGGTCTTGGAGATGGTCATCTCACAGACCATGGCCAGACGGTCAACATGCGGGTTCAGCGAGCACAGACCGTTGGACAGTTGCTCCGGCAGCATCGGCACTACGCGCTCAGGGAAATACACTGAGTTACCGCGCACTTGTGACTCGGTATCCAGCGCGGAACCGATCTTCACGTAGCTGGACACGTCGGCGATGGCGACGTAGAGCTTCCAGCCACCGGAGAACAGACGCAGCTTGCCCGGTTTGGTTTCGCAGAACACGGCATCGTCGAAGTCGCGAGCGTCTTCGCCATCGATGGTCACGAATGGCAGGTGACGCAGGTCGACGCGATGTTCCTTGTCCTTCTCTTCCACTTCCGGCTTGAGCTTGGCAGCCTCTTTGAGCACCGCCTCAGGCCAGACGTGGGGAATATCGTATGTACGCAGCGCGACATCGATTTCCATGCCGGGTGCCATGTAGTTGCCCACCACTTCCACCACGTCGCCTTGAGGCTGGAAGCGCGGCGTCGGCCAGTGAGTGATCTTCACTTCGACGAACTGCCCGACCTTGGCGTTGTTGTTGCGGCCCGGGGTGACCAGCACTTCCTGCTGGATCTTGGGGTTATCCGGAACCACGAAACCAATACCGCTCTCTTCGAAGTAGCGGCCAACGATGGTTTCGTGTGCACGGGAAATCACTTCGACGATCACGCCCTCGCGACGACCACGACGATCGAGGCCCGAAACACGCGCCAAGGCACGGTCGCCATCGAACACCAGACGCATCTGCGCCGGACTCATGAACAGGTCATCGCTGCCGTCATCGGGGATCAGGAAGCCGAAACCGTCACGGTGGCCAGCAATGCGGCCCAGGATCAGGTCCAGCTTGTCTACCGGAGCGTAGGTGCCGCGGCGGGTGTAAATCAGTTGCGCATCGCGCTCCATGGCACGCAAGCGACGGCGCAGGGCTTCGAACTGATCTTCAGTCGTCAGGCCAAATTCTTCCACCAACTGCTCACGACTCGCCGGAGAACCTCGGTCGGAGAGATGCTGCAGAATCAGCTCACGGCTGGGGATGGGGTTTTCGTATTTTTCCGCTTCACGAGCGGCCTCGGGATCGAGGGACTGCCAATCGGCCATTAGAATGAGTTCACCTTATCTGTATACATTTAGTTTCGCATATACCGGATTGAAACGCGAAGTCACTGTTTTTTAGGCTCAAACGCGATTTCAAAAAATATTTCACCACGGGGGTTTACAGCCCTCAAAAGCATCCGTAAGATGCGCCCCACAACGACGGCAGCGCCACGTTGTAGTTGAATTCAATCGATTTATCGAATGAAATCAACGAGTTGCCCAGATGGTGAAATTGGTAGACACGCCAGCTTCAGGTGCTGGTGACCGCAAGGTCGTGGAAGTTCGAGTCTTCTTCTGGGCACCAATTCAACAAAACCGAGCTTAGGCTCGGTTTTGTGCTTTCCGGGGTTTGAAAAACATTCATCCGGATGTGACAGAGCCATTTTGAGTGCCACTCGCTAAATTTCTGTTGCAATCTTACGATAAATCTAATTAAATCAGCGCATTGCCCAGATGGTGAAATTGGTAGACACGCCAGCTTCAGGTGCTGGTGACCGCAAGGTCGTGGAAGTTCGAGTCTTCTTCTGGGCACCAATTCAAACAAAACCGAGCCCAGGCTCGGTTTTGTGCTTTCTGCGGTCTGGATTTTAGATCAATAAGCCAGAGCTGCCAGCGGCTTGCACAGAACCTGTTGGAGCGAGGCTTGCCCGCGAAGGCACACCCCAGACACATTTTCAGCGCCTGACACGCCGCCTTCGCGAGCAAGCTCGCTCCCACAGGCCCCGGGACTTATCGCAGATCCGGACCCTCAGAACATAACCTCAAGCCCTGAACTGCCCCAGGCTTGCCTTCAACTGCGCAGCCAGTTTGTCCAGCACTTTGCCGCTGGCCGTCGTCTCGACCACCACCTGAGCCGCACGCTGGGCCTGAGCATGAATAACTTCTACTCGCCCCCGCACCGCCTGAGCACCCTGCGCCTGATGCGCTGCTGCCTGGGTGGCCAGCCCGATGGCCGCATGCACCTGCTCCACGGACGCCTGCACCGATTGCTGCAATTTGGCGCTGTCACGCAGCACAGCCAACCCCTCCTTGGCCTGCCGCCCCGCCAGACCAATGGCTGCCACCGCCTCTTTCGCACCCGCCTGCAACGCGCCAATGTGTTCCTGGATATCTCCTGTCGAGCGCTGAGTCTTGCTGGCCAGCGCACGCACCTCGTCCGCCACCACCGCAAAGCCGCGACCAGACTCACCGGCACGCGCCGCCTCAATGGCTGCGTTCAACGCCAGAAGGTTGGTCTGCTCGGCAATCCCATGGATCACGGTCAGAACCACTTCAATCTGTTCGCTTTGCTGCGCCAGGCGTTCGATGACCTTGGCACCGTTATCCACCTGTCCAGCCAGCGCCTCGATCAGGCCGCCCACCTGATTGGACGTGCGAGTGTTCTCGTCGGTCGCCTTGCGAATCCCCACCACTTGCTGCAACGCCGCCTGCATCGCCTGGCTTTCGGCCTGCGCCTCATCCGCCATGCTTGCCAACGCCTTCAGGCTGGCAGCAACCTCATCACGCTGCAGCTCGGCAGCCGAGTCCGCACCGGCATTGCGCAGGCTCATGGCGCCGATTTCCACGCCGGTACGCTGAGCCACGTCACCCGCCTCGCGGACAATAGGTTGCAACTTGTCGACGAAACGATTGACGGACGCCGCCATGTCGCCGATTTCATCGTTGCTGTTGAGATGAACACGCTTGGTCAGGTCACCCTCGCCCGCCGCCAGGTCATCGAGTGCAGCAATCAGCAGGCGCAGCTTGTTGACCACCCTGCGCCCCAGCACCACTGCAAGCAACAGCAAGACGCCAAAGCCGACCACAGCCAGGCCCAGGCCGATTCTCCAGCGCAAGGTGTCAGCCGCCTCACGCACAGTGACACCGGTATTGGCAGCCATCGCCGAAGCCGCGGCCTGCGCCGATTGCAGGCGAGCACGCAACACAGCAGAGCTGTCTTTCGAAGCACCGCCAAGACTGTCGGAAACCAGTTGCTCAGCGCTGCCAGTCAGCGCAGAGAAGCGTTTGTCCAGGGCCGCCAGATTGTCTTCGACCGTCGCCGTGGAAACCCCCATCCGCACCTTGCCGATCTCGGCACCATTGGGATTGATCGACGCCTCTACGTAGTAAACCGAAGGGTCGTTTTTGGCCGCATCGAGCACCTTGTCCATGGCTCGCTCACCCTGCCCCTTGGCCAACAGCGCCAGGACCAGCGGGTTATCGCGATTCAGGTAACGCGTCAGGTGCTCGCCCGTCGCATCGTCATACACAACGAAAAGCACATTGGGATTGCGCTGGGCACGGCGTGCGAATTCGGACAGCGTGGGGGTGTCGCCGTCCCACATGGCACGTGGGGCAACCGCCGCCAGCAGCTCAGCCATATCAGTGGCAGACTCCTTTAGGTCTTTTTCCAGCGTGCCGCGCATTTGCATCTGCTCATCTTTGAGCCGCGCAGAAAGCCCCGCACTCAGCCGCTGCCGGGTACTGGACGAAAGCCCTTCCAGGCTGGAGGTCACTTCATGGCTTGCCTGCTCAAGCTCGTCAGACAAATGCTTGGAGTCCGCACTCAGGCGTGACGCCAGGTCGGACTCCAGCGCGGTCACCGTGCTCCGGGTCAGAGCAACCGCAACCAGCACCTGCACCAAAAGGGCCACACCCAAGGCGATGAACACAGGGCGCAGCAAACGGCTGCGCAATAGAGAGAGGACAGCTGACACGGGGAATCCCTCCACCATGAATGCCACTAAAATGATGGCATTCTTTATGGAGAGAATCACAGCAAGGGTCGTGCCGCGCCAGCATTAGCTGTGCGCCATATATGACAAAGGGCCGCATGAGCGGCCCTTTGTTTGTACATCAATGACTTATCAAGCGAACGGGTGACGCAGAACGATGGTCTCGTTGCGATCAGGGCCCGTCGAAATAATGTCGATTGGCGCACCTACCAGCTCTTCTACACGCTTGATGTAAGCGCGAGCGTTCTCTGGCAGCTCTTCCAGGGTCTTGGCGCCGAGTGTCGACTCGCTCCAGCCTGGCATCTCCTCGTAGACCGGTTGCAGGCCCAGGTAGCTGTCAGCATCGGTCGGCGCATCGATTACTGCACCGTCTTCGTTTTTGTAGCCAACGCAGATGTTGATGGTTTCCAGACCGTCGAGCACGTCCAGCTTGGTCAGGCAGAGGCCCGAGATGCTGTTGATTTCGATAGCGCGACGCAGGATAACGGCATCGAACCAGCCGCAACGACGAGCACGGCCAGTGGTGGCGCCGAATTCGTGACCGCGCTTGGCCAGGAAGGCACCCACGTCATCGAACAGCTCTGTCGGGAACGGACCCGAACCTACGCGAGTGGTGTAGGCCTTGGTGATGCCCAGGATGTAATCCAGGTACATCGGACCGAAACCCGAACCGGTGGCAATACCGCCAGCGGTGGTGTTGGAGCTGGTGACGTACGGATAGGTACCGTGGTCGATGTCCAGCAGCGAGCCCTGGGCGCCTTCGAACATGATGTCTTTGCCAGCGCGACGCATGTCGTGCAGTGCGGCAGTGACGTCAAGCATCATCGGCTTGAGCAGCTCGGCGTACTCCATGCACTCGTCGAGCGTCTTCTGGAAGTCGATTGCCGGCTCTTTGTAGTAATTGACCAGTACGAAGTTGTGGTAATCCAGCAGCTCGCCCAGCTTGGCGGCAAAGCGCTCACGGTGGAACAGGTCACCGATGCGCAGGCCACGACGTGCAACCTTGTCTTCGTATGCCGGGCCGATGCCACGACCGGTAGTACCGATCTTGTGCTCGCCACGGGCTTTCTCACGGGCCTGGTCCAGCGCGACGTGGTAGGACAGGATCAGCGGGCAGGACGGGCTGATGCGCAGGCGCTCGCGCACCGGAATGCCCTTCTCTTCCAGCTTGATGATTTCACGCAGGAGTGCGTCCGGTGCAACCACCACACCGTTACCGATCAGGCACTGCACGCCTTCGCGCAGTACACCGGACGGGATCAGGTGCAACACGGTTTTTTCGCCATCGATCACCAGCGTGTGACCGGCGTTGTGGCCGCCTTGATAGCGAACCACGGCAGTAGCGTGTTCGGTCAGCAGATCAACGATCTTGCCTTTGCCCTCATCACCCCATTGGGTGCCCAGGACTACGACATTCTTACCCATAACACTTGTCCTCATTCACGAAACCAGGTGCCGGCTGCGGCCGGCAGGAAAACTCAAGAAGCCAGCGGCATTACCTGCCAGTGCTCGCCATGCTGAATCAATTGCCGGTCACAATCGGCCTCACGCGCTGCCGATACCTGCTGCCCAGGCAACGCCTGGACCACACGCTGACCTTCACTGCGCAACTGGCAGACCTGCTGCCAGAGTGCCGCATCTGTACTGTCGGGCATCCAGATACCGCCAGACGGTAGTTCGATTGGCGCCTGACCCAGGGTAACCAGGGTTTTCAGGTCGGTCGAAAAACCGGTGGCCGGACGCGCACGACCGAAGTCTGCACCGATATCGTCGTAACGACCGCCTTGGGCGATCGACTGACCGACGCCCGGCACGAACGCCGCGAAAACGACGCCGGTGTGGTAGTGATAGCCACGCAACTCGCCGAGGTCGAAGTACAGCGGCAGCTCCGGGAAGCGAGCTGTCAGGCGCTCGGCAATCACCAGCAGGTCCGCCAGTGCGGCCAGAACCGGCGCTGGAGCATTGGCCAGACGATCACGGGCAGCGGCCAGTACTTCACGACCGCCACACAGATCGACCAGTGCACGCAACATGGTTGCCAGATCGCTCGGCAGGCCTTCGGTCAGCACGATCACTTCATCGATGGCCTTGCGTTGCAGGGCATCGAACAGCTGCTGCTCCACTTCGCCAGACAGACCGGCAGCGCGCGCCAGGCCACGGTAGATACCCACATGCCCCAGGTCCATGTGCACGTCCGGCACATCGGTCAGTTGCAAGGTCGCCAGCATCAGGCTGATGACTTCAACGTCGCTGCTCGGGCTGGCATCGCCGTACAACTCGGCACCCAGCTGGATCGGGCTGCGCGAGGACGACAAGGCACGCGGCTGCGCATGCAGCACACTACCGGCATAGCACAAACGGCTCGGCCCTTCACGGCGCAGAGTGTGCGCATCGATGCGCGCCACTTGCGGCGTGATGTCGGCGCGGAAACCCATTTGCCGGCCCGATTGCGGATCGATCACCTTGAAGGTGCGCAGATCCAGGTCGGAACCGGCGCCGGTCAGCAGCGATTCGAGGTATTCAATATGCGGGGTGACGACAAATTCATAGCCCCAGCCCTGGAACAGATCCAACACCTGACGACGCGCTACTTCAATGCGCGCCGCTTCCGGCGGCAGTACTTCTTCGATGCCATCTGGTAGCAGCCAGCGGTCAACCGTTGCCATTACGCCATTCCCCCATGATCCGGGCGGCCAGCCTGAGGCAAGCCTTGAGTGAAGCAGAAAGTGGACTGATTCCTGCCGTCCGCCTTTCGATAAGGCAGGACAAACGGGCCGCAGAACGGCTTACAGACCACTTTCCTCGAAAAATCTTGCCTGCTACCGAACGGGTAGCGGCCAATCAATCGTGCAGACGCAAAAAAGCCGGGAATTTCCCGGCTGCCGCATCATACACACGTTTTACCTCTGGTTCACCCTGCCAGGCGGTTTTGCCGCCCGGCGGGTGAACGTAGAGGGGGTAGAATCAGGGCTTGGCTTTTTCCAGATAACGGAAGAAGTCGCTGCTCGGATCCAGCACCATCACGTCGCTTTTGTTCGCGAAGCTTTCACGGTAGGCACGCAGGCTACGGTAGAACGCGTAGAACTCCTGGTCCTGGCCGTAGGCCTTGGAGTAGATCGCGGACGCTTGCGCATCGCCATCACCACGAGCCTCTTCCGACTCGCGATAAGCCTCAGCCAGCAGAACCCGACGTTGACGATCAGCGTCGGCACGTATGCCTTCTGCCAGCTCGTTACCCTTGGCCCGATGCTCGCGTGCTTCACGCTCACGCTCGGTGCTCATGCGTTCGAATACGCTGCGGTTCACTTCCTTCGGCAGATCGATAGCCTTGACCCGGACATCGAGAACTTCGATACCCAGCTCTTTTTCGGCCATCTTGTTCAGCGAAGCGGTGATATCCGCCATCAGTGCGTCACGCTCACCCGACACAACTTCGTGCAGGGTGCGCTTGCCGAACTGATCGCGCAGGCCCGACTCCAGACGACGCGACAGGCGTTCGTCAGCAATCTGCTTGAGGCCGGAAGTCGCGGTATAGAAACGCTCCGCATCCTTCACGCGCCACTTGGCGTAGGCATCGACCATGACGGCTTTCTTTTCCAGCGTCAGGAAACGTTGCGTCGGTGCATCGAGGGTCAGCAAACGACCGTCGAACTTGCGCACCTGATTGACGTACGGAACCTTCACATGCAGGCCCGGCTGAACATCAGCCTGGACCACCCGACCAAATTGCAGCAGGACCGCACGTTCAGTCTGGGACACGATGTAGAAGCTGTTCCAGGCGACTACCGCCAGCACTACGCAAACAATCAGGGCGATCAGCGATTTATTGCTCATCAGCGACTCTCCCTTGTACGCACATCGCGCTGCGGATCAACGATGGTCCGTGTGCCGGCATCTGTTCCGACCGCAGTTGCGCTGGTCGTCGGTGCAGTGCCGTTACGACCACTTTCGATCATCTTGTCCAGCGGCAGATAAAGCAGGTTGTTCTGCCCTTGCTTGCCGGTCACGAGAACCTTGCTGGTGTTGCTGAACAGCTCTTGCATGGTGTCCAGGTACAGACGCTCACGCGTGACTTCCGGTGCCTTACGATACTCGGCGACCAGCTTGGTAAAGCGGTCAGCCTCACCCTTGGCGCGAGAAACCACTTCGTCGCGGTAGCCGTTGGCATCTTCGAGGATGCGCTGGGCCTGACCACGGGCTTCCGGGATCACACCGTTGGCGTAGGTTTCAGCCTGGTTACGCGAACGCTGCTCGTCTTCACGGGCGCGGATCACGTCGTCGAAGGCTTCCTGCACTTCACGCGGTGCCGCTGCGCTCTGTACGTTCACCTGGGTCACGGTGATACCGGTGCGATAGGTATCGAGGAAGCGTTGCAGACGCTCCTTGATTTCGCTGGCCATCAGCTCACGACCTTCAGTCAGCACCTGGTCCATTGCGGTGGAACCCACCACATGGCGCAAGGCGCTTTCAGTCGCGTGCTGCAGGCTGATTTCAGGCTGATCAACGTTCAGCACGAAATCCTGCAGGTTGGTGATCTTGTACTGCACGGTCAACGGCACTTCGACGATGTTCTCGTCTTCGGTGAGCATTTGCCCTTGCTTGCTGTAGGCACGCTCGCGAGTCACGTTTTCCTGGAACTTGCGATCGATTGGCGGGAAGTAGATGTTCAGGCCCGGACCAACCGTTTCGTAGTATTTGCCAAAGCGCAGCACCACGGCCTGCTCCTGCTCGTCCACCACGTAAATAGCGCTGTAAAGCCAGATCGCCACCAGCACGACGAGGCCGATGCCGAGCAGACCGAAACCACCGCCCTTGCTCGAACCAGCGCCACCGCCGCCTTCGCCACTACGTTTCTTACCACCACCGAACAACCCATTCAGGCTTTCCTGCAGCTTTCGGAAGGCCTCGTCGAGATCCGGTGGCCCCTTGCGGTCGCCGCCCTTGCGCTTACCACCCCAAGGATCCTGATTATTCGAGTTGCCACCCGGCTCATTCCAAGCCATAGCGCTCTCCATCTGATAAAGCAAAGACGCGCCCACGGCGCGCCGACCAATGCTACAGAATGCCCGTTAAAGCCGTACAACGGCTTTCCCGCGCTTTTATTGCAAAGTGTGTTGCTCGATGAATTCCAGCGGCTGCAGTCCTTCGCGACTCACCAGGCGATTGAATTCAGCTCGCGGCAAACGTACTGCCAACAGACTGTCGCCTCCCTCGTTGTGCGCCTCACTCTGTACGGCACCCAGTTGGAAAAACTGAGCCCGCAGTCGAGCAAGTTGCTGAGGCAAACGCAAGGTTGCGACGAAAAGGTCGTTACCCAGCAATTCGGCAACGGCCTGTTGAAGCAGATCCAGCCCTCGACCATCACGGGCAGACACCCAGACTCGCTGCGGCTTGCCATCGGCATCCCGCTGAATCTGAGGCTCAACCCCTTCAAGCAAATCGAGTTTGTTATACACCTCGAGGATCGGCAAGCCCTCTGCACCGATCTCGCCAAGAACCGCCATCACCTGCTCGATCTGCGCCATGCGTTCAGGCTCATGGGCGTCGATGATGTGCAGCAGCAGGTCCGAGTTGCTCGATTCCTCGAGCGTTGCCCGGAAGGCTTCCACCAGTTTGTGTGGCAAGTGACGAATGAAGCCTACTGTGTCGGCCAGGACTATCGGCCCCAGGTCGTTGAGTTCCAGACGGCGCAGGGTCGGGTCGAGCGTGGCAAACAGCTGGTCGGCCGCAAATACATCGGAATCGGTGACCGCGTTGAACAGCGTCGATTTGCCGGCGTTGGTATAGCCCACCAGAGAAACCGTAGGGATGTCGGCGCGCTGACGCCCGCGTCGGGCCTGGTCCCGCTGACTGCGGACCTTTTCCAGTCGGCCCTTGATCTGTCGCAGGCGAACCCGCAGCAGACGGCGGTCGGTTTCCAGCTGTGTTTCACCCGGACCCCGCAGGCCGATACCACCACCCTGACGTTCAAGGTGAGTCCAGCCGCGAACCAGACGGGTACTCATGTGCTCGAGCTGTGCCAGCTCGACCTGCAACTTGCCTTCATGAGTGCGTGCGCGTTGCGCGAAGATGTCCAGAATCAACCCGGTGCGATCAAGTACGCGACACTCGAAAACCTTCTCGAGGTTGCGCTCCTGACTGGGCGTTAGGGTGTGATTGAAGATCACCAGATCTACCTGCTCGGCTTTGACCTGGTCGCGAAGTTCCTCGACCTTGCCGCTGCCAATCAGGTATTTGGCTGTTGGCCTGTGACGCGGCACGTTAACAAACGCGACGGTCTGGGCTCCGGCCGAAACGGCCAGTTCCTGAAACTCCTGCGGGTCTTCGCGCGCCTCAGGGTCCTGACCATCCAAGTGAACGAGGATTGCCCGCTCACCACCACCGTGGCGCTCAAAGAACAAAGCAGACTCCTATCAGGCGTTACCTGGCTCAGCGTCACCCTGTTCGGATTCGGTAGCGCTAGGCAGACGAATTGGACGAACCGGTACAACGGTAGAGATGGCGTGCTTGTAAACCATTTGGCTGACAGTGTTTTTCAGCAAAATAACGAACTGGTCGAAAGACTCGATCGTGCCTTGCAGCTTGATACCGTTTACCAGATAGATCGAAACCCCAACCTTTTCTTTACGCAAAGTGTTCAGGTAAGGGTCTTGTAGCGAATGCCCTTTTGACATGTGCCGCACTCCTTTAAGGATCAATAGAATAAATTCGAAAACAATTGGCTTGACCGTATACCCCCCAAGGATAGACGGCTATTGCAAGGACTCAGCTCAATATGGAGACCGACCCCAGGTATTTCAAGATGCGCGGCAGATTGTCGCAAGCCAGGCTGTCCAGCCAATATAAATCCTGCCAGCTCCGTAGCCAGGTGAACTGCCGTTTGGCCAGTTGCCGCGTGGCAATCACGCCACGCTCCTGCATTTCAGCCCACGTCAACCTGCCATCCAGATGATCCCAGACCTGGCGATAACCCACTGCCCTGATCGATGGCAACCCTGTATGCAGGTCGCCTCGGGAGCGCAGTGCCAGTACTTCGTCCACGAATCCCTGGTCCAACATTTGTGAAAATCGTTGCTCGATGCGGTCATGCAGTACCTTGCGATCCGCCGGAGCAATCGCCAGATTTGCGACAGTATAGGGCAATTGCGGACGTCCCGAAGCGGCTGCCTCAGTACTTTGCGCAGTTTGTTGCTCACGATGTGCGGTCATGCTCAAACCGCTGACCCGATAAACTTCCAGGGCACGGCTCAATCGTTGTGGATCATTGGGGTGGATTCGCTCCGCAGAAACCGGGTCGATCCCCCTCAATTGATCATGCAACGCTTGCCAGCCAAGGCTCGCAGCCTCGGCCTCGATCTGCGCCCGAATATCGGCATCGGCGGCCGGCATGGTCGCCAACCCTTCAAATAGAGCCTTGAAGTACAACATAGTGCCGCCCACCAGCAGGGGAATTTTCCCCCTGGACGTGATATCGGCCATCGCCGCCAGCGCATCAGTGCGAAAATCAGCCGCTGAATAACTTTGCGCCGGGTCGAGAATATCGATCAAACGGTGCGGATACTCGGCCAGCAATGCCTTCGAAGGCTTGGCGGTGCCGATGTCCATGCCGCGATAGACCAGTGCAGAATCCACGCTGATCAGCTCGCAAGGCAACACTTTGGTCAGTTCTATGGCCAGGTCGGTCTTGCCGGAAGCGGTAGGCCCCATGAGAAAGATGGCCGGGGGTAAAGCATTCATCAGCGACCGCGCAAAAAGAGTTTGTCCAGATCATCCAGGCCCATCTGGGTCCAGGTGGGTCGACCGTGGTTGCATTGGCCGCTGCGCTCGGTATTTTCCATGTCACGCAGCAAACCGTTCATTTCAGGGATCGCCAGCCGCCGATTGGCGCGGATGGCACCATGGCACGCCATGGTCCCGAGCAGTTCGTTCAAGTGCGCCTGAATACGGTCACTGGTGCCGTACTCCATCAGGTCCGCCAGCACGTCATGCACCAGCCGGTTGGCCTCAGCCTGCTTGAGCAGCGCCGGGATCTGCCGGATCGCCAGGGACTCGGGGCCAAGACGCTGCAACTCGAAGCCCAGGCGCTGGAACCAGTCCATGTGTTCTTCGGCGCAATCGGCTTCCCGCTGGCTGACCGCGATGGATTCGGGGACCAGCAACGGCTGACCACTCAGGCCTTCGCTGGCCATCGCTATCTTCAAGCGCTCGTACATGATCCGCTCGTGGGCTGCATGCATGTCCACCAGCACCAACCCGTGGGCGTTCTCGGCGAGGATGTAAATCCCCTTGAGCTGCGCCAGCGCATAACCCAACGGCGGAATATCACCCTGGGAGTCAGGCAGTGACGCCGCTGCGACAGGAACGCTGGCGGCACCCGGCAAGGGCGCGAAAAACTCGCGGTAGGCGCTTTGCGCTTCTGCAGCAGGCAGCGCCGCGGTTGGCCTTGGCGTGTATTGATATTGATAGCCGGCACCTGAACCCGAGCTGACGGGACGCGCGAAAGGCTCAGCCTGCGGTTGCTCCAGCAGGTTGTTCGCCAGGCGCATCTCGCCTTGCGGGCCAAACTCTCCGGCTTCGGGGCCTGTAGGTCGAACCACCGCCGTGACCGGCGCAGAACCGGCCAGTTGATTCTCAGGACGCACATCACCCAGGGCGCGGTGCAAGGTGCCATACAGGAAGTCATGCACCATGCGCCCGTCACGGAAGCGGACTTCGTGCTTGGTCGGGTGTACGTTGACGTCGACCACCGCAGGGTCGACCTCGAAAAACAGCACGAACGTCGGGTGACGGCCATTGAACAGCACATCGCGGTACGCCTGGCGCACTGCGTGGGCGACCAGTTTGTCGCGTACCGCCCGGCCATTCACGAAGAAATACTGCAGATCGGCCTGGCTACGGGAAAACGTCGGCAGCCCGACCCAACCCCACAAATGCAGGCCATTGCGCTCGACTTCGATGGGCAGCGCCTGCTCCAGGAAGCAAGGACCACAGATGGCCGCCACACGCCGGGCGCGGGCTGTGTCGTCGTTGGCTTCGTGCAGGCTGAGGACTGTCTTGCCGTTGTGGCGCAGGTGGAAGGCCACGTCGAAACGCGCCAGTGCCATGCGCTTGATCACTTCCTGCAGGTGATCGAATTCGGTTTTCTCGGCCTTGAGGAATTTGCGCCGCGCCGGCGTGTTGAAGAACAGATCCCGCACTTCCACCGAGGTGCCGACCGGGTGCGCCGCGGGCTGCACCCGGGACGCCATGTCGCGGCCTTCGGTTTCCACCTGCCAGGCCTGATCGGCATCACGGGTCCGGGACGTCAGGGTCAGCCGCGCCACGGAGCTGATCGACGCCAGCGCCTCACCCCGAAAACCCAGGCTCATGACCCGCTCAAGGTCTTCCAGCTCACGAATCTTGCTCGTTGCATGTCGAGCCAGGGCCAGGGGCAGGTCATCAGATGAAATACCGCCACCATCATCCCGCACGCGCAGCAGCTTGATACCGGCCTGCTCCACATCGACGTCAATGCGCCTGGCGCCTGAGTCCAGGCTGTTTTCCAGCAGCTCTTTAATGACAGAGGCCGGCCGTTCGACCACTTCACCGGCCGCGATCTGGTTCGCCAGACGCGGGCTGAGCAGCTCGATGCGCGCAGCGCTGACGTTAACCGCCGCAACTGGATCGGCATCGTCCAGCAACAGCTCGTTCACGGTGGCTTCACTCATGGTTGTGCCGCCAGGGCGGTGGTGGGAATGTTCAGCGTCTGGCCGACACGCAACTCATCGGTAGACAGCTTGTTGGCACTGCGGATGGCCGCGGCGCTCATTTGGTAGCGCACCGCGAGCATCGCCAGGGTTTCCCCGGGGCGGACCACATGATCACGCGGCCCCTGCACGATTTTGCCGTTGTCCCGCAGCCAGGCGATATAAGTGCCCTGCGGCGGGTTCTGCTGGAAGAACTGCATGACGCCTGCATGAATCGAACGCGCCAATGCCTGCTGGTGAGCGGCGCCCGTCAGCTTGGCGGCCTCCGCGTTATTGGAGATGAAGCCGGTTTCCACCAGGATCGACGGAATATCCGGAGACTTGAGCACCATGAAGCCAGCCTGCTCGACCCTGGCCTTGTGCAATGACGTGACGCGACCGATGTTGCTCAGCACCTTCTGCCCGACGTTCAGGCTGGACGACAACGAAGCGGTCATCGAAAGGTCGAGCAATACGCCCGCCAGCATCTTGTCCTTGTCGTCCAGACTCACGGCACCCGCGCCACCGATCAAGTCTGAGCGGTTTTCACTGTCTGCCAGCCAGCGTGCAGTCTCGGACGTCGCGCCACGCTCGGACAGGGCAAACACCGACGCACCGAACGCCGCCGACGAAGGGGCGGCGTCAGCGTGGATCGATACGAACAGGTCGGCGCCTTTGGAACGGGCGATTTCGGTCCGTTTACGCAGAGGGATGAAGTAGTCGCCGGTACGTGTCAGCTCGGCGCGGTAGCCTTTTTCAGCGTTCATCTGCCGTTGCAGTTCTTTGGCGATGGACAGCACCACGTTTTTCTCTTTCTGGCCGCTGGAGCCCGACGCGCCGGGGTCTTCACCACCGTGACCGGCATCGATGACGATCACGATGTCGCGCTTGCCGTTGGGCACGGGCGTCAGCTTGATTTCGGGCTTGGCCGGGCTGATCGGCACGGCAGGGGCGGTAGCAACGGTGGTATCAGGGAGGGTCGCGCTGGGGGCTGCATCGGCTGCGTTGTCGAACAGGTCCACCACAAGCCGGTTGCCGTATTGCTGGTTAGGCGCAAGGACGAAGCTCTTGGGCGTGACGGCCTTTTTCAGGTCGATGACCACCCGCAGGTCCGTGGGGGTGCGCTGGGCCGAACGCAGGCTGGTAATGGGCGTGTTCGCGGTGGACACCTTGAGCGGCGCAGCCAGGGTCGCGCCGTTGATATCGATCACCAGGCGGTCAGGCGACGTCAGCGTGAAAACGCTGTGTTCAACGGGTCCGGACAGGTCAAACACCAGTCGTGTGTTATCCGGTGCACGCCACAAACGGACACTCCGCACCTGGGAAGCAGCCAGTGCGTTGACGGCCACCGTCATCAGCATCAACCCTGCCACAGCAACCAGCGCGCGCATGCGCATACCTAACCCCATCTTTATTTGAATTCCAAAGCCAAATCGGCACACCAGGTCTCACCACGCAGTCCTTGCGGGCTCAATATCAGCGACCTGCCGTCCGCATGGGGCCTAATGGTAATGGTCAGGTCCGGCTTTGGCAAAAAGCCTGCACCACGCTGGGGCCATTCGATGAGGCAAAGGGCGTCGCCTTCCAGGTAATCGCGGATACCCAGATACTCTAGTTCCTCCGGATCGACCAGACGGTACAAATCGAAGTGAAACGCGCGAATATCCCCGATTTCATAAGGTTCGACCAAGGTAAAGGTCGGGCTTTTCACCGCACCGACATGGCCCAGGCCACGAATGATGCCCCGTGACAGGGTGGTTTTACCCGCCCCCAGATCACCTTCGAGAAAAATCACGCCCCGGCCTTGAGTGACCTGGGCGATACGTGAACCGAAGCTCATCATGGCTTCTTCATCAGCCAAATGCAGCGTTAGTTCAGACACGGTTGTTGCTCCTCCAGTAATTGACGAATAAACGCGATGACATCGCTGGCGGCCAGCCCACGGCCCGACTCCCCAGCCTGCTCACCGGCTGCGGCGTGCAGCCAGACACCCAGGCACGCAGCCTCGTAGGGCGCCATCTTCTGCGCCATGAGCGCACCGATCAGCCCGGCAAGCACATCGCCCAGACCGCCAGTGGCCATCGCAGGGTGCCCCCGGTCACACAGCGCCAGACGGCCATCGGCGTCGGCGATCAGGCTGCCCGTGCCCTTGAGCACGCAAACCGCCCTGAATTTTTGCGCCAGGGCACGCACCGCTGCCGGGCGGTCGGCCTGGATTTCCCGGATACTGATACCCAGCAGGCGTGCAGCCTCACCCGGATGCGGGGTAATGACACTGTTCCCCGGCAACGTCACGAAACCGCTTGCCAGCTGGTTCAGGGCATCGGCATCCCAGACCTGGGGCTGTTTCGCATCCGCTGCCGCCGACAACAGGCTGCGGCCCCAACTGTGCTGCCCCATACCGGGCCCCACCACCAGCACGCTGGCGGGCTCGATCAGGGCATGCAGTTGATTGGCAGAGCCGATACCCGCACTCATGACTTCCGGCAAACGCGTCAGCGCCGCTGGCACATGCTCGGCACGGGTCGCCAGGGTGACCATGCCTGCGCCGCTGCGCAATGCACTTTCTGCCATTAATAAGGCAGCGCCACCAAAGCCCAGGTCGCCCCCTACCACCAGCACCCGCCCGTACATGCCTTTGTGGGCCGTACGCGGCCGGGGCGCCAGGCGCGGCAGGTTGAAGGTGTCGAGCCGGGTCGCGCTGATTGCCGATGTGGAGACGATCGCCGGATCGGCCTGCAGGTCGTCGAACACCAGTTCGCCAATCAGATCCGCTGCATCCCCCGTGAGCAAGCCCAGCTTGAGGCCGATAAAGGTCACTGTCAGATCGGCACGCACTGCCACGCCCAGGGTTTGCCCGGTGTCAGCCGACAACCCGGAAGGGATATCCACCGCCACCACGGGCAACCCGCTGGCATTGATCGCGTTGATCACCGAGAGGTAAGGCTCACGCACTTCGCCGCTCAAACCGGTGCCGAGCAAGGCATCGAGCACCACGCCAGAGAGTGTCTGGCCGCTCCAGCGTTGAACGTCGACACCGGCCGCAAGCGCTTCTTCGTGGGCCGTCAAGGCTTCCCCTGTCAGCGCGGCAGGGTCACCCACCGCCAACAGACTCACCTGCCAGCCCGCACGCTTGGCCAGCGACGCCACCAGATAACCGTCCCCCGCGTTGTTGCCACGCCCGGCCAGCACGATGATTTCCCGGGCCTCAGGCCAGCGACGGCGCAGTGCCCGCCAGGTGGCATGGGCGGCACGCTGCATCAATTCCAGGCCCGGCGTACCGGCGGCGATCAGGCGTGCGTCGAGGTCACGAACCTGCGCGGCGGTATACAGCGCGTCGGGTAACGGGGGGCTGGAAGGCTGTTTGGTGTGCAACATGCGTCTATGTGCTCCGATGTCTGGCAGAATTATACGCATCTCAGCCCGGTTTCTCCTTCGCATGCCCGCTATTACTGTCGACCCCACCACAACCTCAACCCCGACCCAGGCTGTCGATCTGGTTGAGCTTGCCCAATCGATCAAGGATTGGGGTCGTGAACTCGGGTTTCAGCAAGTGGGCATCACCGGCCTGGATCTGGCTGAGCACGAGCAGCATCTGCAACGCTGGCTCGAGGCGGGTTATCACGGCGAGATGGACTATATGGCAGCCCATGGCAGCAAACGTTCGCACCCGGACCAATTGGTGCCGGGCACATTGCGGGTGGTTTCGCTGCGCATGGACTACCTGCCGGGCGACACGGAGATGACTCAGCGCCTGACCCAGCCGGAAAAAGCCTACGTCTCGCGGTACGCCCTGGGCCGCGACTACCACAAGCTGATCCGCAAGCGCGTGCAGCAACTGGCAGAGCGAGTCCAGCAGGCCATTGGCCCCTTTGGTTATCGTGCCTTTGTCGACAGCGCCCCGGTGCTGGAGAAAGCCATCGCCGAAAAGGCCGGGCTGGGCTGGATCGGCAAGAACACCCTGGTGCTCAACCGCAAGGCGGGCAGTTTCTTCTTTCTCAGCGAACTGTTTGTCGACCTGCCACTGCCCGTGGATGCCCCACATACCACCGAACATTGCGGACGTTGCACGGCATGCATGGACATCTGCCCGACGGCTGCCTTTGTCGGGCCTTATGTGCTGGATGCGCGGCGTTGTATTTCCTACCTGACCATCGAATTGAAGACGGCGATCCCGGAAGAACTGCGACCACTGATCGGCAATCGGGTGTTCGGTTGCGACGACTGCCAGATTGTCTGCCCTTGGAACCGCTTCGCACGCCCCACGACCCAGGGCGACTTCCAGCCCCGGCATAACCTGGACAACGCAGGGTTGGCCGAACTGTTCATGTGGGACGAAGACACCTTCCTCGGCAACACGGAGGGCTCGCCGCTACGCCGCGCCGGTTATGAACGCTGGCTGCGTAACCTGGCTGTTGGCCTGGGCAATGCGCCCTCGACCATCCCGGTCATCGAAGCCCTCGAGGCCCGCCGGGATTACCCATCAGAACTGGTGCGCGAGCATGTGGAATGGGCGTTGAGGCGGCATGGGCGGTGAATAATCGTTCTCACAGATGAACAGAGATCAACCGTTGGAGCGAGGCTTGCCCGCGAATAGGCCGGCGCGGTCGGCGACTACTGCGAACCTGAGCGATTGCATTCGCGGGCAAGCCTCGCTCCAACAGTTTTTTGCATCTACCTGGCAGAGCATCAATGCTCGTCGTTATAAACGAACTTGGGCATTTCCCAGTGAAAACGGATCGCCAGTAGCCGCAACAAGAACCCGCCAAACAAGGTAATCAGGATCGCTTGATCGTTGGGCAGCGCCAGGTACTGGCAAAGCAGGTAGCACCATGCTGCCAGGAACGAGACGCTGGCATACAGTTCGCGGCGAAAGACCAACGGAATGTCATTGCAAAAGATATCCCGCAGAATGCCACCAAATACCCCGGTGATCACGCCGCTGACCGACGCCACCAACATGCCGTGCCCTGCCTCCAGCGCGGTCATGCAGCCAATCAGGGTAAATGCCACCAGCCCCAGGGCGTCGAGCACCAGAAACAGTGAGCGCAGGTGGCGCATCCAGGGTGCGATGAAGATGGTCACCAGGGCGGCCACGCTTGTCAGGACCAGGTATTCCGGGTGTTTGACCCACGTCAGCGGGTAATGGCCGAGCAGCACGTCGCGCACTGAACCGCCGCCAAGGGCTGTGACGCAGGCGATCAACACCACACCAAACCAGTCCATGCCCCGCCGCCCGGCCGACAGCGCACCAGTCATGGCTTCAGCGGTAATGGCGATCAGATAGAGCATCAACAACATGGCGGCAGTCCCTGCGACGAAGGCGCGCAGTCTACCCAGTCGGCAGAGGCACCAAAAGAGGGCGCGAACACAATCGTCCGCGCGCGCCCTTCTTGCGGGTCACTTCTTGATGAAATGCTCGCGGTAGTAACGCAGCTCGGCGATGGATTCACGGATGTCATCCAGCGCCAGGTGCGTGCTGCCCTTCTTGAACTTCAACTCCGGCGACCAGCGTGCCGCCAGTTCCTTGAGCGTCGAAACGTCGAGGTTGCGGTAGTGGAAGTAGTTTTCCAGGGTCGGCATGTGGCGATACAGGAAGCGACGGTCCTGGCAAATGCTGTTGCCGCAGATCGGCGAACTGCGTTCCGGCACCCATTGCTGGATGAACGCCAGGGTCTGCGCTTCGGCTTCGGCGGCACTGATGCGGCTGTCGCGCACCCGCTGGGTCAGGCCCGAACCGCCGTGCTGACGGGTGTTCCACTCGTCCATCTTCGCCAGGGTTTCGTCGCTCTGATGCACCGCAATCACCGGTCCTTCGGCCAGGGTGTTCAGTTCACTGTCGGTGATGATGGTCGCCATCTCGATGATGACGTCGGTGTCAGGGTCCAGACCGGTCATTTCCAGGTCGATCCAGATCAGATTTTGCTTGTTTTGCATGTGCGACTCCTCAGCTTAGGCGCGCAGTTTAGCCTAGCCGGGCGTGGTAGACTCCCTGCCGTTTCACCTAATCAACTGCTTATCAACTCGGAACACCCATGGCCAAACGCCAACTCAATCGTCGTCAAAACTGGCGCGTCGAAAAGATTCAGGGCGAGCGCGCTGCGCGTGCTGCCAAACGCGAGTCACTGACCCTTGAAACCCTGGAGGGCGGCGACCTTGGCCCCGAGCAGACGGGCCTGGTGATCGCTCACTTCGGTGTCCAGGTCGAGGTCGAAGCGCAAGAAGGCGAACTGAGCGGCCAGGTATTCCGCTGCCACCTGCGCGCCAACCTGCCTGCTCTGGTGACCGGCGATCGGGTTGTCTGGCGAGCCGGCAACCAGGGTATCGGCGTTATCGTGGCGCAACTGCCGCGCACCACCGAACTCTGCCGCCCTGACAGCCGTGGCCAGCTCAAGCCGGTGGCCGCCAACGTCGACCTGATCGTGATCGTGTTCGCGCCAATGCCAGAACCCCATGCCAACCTGATCGACCGTTATCTGGTCGCAGCCGAGCACGCGGGGATTCGGCCACTGTTGCTGCTGAACAAATTCGACCTGATCGATGAGCAGAACGCGCCTGCGCTCAATGCATTGCTGGCGGTGTATCGACAGCTGGGTTATCCGGTGCTGGAAGTGTCGGCGCACCACGGCAATGGCATGCAACAGCTGCAGACGCAGCTGGACGGGCACATCAGTGTTTTCGTGGGTCAGTCGGGCGTGGGCAAGTCATCGCTGGTCAACAGCCTGCTGCCAGAAGTCGAAACCCGCGTCGGGCCGCTGTCCGAGCTGTCGGGCCAGGGCACGCACACCACGACTACCGCCCGCCTCTTCCACTTCCCGCGCGGCGGCGACCTGATCGACTCCCCGGGGATTCGTGAGTTTGGTCTGGGTCATGTCAGCCGTGCTGACGTGGAAGCCGGCTTCATCGAGTTCAACGACCTGATTGGTACTTGCCGTTTCCGCGACTGCAAGCACGACCGGGAACCGGGCTGTGCCCTGCTGATTGCCCTGGCAGAAGGCCGCGTGCAGCAACAGCGCATGAACAGCTACCGCTCGATCATCGCGAGCTTGCCGGAAAGTAGCTACTGATCTGACGGCAACATCACAGGGCTGGCGCCATCGCGGGCAAGCCCACTCCTACAGGGTTTTGCGTAAGCCGCAGGTATTGGGTCGAAACACAAACCCACTGGAGGAGTGATCGCGGAGCATTAGCCCCCCGCGATCTTCATCAGTTCTTCGTTTCGTCGATCTTCAACACACCATCTTCGAAGATGTTCAGCTTCTGCCGTACCTCATGGGGCTGTGCGTACGCCTGCGGGTCCGGTTTGGCATTTGCGTCCGGCGTCGCCGAGGCACCTGGCGCGGCGCCCGGCGCAGGCGTTGTGTCTGGCGCACTCGAACCACCGTCCCCCTGCACGCCATCGATACGCTGCTGGGCCTTTTTGGTCAGCACGATGATGTCGATACGGCGGTTGACCGGGTTCAGCGGGTTGGCATGATCGTACAGCGACGACGAGGCATAACCCACCACGCGGGCCACTTGCGGATCAGGATAACCCCCGGCAATCAACGCACGTCGTGCAGCGTTGGCGCGGTTGGCTGACAGCTCCCAGTTGCCGAACCCACCGGCGCCCGCATAAGGCTTGGCGTCGGTATGGCCGCTGATGCTGATCTTGTTCGGCACCGTCTTGATGGTGTCGGCCATGGCCAGAAGGATGTCTTCGAAATACGGTTTCAGACGCGCACTGCCGACATCGAACATCGGCCGGTTTTCCGCGTCCATGATCTGGATGCGCAAGCCGTCCTGGGTGATCTCGAACAGGATCTGGTCCTTGAACTTCTGCAGCTGCGGGTTCTCGTTGACCTTGTTCTGCAGCTCTTGCAGGAGCATTTCCAGACGCTCTTGCTCCACCTGCTCGGCAGCGGCTTCGGCCGTGTCGGAGTCGATAGGCACATTGTCCGGCGAAGGCGTGGACTTGACCTCAGGGTTCAGTGTCTGGTCCGGGGACATCTGTGGCGAGCCGCCCAGGTCAATCACATAGGGCGAGCCACTGTCGGAAAAGCCGACCGGATCCTTGAAATACCCGGCAATGGCGATCAACTGCTCCGGGGTTGCCGAAGACATGAGCCAAAGCACCAGGAAAAACGCCATCATCGCCGTCGCGAAGTCGGCGAAGGCGATTTTCCAGGCGCCGCCGTGATGCCTGCCGGCATAGCGCTTGACGCGCTTGATTATGATCGGCTGATTGTTTTCCATGAATCAGCGACCGCGAACCGCTTGCTCCAGCTCACTGAAGCTGGGCCGATGCGCGGGATACAGAACCTTGCGACCGAACTCGACGGCCAGCGACGGCGGCATGCCGGAAGCCGAAGCCACCAGCGACGCTTTGATAGCTTCGAAAACGTTCAGTTCTTCCTTGGCATCGTGGGCCAGTGAAGTGGACAGCGGACCGAAGAAACCGTAAGCCGCGAGAATACCGAAGAAGGTACCCACCAGTGCCGCACCTACGTGCTGGCCGATGGCGGCCTTGTCGCCTTCACCCAGCGAAGCCATGGTTACGACGATGCCGAGTACGGCCGCGACGATACCGAAACCCGGCATACCGTCAGCGATACCGGTGACCGCATGGGAAGGATGCTCCAGCTCCTCCTTCATGCTCTGCAGTTCCATGTCGAACAGACCTTCCAGCTCGTGCGGTGCCATGTTGCCCGAGGACATGATGCGCAGGTAATCGCAGATGTAGGCAATCATGCGCTCGTCTTTCAGCACACTGGGATACTTGGCAAAAATCGGGCTGGAGGCAGGCTCTTCGATGTCCCCTTCAATCGCCATCATCCCTTCACGACGGCTCTTGTTGAGGATCTCGTACACCAGGCCCAGCACTTCAAGGTAGAACCCATGACTGAAGCGCGAGCTGAACATTTTCAGCGACTTCTTGAACACGTGTAAGGTCATGTAGCCGGGGTTGGCCTGCAGGAACGCACCCAGTGCGGCACCACCGATGATCAAGACCTCGAAAGGCTGGATCAGCGCTGCAATCTTTCCGTGAGACATAACGTATCCGCCGAGCACGCTAGCGAAAACGACAATGATGCCGATAATTTTAGCCATAGGTAGGGAGCACTTACTGAGTCGGGTTCAAGGTCATGTACAGAAGATCTGAAAACTCTTCTTCTACTTATCGGCATAAGTGCGCCAGACTATAGCCAGTTCAGGCGAAAAGCCACCCAAGCCCCAGCAGCGGGCCTTCCGGGGCCGATTCGCACGCGAATCAGCCGCCATTTTGTCTTAACAGATCAGCCGCACAGGCCCGTTCATGCCTCCAGAAATTGCGCTTCAGCTCCCGGTCCCCAAAACGCTCGAGGGTTGGCTCAAGCAGCTCAACGACCTGGCACTGCCGGTGCCGATCGCGAGTCACAATCGTGTGCGCCACGCGCTGAACGACAGCCGACTGTCGATGCGCGATATCGCCAACATGATGCAGGACAGCCCGGCGCTGGTCCTGAGTGTCCTGCGCGAAGCCAACCACCAGAGCGCAGGCATCACGGAACCGGCCGAAAGCCTGGAAGTGGCGATCAATCGCTTGGGCCTCAAACGTACCGAAGGGCTGCTCAATCGCCTGCCTGCCATGGAGCCCCAGGACATCCCGACGGCGCTACGCCAGTTGCAGCTGATCAGCCAGCACGGCACGCAGCAGGCCAGCGGCCTGTTCGCCAGCCGCCTCGCGCGTCTCTGGCAGGACATTCATCTGGGCAGCCTTTTGTTCCTGGCGCCCTTGTGGCCAATGGCACTGGCGCACCCGAAATTGCTGGAAGACTGGGAGCTGCGGGTTATCCACAAGGGTGAGTCGGCGCGGGTTGTCGAAAAAGCCCTGTTCGGCGTTGGCCTGCTGGAGCTGTGCATGGCCCTGGCCGAAGTCTGGCGCCTACCGTTGTGGGTGACCCACAGCTATCGTCTGCTGATGACCGAACGCCGGCAACTGGTCAAGGTGCTGCGCATCGCCCGGGACAACAATGATCCATTGCATCAACAGCAGAGCCTGGATGCGGACCCGACCCTGAGCCGCTGGCTGAATCAACCGGCCAATACAGTCGTGCTTGGCAATGGACTGGCACTGGCCGCGCAACAGGCCTGGACGTCTCCGCACACCCTGCGCTGGCAATTGCTCACCAGCCTGTACCTGCAACAGCCACTGGCCGACGTACAGCAACTGACCCACCAGAACGCCGTCAGCAGCGCGCGCCAACATGACTGCTCCGGGCTCTGGCACCCTGCCGAATCGCTGATATGGCCGTGGGAGACCCGCCGCATTCACCGGGGCCTGCTGCCTGCACCACCGCCTTCGGCCGAAGCGTTGCAGGCGTGGCGCAAGTATTGCGCCGACCTGCTGGTGGAGCCGAGCCGCTTCACCAACGCCATGCACCTGACCACCTTTGCACGCGATGCACTGACGGCCTGCGGCATGCAGCGGGTCATGCTGCTGATGGCCGACAAGACCTCCACCACCTTGCGCGTCCACCAGATTGCCGGGCTGGAAAGGGAAGCCGCCAACCTGGTGCTGCAAATCAGAGACAGCACCGTATTGCAGCGCCTGCTGGCCCAGCCCACCCAACTGCGCCTGACACCGGCCAACAATGCGCAGTTTTCAGCGTTGCTGCCGAGCGTTATCAAGGGTTGGTTCACGGGCGATCATCTGATGCTGCGTTCACTCAGCAGCAACGGGCGCGTGGTCATGCTGGTGCTGGCCGACCAGGGCGGCGGCCCGTTCTCGGAAATCACCGTGCAGGCCTTCGGAAAAACCGGACAATGTATCGAACGTGCGCTGAACAGCTTTAGCAATCGCAAAGCTTGACGCCTACGGTACAATTCGGCTCTTTTTCTGATCTGGAGACCTCACATGTCTGACTTCTCTGGCTTGCCGCTGGTGATCGAACCCAGCGAGCTGCAGGCACGCCTCGATGCCGCACACCTGATCCTCGTCGACCTGACCAGCACCGCGCGCTATGACGCCGGGCATATTCGCGGTGCGCGGTTCGTCGACCCCAAGCGCACCCAACTGGGCCAGGCACCGGCCCCCGGCCTGCTGCCGACCCAGGCGCAGCTGGAAGTCCTGTTTGGCGAGCTGGGGCACAACCCCAATGCCGTCTACGTGGTGTATGACGATGAAGGCGGCGGCTGGGCCGGGCGCTTCATCTGGCTGCTGGATGTCATCGGCCACCACAAGTATCACTACCTGGACGGCGGACTGCATGCCTGGCTGGCCGATGGCTTGCCGCTCTCGAGCGACGTACCGCCTGCCGTCGGTGGCCCGGTGCCGCTGACCCTGCATGACGAGCCGACCGCCACCCGCGAATACCTGCAAAGCCGTCTGGGCGCTGCAGACCTGGCGATCTGGGACGCACGCGGTCCGACCGAATATTCCGGTGAAAAAGTCCTGGCAGCCAAAGGCGGCCACATCCCCGGTGCCGTGAACTTCGAATGGACTGCGGGCATGGATCAGGCGCGCCAGTTGCGCATCCGCCGTGACATGCCGCAAATCCTCGACAGCCTGGGCATCACCCCGGACAAAGAAGTCATCACTCACTGCCAGACTCACCACCGCTCCGGCTTTACCTACCTTGTGGCCAAGGCCCTGGGTTACCCGCGCGTCAAAGGCTATGCCGGTTCGTGGGGCGAATGGGGCAACCACCCGGACACACCCGTCGAGCAATGACAGCGAGGCTGTCGGCCTCCACGCGCTCTCTACTGTGAATACGTTTTAGGAATTTCAATGAAACAGCGTTTGTTTATCCTCAGCCAGTACCTGCTGCCTCATCATTTGCTGTCTCGCCTGGCTGGCTGCATCGCCGAGTGCCGCGTGCGCTGGTTCAAGAACGCCTTCACCGCCTGGTTTGCACGTCGCTATCAAGTGGATATGTCCCAGGCCCTGGTGGAAGACCTCACCGCGTACGAACACTTCAACGCCTTTTTCACCCGCGCCCTGAAGCCCGGCGCTCGCCCGCTGGACGAAACCCCGGGAGCGATTCTCTGCCCTGCCGACGGCGCTGTCAGCCAATTGGGCCCTATCGACCATGGCCGGATCTTCCAGGCCAAGGGTCACAGTTTCAGCGTGCTGGAACTGCTGGGCGGCGATGCACGTCTGTCCGCTCCGTTCATGGGCGGCGAGTTCGCCACCATTTACCTGTCGCCCAAGGATTACCACCGCGTGCACATGCCACTGGCAGGTACTTTGCGGGAGATGGTCTACGTACCTGGGCGGATTTTCTCGGTCAACCAGACCACGGCTGAAAACGTCCCGGAGCTGTTCGCCCGCAACGAGCGTGTCGTCTGCCTGTTCGATACCGAGCGCGGCCCGATGGCCGTCGTACTGGTTGGCGCGATGATCGTCGCGTCCATCGAGACGGTCTGGGCCGGGCTGGTCACGCCGCCCAAGCGCGAACTGAAAACCTTCCGTTACGACGAAGCTGCACGCGCACCGATCCATCTGGAGAAAGGCGCGGAGCTTGGCCGCTTCAAACTGGGCTCCACCGCCATCGTGTTGTTCGGGCCTGATCAGGTGAAATGGGCCGAGCAACTGGCGGCCGGTTCGCCGACACGCATGGGCCAGGCGCTGGCGTCGCCCGCACAGACATAACCGTATAATTGTTAAACACTTTGCAACAAATAAACGACGGCGAGGGAATCATTCCCTCGCCGTCGCCGTTTGGCTAATGCCCCTATAAACGCTCCTTATTTGTTCGATAATCGCCGATGACACAGCGAACAGTATCCGACACAGAGAAGGGCGTTTCATCGGTACTGTAGGAAATTTCCCTTTTAATTGACGTAGACTTGCGCACCTTGGGTGGCTGAGTGCTATTACTGTGTCAAACAAGAGCCGTTCGGGCCGTAGATGTGAGTAGTCGGAGCAAGCCTGTCACATGAGCAATTTGAACCTTCCTCTGTTGTTGCGTGCACCTACGCCGACGCAGTCGAGTCTGTCGTTCTGTGACACGACACCCCGGGACATGAAGCGCTGGATCTCGACGCTGCCCAAAGCCAACCTCGGCGAAACGGCGCGCCAGCTTTATCAGGGCCTCACCGAACTCAATCAGTTGGTAACGCCCAGCGAAAATCGCCTGCAACTGCTGGAACTGCTACGCCCCGAAGTCTATTTCGTCTGCAAGCACCTTGAGCGGCACTTCCTTAACCAGGCCATTGTCCTGGACGAGCGCCCGCGCAAGGTCGCCAACCTGTGCCAGGCGCTGCAAAACCACCTGGCCATCGGCTACAAGCAAATCATTGCCCGCGTCTCCCCCGGCTTCAGCAAAGACCAGACGCAACTGCTGACCACCGCGCTGCAACGGGCATTGCATTGCCTGAACGGGCCACTGATTCGCGCCAACCAGTTGTATTGCCCGGTGCAGGAAGGGCTCTGGCTCGAGCTGCATCAGCTTTACCAGATTGCCCGCCAGCATCAGTTGCACAACATCGTCATCAACGATGCATTGGCCAACCACACCCGCACCTTGAGTGTCGAACAGACCTACATCGTCGCGCTTTTGATGGGCAGCTCGCGCTGCAACCAGATGCGCCAGCTCAACATCGGTCGACTGGCCGATGTGCTGGAGACCTGGAGCGCAATGGTCAGGCTGCAGTCACCCGCCGAAGACACCAGCCTGTTCGCGCTGGCCCCCACACTGGACGGTCCGCCACGCTACAAGTCGCTGTACACCGACGACCAGTTGCCGGGCTTGCTGGGCATCAACCCGCTGGGGCTGGCGGCGGCGATCAATACGTATCTGGAGCTGCCTGCCGAGCACCGAGGACAGTCGCCCTTGCCGGTGCCAAACGGCTTCAGCCTGGACCTGCTGCAACACCTGGCGGCGGCCTGGGGCGATATTTCCGAGCGCACCTTCCAGCGCACACCCGGCCAGGGCGTGCTGACGGTCTGCATCGGCATGAGCGGCCTGCACTACTACCTGAGCGGGCGCAAAACATTCAGTGAAATGCTGCAACTGCCGGTGATTACCGAACCGGCCAAGTTCACGCTGCAGCTTTCCACCGCAGAGTCCGAAGACCCCTGGTCCAACGCGTTCGACACACAGCGCGGCAAGACATCCGAGAACCTGTTGCCGTTCGAAGAGATCCAGTACCCCCAGGAAGTCGAGGGCGATGGCAGTAATGGGCAGAACTCCTTTCCCACTTACGCGCTGAACATCGTCAACCACAGCCCGGGCGGGTATTGCCTGGCGTGGCCGAAAGAGGTGCCCAGCCAATTGCAGGCCGGTGAGCTGGTGGGTATTCAGGACAATGCCGGTCAGGGCTGGAGCATTGCGGTGGTGCGCTGGGTTCGTCAGGTTCGCAGCGGCGGCACGCAGATGGGCATCGAGCTGATTGCTCCCTTTGCGCAGCCGTGCGGCCTGCAGCTGGTGCGCGAAATCGAGCACAACAGCCAGTACCTGAGGGCGTTGTTGCTGCCGGAAGTGGGTGCCATCGACCTGCCCGCGACCGTCATGGCGCCAAGGCTGCCGTTCCAGGAAGGCAGCACCGTGCTGATCAACGTCAACGGCGAGGAGCGTCAGGCCGAACTGGGACGACGTCGCGCCACCACCGGTAGCTGCAACCAGTTCGAGTACACGACCATCGAGGCACCACAGCCCGAGCAGGAAAACAGCTCGGCGCCTGATCGAGAGTTCGATTCGTTGTGGGAATTGCTGTAGCTGTCGCAACCCTGGAGCGGATCACGACAGCGTCGGGCGTTGTTACGTATCAGGCCCGACCATCGCGGTCGCGAAAGCCCAACAGATAGAGAATCCCGTCCAGCCCCAGCGTCGATATCGCCTGTTTGGCCGACTGCTTGACCAGCGGCTTGGCACGGAACGCCACACCCAGACCGGCAATCGCCAGCATCGGCAAATCATTGGCGCCGTCGCCCACCGCAATCGTCTGCTCCAGGCTCAGGCCTTCCTTGAGCGCCAGTTCGCGCAGCAGGTCCGCCTTGCGCTGGGCATCGACGATGGGCTCGATGGCAACACCAGTGACTTTGCCGTCGATCACTTCCAGTTCATTGGCGAACACGTAGTCGATACCCAGCCTGGCCTGCAATTGCTTGGCGAAGTAAGTGAAGCCACCGGACAGAATCGCGGTTTTGTAGCCCAGGCGCTTGAGTTCGGCGAACAGGGTTTCTGCGCCTTCGGTCAAACGCAGCGAGGCGCCGATTTCGTCCAGTACGCTGACGTCCAGGCCCTTGAGCAGCGCCAGGCGTTCCTTGAAGCTGGCGCGGAAATCCAGCTCGCCACGCATGGCACGCTCGGTGATTTCCGAAACCAGATCACCAATGCCAGCGGCCTTGGCCAGTTCGTCGATGACCTCGGCCTCGATCAGGGTCGAATCCATGTCGAACACGGCCAGACGCCGGTTGCGGCGGAACAGCGAGTCCTGCTGGAAGGCGATATCGACGTTCAGCTCCTGAGCAACGCTCAGGAATTCGGCCTGCATGGCCTTGGGGTCAGCTGGCTCGCCACGTACCGAGAACTCGATGCAGCCCTTGCCCTTGTCAGCAGGGGTGTCCAGCGGCATGCGTCCGGACAGGCGATCGATCTGGTCAATGTTCAGCCCGTACTTGGCCGTGATTGAACTCACGCGCTGCAATTGCTCGGCCGTGACCTTGCGGGTCAGCAAGGTCACGATATGCCGCGCCTTGCCCTGCCCGGCCACCCATTGCTGGTAATCCTCTTCGGACACCGCCGTGAAGCGCACTTGCTGGTCCAGCTTGTAGGCCGTGAACAGGATGTCCTTGAGGACGGACGAGCCTTGTTCGGTGCCCGGAATTTCAACCAGGATGCCGAACGACAGGGTGTCGTGGATCACCGCCTGACCAATGTCGAGAATGTTCACGCCGCCCTGTGCCAGGACGCCGGTGATAGCCGCAGTGAGACCCGGACGGTCCTCACCGGTGATGTTTATCAGGACAATTTCGCGCAAGGCGCACCCCCGCAGTGGAAAAAAACCGCATTCTACTCACTTTCAGTGACCGCCGGGCACAGGGAGCGCTTTGCCGCTACAGGGTCGCTCGCTATACTGCGCGGCAACTTCTCCGAGAGAGCCGTGCTCTGTGAACCGGCCCACGCCCGTCAAAACTGATAATTTCTTCCTGCTGATCTTCCGGGCATTGCGTCATCGTCGTGTACCGATTGCTTTGCGTATCGCCAGCCATAACGTGATCCTTGTCGCTTTGGCGCTGGTGATCTATGCCTGCGTGATGGGTTTGCAGTTCAAGCAGGCCATGCATGAGCAGGCCGACGCCCTGGGGCAGGCCCTGACCACGCAGACCGCCACGTCCGCCACGGAGCTGCTGGTGTCCAACGACATCCTCAGCCTCAACGTGCTGCTGGGGAATCTGGTCAAGAACCCGCTGGTGGCCCACGCTGCCATCTATAGCGTGGACAACCGTATCCTCGCCGAAGCCGGCCAGCGCCCCAAAAACGGGCTGCTGGGCGAAGCCGAGGGCTTGTACGAGATCAAGATCACGTTCCAGGACGTGATGGCCGGCCACCTGCGCATCAGCCTGGACATGAGCCAGTTCCAGCAACCGATGACCATCAGCCTGCAAAGCATGGGTATTCTGAGCGGCATCCTGCTGGCCCTGGCCTTGGCCCTGAGCCTGCGCCTGGGCCGCCATATCTCGACGCCACTGCTGCAATTGCGTGTGTGGCTGCGGGATATCGACCCCTACACCCCAGCTACCGAGCGCCAGGACGAGATTGGCGACCTGGCCCGGCAACTGCGCACCTCATTCGCACCGCCTGCGCCGGAACCCGAGCCTGAGCCTGAGCCTGAGTACGTCGAAGACGAACAGGACGAGCACTACCTGGAGCCCGAAGAAGACGCCGAACCGGAATTCGAAGTGCGCGACCTGCACGACCCCGAGTTCGACGACGCCCCCAAAACTCGCGTATCGGCCCCGCCTGCGCAGCGACGCATCGTTGCCGAAGAGGATGAGGAAGACGAGGACGACCCGTTCGCGGACCTGCGTGACCATTCCAGCCCTGCCCCGGCGATTCGCAAGGCACCCCTGGCCGCTCCGGTGAAAATTGAACCCAGCCAGCCAACGCCAAGCGCTGTATTGGCCGTACAACTGGGCTCTCAGGATCAACTGCGCCGCCTGCCACGGGCGCGCCTGACGGACCTGCTGCAACGCTATCGCGACTGCCTGGATCAGGCGGCCTCTTTGTACGAGAGCGAATTGCACACCCTCAATGACGGCAGCACCCTGATGCTATTCCACAGCCAGGACAGCGGCGAAGACTACCTGACCAACGCAATTTGCTGCGGTGAGTTGCTGCGCGCGTTGAGCCATGCGTTGCAGATCGAGGTCGCGGACAGCGGCATCACCCTGCAATTGCAACTGGGCCTGACCTTGGGTGAAGGGCTGTATGGCATGAACCAGATCGACCTGCTGCTGACCGAAACCGCACAGGACGCCCTGGCCTTGTCCCAACACAGCCGTAACCTGCTGCTAGTGGAGCGCAAGATCAATGACGACGCCTTGATCCGTCAACGCGCCCGCATCCGCCCCATCGCCAGCCCCGAAGGCGCCTGCTGCGTAGAACGTCTCATGGAGCCCTACCCGTCCATGCTCGAACGCCAGCTGGCGCGAATGCACGAGACCCGGAAAATCTGAAATCCTGTGGGGTGCTGTGTTCAGCCACACAATCTGGCCTGAACACAAATCCACTGTAGGTGTATCAGACCTGACGCCTTCGCGAACAAGGTGGGTCGCCCCCCGGTCGCTCCCACAGGTCGCGGCCAAACATAGAATCTCCCACCGTGCATTTGCTTTCCAAATGATCCTGTAACCCACAAAAAAGCCCGCATCGCTGCGGGCTTTTTGTTGGGCGTTGACCTTAGAAGCGGAACACTTCCAGGTCAGTCCTGATCGGTGAAGCAATCGGCATCTTGGGCTTTTCAGGCTGCTCTTTGGCGCGGACCTGTACAGGCCGTTTCGGCTCGTCCAGTGGCTGGTTGGCCAATGGCTTGACCGCCACGCTCAACTGATCGGCCAGACGCTGCAGCAAAATGCCCTGGGCCTTGACTTGCGCAGCAGGGGAACCGGTGTGGACTTCTTCCAGGTGCACCAGCTTGCTGTCGCGAACCTGGCCCTTGCGATCAAGCAAACGCCACTGGGCATCGAGGATTGCCGGTTGCGACACACCCGAGTCCAGACGCGTGATCGACAGCACTACCTGCACATCAGGCGTGAAATTGGCGGTTGCCGGCGCGAGCACTACGCGCTGACTGTCCAGTTTCCACGCCAGCTGACGCAACAACAGCTGATCGATATCGGAAGACAGGCTGCCTGCCCAACGACCATTGGGCGAAGCGGTCAGGCTGCCGTCTGGTTGACGTTGCAGCAGCGTTTCACGTTGCAGATAGTCAGCAACAGACACCGGGCCCAGCAGCACGGCCAGCCCGGCACTTTGTTTTGGTTGTCCCGGCTCTCCGCTGTCAAGCTGATAGAGCGAAGCCGGTTGTTGCATGCTGCACCCAGCCAAACCCAAAACGCCGGTCAGCAGCAAAGCAACGGGTAGGCGTAAAAAATTCATCGACCCATCCAGGTGGCCACCATAAGGCGGTCCATAGCGTAAATACTCACAAATTCATGAAGGCACACAGCCACGCAGGTGCCAAAAGACGTCATATCATCCGTGAATATTCGCTGTGACTCCAGCGATTATGCGGCGATCTTCGTGGCAAAACGAAGACCGGTAGCTCAAAACCACCTTTAACCGATGTTTTCCACCAATAAGGCATCGACACGCTGGAACCCACGCGGCAATTTGTTGCCCCGGCGTCCACGCTCCCCTTTGTAGTGCTCCAGATCGTCAGCCTTGAGTGACAAGGTGCGCTTGCCAGCCTGCAGGACCAGCGTGGCGCCATCAGGTATTACCGCAAGGTCAGTGACGTATTCTTCGCGACTGGAAACCCGCTCACCCGGGATGCCGATGATCTTGTTGCCCTTGCCTTTGCCCAGTTGCGGCAGGTCGCTGATCTTGAAGATCAACAGGCGCCCTTCCGTGGTCACGGCGGCCAGCCAGTTGTTCTCACGGTCCGCCACGGGCCGCGGCAGAATCACTTTTGCCCCGGCTGGCAGGCTCAGCAGCGCCTTGCCCGCCTTGTTCTTGGCTTGCAGGTCCTCGCCCTTGACCACGAAACCGTAACCGGCGTCGGAGGCAATCACGTACAGCGCATCGTCATCAGGCAGCAGCACGCATTCAAAGGTCGCACCCGGTGGCGGTTGCAGCTTGCCGGTCAACGGCTCGCCCTGACCGCGGGCCGACGGCAAGGTGTGGGCCGCCAGCGAATAGCTGCGCCCGGTGGAGTCGATGAACACTGCATATTGGTTGGAACGACCGGCCGCAGCGGTCTTGAAACCATCTCCGGCCTTGTAGGAAAGCCCGGTTGCGTCGATCTCGTGACCTTTGGCGGAACGCACCCAGCCTTTTTCCGACAGTACTACTGTCACTTTCTCGTTTGGCAGCAGGTCGTGCTCGGTCAACGCCTTGGCTTCTGCACGCTCGACAATCGGCGAGCGGCGGTCATCGCCATAGGTTTCAGCATCTTTGATCAGCTCGGTGCGCACCAGCTTCTTGAGCTTGGCTTCGCTGCCGAGCAGTGCCAGCAATTTGGCCTGCTCCTTGAGCAATTCGTCCTGCTCGGCGCGCAACTTCATCTCTTCCAGCCGCGCTAACTGACGCAGGCGAGTGTCGAGGATGTAGTCAGCCTGGATTTCGCTCAGTTCGAAGCGTTCGATCAGTCGGGCCCGTGGGTGCTCCTCGGTGCGGATGATGTGGATCACTTCATCCAGGTTAAGGTAGGCAATCAGCAAGCCGTCCAACAGGTGCAGGCGACGCTCAACCTTGTCGAGGCGGAACTTCAGGCGGCGGCGAACGGTGTTGACCCGGAACTCCAGCCATTCAACCAGCAAGGCCCGCAGGTTTTTCAGCTGTGGTTTGCCGTCCAGGCCGATGATGTTGATGTTGACCCGATAGCTGGACTCAAGCTCGGTGGTGGCGAACAGGTGCTGCATCAGCGCTTCGTGATCGACCCGGCTGTTGACCGGAATGATCACGATGCGGCAGGGGTTCTCGTGGTCGGACTCATCACGCAGGTCAGCAACCTGCGGCGCCTTGGAAGGCTTGGCCTGCATCAGGGCGGCAATCTGCTCCAGCACCTTGGCACCGGACACCTGATGCGGCAGGGACGTGACGATGATGTCGCCATCTTCAATGTGGTAAACGGCGCGCATACGCACCGAGCCCTTGCCGGTTTCGTACATCTTCAGCAGGTCGGCACGCGGGGTGATGATTTCCGCTTCGGTCGGATAATCCGGGCCCTGGATATGCTCACAAAGCTGCTCGACCGTAGCCTTCGGCTCATCGAGCAGGCGCACGCAGGCAGTGGCGACTTCACGCAGGTTGTGCGGTGGTACGTCGGTGGCCATGCCCACGGCAATACCGGTGGTGCCATTGAGCAGGATATTCGGCAAACGTGCAGGCAAAACAGCAGGTTCGTCCAGAGTGCCATCGAAGTTCGGAATCCAGTCCGCGGTGCCCTGGCCCAGTTCGCTGAGCAGCACTTCGGAATAACGCGACAGCCGCGCTTCGGTGTAACGCATGGCGGCGAAGGACTTGGGATCATCCGGCGCACCCCAGTTACCCTGGCCGTCCACCAGCGTGTAGCGATAGCTGAACGGCTGGGCCATCAGCACCATGGCTTCGTAGCAAGCCGAGTCGCCGTGGGGGTGGAACTTGCCGAGCACGTCGCCGACGGTACGCGCCGACTTCTTGTGCTTGGAATCGGCATCGAGCCCCAACTCACTCATGGCGTAGACAATACGCCGCTGTACGGGCTTGAGGCCGTCGCCGATATGCGGCAAGGCACGGTCCATGATCACGTACATGGAATAGTTGAGGTAGGCCTGTTCGGTGAAGTCAGCCAGTGAACGGCGTTCTACGCCATCCAGGCTGAGGTCAAGGGAGTCGCTCATGCAAGCCTCATCATTTCGTTGTCTGGCGCAGCAGCATAGTACCGCCGCGCTGGGTAAATTCGAGTTGTCTCATCGCGCTCATGCCCAGCAGCGCCTGCTCATCGTCCAGCCCCGGCATGACCACGGCGCGCACATTGCGCAGCACGATATCGCCCAGCTGCAAGCGATCGATCGTGGTCTGAAAACCCTGGCTGCGACCGTTCGCGGTGCTCACCGTGACCGGCATGCCGCGCTTGAGCCCCAGGCTGTCGGCGACATCCAGAGGGATGGCCACATCAGTGGCGCCCGTATCGAGCATGAATTGCACCGCCTGGCCGTTGATCTGTCCAGTCGTGACGAAGTGCCCCTGCCGATTGCTCACCAATTGCACTTCGATGTAGCCATTACCGTGTTGCGACGTCACCACCGCGTTGGGGTTTTCCTGACGCTGCTCCCAACTGCCGAAAAAACGGGTCGCCAGAAACAATGCCGCCGCCCAGGCCATGATCATAAGGAACCGCCCTGCGCGCTTGCCGGGAGGTTGTTGGCTCATGGCCTCGCGCTCCAGCCACCTTCGGGCGCAGCGAAGCGCCACACCACCGGACGTTTTTCACCATCAGCCCGGGTACCAAAATTGTTGTCGGTGCCGATCCAGGCACCCTCGGCATCAACCACCAGCGCCTCGGTCAGGCCATAAGCCTGTGCATAAAGCCGGTTCGGGACCAGCGCTTCCCTGGCAAACGACCAGCAATGCTCGACCTTGCCGGTGTCCAGCGCCCGGCGACAGATACGATAGGCACTGCGCTCAAGGGTGAACAGCTTGCCGTCAAACAACGACAGGTCGGAAAAATCCTTGGCGACCTGTTTGCCGCCGAGTTGCGCGGGCAGTGTCTCTTGCCCCGACTCGCTGAGCAGCACGCAACTGCCAGTGCAGCGCCAGGCGTCCTGCTCACGGTTTACCACCAGCAAACCGCGCTTGTCACGTTCGGCCGCGAGCCAGATCCGGTCACCGGAAGGGCTGACGGCAATGCCTTCGAAGATCGCGTTGAAATGACGCAGCATGCCCCTTTCACGGGCCCCATGCACCAGCGCAACAGGCAGCGGCAGCCACTCAGGCGAGCCCGTCACCGGCACTTTCAGCACCGAGGCGTAGGCCTCGCTGACCAGATAGCGATTACCCGCCGCATCGCAGCTGACACCCTCGAAATCCAGGTTGCCGCCGCGCACCAATGAGACCGCCTTGGCCATGGAACGCAGGCTCAACGGCAGGCCGCTGTCGGGTACGGGCGGAATGTCCATCACCGTCGCCTCGGCTTTCCAGACCACAGCGGCGGTGTTCAGACGATAAAGCAAGGCATCGTCGCGGTCGGAAACCGTCCACAACTCACCGCTACACGACGCCAGCCCCGAGAGATTGCCGCCGATCATCCCGTCAACCGGGTGTTCGGAGAGCAATTTCAACTCGGCCAGCGGTGCAGCGAAAACAGGCGCAGCGATCAGCAACAACGCTGCCAGCCAGCCTCGCATCAAGTGAGGACCTCGGCCAGGTTGCCTTTGGATTCCAGCCAGTTCTTGCGGTCGCCTGCACGTTTCTTGGCCAGCAGCATGTCCATCATTTCCGACGTGGCGGCGAAGTCATCCAGAGTGAGCTGGACCAGACGCCGGGTGTTCGGGTCCATGGTGGTTTCACGCAGTTGTGGCGGGTTCATTTCACCCAGGCCCTTGAATCGTGTGACCTGCGGCTTGCCGCGCTTCTTCTCGGCCACCAGACGATCAAGGATGCCGTCGCGCTCTGCTTCGTCCAGCGCGTAGTAGATGTCCTTGCCCAGGTCGATTCGATACAACGGTGGCATCGCGACGTAGACATGACCGGCATCCACCAGCGGACGGAAATGCTGCACGAACAAGGCGCACAACAAGGTCGCGATGTGCAGGCCGTCGGAGTCGGCGTCGGCGAGGATGCAGATCTTGCCGTAGCGCAGCTGGCTCATGTCCGCCGCCCCTGGGTCGACACCGATGGCCACGGCGATGTTGTGCACTTCCTGGCTGGCGAGTACTTCGCCGCCATCGACTTCCCAGGTGTTCAGGATCTTGCCGCGCAACGGCAGGATGGCCTGGAATTCCTTGTCCCGCGCCTGCTTGGCCGAACCGCCTGCGGAGTCACCCTCCACCAGAAACAGCTCGGAGCGCATCGGGTCCTGGCCAGCGCAATCGGCCAGCTTGCCTGGCAATGCAGGCCCTTGGGTGATGCGCTTGCGTTCGACCTTCTTGCTGGCTTTCAGGCGACGACCGGCGTTGTTGATCGCCAGCTCGGCCAGTTGCATGCCCAGCTCGGAGTTGGCATTGAGCCACAGGCTGAACGAGTCCTTGACCACCCCGGAGACAAACGCAGCCGCCTCGCGGGACGACAGACGCTCCTTGGTCTGGCCAGAGAACTGCGGCTCCTGCATTTTCATCGACAGAACGAAAGCGATCCGCTCCCAGACGTCTTCGGGCGCCAGCTTCACGCCACGGGGCAGCAGGTTGCGAAACTCGCAGAACTCGCGCATTGCGTCGAGCAGGCCCTGACGCAAGCCATTGACGTGAGTACCGCCCTGGGCCGTCGGGATCAGGTTGACGTAGCTTTCCTGGACGCTGTCGCCACCTTCGGGCAACCAGAGCAGCGCCCAGTCGATGGCTTCCTTGTTACCGGCAAAACTGCCGCAGAACGGCTCGTCCGGCAGGCGCAGGAAGTCGACGACCGAATCCTGCAGGTACGAACGCAGGCCGTCTTCGTAGTGCCATTCGACTTTCTCGCCGGTGGCCTTGTCTTCAAAGCTGACCAGCAGGCCCGGGCACAATACGGCCTTGGCCTTGAGCACATGCTTGAGACGGCTGACGGAAAACTTCGGGGTATCGAAATACTTGGGGTCCGGGGAGAAATACACGCTGGTCCCGGTGTTGCGCTTGCCAACGGTGCCGACGATTTCCAGATCACTGGCCTTGTAGCCGTCGGCAAAGGTCATCTCGTATTCGTTGCCGTCGCGCTTGACCCGCACCTTGACCTGGGTCGAGAGGGCGTTGACCACGGAAATCCCCACGCCGTGCAAACCGCCGGAGAACTGGTAGTTCTTGTTGGAGAATTTGCCACCGGCGTGCAGCTTGGTGAGGATCAGTTCGACGCCCGACACACCCTCTTCCGGGTGAATGTCCACAGGCATGCCGCGACCGTCATCGGCCACTTCCAGGGAATTGTCGGCATGCAGGATCACCTGCACCGATTTGGCATGGCCGGCCAGGGCTTCGTCGACGCTGTTGTCGATGACTTCCTGGGCAAGGTGGTTCGGCCGCGTGGTGTCGGTGTACATGCCCGGGCGTTTGCGAACCGGGTCGAGGCCCGAGAGGACTTCGATGGCGTCTGCGTTATAAGAGCTAGCGCTGGGATTGGCCATGGGGTCTCGTCATCAGTCGTTCATTAAATTTCGGAGTTTCAGTTATCTGTAGGAGCTGGCTTGCCTGCGATCGGCCCTGTAGCGACAGCTCACAAGGCAGACACATCAATCGCCTGCAGCAACTCAGGCGCAAACCCGGCAATGCTCAACAACACCGGCAACCGCTCGGCGAAGCCTTGAAAACTGTGATCGCCACCGGCCTGGATACGCAAGGCACAGGCGCGATAGAAAGCCTCGGCACGACGATAGTCCAGGGTCTCGTCCCCGGTTTGCAGCCACACCTGGACCTGCTGCGGGTCTTGCGGGGCAGGCACTTCCAGTTCGGCCAGCGCATCCACATGATCACGCGTCAGTTCCCAGCTTTCGCCGGTGTAAAGGTTGTGTTGGGTACCGAGAAAGCCGTCGAACAGCTGGTGCGGATTGACCGCCGGATTGATCAACACCGCCCGCAGGCCGTGCCGCTGCGCCAGGTGAGTCGCATAGTAGCCGCCGAGCGAGCTGCCGACCAGCAGGGGGCGCCCAAGCTCGGCAATGGCTCGGTCCAGCTGGGCCATGGCCTGACGCGGATGATGATGCAGATCCGGCACGCGCACTTGCTCACCCAGGCCCAGCGTCTGCATCAACGAAGCCAACTGGGTGGCTTTTTTCGACAGGGCCGAGCTGTTCAGCCCGTGGATGTACAGCAGTGTGGGTTTGTCGCTGATCACGCTGCCCCTCCTGGAATTATTGAAATGGACAAAGCCACGCAGTTTACAGGGACTCACCGCAGAAGACTGCCCTGCAAATGTATCTCGTCCGAAATCGTCTAATAGCCTTCGCTGCCGTAATCCACGGTGAATTCCATGCCTTGCACCCTTGAAACGCCGGTCTCCAGCTGGCCGTCGTCATGCAGACGCAGCCAGCGATAGCCCGGCGCAGTAGTGTCGACCTTGAAGTCGTGGCTGCCCGGCGCGAACTGAATGCAGGTCGAAGGCGATGCCAGCAGCCGAATACCGTTGCGCACCTGGTCGTATTCCTGATGCACATGCCCCCAGAGCACAGCGCGAACCTGCGGAAAACGGTCGAGCACCGCAAATAATGCATCCGGGTTGCGCAGGCCGATGGGCGCCATCCAGTCACAACCAATCGGCACGGGGTGATGATGCAGGCACACCAGGTGATGCCGTTCAGGGGCTTCACTCAAGGCCTGGGCCAGCAATTGCAGCTGCTTATCCTCCAGATAACCCGGCACCGAGCCCGGCACCGCGGAATCGAGCAACGTCACACGCCAATTGCCGACATCGATGACCGGCTCAAGCAAATCACTGTGCTGCGCGGCCTCAGCCATTTGCGGCAACTCATCGTGATTGCCGGGCAACCAGCGGGCTGGCGCTGCAATCTGCGCGCTGGCCTGACGAAACGCCTCATAAGACTCGACGGTACCGTCCTGGGACAGATCGCCACTGGCAATCACCAGATCAATGGCAGGCTGCTCTGTCTGCACCAGTTCGATGACTTTCCCCAGGCTTTCGCGGGTTTTCATGCCCAGCAGCGCGCCGTCTGCCTCGGCAAACAAATGACTGTCGGACAGCTGGACCACCAGCACCGAAGATGAAGAATGGGATGCGCTCGGCAAGGCCGTCTCCTTGAGCAATTCAGGGAGCGATTATGGTAGCGGAGTGTTACGAGGGTAAAGCGTGGCGATGGGCGTGGTTCACATTTGTGGAGCTACAGGTGCCGAAATGTGCCGGGGCAACGCACTGCCCCGACACCCCTCAACGCACCGCTTCAAACTCATGCCCGCACGCCAGGCAATGGCTCAGCCACTCACCGAGGAACAGGTTCAGTTGCGCCTTTTCATCCGGCTGGTGCATCGCTTCGTTGGGGTAAGGGTAAATGCCACGGAAACGACGGGCGTGCTCGGCGCCAATGACTTCGGCCATGCGCGCGTCGTGGTAGACCTGCACTTCCATCTTGGGCACCGGCAGCCAGGGCAGGCTGTGTTCCTGACGCACTTGCAAGGTGGTGGTATAAGGGCACTCTTCAAGCACTTCGACGGCCAAAACGCCCAGCATCTGGTCGCCCTGGGTGACCGCCACCCGACGTGAGCGTTGTTCGTTGCGCATGTCCGGGAGCAAACGCATCAAGCGCGCATAGTTGGCCTCGCAGGCTGCCTGCAGCCCGACAAGATCAACACGATAGCGCTCGCGCAAGAGATTCACGACCATAGCCCCCTGACTTCATTACGGTTCAGTGCCAGCCACTGCAATCCAATGATGGTAGCTGCATTGTGGATTTGTCCGTCACGTACGGCTTGCAACGCATCGTCCAGCGCCCAGACCGTTACGCGAATGTCTTCATTTTCAGTTTCCAGCCCATGCAAACCGCCGATGCCGTCAGTGTCGCAACGCCCCAGGTACAGATGAACGAATTCGTTGCTGCCACCCGGCGAAGGGAAATACTTGGTAATGGGCCACAACGTCGAGACGACAAGCCCAGCTTCCTCTTCTGCTTCGCGGCGAGCAACTTCTTCTGGTTCTTCGTCCTTGTCGATCAGGCCGGCAACCAGCTCGACCAGCCACGGGCTGTCGGCCTTGCCCAGGACGCCGACCCGAAACTGCTCGATCAGCACCACTTCGTCACGCCTGGCATCGTAAGGCAGGAGGCACACGGCGTCATGGCGCACGAACACTTCGCGACTGATTTCATTGCTCATGCCACCGGCGAACAACTCATGGCGCAGCGACAACTTGTCCAGTTTGTAAAAACCCTGGTAGCAGTTTTCGCGCTTGATGATTTCAACAGCCGCTGGGGCCGAACGGATCGTGTCAGTCATATATTTCTCGCCTCGGACCGCCTTTGACTTCGCGCCATCCTAACGCGCCCGAACGCCGGATGCAGCCCCCTCGACGCAGCATCGTGACACGCGGGGTAGACGCGCGACCACGAAACGAATTCTAATCCGCCCAGCGGCGAACCGATCGCCGGTTATGCAGTCGAAGCACCTTGCAGTCGAACAACGTCACTGTCTTTTTGGCCATAGCAAAGGATCACCATGTCGTTTCCGAGGATCGCTTCACTGGCTTGTCTGGCACTGTTGCTGGGCGCTTGCCAGAGCCTGTTCCAGCCCAATATGCGTGCCCCCCTGCAAGTCCAGCGCGATGCCAGCGAAGTTATCCAGCCCGGCTGCAGCGTCGCCGACTGCCCTCTGGTGAACATCGATACCGTGCATTTTGCCGACGAGCCAAAGCTGGACGCCATCGTTGAACGCACTCTGCTGCAAATGACCCGCACAGACGCCAACACGCCGCTACCGGCTTCGCTTGCCGCCTACCGGACGCAATTCTTGCGCGATGCACCACCGCGCTACGCCAGTTACTTGCAAGCCAAGGTACGTGAGCAGCATGACGGTATCGTGGTAGTCGAACTGTCCAGTTATCTGGACACCGGCGGCGCCCACGGTAACCCGGGGCGGGCCTTCATCAACTACTCGCGCCAGCAACAACGGGTGCTGACCCTGGTGGACATGCTGATTCCCGGCCAGGAACAGGCCTTCTGGGACAAAGCCCGGTTGGCGCACCAAAGCTGGTTGATCACCAGCAAGATGGGCCAGGACGCCGACTTCGTGAAAACCTGGCCCTTCCAGACCACCCCGAACGTCGCCCTGACCTATGGCGCAGTGATCCTCAAGTACCCGGTGGTCACCATTGCCCCTTACTCGATGGGCCACATCGAACTCAGCATCCCCTATGCCCAGCTCGACGGGATCCTCAAGCCGGGACTGTTCCCTGGCCGCGGCTGAAGGCTTTACCCAATAGCAGTTGCAACACGCCAGCGACCACCAGTGCTGGCAGTGTTGCCCCCACATCCGGGTAAAGATTCGCCAGCAGGTGATAGGTGCTGATGCCGCCCAGCCAGGCCAGTAACGCCAGCCAGCGAAAGCCGACGGCCGCAGTTGCACCGTTGCGGCGACGCAGGATGAAGTGATCCACCAGCACCACGCCAAACAATGGCGCGAACACCGAACCGATCAACAGCAGGAAGTTCTGGTACTGCGCCAGGGGTGCCAGGCAGGCGATCAGGGTGCAGATCACGCCGATACCCAGCGCCAGGTGCTCGACTTTCAAACGCAACAGAATCCCGCTGGATACCGCTGCCGAATGAATATCGGCAAATGCGTTTTCCGATTCGTCGAGCAGGATCAACAGCAGTGGAATCCCCAGCCCGGCACCCGCCAACGCCAGCAGCAAGGCATTGACTTCACCGCTGGGCGCGAACGCCAGGGTGTAGGCGACGCCCAGGCTCATCAACCAGAAGTTGCCGATGAAGAACCCCAGCGCAGTGCCACCGAAGACGCCGGCAGCCCGCTTGCCAAACCGCGAATAATCGGCGATCAGCGGCAGCCACGACAAAGGCATGGCAATCGCGATGTCAAAACCCACGGCAAACGGCATCGAACCGTCACCTGTCCGGGACCAGAGCGCCGACAGGTCGGCCTTGGCGAACAGGTTCCAGGTAAGCCACAGGCACGCGGCCAGCAACAGCCAGATCCCCCATTTGCGCAGAATCTGCCGCACGAAAGCCAACGGACCGCTGACCGCGAGCAGGGTCGCCAGCGCGCCGAAGATCAAGGTCCATAGCAGCGGATTGGCCCACAGGCTGCCCTCTGCAAACGCACGGGCACCCAACAGGCTGGCAGCGTCGCGCATGACGATGATTTCAAACGAACCCCAACCCACCAGTTGCAGCAGGTTGAGCAACGCAGGCACGGTCGCGCCTTTGGTGCCGAGGCTCAGCTTCAAGGCCGCCATGGCCGAAAGACCGGTATCGCTGCCGATGACGCCAACGGCCGCCAGCAGCAGAACGCCGACCGTCGTGCCCAGGAAAATAGCCAGCAACGACCCGGAAAGGCCGAGCCCCGGCGCCAACAACGCACCGGTTTGCAGAACCATCAGGCCGATGCCGAGGGAGAACCACAGGGAAAACAGATCACGCCCGCCGAATACGCGCTTGCCAGCGGGCACCGCAACGTCAGGGGAATAGGTACTGGGGGTGTTCATGGTAGGTAGTCTCGCCTGGATGTTCACGACAGACCCGACGCCTTCGCGAGCAAGGTCTCACACAATCCTGTAATTGACGTAGCACATGTGGGAGTCGCCCCGTCGCCAAGGCGCCGCGCTGTCGCGCAGCAAACGGTGAGCTTGTTGGAGCGACCGGGGTGGCGATCCACCTTGCCCGCGAATGCGGTGGCTCGGGTTTGGAGATGTTTGCTGACTGCACCGGCCTCTTCGCGGGCAAGCCTCGCTCCAACCCTTAGCCCAATCCATGTTTGATGAGAGCGAATTCATTCGCGAGGCGATTAACCAGGCCACCAATCTGCATCAGATTCACTGGCCTCTCGCGAATGAATTCGCTCCCACAATTGGCGGCTATCAGACCTTCTTGTACAGCTGGCTACCTTCCTGCTTGAAGCGCTCAGCCTGTTCGCGCAGCCCTTCCTGCACCGACACGTCCACGGCCTCGATCTTCTGGTTGGCCGCGTATTCCCGGACTTCCTGGGTGATTTTCATCGAGCAGAACTTAGGCCCGCACATGGAGCAGAAGTGCGCGACCTTGGCCGAGTCCTTGGGCAGGGTTTCGTCGTGGTAAGAACGCGCCGTGTCCGGGTCAAGGCCCAGGTTGAACTGGTCTTCCCAGCGGAACTCGAAGCGTGCCTTGCTCAAGGCGTTGTCGCGAATCTGCGCGCCAGGATGCCCTTTTGCCAGGTCAGCGGCGTGGGCCGCGATCTTGTAGGTGATGATCCCGGTCTTCACGTCATCCTTGTTCGGCAGGCCCAGGTGCTCCTTCGGCGTGACGTAGCAGAGCATGGCGCAACCGAACCAGCCGATCATCGCTGCACCGATACCCGAGGTGATGTGGTCGTAACCCGGCGCAATGTCGGTGGTCAGCGGGCCGAGGGTGTAGAACGGCGCCTCGTCACAGCATTCCAGCTGCTTGTCCATGTTCTCCTTGATCAACTGCATCGGCACATGGCCCGGGCCTTCGATCATGGTTTGTACGTCGTGCTTCCAGGCGATCTTGGTCAGCTCACCCAGGGTTTCCAGCTCACCGAACTGCGCGGCGTCGTTGGCGTCGGCAATCGAGCCCGGACGCAGGCCGTCGCCCAGCGAGAAGCTGACGTCGTAGGCCTTCATGATTTCGCAGATGTCTTCGAAATGGGTGTAGAGGAAGTTCTCTTTGTGGTGCGCCAGACACCACTTGGCCATGATCGAACCGCCGCGGCTGACGATCCCGGTGACGCGCTTGGCGGTCAGCGGCACGTAGCGCAACAGCACGCCGGCGTGGATGGTGAAGTAGTCAACGCCCTGCTCGGCCTGTTCGATCAGCGTGTCGCGGAACAGCTCCCAGGTCAGCTCCTCGGCCGCACCGCCGACTTTTTCCAGCGCCTGATAAATCGGCACCGTACCGATCGGGACTGGCGAGTTGCGGATGATCCACTCACGGGTTTCGTGAATATGCTTGCCGGTGGACAAGTCCATGACCGTGTCCGAACCCCAGCGAATGCCCCAGGTCAGTTTCGCCACTTCTTCTTCGATGGAAGAACCCAGGGCGCTGTTGCCGATGTTGCCGTTGATCTTCACCAGGAAGTTACGGCCGATGATCATCGGTTCCAGTTCGGTGTGGTTGATGTTGGCCGGAATGATCGCGCGACCGCGGGCGATCTCTTCACGGACAAATTCCGGGGTGATGATTTTCGGCACGCTGGCGCCGAAGCTGTGACCCGCGTGCTGCTGATCCAGCAGACCAGCAGCGCGGGCCACTTCAAGCTTCATGTTTTCGCGGATGGCGACGTATTCCATCTCGGCGGTGATGATTCCCTTGCGCGCGTAGTGCATCTGGCTGACGTTGGCGCCCGCCTTGGCCCGGCGCGGGTTGTTGACGTGGGCAAAACGCAGCCTGGTCAGTTCGGCGTCGGCGAGACGTTCCTGACCGAAATTGGAGCTCAGGCCCGCCAGGCGCTCGGTGTCACCACGGGACTCGATCCATGGCGAACGAACGTCGGCCAAACCTTTGCGCACGTCGATGATGACGTTGGGGTCGGTGTAAGGGCCGGAGGTGTCATACACAGTCACCGGCGCGTTGATCTCGCCACCAAAGTCGGTGGGCGTGACGTCCAGGCTGATTTCGCGCATCGGTACGAGGATGTCCGGGCGTGAACCCTGAACGTAGATCTTTTGCGAACGGGTAAACGGCTGCACCGATCCGGAATCGACTTGTGCCGATTCGCTCAGGTTGGCGTCGTTTTTTGCTTTTATGCTCATCACGGTCTCCAGACATCATCCAGCATGGGAATGAATTGTCGGAGCGAGCCTGATCTGGACGGACGGACGCACCAGGGCTGGTGCTGAGTGACGGACCTCGAAACGGTTGTTCATTTTTTGAACAACCGATCCCGGACGAAACTCAAGAGGACTCGCCGGGAGACGAGAAATCTTGTTCCCTACGCAGGCGCTAACCTGATCAGGTTCAACGGGATCCGGATAACCGATCTCAGCCTCTTCGCAAGGCACCCCGACAAGAACGGCAACAGTCTAGGGCGTGTGAGGCTCTGAACGCCAGCCCCTCGTGCAAATCCTTCGATAAATAGCCGAAATGGCTGATTGTTGCGGCTATCGTCTGCCACTACACTCGCTACGCGATTGTTTTGCGATAACAACTACTAGGGAATGCCTCATGCTGCGCAAACTTTCACTGGCCATCGCCGTGGCTTGTGCGTCCAACGGAATGGCCGGGGCAGCGGATCTACCTCTGCCAATCAAGACCGGTCTGGTCAATGTTTACCAGGAGGCAGTGGACAACAACGCCGATCTGGCTGCAGCCCGCGCCGACTATTCAGCCCGCAAGGAAGTGGTGCCCCAGGCCCGTGCCGGCCTGCTGCCCAACCTTTCAGGCGGCGCCAGCACCAGCAACGTGCGCACCGACATCAACCAGCCAAGCTATGCGGCCACCCGCAGCGGCACGGTGTATCAGGCAACGTTGAGCCAACCGATTTTCCGCGCTGACCGCTGGTTCCAGTTGCAGGCCGCCGAAGCCGTCAACGAGCAAGCGGCGCTGGAGTTGTCGGCCACCGAGCAGAATTTGATCCTGCAAAGCGCCGAAGATTATTTCGGCGTGTTGCGCGCCCAGGACAACCTGGCCTCGACCAAGGCCGAAGAGAACGCGTTCAAGCGGCAACTGGATCAATCCCGGGAGCGCTTCGACGTTGGCCTGTCAGACAAGACCGATGTGCTGCAGTCCCAGGCCAGCTATGACACCTCCCGGGCCAACCGGATTACCGCCCAGCGTCAGGTAGAAGATGCGTTTCAGGCGCTGATGACCCTGACCAACCGTGAATACAACTCCATCGAAGGCATCGTCCACACCCTGCCCGTGCTGGCGCCGATCCCCAATGACGCCAAGGCCTGGGTCGACACGGCATCGCAGCAGAACCTGAATTTGCAAGCCAGCAACTACGCGGTGAGCGCAGCCGAAGAAACCCTGCGCCAGCGCAAGGCCGGGCATGCCCCCACCGTCGACGCCGTCGCCCAGTACCAGCGGGGTGACAACGACGCGCTGGGTTTCAGCAACCCGAACTACACCGGCCAGAACTACAAGGGGCCGGTCGAACAAACCAGCATTGGCGTGCAGTTGAACATCCCTATCTACAGTGGCGGGTTGACCAGCTCACAGGTACGCGAAGCCTATTCGCGCCTGACCCAGAGCGAGCAACGCCGGGAAGGCTTGCGTCGTCAGGTGGTTGAAAATACCCGCAACCTGCACCGTGCCGTCAACACGGACGTAGAAAACGTCCAGGCGCGCAAGCAGTCGATCATCTCCAACCAGAGTGCGCTGGAAGCCACGGAAATCGGTTACCAGGTGGGTACGCGCAACATCGTCGACGTGCTGGATGCGCAGCGCCAGTTGTATGCGTCGGTGCGCAATTACAACAACACGCGCTACGACTACATCATCGACAACCTGCGCCTGAAGCAGGCAGCAGGCACGCTGAACCCCGGAGACTTGCAGGCCCTGTCGCGCTACCTGAAGCCCGACTACAACCCCGACAAGGACTTCCTGCCCCCGGATCTGGCACAAGAAGCACAGAAGAATTTTGATCGCCCGACGGAGCGGTGATCTACCAGAGCCTGCAGAAGACTCTATGTCTGGGGGCAACCTGTGGGAGCGAATGAATTTGCTCCCACAGGTTTTGCATCTCTGACAGGTTCTACCTGACCAACCGCCCGATCCCGTCCAGCAATCGCTGCAACGCGCCCTGATTGGCCTTCATCACGCTCAAGCCTGCATCGGCCATGGTCCGGGCCAGTTGTGGCTGCTCGAACAAACGTTGCACACCCATTGCCAGGCTGGCCGCATCGCTGACCTCTTCCAGCGCCCCGGCATTACGCAACATCGCGGCGATTTCCAGGAAGTTGAACAGGTGCGGCCCGCTGAGCACCGGCTTGGCCAGGGCAGCAGGCTCCAGCAGGTTGTGTCCGCCATTGGGCACCAGGCTGCCGCCCACAAACGCATCGTCAGCCAGGGCATAGAGGAACAGCAATTCGCCCATGGTGTCCCCCAGCAATACTGAGGTTTCGGGTGTAACGGCATCCCCTGCCGAGCGCCTGACCGTGACAAAACCCTGCTGCATGCAGAGGTCATGCACGCTGGCAAAACGCTCGGGATGGCGCGGCACCAAAATCAACAACGCCTGCGGATGACTCGCGAGCAGTTTTCGATGAGCTGCCAATACGGTCTCATCCTCGCCAGCATGGGTGCTGGCGGCAATCCAGACCGGACGCTGGCTGGCCTGCCATTGCTCGCGCAAATCAGCGGCACGAACCAACAGTTGTGGGTCGATGCTCAAGTCGAACTTGATGGAGCCTGTGACCTCGACGCACTCAGGCCGTGCGCCCAGCTCAAGAAAACGCTGGGCTTCGGTCTGGGTCTGCACGGCAATCAGGCTCATCTCGGCCAGCATCGGGCGAGTGAGTTTGGCAAAACGGCCATAGCCACGGGCCGAACGCTCGGACAAACGCGCGTTGGCCAGCACCACCGGGATCCCGCGTTTGGCGCACTGATGAATATGGTTGGGCCAGAGTTCGGTCTCCATGATCACGCCAAGTCTGGGCTGTACGTGATCGAGAAAACGCGCCGCCGCCCACGGCAAGTCGTAGGGCAGGTAGCAATGCTGAATGCGCGGCTCATTGGCGAACAGCGCCTTGATGCGCTCTGAACCGGTCGGTGTCATGCAGGTCACAGTGATCGGCATTTGCGGATAGCGTGCCAGCAAGGCGCGAATCATCGGTGCTGCGGCAATGCTTTCGCCCACAGAGACCGCGTGCACCCAGATACCACCGCGCTGCATGGCAGGCAAACCCAGGGCAAAGCGCTCGCCGATCCGCTGCCGGTACGCAGGGGCCTTGCGCGCCCGGAGCCATAAACGCAGGGCCACCAGCGGCAGGCCCAGATGAAACAACAGCGTGTAGAGAGTTCTATTCATGGGCGCGGAGTTTATCAGCCCGATTCTGTTTCGGCGCGCAAACGACTTCATATGACGCTCGCAGTACCGCTCAACCGCTAAATAAACACTAAAATGCGCAGCCCACGAAAAGGAAAACACCTCATGCCTGCTTACTACCTGCTCGCCATCGCGATTTGCGCAGAAGTCATTGGTACTGTCTCGATGAAAGCCGTGAAGGGCTTCAGCACGCCGATCCCCCTGCTGCTGGTCATCGTTGGTTATGGAGTCGCCTTCTGGATGCTGACGCTGGTGGTGCGCACCATTCCGGTCGGCGTCGCCTACGCCGTATGGGCCGGAATGGGCATTGTGATGGTCAGCATTGCGGCGCTGTTCATTTACGGGCAGAAGCTGGATTTGCCCGCCATACTGGGGATGGGTTTGATCGTAGTCGGGGTTGTGGTCATCCAGTTGTTCTCGAAAACTGCCGGGCATTGAAGGCGCGTTACTGCAACGCGATCCCTTATAATGCCCGCCTTCTTTCAGCAACCAGAGGTGTCCATGCCATCTGTTATTTCCACTGACGTCCTGATTGTCGGCGCTGGCGTTGCCGGTCTCTGGCTCAATGCGCGTCTGCGCCGTCAGGGGTTCTCGACAGTCCTGGTAGAGCGCGACGGCCTGGGCGGCAAACAGACCCTGAAGTCCCAGGGGATCATCCACGGCGGCGCCAAGTACGCCCTGCATGGCGCGCTGTCCGGTGCGTCCGAAGCGATTGCCGACATGCCCCGCCGCTGGCGCGAAGCGCTGGCCGGCAAGGGTGAGCTGGACCTCAGCGGCGTGCGGGTGCTTTCCGAAGCGCATTACCTGTGGTCCCCCGGCACCCTGGCGGGCAACCTCACCAGCTTTTTCGCCAGCAAGGCCGTGCGTGGCCGCGTCGATCAGGTCAAGGGCGACGATTTGCCCCCGGCGCTGCAGAATCCCAGATTCAAAGGCAAGGTCTACCGCCTGGCCGAACTGGTCATTGATATCCCGAGCCTGATCGAACGGCTTGCCGACCTGGCGGGCGACAGCCTGTTGGCCGGGGAACATATCGAACCCCTGCACGACGGCAACGAATTGATTGGCCTGCGGGTCGACGGTCGCGAGATTCATGCCCAGCGCGTCGTCCTCAGCGCGGGCGCAGGCAATGCCGACTTACTGAAAGCCATCGGCGTGTCCCAACCGTCGATGCAGCGTCGGCCACTGCACATGGTGCTGGTCAAGGGCCCTACCCTGAAACCGCTTTACGCCCACTGTCTGGGCGGCGGGCCGAAACCGCGCATCACAGTCACCACCCATCCTGCCGCCGATGGCCAGTGGGTCTGGTACCTGGGCGGCGATGTGGCCGAAGCAGACGGTGTTGCCCGCGAACCTGCGGCGCAAATCGCCGTCGCCAAAAAAGAACTGGAAAACCTGCTGCCCTGGATCGACCTCAGCCAGGCGCAGTGGGCGACCTTGCGTGTGGACCGCGCCGAACCTGCGCAGTCGAGCCTGGCTCGGCCAGACAACGCCTATCTCGACACCCGGCAGCGCCTGATGGTGGGCTGGCCGACCAAACTGGCACTCGCACCGGACTTCGCCGACCGCGTCCTGGCCGCCTTGTCCCGCGATGATATTCACCCGACACCGCAAACGCCTATGGTCGATGTACCCCGGCCGCCGAAGGCCCTGCCGATCTGGGACGAGTTGCTTCCATGACCGTGAAAACCCTGCACGACCTGCATCGTCCGCTGGGCAGCACCGGCCTGAGCGTTTCGCCGCTGGGGCTGGGCACAGTCAAGCTGGGCCGGGATCAGGGCGTGAAGTACCCCAATGGTTTCAAGATCCCCGACGATCAGGATGCAAAAAGCCTGATCGCCCTCGCCCGGGACCTGGGCATCAACCTGCTGGATACCGCCCCCGCCTACGGCACCAGCGAAGAGCGCCTCGGCCCGCTGCTGCGTGGGCAACGTCAGGACTGGGTGATCGTCAGCAAGGTGGGTGAGGAATTCGAAGCCGGAGAATCCAGCCATGACTTCAGCGCCGCGCACACCCGTCTGTCGGTGGAACGTAGCCTGAAACGTCTGGAAACCGACTTCATCGATCTGGTGCTGGTACATTCCGACGGCAACGATCTGGCCATCCTCAATGAGAGCGGCGTCTATCAGACGCTGGCGGACCTCAAGCGTGAAGGCAAGATCCGCGGCTACGGCTTTTCCGGCAAGACGGTCGAAGGCGGCTTGCTGGCTTTGCGCGAAGGCGATTGTGCGATGGTGACCTACAACCTGAACGAGCAAGGCGAAAAGCCGGTGCTGGACTATGCCGCCGCCCATGGCAAAGGCATCCTGGTCAAGAAGGCCCTGGCCAGCGGTCATGTGTGCCTGAGCCCCGGCATCGACCCGGTCCAGGCCAGCTTCAAGTTGCTGTTTGAGCATCCGGGCGTGACGGGTGCTATTGTCGGGACCATTAATCCGTTGCATCTGGCGCATAACGTAGCGACAGCCGCTGCAGTGATTCGTCGTCGAGCCTGATGCAGGCGGCCGACCCCAACGCAAGAAGGAGCCGATATGCCGCGAACCCTGATTCGAAAAAACCCCAGCAACTTTAAAACCCTGCCATTGTTCGTCGAAGCCACTCCCGAAGGCCTGAGTTATCAGAGCGTCGGGATGCCGCTCAATTTTTCCCAGACCTTGCAACGCCGCCGCAAGATCGAAGTCCCCGATACCGAACGCTTTTCCACCGAACTGGCCAACCTCGGGGTATCGGTGCGCCTGACCCTGAACTGGCAGAACCGCGATTACTGGGTGCTGGTACGCCAGCGTCGGCAGGACCGTGGCGACGTGGTGCTCAAGCTGATTTCCGGTTATGTGCCGGCGCACGAACTGAATCTGCCACTGCACACGGCGATTCAGGAAGTGGCCGAGGAATGCCTGATCGAAACCCCGCAAGGCTGGCTCAGTGGACGCTTCGGTGACACCTGGCTACCTGCGCCTTATTCCGCAGCGCTGCACTACCGCGAAGCCCTGCCCTTTCGCCTGAGCCCGCTATCGGGTGCCGCGCGGCCAGTGCGGTGCGGCAGCATGAACCTGATCGAACGGCCACGCGCCTACGTGCATTTGCCCACGGCCTCGCTGCAATTGATCTACGACATGCGCCTGGAAGTCCCCAAAGAAGCCCGACCGCTGAGCCTGTTCCACGTCGATGAAACGCTGGAGAACGATCAACTGGTGGCGCGCCTGAATCGCAGCAAACCCGACCTGTACCTGATGCCCCTGGAAAACGGCGTGCCCCTGCCCGAGCTGTACACCCTCAAGCGCGACAAGCTGCAACCGGCGGGCACACGCGGGCTGTATCTGGCAGAGAGCTTTGCCGCCCAGGAAGGCTGGGTGGTGCGCGACGAACGTATTCGCTGGAAAGACTGGCTCCGGCAACAAGGCATGAGCCCGCCACCGAAAAAAACCGGCCTCAAGCGCCTGACCGGCAAGGCCCGGCAACTGCTGCAGCTGGCGCGCAGCAGTTTGAGTAAGTGAGAGAGGCTATCTGTGCAGGTTATGTGGGAGTCGCCCCGTCGCCAAGGCGCCGCGCTGTCGCGCAGCAAACACGGCCCACTGTAGGAGCGGACTTGTCCGCGAAAGCGGTATTTCATGCCCAGAAAGTGTTGTCTGTGCTGACGCCTTC